>Ga0209737_10002307_pt1 | contig 13376 bp, 12 predicted proteins | sample TergutCu122P3_FD_187284 | JGI IMG/M metagenome (GOLD analysis project Ga0209737, IMG submission 187284) | Cubitermes ugandensis P3 segment gut microbial communities from Kakamega Forest, Kenya - Cu122 P3 (SPAdes) (version 2) | ecosystem: Host-associated > Arthropoda: Insects > Digestive system... | reverse complement strand
CAAATAAGCGAGACGCCGGTCGGCGAAGCCCTTCTTCTTCAGGAAGCGGATTTCCTCGGCGGAAAGCGTTGCGAGCGCGCGCTTTTCGACCGCCAGTTCGAGATCGACGATTTCCTTGATCGGGGCGAGGAACCACGGGTCGATCTTGGTCAGCTCGAAGACGCGCTCGACCGACATGCCGATGCCGAAGGCGTCGGCGACATACCACAGGCGCTCCGGCGAGGGCCGGGCCAGTTGTTCGTCGATGGTTTCCGGATCGACCGATTTCAGATTGAAGCCATCGACGCCGACTTCCAGACCGCGCAGCGCCTTTTGCAGCGATTCCTGGAAGGTGCGGCCAATGGCCATCACCTCGCCGACCGACTTCATCTGCGTGGTCAGGGTCGCGTCGGCCTGCGGGAATTTCTCGAAGGCGAAGCGCGGCACCTTGGTGACGACATAGTCGATGGAGGGCTCGAAGGAGGCCGGGGTCTTGCCGCCGGTAATGTCATTGGCGAGTTCATCCAGCGTGTAGCCGACCGCGAGCTTGGCGGCGATCTTGGCGATGGGAAAGCCCGTCGCCTTGGACGCCAGCGCCGAGGAGCGCGAGACGCGCGGATTCATCTCGATGATGATGCAGCGCCCATCCTTCGGATTGATGGCGAACTGCACATTGGAGCCGCCGGTATCGACGCCGATCTGGCGCAGCACGGCGATCGAGGCGTTCCTCAGCAACTGGTATTCCTTGTCGGTCAGCGTCTGCGCCGGGGCGACGGTGATCGAGTCGCCGGTATGCACGCCCATCGGGTCGAGGTTTTCGATGGAACAGATGATGATGCAGTTATCCGCCTTGTCGCGGATCACTTCCATCTCGAATTCCTTCCAGCCGAGCAGCGATTCCTCGATCAGCAACTCATTGGTCGGCGAGGCTTCCAGACCGCGCTTGCAGATGGTCTCGAACTCCTCCATGTTGTAGGCGATGCCGCCGCCGGTGCCGCCCAGCGTGAAGGACGGACGGATGATGGTCGGAAAGCCGATCATCGCCTGCACCTGATAGGCCTCCTCCATGCTGTGCGCGGTGGCCGAGCGGGCGGATTCGAGGCCGATCTGGGTCATCGCGTCCTTGAATTTCTGGCGATCCTCGGCCTTGTCGATGGCTTCCTTGGATGCGCCGATCAATTCGACGCCAAATTTGGCCAGCACGCCCTCGCGATCGAGATCGAGCGCGCAATTCAAGGCCGTCTGGCCGCCCATGGTGGGCAGCAGCGCGTCCGGGCGCTCCTTTTCGATAATCTTGGCGACGACCTGCCAGGTAATCGGCTCGATATAGGTGACATCGGCCATTTCCGGGTCGGTCATGATGGTCGCCGGATTGGAATTGACCAGGATGACCTTGTAGCCCTCCTCGCGCAGCGCCTTGCAGGCTTGCGCCCCGGAATAATCGAATTCGCAGGCCTGGCCGATGATGATCGGACCAGCGCCAATGATCAGAACGCTTTGAATGTCTGTACGTTTCGGCATGGGATGATTCTCGTTGGTTACGCCCGTTGCAGGGCCGCGACGCCGCGCGTCATGGTGTCGAGGAAGCGGTCGAACAGGTAGGTCACGTCGTGCGGACCGGAGCTGGCTTCCGGATGCCCCTGGAAGGAGAAGGCCGGCACGTCGGTCCGGGCAATGCCCTGCAAGGAGCCGTCGAACAAGGACGCATGGGTGGCGCGCAGATTGTCCGGCAGCGAATCGGGATCGACCGCAAAACCGTGATTCTGGCTGGTGATCAGCACCTGGCCGGTATCCAGATCCTTGACCGGATGATTGGCGCCATGGTGGCCGAATTTCATTTTCTGCGTCCGCGCGCCGGAAGCCAGCGCCAGCAACTGGTGGCCGAGGCAGATGCCGAAGGTCGGCACGCCGCGCTCAAGGAATTCGCGAATGGCGGCGATGGCGTAATCGCACGGCCCCGGATCGCCCGGACCATTGGAAAGAAAAACGCCATCCGGTCTCATCGCCATCACCTCGGCGGCCGGCGTCTGCGCCGGCACCACGGTCAAGCGGACGCCGCGCTCGGCCAGCATGCGCAAAATATTGCGCTTGACGCCGAAATCGTAGGCGACGACATGAAAACGCTGCTCGGTCGCCGAGCGGTAGCCTTGCAAGGTCCACTCCGCCTGATCCCAAGTGTAACTCTCATGGGTCGACACCACTTTCGCCAAATCCATGCCGCCAAGGCCGGGAAAGGCGCGCGCGGTCGCCAGGGCCTTGGCCTCGTCGACGCTGCCGGCGAGGATGCAGCCGGCCTGAGCGCCTTTTTCGCGCAAAATGCGGGTCAGCTTTCGGGTGTCGATGCCGGCGATGGCGACGAGGCCGTGCTTCTTCAGGTAGCACGACAGGCTTTCCTGGCTTCGCCAGCTCGAAGCGACCGGCGGCAGGTCGCGAATCACCAAGCCGGCGGCATAATTGGCGGCCGACTCGAAGTCTTCCGCATTACAGCCGGTATTGCCGATATGCGGATAAGTCAGGGTCACGATCTGCCGGCAATAGGACGGATCGGAGAGGATTTCCTGATAGCCCGTCATCGCGGTATTGAACACCACCTCGCCGCTGGTCATGCCGTCGGCGCCGATGGAATGACCCTGAAAAACCGTTCCGTCGGCGAGGGCGAGAATGGCGGGGATGGTTGAGGGCAACAGCGACACGTCGGCTCTCCTGTGGGGTTTTCTGCTTGCTCATGCGCCAAGCGGGGAGGCCTCGGCCTCCCCGCTCGTGCTTTTTAACCTTTCTATTCTATCAGAAAACCGCCTTTTCTGGCAGTCACGGGATGGCGCGGGTCGCAACGAATTGATCGAGCAGCGGCCGGATGCGCGCCATTTCGTCGGTCAGGATGGCGAAATCGCGGCGGCAGGCCGCCCAGTCGGGATCGGCGCCGGGCAGGGCCGCGCGTTCGAGGGCGAAGGCCAGTCGCCGGGCCGTTTCGGCATTGAACATGGCAAGCAGGCTCTTCAGGGTATGCGCCCTCATGCGGAGCGCGTTGCCGTCCTCCGCCGCCAGCGCCTGGCGCACCGAGGCAAGATGCCCGTCCCATTCGGCCAGCAGCATGCTGGCCATGTTGATGAACAATTCGGCATCGCCAATCGCATTGAGCGCGCCGTTTAGGTCAAGACTGCTGACATTGGCCAAGGTATCGGAATAAACGCCGGTTTCCGGCGGCTCTTCGCCGCGCGCGCGCGCCAGAACGGCGGCCAGCTCGGAGGCGCGCAGGGGTTTGCTCAGGTAATCGTCCATGCCCGACTCAAGACAGCGCTGACGATCGCTCTCCAGGGCATTGGCCGTCATGGCGACGATATAGGCCGGCCGGAAGGCCTTCGACACCACCCAGCTACGCCGCATTTCGCGCGCGCGGATGGCCTCGGTCGCTTCCAGGCCGTCCATCACCGGCATCTGCATATCCATCAGGATGACGTCGAATTGAGCGCCTTCGTGCAGATCGAGCGCCTCGACGCCATTATTGGCCAGCGTGACCCGGCAGCCCTGGCGTTCGAGCAGACGCCGCGCCAGTTCCTGGTTGACCGGATTGTCCTCGACCAGCAGAACATTCGAGCCCGCGCCCGGCGTCTTCGCCGCTTCGACTTCGAAAGGCTCCAGGACTTCCGGCCCGCCCTCGTCGACCAGCGTCAGGGCGTCAATCAAATCGCCGCCGCCGATGGGCTTGACCAGATAGGCCTTGACCCCCTGGCGGCGCAATTGCTCCATGTCGAGGCGCTGGTTTTCGGTGCTGAGGGTGACCAGAAGCCGCTCGCGGGCCCCGGCGGCGCGCCAGGCTTCGATCAGCGTGAAGCCTCCTGGCGAGGCCATGTGGGCATCGGCAAAGAGGTAGTCGTAAGGAAAATCGAGCGCCCGCGTCCGCCCCAGCGCCGCCAGGGCGTTGGCGCCATTGGCGACCGTCGCGGCCTCGATGCCGAGGCGGCCGAGCAATTCGCACAGCACGGCGCTGGCCGTGGGATTGCTTTCGACCACCAGCGCCCGGCGGCCCCGGTAGCGATCGCCATTGGCAGCGGCAGGCCGCGCCTCGGTCGCGATGCCGACGCATACCGTGAAGTGAAAGGTCGACCCCTGGCCGGGCGCGCTCTCCAGCCAGATATGACCGTCCATCAACTGAACCAGGCGGGCGCTGATGGCAAGTCCCAGTCCGGTGCCGCCAAAGCGCCGGGTGGTCGAGGCATCGGCCTGGGAAAAGGCCTCGAAAATGGCCTGCTGCTTATCGAGAGGCACGCCGATGCCGGTATCGCGCACGGTGCAGTGCAGATGGAGCGAGCGCTTGCTCTGCCCGGCCACATCGACAATGAGCGCCACTTCGCCGCGCTCCGTGAATTTGACGGCATTGCCGAGCAGATTGATGACCACCTGCCTCAAGCGGGTCGGATCGCCGATCACCCGCGCCGGCACCTCGGGCCGCACATCGACGATCAGCTCCAGCCCCTTGCGATGGGCGTCGACCGCCAGCATCCGCGCCGCATCCAGCAAGACATCGTGCACCGCGAAGGGCAAGGTTTCGACCTGCACCTTGCCGGCCTCGATTTTCGAGAAGTCGAGAATTTCGTTGACGATATTGAGCAGCGCCTCGGCCGAGGATTTGACGGTTTTCAGGTAATGCCGCTGCTCGGCGTCGAGTTCGGTATCGAGCGCCAATTCGGTCATGCCGATGATGCCGTTCATCGGCGTGCGGATTTCGTGGCTCATATTGGCCAGGAAAGCGCCGCGCGCCTGATTGGCGGCCTCGGCCTGCTCCTTGGCGGCGACCAGCGCGGCCTCCGCGGCCTTGGCTTCGCCGATGTCGCGTTGCAAGATCAAGAGCCGCGTCGGCTCGCCATGCGCGTCGCGGGCAACCGCCGCGCCGCGCACCAAAAACCAGCGCCATTGACCGTCACTGGCGCGCAAGCGGCATTCGCACTGGAAATAGCGTTCGCCGCCGCTGGCCTGGGCCGCCATCCGCCGCTGCAATTCCCGCGCATCGTCGGGATGAACCTGGCGCTGCCAATGGACGATGCTGTCGTCGAACTGCTCTTGGGCATAGCCGAGCAGTTGTTTCCAGTGGCGACCGGATTCGATCCGGCCGCTGCGTAAATTCCAGTCGAGCAGCGCATCGCCCGACAACAGCGTCTGCCAGTGCTTGAATCCGGTGTAGGCGCTGTAGGCGGTGTCGACCTGGCCGAGCAATTGCTCCAGCCCGCGGGCCAACTCCTCATGCCCTCCTTCCCGGACAGCCGCCAGCAATTGCCGCCACGGCGCTGTCCCGTCGTCGCCAAATGCCTCCTGCAACTGGCGGACGAGCAGCCGGGATTTCACCCCCATCAGCGCAGGCCGAGCACGTCCTGCATGTCGAACAGGCCGTTGCGCTTGCCGGCCAGGAAGCGGGCGGCTCTAAGGCTGCCCAGCGCATAGGGCAGACGGCTGCTGGCCTTGTGGGTCACTTCGACCCGCTCGCCGAGGCCGCAGAACATCACCGTGTGATCGCCGACGATATCGCCGCCCCGCACCGTGGCAAAGCCGATGGTCGAGGGATCGCGCTCGCCGGTCACGCCCTCGCGGCCATAGACCGCGCATTCGGCGAGATCGCGCCCGAGCGCGCCGGCGACCACTTCGCCCATGCGCAGCGCGGTGCCGGATGGGGCGTCGATTTTCAGCCGGTGATGGGCCTCGACAATCTCGATGTCGTAGCCTTGATTGAGAATGCGCGCCGCCGTATCGAGGAGCTTGAAGACCAGATTGACGCCCACCGCCATATTCGGCGCGAAAACGACCGGAATATCCCGGGCCGCTTTTTCGATGAGGGCCTTCTCGTCATCCTTGAAGCCGGTGGTGCCAATGACCATCGCAACGCCGGCGCGGCGGCACGATTCGAGATGGGCCAGGGTGCCTTGCGGCCGGGTAAAGTCGATCAGGCAGTCGATATGGGCAAGGCCGGCGGCCAGGTCGACGCCGACCGCGACATCGCCAGGCGCGTTGGCAAGACCGCCGACCAGATCGCCAGCGGTCTTGCCGATGAAGGGAGAGCCCTCCTGGTCGAACAGCGCGCCCAGCGCCATGCCCTCATCCTTCAGGGTCGCCTCGATCAACATCCGGCCCATGCGCCCGCTGGCGCCCACAATACCAATGCGAATCTTGTTCATTCTCAGAATCCGATCATGTCCAGCAAACTATTGAAAAACCCCGGCCCCTGGCGCTTGGGTTGCGCCGCCGGCGGCGCATCGGGCGGCAGCGAGCCGAGGTCGACCACCCGGGTGGGCGCGCCGGATAGCGCCGGATCGTCCTCGCTGGCCGCCGCCACGTCGCCCTCGACGCCAGAGAGACGGTTGTCGGCATCGAAAAACAGGGTCAGCCGCCGGGTGTCGACCTCGCCGGTTTTCCCGCTCTTGAAGCGATACACATAATCCCAGCGCTGCTGGTGAAAAATGTCGGCAATCATCGGCGTGCCGAGCAGGTAGCGCACCTGCTCCTTGGTCTGCCCGGGCTTCAACTGGGCAACCATGTCCTGATCGAGCACATTGCCCTGCTGGACGTCGATCTTGTATTCATTGATGAAGCCCGGCTTGAACGAGCAGGCGCTCAGGGCGATGCATAACAGCGCGGCGCGCAACAAAGGGGAAAAAGACATGCGGATTTCCGGGATTTTTCAGTCGGCTGCGAAGCGGTATATCATACCCGAATTCCCCTGCTGGCCAGCGCCGGCGCGCATTCCGGAAACATCACGATGAGCGATCCCCAAAGCCTCAAGAACATGGGCCTGAAAGCCACCTTTCCGCGCCTGAAGATTCTTGAGCTTTTCGAAAAAAATGCCATGAGCCACCTGACGGCGGAGGATGTCTACCGCATGCTCGTCGCCGAGCATCGAGACATTGGTCTGGCCACCGTCTACCGCGTGCTGACGCAGTTCGAGCAGGCCGGGCTCCTTGAGCGCCACTTTTTTGAATCCGGCAAGGCCGTGTTTGAAATCAACCGGGGCGAGCATCACGACCATCTGGTATGCGTCGACTGCGGCCGGGTCGAGGAATTCCACGACCCGGAAATCGAGCGCCGGCAGCACGCCATCGCCGAAGAACGCGGTTTCGCCATCCAGGATCACGCCCTCTACCTCTACGCCCAGTGCACCAAGGACGCCTGTCCGCACCGCGCCAAGCCTGGCGAGCCGATCGCCGACCCGTCCTGAGCTTTTGAAGCCCGCATGAGCGAACCCGTCGCGGCCGGACTCGGCCCCTGGCTATCGTCGGCGGGCGCAAGCTTCCTGCTGATCGCGCTGGCCGAATTCGGCGACAAGAGCCAACTGGTCTGCATGAGCCTTGCCGCCCGTCATCGCGCCCTGCCGGTGGCGGCGGGCGCCATCGCCGCCTTCGCCATTCTCAATCTGGTCGCCGTGCTGTTTGGCGCCGCCGTCGCCGCCTGGCTGCCGGAATGGCTGATCATCGCCGCCGTGGCGACGCTGTTCGCCCTCTTCGGCATCAAGGCGCTGCGCTACCAGGCGGATGGCGAGGACGGGGACATCGAGGAAAAACCCGGCCACGGCATTTTCGCCACCACCTTTTTGCTCATTTTCCTCGCCGAATTCGGCGACAAGACGCAAATCGCCGTCGCGGGCCTGGGCAGCGCGACCGATGCGCTCGCCGTCTGGCTGGGCGCGACCCTGGCCCTGGCCGCCACCTCGCTGCTTGGCATCTATGCCGGGCGGCGCTTCCTCTACCGCCTGCCGCTACATTGGATTCACCGCGGCAGCGGCATTTTCTTCCTGCTCTTGGCCGCCTACGCGCTGACCCGCCTGTTGTAAACTGCCTGCCGCCAACTTGGCGCGCCCTCTCGGAGTGACACGATCTTGTACAAGAAGATTCTGGGGAAAACGACGACCCACCAGGAATTGACGGAAGCGGAAATTTCCGCACTGATTACCGCCATCAATCAAGGGCAGGTCAGCGACATTCAAATCGCCGGCTTTCAGGTCGCCCTGCTGATGAAGGGCGCCACGCTAAAAGAAATCGCCTATATCGCGAAAGCCATGCGGGACAACTGCATTCCCCTGAAGCCCAAGGTGGCCGGGGAAATCATGGATACCTGCGGCACCGGCGGCGGCTTGTCGACCTTCAATATCTCGACGGCGACGGCCCTGGTCACCGCGGCGGCGGGCATTCCCGTCGCCAAGCACGGCAGCCGCTCCATCGCGAGCCTATCGGGAAGCGCCGATGTGCTGGAGGCGCTGGGCGTCAATATCCATTTGCAGCCCCATCAAGTGGAAAAGATGATCGAGGAAATCGGCATCGCCTTTCTCTACGCCCCCCTCTTTCACCCCGTGATGGGGAAAGTGCTCCCCCCGGAGCAGGATCTGGGCATCAAGACCATTTTTTATTCCATCATCGGCCCGCTGATCAATCCCGCCTTCGCCCCCCGGCATCTGCTGGGCGTCTACAAGCCGGAACTGCTCGATACCGTCGCCTATGTGGCCAGGGAGCTGGGATATACCAACGCCATGTTCGTTCATGGCTTGGATGGCCTGGATGAAATATCGCTCCTGGGCAAAACGCGGATCAATCACCTCAAAAATGGCGAAATCACGAGCTTCGAGATCGCGCCGGAAGATTTCGGCCTGACCCGATGCGTGCTCGATGACATCAAGACCGGCGCGCCCAAGGTCAATGCCGAAACCATCCATGGCGTGTTCTCCGGCAAGATCAAAGGCGCGAGGCGCGACGCCATCGTCCTGAATGCCGCCGGCGCGCTGATTGTCGGCGGCAAGGTCGATGATTTCCGCACCGGCATCGAGCTAGCCGCCGACTTGATCGACAGCGGCGCGGCGGCCAGCAAATTGCGCCAACTTCAAGACATGTCCCATAGTTTGCGGAACGCGGCATGAGCGCGGGAATGCCGGGGCGGTTTTCCGCCGCCCTCAAGGCCGAAAACGCCCGCGGCCTCGTCGCCGTCATCCCCGACATCAAATGCATTTCGCCCAAGGAAGGCGATTTGTTGCAAGGGCGCGATCCGGTGGCCACGGCGAAACGCCTGGTCGAAGCCGGCGCGTCCGCGCTATCGGTAGTCACGGAAAAGGAACGCTTCGGCGGCAGCGCCGACTTGCTTCGCCGCATCGCTCAGGCGGTGGCGGCGCCTGTGCTCAGAAAGGATTTCATCGCCGATGAGCGCCAGCTTCAGGAAACGGCGGAACTGGGCGCGGCGGCCGTCTTGCTGATCTGCGCGACGACCGAGCCCAAAACGCTGACAAGCCTCTACGAAAAATCCCTGGCCCTGGGCCTGGAGCCCCTCGTGGAAATCCACACGGCAGAGGAAATGGCGCTGGCAAAAGACCTGGACGCGCGCCTCATCGGCATCAACAACCGCAATATCGTCACCCTGGAACGGGACGACGGCGGCCCCGAGCGCACCCTCGCGCTCGCCTCGGCCGCGCCCGCCGATGCGCTCTTGATCAGCGAAAGCGGCATCCTGTCGGCGGAAGACGCCCGGCGGGCGGCCTCCGCCGGCGTCCATGCGGTGCTGGTCGGCACCGCGCTGTGGCAGGCGAGCGACATGGCCGCGATGCTTTCCTCGCTCCGGGTTGAAAAAAGAGCCGCGCTTTGCGTCCGCTCGTAAAAATCTGCGGCCTGATGCGCGCCGAGGATGCGCGGATGTGCATACGGCATGGCGCGGACATCCTCGGATTCGTCGTCGAATATCCTCACCCGGTGCCATGGAATCTCTCTGCGGCAAGCGCCCGGACCCTCATCGCGGGCGTGGGCAAAGGGGCCAAAACCTGCGTCGTCACCGGCGGGCCGCCGGAACATGTGCTGCGCATCGCCGATGAAACCCGGCCCGACCTCATCCAGTTGCACGGCGGCGAAACCCTCGCCGACACGGCCCGGCTCATCGGCCCCCTGAGCCAGCAAGGCATCAAGATCATCAAGGCCGTTTTTCCGGACACCCCCGATCTCGAAAACACGGCGGCGGCATTTGGCGCGGCGGGCGTAGAGGCCATACTCTTCGATCCCCGCACCCCAAAAAACGCCCGCCACGGCGCTACCGCCGACCTCTCCGTTTACGAAAAACTCCGGCGCGCCGTCGACTGCCCGGTCATTCTCGCGGGCGGCATCACGCCAAACAATGTCAGCGAAATCCTCCGCCAGACCGGCGCGCCCATCATTGACCTGATGACCGGCGTGGAAACCGCCCCCGGCCTCAAGAACGAAACGCTGGTCAGCGCCCTGTTTCAGGCGCTGTCCCGCGAGGAAAAGGCCTGATTTGATTTCCCATTCAAGCGGGAAGCGGGAGCGTGGCGGGCGCAAAAGAAACGATCCCCGCATACACAGTCCAAGGGGGGGGTTTTAGTCGCACTCCATCCCTGTTGCGCTGCCAAGCTCCTTGACGTGATATCAAATTTTGATATCATCCTCCCATGAAATCAAGGCACCGGAAAACCTTGCGTGAAGTGTTCGATCAGCCGACGCGCTCCACGATCACCTTCTCCGCGATCGAGACGCTGGTCATCGCGTTGGGCGGCGAAGTGACGGAACGGGAAGGCTCTCGGGTCATTCTCTCGCTTCCGGGCGGCATGTGGCATACCCATCGCCCGCACCCAGGCAAGGAAGCGAAAAAATATCAGGTGGAAGAATTCCGGGAATTTTTGCGTCAGAAAGGATTTGTGCCATGAACACCATGACTTGGCGTGGCTACACCGCCCGCGTTGAATATGACGAACGCGATGAAATTTTCATCGGCCGAGTTTGCGGTACGCGCGACCTGATCAGTTTTCACGCGGATACCGTGGCTGACCTGAAGCGGGAATTTCAGCATTCCGTTGATGACTACTTGGCGTATTGCAATGAACACGGCATTGCACCGGACAAGCCGGCCAGTGGCAAGCTGATGTTGCGCATCGCGCCGGAAACACACGCCGCCGCCCTGGTGGCTGCCCAATCCGCCGGGAAAAGCCTGAATCAATGGGCGGGCGAGCTTCTGGAAGCTGCGGTCCACTGAATCCATCACGAGGATGCCGCCGCCGCCGCTCCTTCGCCATTCTGCGCGGAGGGTAGCAAAGCCGCAGAACCCGAATACTGCACGGATTCCGCGTCCTGCACGCGAGCGCGGGACGACACAATTGAATCAACTGGCGAATTTTTCCGTTGAAGAGAGAACGAAATGATTCGCCGCAGACGCCTGACCCGCGCTCAGGCGATGGCCGAGAAGCCGGCGGCGGGTTCGTCGGCCGCGATCTGGCGATAGGCGGCAATGGCTTGGGATTCGCGCTCGCCCGCAGGCGCCGTCCCGCCGGCTTTCGCCAGTTCTCGCGCGGCCTGCATTTCCATCTGGCTCGCGGCGGCGGCCACCTGCCGGTCCGCCGTCGACGGATCGGCCGGCGCCAGGGCCGCGGCGCGTATTTGCCGGGCCTTGGCAATGGTTTCTTCCGGCGTGCGGCCGGGCGAGGTGTCGATCGAGACTTCGCCGGCCACGGCGTAGCGGCGATTGTCCGGACCGGCCTCGTAGCTGTAGCTGCTGCCGCGCACCAGGCCCGCCCCGGCCGCCATGTGCGCCTGTTCGTGCGCGCGCACTTCGCGGTCGGCCCGTTGCAGCGCGGCGACTTGCCGCGCGGCTTCCGGCGACAGTTCACCGCCCCGGGCCGCGGCCAGGGACCAGAGCGACGTATTAGCGACCGTGGCTATCATGATTTTTCACGAGCCTGAGCATTAACTATTCACCCGGCAATTACGGATTGAGATGATTTCATTGCCATTTCCTGTAGGGGCACGGCATGCCGTGCCCCTACAGTGCAACCCTTAATCGCCGATTCTATAAATATAGCGCCGATGGCGCTATATTTCAGCGGCCCTTGCCAGCGATCGGCGCGGCGAGCAGTTCTTTGGCGTGCTGGCGGGTGATTTCGGTGATATCGACGCCGCCCAGCATGCGGGCGATTTCTTCCACCCGGCCAGGGGCATCGAGGGGCAAGATGGCGCTCAGGGTCACGCCGTCCCGCGTCGTCTTGCTGACCTGCCACTGCCAGTCGGCCCGGGCCGCCACTTGCGGCAGATGGGTCACGCACAGCACTTGGCGCTCGCCGCCCAGTTCGTGCAAGAGCCGCCCGACGATTTCGGCGACGCCGCCGCCGATGCCGACATCGACTTCGTCGAATATCAGGGTCGGCACGCTGGCCGAGCGCGAGGTCAGCACCTGGATGGCCAGACTGATGCGCGACAATTCGCCGCCCGAGGCGACCTTGGCGAGCGGCCGGGCATCAATGCCCGCAAGGCCGGCGATGCGAAATTCAATCTGCTCAAGACCATAGGCGGCCCCATCGACCGGCAGCAGCGCCACTTCGAAGCGCCCGGCAGAAAGGGCCAACTGGCGCATCACCTCGCTGACGGCCGCGCTCATCTCGGCCGCCGCCTTCTGCCGGCCGGCGGAAAGCCGCTCGGCCAGGGCAAGATAATCGGCCCGGGTCCGAGCCGCCGCAGCCGTCAGCGATTCCAGATCACTCGCCGCGGCCAGCGAGGAAAGGCGTTGCTGCCAGCCATCGAGCAGACCCGGCAATTCGGGCGGCGGGACGCGGTATTTGCGGGCGGCGGCCAGCACGGCCTCGATGCGCCGCTCGACTTCGGCCAGACGAGCGGGGTCGAGATCGACCCGGTCGCCATAGCGGCGCAAGGTGGATACGGCGTCGGCCAGTTCGGCCTGCACCGATTGCAGGAGCTCGGCCACCTCGCCCAGGGCCGGGTCATATTCGGCCAGCGCGGAGAGCCGGTCGGCCACGCGATCGACCTGACGCTCGCAGGCGCTATCGTCGTCAGCCAGCGCCGCGAGCGCGAATTGCGCGCCCTCCATCAGGCTGGCGGCATGAGCGAGGCGGCGATGTTCCAGTTCCAGTTCTTCCCATTCGGCCACCGAGAAGGCCAGGGATTCGAGTTCGCGCGCCTGCCATTCGAGCTGTTCGCGTTCGCGCCGCAGGGCCTCGGCCCCGGCCCCGGCCTCGGCCAGCGCCTCGTCGGCGGCTCGCCAGGCGCGAAAGGCGGCGGCCACGTCAGAAGAGAGCGGCAAGAGGCCCGCGTGGGCGTCGAGCAGGGCGCGCTGGGCCTCAGAACGCAGCAGCGACTGGTGGGCGTGCTGGCCGTGGATATCGACCAGCCATTCGCCAACCTCGCGCAATTGCTGGATCGTGGCCGGCGAGCCGTTGATCCAGGCGCGCGAACGCCCCCCCGCATCGACCACGCGGCGTAGCAGCAATTCATCATCGGCATCGAGATCATTGGCCGAAAGCCAGGTCCGGACTTCCGGCAAGCCGGCGATGTCGAAACCGGCGCTGATGTCGGCCTTGTCTCGCCCGGCCCGGACGACGCCGGCATCGGAGCGCTCGCCCAGCGCGAGCGCCAGGGCGTCGATGA
>Ga0209737_10002306_pt1 | contig 13378 bp, 9 predicted proteins | sample TergutCu122P3_FD_187284 | JGI IMG/M metagenome (GOLD analysis project Ga0209737, IMG submission 187284) | Cubitermes ugandensis P3 segment gut microbial communities from Kakamega Forest, Kenya - Cu122 P3 (SPAdes) (version 2) | ecosystem: Host-associated > Arthropoda: Insects > Digestive system >... | reverse complement strand
GCAGTTGCGTTGGTTTTGTGAACAGGTGTGTGGAGGCGCTGGGAACGTCGAGCAGTTTCGCCAGCGTTTTGAATAGAGGTGAATGCGCTCGACGTGGCCGCCCCTACATGAGGCGGTGACAACGTTTGTAAAACCGGGGTAGGGGCAGGGCTTGCCCCTGCCCTTGCCCATGGTTTGTTCGGCATAACCCTATTGGGGCAACCGCAAGGGTTGCCACAACCCACACACCCCCCAAACCAGAAGAAGGGCCCTTCTGCAGAGAATTTTCCCGAGGTGCTTGCCATGCGCCAAACACAATGGAATAAGCATGTTGGTATGAACGACGGCCTGCACATTCCGGAGCACCTCTGGAAAACCTTAGAGTTGATGGAGCAAGAGATGGGTGTGCCAAAAAACAATTTGGTATGCCAGGCGATTTTCACCTTGGCGCGCCTCAACGGCTATGTGCTTGCCGGACAGGTATTTTCGCCGCGCACGGCTTCAGAGCCCGCACCTTTGGATACGCCCATTCGCGAGAGAGCTTCCCTGCCTCCCGCCAGCCGCGAAGAAGCCCACGAAGCCCTCTCGGGCCGCGAGAGGCCCTATGCACCTTCCCGGCGTGAAGAAGCCCACGAAGCCCCCTCGGGCCGCGAGAGGCCCTATGCGCCTTCCCGGCGTGAAGAAGCCCACGAAACCCCCCCGGGCCGCGAGAGGCCCTATGCACCTTCCCGGCGCGAAGAAGCCCACGAAGCCCCCTCGGGCCGCGAGAGGCCCTATGCGCCTTCCCGGCGTGAAGAAGCCCCTGAAGCCCTCAGGGCTTATGAGGCGGCTATGGAGCATGAACACACCCCTGAAGCACCGCTGGCTGTAAGCCCACCCATTCAAGACACCTCGCCGAGGTATACGGCACCTGTAGACACCTCTCCGAGGTATACGGCGCCCGTAGACACCGGCCGCCGCCGCTCTCCGCTGGCCGCTGCACCCACGCCACCACCTCATTTTGAAGAGGAAGAGCCTGCACCTTCCGAGGAGCAGGTACGCCCGGCGACGGAAGAGCACGAAGAGATGGCGGACGGTGCCTATGCAGAATCCGAGGCGGAGGCGGAGGGGGAGGTGGAAGCGGAAGCGGAGACTGCCCCCCTCACCCTGTATGTTGAAATTCCCGGGGAAGAGCCTGTGGCCATGGAAGGAGATGAATTCACCATCGGCCGAGGGAAAACCTGCAGCTTTGTCATTGAGTCCAACCGTGTCTCCAGACAGCATGCGCGCATTACTCGCGAGGGAGACAGCTTCTTTCTGGAGGACCTCAACTCTTCCAACGGGACTTTCTATGGCAAGCAACGTGAAAAAATAACGCGCCGGGAAATTGTGGATGGAGACGAATTTATGTTCGGCACAGAGCGCGTGACTTTCTACATTCAGTAGTGCGAAGCACACCTGGCACAAAAGGCACTCGCAGGGGAGTTATGGGTGGGAGGAGGAGGGGGGGCTGCCCAAGCCGGCATTTGCAGCATTTTTCATTTCCCTCTGTATTTTTTCGCCCGCTCAAAGAATAAGTCTCCTTGTGAATTTCAAGGAGACCTCATGCCGCTGGTAGCCATCATTATGGGCAGCATTTCCGACAACGACACCATGCAACATGCCGCTGAAATACTCTCTCAGTTTGGCATTGAGCACGAAGTCCACGTCGTCAGTGCACACAGGACGCCCGAAGAAATGTTTCGTTTTGCCAAAGAAGCCGAAGGACGAGGCCTGCGCTGCATTATTGCGGGTGCCGGAGGTGCAGCACATTTGCCGGGCATGGTTTCTTCGCTGACAACGCTGCCCGTTTTGGGCGTGCCCATTTTGTCCAAAGCTTTGCACGGAATGGACAGCCTGCTTTCCATTGTGCAAATGCCCAAGGGTGTGCCCACAGCCACCTTTGCCATTGGGCCGGCCGGCGCCGCGAATGCCGCTTTGTTTGCGGTGCGTTTGCTGGCCAACGAGGACGCTTCTCTGAGAAAGCGACTGCATGAGCACCGCGAGCATATGGCCAAAGAAGCGCTGGCCTCTGACTCTCTGCTGCAAAAGGCACGCTCATGAGTGTGGGAATTTTAGGGGGCGGCCAACTGGGGTTGATGTTGACACACGCCCTCGAGAGACTGGGCGCAAACGCGCTTTCCCTGGAAGCCGACGCCGCCGCCCCCGCCCACCTGCGCCTGGCCCAAAGCCACTGCGCCCCTCTGACGGATGCGAAGGCGGTGTCCGCTTTTTTTGACGAAGTGGAGCTTGCCACCTACGAGACAGAAAACCTCCCCACCCAACACCTGGACAAACATGCCGACAAACTGAGGCCCTCTCTGCATGTGCTGAAAACCTGCCAAAACCGAATTGACGAAAAAAATTTTTTGAATGCACACGGCTTTCCCACCGCGCGCTGGCAACAAGTGCTTTCAGGAGACTGTGTGCACACAGCCCTGCAAAAAGTGGGCTTCCCCTGCATTCTCAAAACCGCCACAGGAGGTTATGACGGCAAAGGGCAAATGCGTTTTGACAGCAAGGAAGCGCTTTCAAAAACAGCCGCAAAAGCAAGCGAGGACTGCCTCGTCGAAGAGGCGCTTTGCTTGCATGGAGAAGTCTCTTGCATTGTCGCTCGCTTTCCCACAGGACAAAGCCACTGCTTTCCTGTTTTCGAAAACCTCCACCGCAACCACATTCTCGACTTCACTCTGCTGCCGGCGCGTTTGCCCATGCAGCTGCAAAACGAGGCCAGAGAAATGGCTTTGGCCATTGCAGAAGCCCTGGAGGTGTGCGGCTTGCTGACGGTGGAATTTTTTGTGACTCAAAAAGCTTCAGAGGGACAAAACGCGGGCGAGTCGGGTTTGCTGGTGAATGAGTTGGCACCTCGCCCGCACAATTCCGGACACATTACACGCAAGGCCACTCAACTGAGTCAATTTGATGCGCTCGCCCATATATTGACTCAGACACCTCTACCCCCTCCTGTGCTGCTTCCAGGTTGCTTTTGTATGGGCAACCTGCTGGGTGAGGTTTGGCTTTCTCAACAAAGCCAGGACGGGAAACTCAACCTCGACGCCTGGGCGGACTTTCCCGAAGTTGTCGAAGTCTACGTTTATGGAAAACGCGAGGCCAAACCCCACCGAAAAATGGGACACTTCATCCTCAAAGCCGACAACCCGGCGCAAGCACTCTCGAAGGCCGAAGCGTTTCGAAAGGCTCTGTGTGTGCACACAGCGAGACACCCATACAGCCCATGCCATGGACACCCACAGAGAGTGCAGCCGTAGACAACCTCCCAAAGCCAAAAAACCAGGAGAAGAAACCCAACGACAACAGAAAACTATTTATAGAATTCTCGGAGGGCCTCAATGAGCCTGGAAATTTTCGCATTCGAAAGGTGATAGAAAATGGTCTGCGCATTCCTCCTGTTCGCAACAGCTCCATCCTTCCTTAACAAGGCCAGGTGTTGAGAAACCGTGCTGTCTCTTGCCTTTAAAATGCTTGCCAATTCTCCGACAGATTTTTCACCCTCGGACAAGGCATATAACAGCTTGAGTCGCAATGGATTCGCCAATGACTTAAACAAATTTGCAGCTTCGTCGGCATGCTCTATAAAATCAGTTAATTTCATTTTAGTAAACATTCAAAGATATAATTAAACAACAATACATAATACCAACCACAACCTATAACACACAAAAACCTTCACTGATAAGACTTAAACGACACAAGAATACTTTCAAATATTTTTTATATAGCCACTTTTTAATTTTATATAGCCACTTTTTGTTTTTGCATAATTACTTCTTAACAAGCGTGTTGAGTGTTGGCTCTTCGGATTTGGGCATGCTTGCATAACCCAAAGAAAAACAAAAGAATATTCTCCATCAAGCACAACAACCTGCTTGGTTAATTTATGAATTCTCCTAAAACACATCCTCTTTCATTATTTTCGCATGAAACTGAATCCACCTTAAATTCAAGCCTGGATGCTCAGCTTAGCATCTGCAAACAAGGTGCCAGCCACGTGGCAACACCTCTGGACTATGCAAAAACCTTCTTGGAGCTTCCCTGCTCCGCCATGTCTCCGGGTGAATATTTTGACTTTGTCTTTGAGCGTGTCCTTCCTTTTCGTGTAGCTGTGGACTCGCCGACTTTTGTCGGGCATATGACTTCCGGTTTGCCTGCTTTTATTTCTCCACTCACACGTCTTCTGGTGGCGCTGCACCAAAACGTCGTCAAGCGGGAGACTTCAGAAATTTTCACGTTTTTAGAAAAGCACGCCATTGGGCGTTTGCATGCGTTGCTGTTTGAAAAAAACGCTGAGTTTTATTCGCAGCAACTTCTCTCCAGGGAAGGGGCTTTGGGAATGGTAACGACAGGGGGAACGCTTGCCAATTTGATGGCGCTTTGGTGTGCACGAAACCTCTGCTTTCAAGCCAAAGAAAATTTTGAAGGCGTCCAAAAAGAAGGAATGGCCAATGCACTCCAAAAACACCAAAACACAAAGGGGCTCATTCTCGGCAGTCGCTTCATGCATTATTCCATTGAGAAAGCGGCTGACTTTCTCGGACTCGGGGGAAACAACGTCATTGGCCTTCCCAGCAATGAGCGTGGACAACTCAAACTCAACGCTCTCAAAAAAGCCCTCCAACAAGCGAAAAAAGACAACAACCGCGTTGTCGCTGTTGTGGGTGTTGCCGGCTCCACGGAAATAGGGAGTGTGGATGATTTGGAGGCCATGGCCGACATTTGCCAGAGTGAGAAAATTTTTTTTCATGTGGATGCCGCCTGGGGTGGCCCCTTGCTTTTCTCCAAGCGCCACCGCCACCTCCTTCGGGGCATTGAGCGCGCCGACAGTGTCAGCATGGATGGGCACAAACAGCTTTATTTGCCCATAGGCACAGGTGTGCTTTTGTTTGCCCGCCCGGAGCTTGCCTTGCACACTGAAAAAGCAGCCCACTACATCATCCGAAGAGACTCCTGGGACTTGGGAAGGTTTGGACTCGAGGGCTCTCGTCCTGCCAACGCTTTATACTTACATGCCGCTCTGCATATTTTTGGGAAGGAAGGTTTTGCTTTTTTAATTGAGCGGCAAATAAAGCTTTGCCTCCAATTCCACCAGCACCTCCTCTCAAACCCGGCCTTTGAAGTGCCCTTCGCCCCCACACTCAACATACTCAGTTACCGTTATGTCCCCACCCAACTCAGGCACAAGTCTCCCCGCTTCTCAAAAAAAGAAAATGCGCACATAGACGATATCAATATCCACCTTCAAAACTGGCAGCGCGAGCAATGCCAGAGTTTTGTTTCGCGCACTTTTTTGCCAACACCCCAAGGAAACATGGCCTGCTACCTGCGCTGCGTCCTGGCCAACCCCAAAACCCAACTCAGAGACTTAAAAAGCATGCTGAAGGAGCAGGAAACCCAAGGGGAAAAACTTGAGAAAACCGTGGCCATTTCTTGTGGGAAACCTTGCTGAAACTGTTGACAACTCCAAAACAAAACCAAGGGGCTTCAACCCCCTTTTTTTTCCACAAGAAGTCATTTTGTTTTCATAAACCACATTCAGCGCTTGCCGGGTTTCCAACAATTTCTTTCCCCCTACGACGACTACGAATAAAAAACATTTAAACTCAAAAAAGAGGAAGTGGAGCAAAACCCCGGGCAGTGGAAACTCAGTGAGGGGAGCCAAAGCCTGTGAATATCCAAAAAAGCACAACAGCCAAAACCACCCCCAGCAACAAACTGACAGAAACCAGCATGAAATACCTGCTGCTCAGCAAGCGCTGGAGGAGAGAATTTTCCGGCGCTTTGTGGTTTTCGCTTTGAGAAGCAGACGCCGTCTCTGAAGTCGTTTCCTGTTTTTCCTGAGGAGAGGGCGTTCGAATGGGAATGAGGGCGGAGGAGGAATTCTTCAGGGCCGAAGGTGTATGCACTCCGGAGGGAGGAGGAAGGGAAGCTGTCTCCATGGACAGCGAAGGAGGCACACTCTCTTCTGTGGGCGAAGTGTCCAAAATTTCCGCCAGCACGGTTTTTTCTGAAGAAGAGGTGAAAGCCTCTTCGCTGAGTGCTTCCTCGTCTTCCTGAGAGTCATTTTGGGAGAGCAACATTTTTTCGAAGGTGTTTGGGCTTAGGAAGTCCTCAATTCGAATTTGTCCGGTGAAGTCATTCAGTCTCGCCTGGACGTCTTCAATGAGTTTTCGCGTCTGCTGTCTGCGCTGTGAGAAGTGCAGAGAAACCAGCTCGCCGACTTGCTCCGCACGCCACATCCACTCTCCGGCGGCTTCTTCCAGGGCGCGTGCGAATTCCAGGGAGGTTTGAAAACGGTTTTCCGGGTTTCTTTCCAGGGCCTTCATAATGACAGCGTCCAGGGCTTTTGGAATGTCCGGGTTTATGGAGGAAGGCGCCAGAATTTTGTTGTCCAGGACAGCGGTTTTCTTTTTTTCCGGAGCGCTTTCATGGAAAAGCCTGTAACCCGTCAGGCACTCGTGGGTGACAATGCCCAGAGAAAAAATATCGCTGCGCCCGTCCAGAGGTTTTCCTAAAATTTGCTCCGGCGACATGTAGCCGCTGGTCCCTTTGACGGTGCCCGCAAAAGTATGAGAGGAGCCGCCCTGCGTTTTGGCAATTCCGAAGTCGAGCAGTTTGGTTGTCCCCTCATAAGTCACCATAATGTTTTTTCCGGCAACGTCTCTGTGGACAACGGGCTTTTTGCGGTGACGCATGTCCATAAAAGTGTGCGCATAAGAAAGCGCCAGCGCTGTGTCGCGCACAATGGACAGGGTGAAGCCCATGGGAATGGTTTGCTGGGCCGCGTGGCAGGCACGCACCATCTCCACCACATTGCACCCCTGGACATATTCCATGGCCAGAAAAAGCATGTCGTTTTCAATTCCCAAGTCATAAACCTGGACAATGTTGGGGTGAGAGAATTCAGCGGTGACTCTCGCCTCATTCAGAAACATGCGGACAATGTCCTCGTGGCCCCGCGTGTCCGGCAAAATGGTTTTGAGGACAACCATTTTTCTGAAGCCACCTATCCCTCGCTGGTAGGCAAGGAAAATTTGGGACATGCCGCCCGTGGACAGTTGGCATAAAACCTCATATTTTCCAAGGGCTGTTGGCTTCCCGAAGGGAGAGGGTGCCGATTCTTTCGATTCCATTGCATGGAGGATGTTACAATGTTTTCTCAAGGAGCGTTGTGAATTGGCGCTGCTTTCGTTTTTTTTGGTTTTTTTCAAAAAAAACAAAAGAGTTGTGCTAGAGTGGTTTGTTTTAAAAAAGGCGAAAAAGTAAGGGTTTATAGAGAGGTTTCTGGCCTTCGTTTTGAAAGCTTACAAGAGAGGTGAATTTCACCGATGAATTTAACACTCCCTGAGGATGGTTCCATGGACTATGGGGCTTCCTCCATTACAGTGTTGGAAGGTTTGGAAGCGGTTAGAAAGCGCCCCGGCATGTACATAGGCGACACCGCCTCTTATGGTTTGCACCACCTCGTCTATGAAGTCATCGACAACTCTGTGGACGAGGCCCTCGCGGGGTTTTGCAATTCCGTCAAAGTGTGGCTTCATGTTGACAACTCCGTCAGCATTCATGACAACGGCCGGGGCATTCCCGTGGGCCCGCACCCCAATGTCCCCGACATGGACACGGTGGATGTGGTGATGACCAAACTGCATTCGGGAGGCAAGTTTGAAAACAAAGCCTACAAAGTTTCAGGTGGCCTGCATGGTGTAGGCGTGTCCTGTGTGAATGCTTTGTCCGAGTGGCTGCATGTGGAAATTTTGAGGGAGGGGAAGGTTTACCAGCAAAAATATGCCAGGGGAGTCCCTCAGCAAAAAGTGGCCGTCATTGGGACAACCCAGGAGAGAGGCACACGCATTTCCTTTCGCCCGGACTTGAGCATTTTCGAGTCCATTGAGTTTAATTTTGAGTTGCTCTCCCAGCGCCTGAGAGAGCTTGCTTTTTTGAATGCGGGTTTGTCCATTGACATTGAGGATGAGCGCACAGGCAAAGGGCACCATTTTCGTTTTGAAGGAGGCATTGTCTCTTTTGTTGAGCACATAAACAAAAGCAAAGTGCCTTTGAATGAGAAGCCCGTTTATTTTTCCTCAGAGAAAGACAATGTCCTTTTGGAAATAGCCCTTCAATACAACGAAGGTTATGACGAGAAAATTTTCACCTTCGCCAACAACATAAACACCCAGGAAGGCGGAAGCCACCTGTCGGGTTTTCGTGCGGGCCTGACGCGTACGCTGAATTCCTATGCGGAGAAAAACCAACTCTGGAAGGACTTAAAAGAAGCACCCACCGGAGAAGACGCACGCGAAGGTTTGGCAGCCGTCATTTCCGTGAAGCTTCCCAACCCGCAATTTGAAGGCCAGACAAAAACCAAACTCGGCAACTCTGAAATAAAGGGTTTGGTGGAGCAGATGGTGAATGACAAGCTGGGGACTTTTTTTGAAGAAAACCCGGCCTACGCGAAAAAAATTATAGCGAAAGTAGGGGACGCCACCCGGGCACGCATTGCCGCCCGCAAAGCGCGTGAAACGGTGAGGAGGAAAGGGGCGTTGGACAGCGCTTCGCTTCCGGGAAAGCTGGCGGATTGTCAGTCGAGAGACCCTTCCCAGAGTGAAATTTACATTGTGGAGGGGGACTCGGCAGGAGGAAGTGCCAAACAAGGCCGCGACAGAACGAACCAGGCCATTTTGCCGCTTCGCGGAAAAATTCTGAATGTGGAAAAAGCGCGCTTTGAGAAAATGCTTTCTTCCCAGGAAATTGTGACACTCATAACAGCCTTGGGGACAGGCATAGGCCGCGAGGACTACAAACCCGACAACCTCCGCTACCACCGTGTCATTTTAATGACGGATGCCGATGTGGACGGAAGCCACATTCGCACCCTGCTGCTGACGTTCTTTTTCAGGCAAATGCCGGAGCTTATTTCCCGCGGGCACATTTATATTGCGCAGCCGCCGCTTTATAAAATTACGCACAACAAAAAGGAGCGCTACCTCAAAGACGACGAAGCCAAGGACGAGCATTTGCTTTCCATGGCTGCCGAGAGGACACAGCTGCTTTTGCCCGACGGTTTTTTGACAGGTGAAGAGCTCAAAGCCTTGCTTAAGAAAATTCTGCTGTTTCAAACGCGCCTGGAAAAATTTGGCCGCCTCTCGGATGTGCGCCTTGCGGATGCTTTGTTTCAAGGAAGCACCTGGACAGCCCAGACTCTCAGGGACGAGGCAGCCATGTTGAAGGAGGTGGACAAACTCAAAAGTTATTTGGCGCTGTGCTTTCCTGAAGAAAACGCCTTCAGAGTGGAGGTGCAGGAGGACTTGGAGCATTCCAGCAAAAAACTGGTGCTGAAGTCAGAGCGCAACGGCAGCGCCAAGTCCATTGTCCTGGACATTCCCAAAGTGACTTCTGCCGAATTTAACGACTTGGCCGCGCTGGCCCACTCCTGGGCCTTTTTGGGAGAAAGGCCCTTTGTCTTCAAAATTGGCGAAACAGAAAAAACAGCCAACAACGTGCAGTCCCTGCTCAAGCAGGTGCTGGATGATGCACAGAAGGGTTTGAGCATTCAACGCTATAAGGGCTTGGGGGAGATGAACCCGGAGCAACTCTGGGAAACCACCATGGACCCACAAAGGCGCCGCCTCCTGCAAGTGCGCGTTGAAGACGCCGTCTTAAGCGACGAAACCTTCTCCCTCTTAATGGGCGAAGCTGTGGAGCCACGCAGAGAGTTTATTGAACAAAACGCTTTGTCCGCGACGAATTTGGACATATAATGACGCAGCACTTGCAGACAAGAAACGCTTGAGGTAGCTAGGACGCCTCTGGGGCGTCGTCTAACGGCAGGACATCAGACTTTGACTCTGAGTATCAAGGTTCGAATCCTTGCGCCCCAACACTTTATACCCAACGCGCAACGCGTACGCTCCCACCACCGCCCCTCTCCCTTACCCGCCTCCGCTTCCTTTTCGACTTGAAAAAGCACTTGTTGAAATGCTTGCGTTGTGTTGGAAAAACAATGCGGGGAGAAAAATGAGTGACACCTCCAAAGCTTTGCTTGAGCGCGCCAAAGCGGCCTATCGCCAGCTGAGCAGGCAAATTAAGGCCGGAAACCTCGCACAGGCACACCAACTGCTGGAGGAGCTGAGCGGCCTGCAAGAAAGTGACTTCAACTACCCCATTGCGGCTGTGCATTTGATTTTTGGCTACCTCAAGGCCGGAAACCTCGCACAGGCACAAAAACTGTTTGAGGCCCTCTCTCAGCTGGGGGATACGCGGGAAATGCTGCAGCTGCGCACGGAAGTGGCGCATAACTTAATGATTGGCTACATACACGAGCACAACCTCACTCAGGCGAGAAAGTTGCTCGAAAACATGGCCGACGTGCCGGAAACCGCGCAGCTTCGCGACGAGGCAGCGCATAATTTAATTATTGCTTACCTCTATGCCGGAGACTTCTGCGAGGCGCAAAAGCTGTTTGAAAGTATGGCCGCACCCACCACCGCACCCGCAAGGCCCAAAGAGCGCTGGGGGGAATATTCTCGCTCCTTTTTCAGCGTCTTTCAAAACAGCCGGCTCTCCAAAACAAGAGAGGAATGACGCTACAGCCTGCATGGCGTCGTATGCCCATACTCGTTAGAAAAAAGCATGCTTCGCACAAGCCTGCTTCCCCCTCCCCTCCGCCTCCGCCCGGCCCTCCTTTGCCTGCCCCTCCTGACAGCAGCTTGTGACATGCTGCTTCCGGACGGCAACACAAACCCTTCCCAACCCGTTTTTGAGAAGGGCTATGTCTACATTCACCCCAAGGAGCGACACATTTACAGGGTGGACGCGGCCGACACACCAACGCCCTTTGCACTCACCGAGGCGGAGGGGGTGAAGGAGTTAAACCTCTCGCGAAATGCCGAGTGGGTGGTGTATGTGGCCAGGCCCGGCGCGGCGGCGGGGGAGCAGCTTTATGTGGCTTCCACCCAAAACGGTGCGCAGCGCCTTCTGGTGCCCTCCAGCGCTTTGCCCGAAGGCAGCAGCCTGGGCACGCCGACTTTTTCTCCCAGCGGCCGGCAGGTGGCTTTCAGCTACTCCAACGGCCTTGGTTTTTTTATTGGCCTTGTCAACACGGACGGCAGCGGCCTGCGCAGAGTGCAGCTTGCTGCTGCCACACCGCTTGCGCCCAACTTTAAGGACGAGCAAACCTTGTGGGTAGTCAGCCTGGAGGGTGGGCATATGGTGTTGCTGGAAATAAATACCGCCATGGGGGTGGAATTAAACAGGCGTACGCAGGTGGGGCTGCCCACCCTCTCCCCCTCCTCCCGCCTGACATTCAGCCCTGACGGGGAGTGCGTGGCCTGGAGTGCCGCGGCAAACAACGCCCACAAAAGCCCCCGCATTTTTGTCTGGGAGTTCAGCAGCAACACCTACAGGCAGTTGACGGAGCCAACGGGCAACGCAGCAGCGAAAGATTTTTTGCCTTTCTGGAAAGACAGGACAACGGTGTTGTGGACGAGGGAGGAAGCCGGCGTTTTTCGCGCCTACAGCGCTCGTTTTAACGAAAGCAACACCGTGGGCACCTTGGTGCTGGAAAATGCCCTCAACACGGTTTATGGGCCTTTTTAAGGAGGGCCTATGCCCAAACTCATTCGTATTCACCAGCACGGTGGCCCGGAAGTTCTTCGCCTTGAGAGTGTAGACGTGGAGCCTCCTTTGCCTGGGGAAGTGCAGGTACAGCAGACGGCCATTGGCCTCAACTTCGTCGACACCTACTACCGCAGTGGCCTCTACCCTCTGCGTTTGCCCAGCGGCCTGGGTATGGAAGCTGCTGGCAGGGTGGTGAGTGTGGGGGCGGGGGTGGAGGGGTTTAAGGAGGGGGAGGCGGTGGCCTATGCCTGGGGGCCCATAGGTGCTTATGCGCAATGGCGCAATGTCCCCGCCTCCTGCCTCCTTCGCTTGCCCCCTTTTGTTTCTCCGGAAACGGCGGCTGCTGTGTTGCTGAAGGGGTTGACGGCGGAGTTTTTGTTGTTTCGCTGTCTGGCGTGCATTCATCCTTTGGGGTTGAAAATCACCCTTCTTATCACCGCGGCGGCGGGAGGTGTGGGCAGCCTCTTATGCTCCTGGGCGCGTGCCCTGGGCATACGTGTGTTGGGTGTGGTGGGGAGCCAGGAGAAGCGGAAAAGGGCCTTGGCGTCGGGCTGCGAGGAGGTGTGGTTGCAGGAGGAGGGTTTTTCGAAGGAGGTGCTTCGTGCCACGGGCGGCAAAGGCGTGCACGCGGTTTTGGACGGTGTGGGGCAGGCCACCTTTAAGGAGGCACTCCATTGCCTCAGGCCCAGGGGGCTGATGGTTTCTTATGGCAATGCTTCGGGTGTGGTGGAGCCCGTTTCTCTTTTGGAGTTGGCGGCCAGAGGCTCTGTCTTTTTGACGCGTCCGCGCCTTGCGGACTATGCGTCCACGCGCAGCGAGTTGGAGGCGGGGGCGCTTTGCGTATTTGAAGCTTTGGGCCAAGGGTATATTCGGGCTTCCTGCGAGCAGAGTTGGCCCTTGTCGGAAGCGACCAAAGCGCACGAAGCGCTGGAGTCCCGCAGGACGCAGGGGCTGTCCGTGCTTTATCCCTAAGAGGGAAAATGCCGGGGCACACACAAGGAAATGCTACCGTTGCTTCCTTCCGGACCTGGCGGGGTTCGCGGCCTCATGTTGCCCCGACGCGAGAGCGCGCATACAGCTGAAACTTCCGCGCGGCGAGAGACAAACTCATACAGGCTTTGGTTGGCCCTGGCAAACGCTTTTTGCGGGTGGGAGTTGTGGGGGTATGGGAGGGGAGGGTGGGGTGTTTGCCCGCCAAAACGGAGAGAGAGGGATTCGAACCCTCGAGACCCTTTCGAGTCCACACGCTTTCCAGGCGTGCGCCTTAAGCCGCTCGGCCATCTCTCCTTGTGTTGCGTTATTGGAGTGTCGGGTGGCTGCTAGCAGAGTTTTTGAAGCTCAGCAAGGTGAAGTTGTTTCTTCGCCCTCCGGGCGGGGTTTCTTGTCGCCTTCGGCGAAGTTATTCTTCTGCCCTCCGGGCGGGGGTTTTCTTGTCGCTAAGGCGAAGTTGTTTCTTCGCCCTCCGGGCGCAGTTGCCTCCGGCGGGGAACTTTTCCCGACGCGCCTGTTTCGTTGGTGTTTTGAATGGTTGTGGGTGCGGCGCTGGGAATGTCTCGCAGTTTTGTTGGAGTTTTGAATGAAGAAAGAGGGCTCGACATGGACGGCACAAAAAGTTCCACAAAAAGTGCACCCTGCCGGGGGCTTTTGGCACAGGAGTAAGTCCCCTTCACTCTTTCCTCAAACTCCAGCCCTTCACCGGGGCCCCTATCTTGCCCTGCCACCCTGTAACCCAGCTGGGCGCCCTTAACCC
>Ga0209737_10002305_pt1 | contig 13379 bp, 11 predicted proteins | sample TergutCu122P3_FD_187284 | JGI IMG/M metagenome (GOLD analysis project Ga0209737, IMG submission 187284) | Cubitermes ugandensis P3 segment gut microbial communities from Kakamega Forest, Kenya - Cu122 P3 (SPAdes) (version 2) | ecosystem: Host-associated > Arthropoda: Insects > Digestive system... | reverse complement strand
CCACCATCGCCGCCTTCGTGCCGCTCAACGTGCTGGCCGAGCTCATCAACATCGGCACCTTGTCGGCCTTCGCGCTGATTTCCATTTCCGTGCTGGTGCTGCGCCGCACTCACCCGGAACTGCCGCGCGCCTTCCTCTGCCCAGGCGTGCCGGTGGTGCCGCTGTTGTCGGTGGCCTTTTGCCTCTTCCTGATGGCCCATCTGCGCATCTCAACCTGGATCGCCTTTCTGCTCTGGCTGGCGCTGGGCTTGGCCGTCTACTTTTTGTACTCCCGCCGCCGCGCGGTACTGCGTCAATAGCAAGCCTCAGCACCCTCATGAACCGGCAATTGCCCCCTCTTCTGCTACTGCCGCTGCTCTTCATGGCATCAAACGCCATGGCCGATGCCTACAAGTGCCGTCTGCCTGACGGACGAACGCTCATCCAGGCCGAAGCCTGCGCCGATGGCGGCCAGGCGGTGAAAGTGGTCGCTGGCGATACGGTGTCCGACGAGGAGCGCGAACGCGCGGCGCTTGAGGCACAGCGCCTGCGCGAACAGGCCGAACAGCATCTGAATGCCCGCCGGGAAAAGGAAAAACAACAGGAAAAGCAAGAAAAACAAGAACAACAGGCGCGCGAACGAGATGAAATGCGGCAAGCGCCCTCGCCGCCAGCGGCGGTCGAGCCGGTTTATGTGCCGGCGCCGTATTACGTTGGCCCCGGACAACTCCAACCGCCACGGCCTCGCCCGCCGCCGCACGCGCCGGGCAAGCCCGGCGGAAAACCGATTACGCCCAAGCCGCCTATCAGTCACCGTGGGCGCTGAGCCGGATCAAGCCTCGTCGGCCGGCGGCGCGACCTTGATGACTTCCTCCAGCGAGGTGATGCCTTGGGCGGCCTTCATCGCCCCGGAAACACGCAAGGGCCGCATCCCCTCGCGATAGCACTGGTCGCGCAGGCGGGCCGCCTCCATCTGCGGCGTGATCAGCTTACGCGCCTCGGCCGAGTTGAGCAGAATTTCGTAAATGCCGACGCGCCCGGCGTAGCCGGTCATCCGGCAGTCGAGACAGCCGACGGGCTGCCACAGGCGCGCCGGTTCCGCCGCCTTCCAGGGCGCCACCAGCGCGCGCCAGGCCGCCCGCTGCTCGTCGCCGATGGGAACCGCCTTTTTGCAGTGCGGGCAGAGGGTGCGCACCAGGCGCTGGGCCATGATGCCGAGCAGGGTCGAATTGATCAGGTAAGCGGGCACGCCCAGGTCGAGCAGGCGGGTAACCGCCGAGGGCGCATCGTTGGTATGCAGGGTCGATAGCACCAGATGGCCAGTCAGCGCGGCCTGCACCGCCATTTCCGCCGTTTCCAGGTCGCGTATCTCGCCGATCATGACAATGTCCGGGTCTTGCCGCATCAGCGCCCGCACGCCGTCGGCAAAACCGATGTCGATGCCGTGCTGGACCTGCATCTGATTAAACGAGGCTTCGACCATTTCGATCGGATCCTCGATGGTGCAGACATTGACTTCCGGCGTCGCCAGTTGCTTGAGGGTCGTATAAAGGGTCGTGGTCTTGCCCGAACCGGTCGGGCCCGTGACCAGCACGATGCCATTCGGCGCAGTGGTCATCTGTTGCCAGCGCCCTCTATCCTCGTCGGAAAAGCCGAGGGCGCGGAAATCGCGGACCAGGACTTCCGGGTCGAAGATGCGCATCACCAGTTTTTCGCCAAAGGCCGTCGGCAGCGTGGAGAGGCGCAGTTCGACCTCCTGACCGCCCGGCGTGCGCGTCTTGATGCGACCGTCCTGGGGACGGCGCTTCTCGATCACGTCCATCCGCCCGAGCAGTTTGATGCGGCTGGTCATCGCATTCATCACCGCCATCGGAATCTGGTAGACCTGATGCAAGACCCCGTCGATGCGAAAACGCACGATGCCCAGATCGCGCCTCGGCTCGATGTGAATGTCGGAGGCGCGCTGATCAAAGGCGTATTGCCACAGCCAGTCGACAATATGGACGATGTGCTGGTCATTGGCATCGAGCTGGCGGTTGCCCCGGCCCAGTTCGACCAATTGCTCGAAACTGGAGAGGCCCGCCGTGGTCTCGCCGCGCGCCGCCGCCTTCTTGACCGACTTGGCCAGATTGAAGAATTCGACCAGATAGCGGCCAATATCCTCGGGATTGGCCAGCACCCGGCGAATATCCTTGCGCAGAATGGGTTTCAATTCATCGACCCACTCGCGCACAAAAGGCTCGGCGGTGGCGATCACCACCTCGCGCGTCGTGACCTTCACCGGCAAGATGCCAAAACGCGCCGCATAGGCGCTGGACATCACTTCGGCGACGCCGGTGAAGTCGATCTTGAGCGGATCAATGTGCAGGTAGTCGAGGCCGCAGCGTCCGGCCAGCCACTCGGTCAGCGCCTCCAGCCCCAAGAGACGGACCGGCGGGCGCAAGGAACGCCACTGCTGGTCGGCGATGACGACCAGCGGATGAGTCTTGCCGCCATGCAGCCGTTGCTCGCTCTTCAAGGCATCGGCCATCTCGGCCGCCACCAGGCCGTCGTCGACCATCATCTTCAACACTTCGGAAAGTGTCAGCCGGTGTTCGCTCACGAGTTTGTCATTCATCGGCGGCAATATAGCACGCCCGCGATCACCGCCGCCGCAGCGGCTCCAGGAGGCCGGTCAGGGCGTTGTGGTCGAGTTCAAACATCAAGGCCAGCAGCCGGCCCAGTTCGCCCTTGGGAAAGCCCGCGCGGGCAAACCAGCCGAGATAGTGACCGGGCAGATCGGCCAGCAGCCGCCCCTGGTATTTGCCAAAGGGCATGCGCCATGTCACGAGTTTTTCGAGATCTTCCGGGTGCATGTAAAAACGGGGCCGAAGCCCCGTTCTCCTTCTTACTTGCCCGAGAGGGCCATCATCAGGTCATTGATGCGCTTGACGAAACCGGCCGGATCGTCGAGCTGGCCGCCCTCGGCCAGGAGGGCCTGCTCGAACAGCAGGGCCGCCCAGTCGTCGAAGCGCGCTTCCTCGTGTTTCAGGCGCATCACCGCCGGGTGCTGCGGATTGATTTCGAGAATGGGCGTAACGTTCGGGGCCTTTTGCCCGGCCGCCTTCAAGAGCCGGGCCAGGTTGCCGGAGGGATCGTGCTCGTCGGATACCAGGCAGGAGGGCGAATCGGTCAAGCGGTGCGTGATGCGCACATCCTTGATCTTGTCGCCGAGCGCGGTCTTGGTTTTTTCCAGCAATGCCTTGTACTCGTCGGCGGCTTTTTCGGTTTCCTGTTTTTCGGCTTCATCCTCCAGCTTGCCGAGATCCAGGCCGCCCTTGGCGACGGATTGCAGCGCCTTGCCCTCGAATTCGCTCAGGTGGCCGACCACCCATTCGTCGACGCGGTCGGACAAGAGCAGCACCTCGATGCCCTTTTTCTTGAAAATTTCCAGATGCGGACTGTTTTTCGCGGCATTGAAACTGTCGGCGGTCACAAAATAAATCTTCTCCTGGCCTTCCTTCATGCGGGCGATGTAGTCGGAAAGCGACACGATCTGTTTGTCGCCCTCGCCGTGGGTGGAGGCAAAGCGCAACAGGCCCGCGATCTTGTCCTTGTTGGCGAAATCCTCGCCGACGCCTTCTTTCAGCACCGCGCCGAAGGCTTCCCAGAACGCGGCGTATTTTTCCTTGTCGGCCGCCTCCTCGCTATTGGCCAGCCCTTCGAGCATGGCCAGCACCTTGCGCGTGCAGCCGCTGCGGATATTGTCGATATCCTTGCTCTGTTGCAGGATTTCGCGCGACACATTGAGGGGCAGATCGGCCGAATCGACGACGCCGCGCACGAAGCGCAGGTAGAGCGGCATCAGTTGCTCGGCATCGTCCATGATGAAGACGCGGCGGACATAGAGCTTGATGCCGTGGCGGGTGTTGCGGTCCCACAAATCGAAGGGGGCGCGGGCCGGGATGTACAAGAGTTGCGTATATTCCTGCTTGCCCTCGACGCGGGCATGGGTCCAGCACAGCGGGTCCTCGAAATCGTGGGCGACGTGCTTGTAGAACTCCTGGTACTGCTCGTCGCTGATTTCCGACTTGGCGCGCACCCACAGCGCGCTGGCTTGGTTGACCGTCTCGTCCTCGTCGGTCACGACCTGCTCGCCCTTATCTTTGTCCCACTCCTCCTTTTTCATCAGGATGGGCAGGGTGATGTGGTCCGAGTACTTGCGGATGATGGATTTCAGCTTCCAGGCATTGAGGAAATCGTCCTCGCCCTCGCGCAGATGCAGGATCACATCGGTGCCGCGGCCGGCCTTATCGACCATCTCGACGCTGTACTCGCCCTCGCCCGCCGATTCCCACTTGACCGCCTGACCGGCCTCGACGCCGGCGCGGCGGGAAATCACCGTGACCTTGTCGGCGACGATAAAAGAGGAATAAAAGCCGACGCCGAACTGGCCGATCAGATGTGCATCCTTGGCCTGATCGCCGGTCAAGGCCGAGAAAAACTCCTTGGTCCCCGACTTGGCGATGGTGCCGAGATGGGCGACCGCCTCGTCGCGCGACAGGCCGACGCCATTGTCGGAAATGGTGATGGTGCGCGCTTCCTTGTCGAAAGCGACGCGAATCCGCAACTCGCTGTCGTCGCCGTACAGCGCGGTATTGTTCAGCGCCTCGAAACGCAGCTTGTCGCAGGCATCGGACGCATTGGAGATCAGTTCGCGCAAGAAGATTTCCTTGTTGCTGTACAAGGAATGAATCATCAAATGCAGCAATTGCTTGACTTCCGTCTGAAAGCCGAGGGTCTCGCGGTTGGCGGTGGCGGATTCGGACATGCTTGAAACTCCCAATCGAGATAACAAAAAATGGTGAGTCCCCAGATGGGGCCGCCCATCCCGATTTCAAGAGGGAAAAGCCGCCTTGGGGTAAGACGCCTCACAAGGCAAAATCCGCTACCATCAGCCGCCCCGATTCACCGACTTGCCCATGCGCCCCCTCGCCTTCGTCGATCTCGAAACCACCGGCGCCACCGCCAGCCAGGACCGCATTACCGAAATCGGCATTATCGAGGTCGATGCTGACGGCGCGGTGCGCGAATGGCAGCAACTGATCAATCCCGGCGTGCCCATTTCGCCCTTTATCGAGCGCCTGACCGGCATCAGCGACGCCCTGGTCGCCGCCGCGCCCTCCTTTGCCGAGGTGGCGGAAGAAACCCTGCGCCGCCTGGCCGGGCGGCTCTTCATCGCCCATAACGCGCGCTTCGATTACGGCTTTCTGAAACACGAATTTCACCGTCTCGGCATCGCCTTCCGGGCCCCGGTCGTGTGCACCGTCAAGCTCTCAAGGGCCTTGTATCCCGAGCACCGGCGGCACAATCTCGATGCGCTGATCGAGCGCCACGGCCTTCGCGCCGACGCCCGCCACCGGGCCTTGGCCGACGCCCGCCTGATCCGCCAGTTCTGGCAAAAAATCCACGGCGATCTCGACCCCGAATCCATCGCGGCGGCGCTGCATGAACAAAACGCCAAGCCCGGCCTGCCGCCGCATCTGGAGCCCATGCGGGGCGAGGACTTGCCGGACGGCCCCGGCGTCTATCTGTTTTATGGCGAGGATGGGCGGGCGCTCCATGTCGGCAAGGCCAGGGATATCGGCCAGCGGGTTCTGGCGCATTTCGCCGCCCATCGCCAGACGGCGCGGGACATGGCGCTGGCGCAGGAAGCGAAGCGCATCGACTGGATCGAAACCGCCGGCGACATCGGCGCGGGTTTACTGGAAATACGGCTGATCCAGCGCCTGCAACCGGCGTACAACCGCCTGCCGAGACAGCCCGACGAAACCTGCACCTGGACCTTGGCCGACGAAGGCGAAGGCTGGCTGAGGCCGCGGCTGGCGATGGCGGATGAAGAGCATTTCGGCGTGCAAAGCGCCTGCTACGGCCTCTACAAGACGCCCAAGGAAGCGGCCACGGCGCTGCGCGCCCTGGCGGGGAGCCACCAGCTATGCGATGCGCTGCTTGGGCTAGCGCGGCGCATCGAAGGCCTGCCCTGCCCGGCCTATGTCAAAAAAAACTGCAAGGGCGCCTGCATCGGCCACGAAACCTTCGCCCGCCACGGCATGCGCCTCATCGGAGCGCTCAGCCGCTTGAAGCTGGTTTCCTGGCCCTTCCCGGGGCCGGGAATCATTCGCGAGGGCGGCGAAGTCCATCTGATCGACGGCTGGCGCTATCTCGGCACGGCCCGCAGCGAAACCGAATTGCACGAATTGCGAAGAAGCGCCCGGCCCCCTTTCGATCGCGACATCTACAAGCTGCTCGTCAAACGGGTCGGCCGCTTGCAGCCGCTCCTCTGATTACGCCAAACACCTGATTCCGACGCCCTTTCGGGAAACCGGTAAAATCCCCGGCGGACCGCGCCCCGGCTGTCCGCGACCAAACTCAAGACCACGCATGACCGATTACTCCGCCGCCTCCATCCGCGTCCTCAAGGATCTCGAACCCGTCAAGGAACGCCCGGGGATGTACACCCGGACCAGTTGCCCGACCCATATCGTGCAGGAAGTCATCGACAATGCCGCCGACGAGGCGCTGGCGGGTTTCGCCAGGCGGATTTCGGTGGCGGTGCGCGCCGACGGCGGCATCGAGGTGGCCGACAACGGGCGCGGCATCCCGGTCGAGATTCATCCGGAAGAAGGCCGGCCCGCGGTCGAATTGGTGTTCTGCAAACTACATGCCGGCGGCAAGTTCAACAAGACCGAGGCGGGCAATGCCTACCGTTTTTCCGGCGGCTTGCATGGCGTCGGCGTCTCGGTGACCAATGCGCTATCGACGCGCCTGGAGGTCGAAATCAAGCGCGGCGGCGGCATTTACCGGATCGCCTTTGCCGGCGGCGCCGTCGCCCTGCCGCTCGCCCGCATCGGCGACTGCGGCCCGCGCACCACGGGAACCACGGTGCGCATCCAGCCCGATCCCAAATATTTCGATTCGCCCAAGCTCAATCTTGGCCAGTTGGAGCACCTCTTGCGCTCCAAGGCCGTGTTGATGCCCAACGTGACCGTCGAACTGGAAATCGAAGGACAGGACAAGAAAAGCTGGTGTTACCAGAACGGCATGGCCGATTACCTGGGCGAAATGATGGCCGGCCAGCCGGTAGCGCCCATTTTCGTTGGCGAAAAAACCGTCGACACCCCCAACGGCTTTGCCATCGGCGAAGGGGCGAGCTGGGCGCTGGCCTGGTTCGAGGAAGGCGCAAACAAACCGGAATCCTATGTCAATCTGATTCCGACCCTCGATGGCGGCACGCACGAGGCCGGGCTGAAGGCCGGCGTGTTCGAGGCGGTCAAGAGTTTCGCCGAGCACCACGCCATTCTGCCGGCCAAGGTGAAACTCGCGCAGGAAGATGTCTGCGGCAAAATGACTTTTCTCCTGTCGGCCAAGGTGCTCGATCCGCAATTCCAGGGCCAGACCAAGGAAAAACTGACCAGCCGCGACGCCTACAAGCTGGTGTCGCAAATGGTGCGCGACCCCTTCGAGCTATGGCTGAACAGCCATGCCGAGCATGGCCGAAAAATCGCCGAACTGGCGGTCAAGGCCGCGCAAAACCGGATGAAATCGACGCAGAAGGTCGAGAAGAAAAAATCCTCCGGCATCGCCACCCTGCCCGGCAAACTCACCGATTGCGAGTCGGACGACATCGCCCGCAACGAAATTTTTCTGGTCGAGGGCGATTCGGCCGGCGGCTCGGCCAAGCAGGGGCGCGACAAGGAAACCCAGGCGGTGCTGCCGCTGCGCGGCAAGGTGCTGAATACCTGGGAGGTCGAGCGCGACCAGTTGTTCAAGAATAACGAAGTGCATGACATTTCCGTGGCCATTGGCGTCGATCCGCATGGCCTCGATCAGATCGACACGGTCGACGTCTCCGGCCTGCGTTACGGGCGCATCATCGTGATGTCGGATGCCGACGTGGACGGCAGCCATATCCAGGTGCTGCTATTCACTCTCTTTCTCAAGCACTTTCCGGCCCTGGTCGAGCGCGGCCATATCCACGTCGCCCAGCCGCCGCTCTTTCGCGTCGATGTCGAGGCGCGCGGCCACACGCGCAAGGTCTATTGCCTGGACGAAGCCGAGAAGGAACAAACGCTGCAAAAATTGCGCGATGAGGGCATCCCTGAGAGCAAACTCGGCGTCTCCCGCTTCAAGGGCCTGGGCGAAATGAACCCGGACCAGTTGTGGGAAACCACGCTCTGCCCCGACACCCGCCGCCTGGTGCCCTTTACCGCGACGCGCCAAACCATCGCCGACATGAGCGCCACCTTCAATCTCCTGATGGGCAAGGGCGAAGCCGCAGGCCGCCGGGCCTGGATGGAAAAGGACGGCGGCTTGATCGAGGCCGATGTCTGACGCATTGATTTCCGCCCGCATATGCTGACCATCTATCAATTGAAATCGCGGTTCCAGGGCTTGCTCCGGCCGCTCGCCAAAGTTCTCGCCCAAACCGGCCTCACCGCCAATGCCGTGACCCTGTTCGCCCTGTTCGTCTCCTTGGCGCTGGGCGGATTTCTGTTTCTTTTCGGCCCCGAGCAGCCCTGCTGGTTTTTGCTGCTGCCGCTGTGGATGTTCCTGCGCATGGCGCTAAATGCCATCGACGGCATGCTGGCTCGGGAATTCGGCCAGAAATCGGCGCTCGGCGCTTATCTCAACGAACTGTCCGACGTTTTTTCCGACGCCGCGCTGTACTTGCCTTTTGTCCTCATCGCGCCGCTCGGTTGGGGCAGCGTTGGCAGCCTCATCTTCTTGGCTGCCGTTTCCGAGATGGCCGGGGCGCTCGGCCCGATGATCGGCGCGCCGCGTCAATACGACGGCCCGCTGGGCAAGAGCGACCGCGCCTTTCTCTTCGGCGCGCTCGGCCTCTGGCTGGGCTTGGCCGGCAGTTTGCCGGGCTGGATTTTCTGGCTCTTTCCGGCGGCGGCCGTCGCCATCCTGCTCAATATCGTCAATCGCATCCGCAGCGGTCTGGAGGCCGTATCTCGATGACACTCCCGATGACACGTCCCGTTGAAGAACATCACTTTTCCACGCATGACGGCGAATCCCTGTTCTACCGCCGCTGGCCCACAACCAGCCCGGAGCGGCGTGGCGCGGTGGTCATGTTCCATCGCGGTCACGAGCATGGCGGACGCATGGCGCATCTGGTCGATGAACTGAATCTGCCGGATTTCGATTTCTACGCCTGGGATGCCCGCGGCCACGGCCGCTCGCCCGGCCCGCGCGGTTATTCGCCGAGCTTCGCCCATTCGGTGCGCGACGTGCAGACCTTCATCGAGCATCTGCGCGATAGCTGGGGCATCGCCGAAGAGGACATGGCGGTGCTTGCCCAGAGCGTCGGCGCGGTGCTCATCTCGACCTGGGCGCACGATTACGCGCCGCGCGTGCGCTGTCTGGCGCTGGCTTCGCCGGCTTTCAAGGTCAAGCTGTACGTGCCTTTCGCCCGGCCCGGCTTGAAATTGCAGCAAAAATTGCGCGGCAATTTCTTCGTCAATAGCTACGTCAAGTCGAAATTCCTGACCCATGACCCGGAGCGTCAGGCGTCTTACGACAGCGACCCGCTGATTACCCGGCCCATCTCGGTCAATATCCTTCTCGCCCTCTACGAAGCGGCGGAACGGATCGTCGCCGACGCCCAGGCCATCACCATCCCGACCCAGTTGCTCATTTCCGGCGCTGACTGGGTGGTGCGCCACGGCCCGCAACACGATTTTTTCGCCCGCCTGGGAACGACGGAGAAGGAAAAGCACGTTCTCGATGGTTTCTACCACGATACTTTCGGCGAAAAGGATCGCCAGCAAGCCGTCGACAAGGCCCGCGCTTTCATCCTGCGCCAGTTTGCCGCGCCCTGGTCGCGGCCCGATCTGCGCCAGGCGCACCGCCAGGGGGCGACATTCGACGAAGCTCGGGAACTCGCCCGCCCGCTGTCGATGCTCAGCCCGAAAGGGCTTTATTGGGCGATCTATCGGGCCAACATGAAACTGGGCGGGCTGCTGTCCCAGGGCGTCGCCCTTGGCCACGTCACCGGCTTCGATTCCGGCAGCACGCTCGACTACGTTTATCGTAATACACCCGCCGGCCTCGGTCCCATGGGTCGCGCCATCGACCGGCAATATCTGGACGCCATCGGCTGGAAAGGCATTCGCCAGCGCAAGGCGCATATCGAGGAACTGCTGCGCACGGCGCTGGAGCGCTTGCAGAATGAAGGACGTTCCCTGCGCGTTCTCGATATCGCCGCCGGTCATGGCCGTTACGTGCTCGAAGCCCTGGAAACTTGGCAAACTTCGGGCGGCCCGCGCCCCGAATCCATCCTGTTGCGCGATTTCAGCGAACTCAACGTGCGTCAGGGGCAGAGCCTGATCGCCGAAAAGGGCATGACCGACATCGCCCGTTTCGTCCAGGGCGACGCCTTCGACCGCGCCAGCATCGCCGCCGTTTCGCCCAAGCCGACCGTCGGCATTGTCTCCGGCCTCTACGAGCTATTCCCGGATAACGACGCCGTCGCCGCCTCGCTGGCCGGCATGGCCGACGCCATCGAACCCGGCGGCTATCTGATCTACACCGGGCAACCCTGGCACCCGCAACTGGAATTGATCGCCCGCGCCCTGACCAGCCACCGGGGCGGCCAAGCCTGGGTCATGCGCCGCCGCACCCAGGCGGAAATGGATCAACTGGTAGCCGCCGCCGGTTTCGAGAAAATCGACCAGCGCATTGATGAATGGGGCATTTTCACCGTGTCTCTGGCGCGCCGCTTGGATAAGAACGTCGTCGAGAGTGGAGAGTTGGGGAGTCGAGAGTGACCCCCACACACAACGCTCGACTCTCCACTCTCAACCCTCGACCTCCCAAAAACGAAAACGCCCGCTGGCTGCCCGCCGCCTTCGGGCGCGGCCTGCTCTGGCTGCTTTTTCTCGGTCCGTTTTTCTTTCTCAGCTACGGTTTCGCCAACCAGCAGGCCGCGCAAACAGCCGCCACCGCCGGCGTCGGCAGCGTCGTTTTCGCCTGGGAACGCGGCATTCCCTTCTGGCCGTGGACCATCATTCCCTACTGGTCAATCGACCTCTTCTACGGCCTCGCCTTTCTCTGCTGCCGCGACCAACGGGCGACCAACGGCCTCGGCTTGCGTCTGTTGAGCGCGCAAATCATCTGCATCGCCTGCTTCCTGCTGTGGCCCTTGCATTTCAGCTTCGCACGGCCGCCGGTCGAGGGCGTTTCCGGCCTGTTGTTCAACGCGCTGGCGAATTTTGATCTGCCCTACAACCAAGCCCCCTCGCTGCATATCGCGCTGCTCGTCATCATCTGGCGGCAGTTCGCCGCGTTTGCCGCCGCCAGCCCCGTGCGCTGGCTGATTCACGCCTGGGCCTTGCTGATTGGCCTCTCGGTACTCACCACCTGGCAGCACCATTTCATCGACGTGCCGACGGGATTCGCCGTCGGGCTGCTCTGCCTCTGGCTCTGGCCGGAGCAAGGCGGCACGCCTTTACGCAAGGCAGCGACGCGCCGTCCCGCGCTGGCCCTGCGCTATCTGTTTGGCGCGGCGCTGATTTTCGCCGCCGCGCTGTTATCAGGTACAGCCCTGGGCGGCATCGGCCTCTTGCTGTGCTGGCCGGCGCTCGCGCTGACGCTGGTGGCCTTCAACTACGCCTGGGCCGGCGCGGCAGGATTTCAAAAGCACGAGGGGCGGCACTCGCTGGCGGCGCGCTGGCTGTTCGCGCCCTACACACTGGCCGCCTGGATCAATTCGCGGCTGTGGACGCGGCGCAATCCCCAGCCCGACCGCATTACCGGCGATGTCTGGCTCGGACGGCTGCCCACGACAAACGAATTCGCCGCCTGGGCAGAACAGCGCGGCGGCCAGGCGGCGCTGTTCGATCTGACCGCCGAACTGCCCGCGCCCCGCCTGCCGGCGGCTGCCCGCTACTCCGGCCTGCCCTGCCTCGACCTGACGCCCGTGTCTGCCGCCAGCCTGACGGACACCGTGCGCCAATTGGCGGCGCTGCAACGCGCCCAGCCGGATGGCGCAATCTGGATCGCCTGCGCCCTCGGCGTATCGCGCAGCGCCAGCGTGGCGGCGGCTTGGCTGAGCGCCGCGCCGGAAAAAACGATAAACGTCCAGGAAGCCATCATGCAGCTTCAGTCGGCGCGCCCGCATGTCGTCCTTGGCGCGGAAAGCATCGCCTGCCTCGAAGCATTTCACCGGGGACTCTTTCGCCATGAACATGCCCGCTGAATCCGCTCCCGACCGCGCCCTGGCTCTGCTCGGGCTGGCCCTGTGCGAGGCCGCCGGCCGCATCCATGCCTTGAGCCTTGCCTTGTTGTTGCTCAGCTTCGCTGTCGCCTGGCCTTTCTTGAGCGATACGACATTTGTCTGTCTGTTCAGCCTGGGTTTCGGGCTGGCGTGCAGTCAAGCCTGGCATGCCTGGCGACTCGCTTTTGACCGGCCCATCTTCGCTGCCTGGGCGTGGTTGTCCAAGGAGGACTGCGCACTGGCGCAGCGTGATTTCGATACGGCGCTGCACACGCTGCTGAAAAAAGATGCGCCGGCAGGCCGCGCCATGTCTGAGCGCGTCACGGCAACGCGGCATCTGCATGCGCGCCAGATTATCTCGGTGCTTGGGCAGGCATTGATATTCATCGCGCTACTGATTATTTTGTCCAGCCGCCAATAACAAGGACTCCCCCTTTGATCGAGAAAATTCTCGCCGCCGTCATCTGCAATTTCGCCAAGCTGCTGACCGGCGTTCGCGCCCGCTGGCTGGGTAGCCTGCCCGATGGCCGGGTGCGCGTTTATTACGCCAACCACCGCAGCCACGGCGATTTCATCCTCATCTGGGCGACCTTGCCCAAGCGTATCCGGGAGCGGACTCGGCCGGTGGCCGGGGCCGATTACTGGCTCAAGGGCCGCCTGCGTACCTATCTCATCAACCGGGTTCTGCGCGGCGCGCTGGTCGACCGCCAGGCGGGTCATGCCGGCCGCGCCGTCGATCCCATCGCCATCATGAGCGCGGCCTTGGCCGCCGGAGAATCGCTGATTCTCTTTCCCGAAGGCACGCGCAATCTGGGCGATGGCCTGCTGCCCTTCAAGAGCGGACTGTTCCATCTGGCCCGGAACAACCCGGCGGTCGAATTGATCCCCGTGTGGATCGAGAATCTTGGCCGGGCGATGCCCAAAGGTTCCCTGATTCCCCTGCCCTTGCTGTGCACACTCACCTTCGGCCCGGCCCTGATCTGGCAAAGCGGCGAGGACAAGGCCGCTTTCCTCGCCCGCGTCCGCCAAGCCCTGCTCGACCTCGCCCCGCCGGCCGATTGATCTCTCCAGCGCCCTGCCCATGACCCCCACCGATACCCTGTTCATCCTCTTTGGCGGCATCTTCGCTGCGCTGGCC
>Ga0209737_10002304_pt1 | contig 13385 bp, 10 predicted proteins | sample TergutCu122P3_FD_187284 | JGI IMG/M metagenome (GOLD analysis project Ga0209737, IMG submission 187284) | Cubitermes ugandensis P3 segment gut microbial communities from Kakamega Forest, Kenya - Cu122 P3 (SPAdes) (version 2) | ecosystem: Host-associated > Arthropoda: Insects > Digestive system... | reverse complement strand
CACCGTCTGTCGGTTGCAATAGGAATACATAATGCCACCGCATAGGGGCCGAATGCCGGCCAGCTGTGACTTTCGCTTGGGATGCTGTCTGCTTCTCCATTCTTCCGAAATCTGTTTTGTATGTATCATTGAGGTACGTGAAAGCATCCAGCTGAATACAGGCATCTTTTGGCTGATGCGATTTATGTTCCAATTCCACTGTTACGGACTTGTTAGGGTTTTTGCCGACTCCTCTACTTTTGCTACACATTTAGATGGGGTAGCGCAGCGGTTCGCATAAAAATATCTGATTGCCGCCTTCAAAAGTTAGAACAGGATATATGCTCACCTGACTTAAAATATATATATCTTTTTACGTAAAAGCAAATCACATGAGGGTTGTTATTAATTTACAGGTTAAACATAGGCACGAGGAAATACACTGCAGATCACTACACGTTCTTCCGCACCTAACCGAAACTTTTTAAAGACGTTACCACACATGTGGAAACCTACACAGAGACGCAGAATTGGAGAAGTGTTGAAGTCGTAAGGCATATTCATTTACCTTCTGACCAGCAGTAACTGTTATAATATTCGTTGTATTGTTTTAGACGTTTCCAGTTTGAAGTTTGATTCAAGGTGTAACGTTTCTAACCTGAACAGTTTATGTCCATGTAAATTATAAAGTGTATTATAATTACGAATCTATTATAATCTAATTTTAACATCCACTTCCCACCGCACACAGAAGGCAGTTTGCATCCACTTCACAGACGAAAAACCGGTTAGGAAAGCAAGTGCTGTTTTTACTACGAAAATTGTGTAAATTCTCTAATGTGTAAAAAGGAGATTAGAGTATCGGGAAGAAGTGGTATTATTAATACGTTTCCCGAAAAGAAAGATATTTGTCAATAACATAATTCTGAACAGGTAGGAAGTGATAATTGTCATAACGGAATGGCACGTTCTGAGGTTGCGGTTTGAGGGACGCCCTCCAATATGGAAGGTAGCAGTCGCGGACAGCTAGCAAAAGGTGGACCTTCAGCTTGTGATTTGGACGAGGTGCTAACAAATCCTCACCGCAAAAAACTGGCCTTTTTACGAAATGGATACATGTGCCTCGGTCCTGGACAGATACTTTGATGCAACCTAAGCAATGGAGAAGGGACATGAGTTTTGGCACACGGAATGTAAAGAGCCTCTATAAGTCAGGGTCACCTACGACAGTTTCCAGGGAATAGCGAGGTATATATTAGATTTAGTAGGTGTGCAGGAGGTAGGGGGGGGTAAATAGGGTTCTGAAAGTGTAGAGGATACATTTTTTCTACGAAAAGGAAAGGAAAATCACCATTTGGAAAAGGTTTTTTTACAGCAAAAAATCGAATCGGCAGTTAAGACAGTAATACATACCATTGATTTTAACTATATATATATGTGCTCCAAGCAGTTGGAACAACTAATGAAACCTAAGTCCGTAAATTATAGATTAAGACGCAGGGAGACAGTCCGCGAAAACACAGGACAACAATAAAGCACAACCAACAAGAAGAAAATACACACCCATCTGAAAACCACGGAAAAGGAAACAACTGCACAGGACCTACCACGAGCACATTAACAACTTGTGAACTTATCCAATCACAGGCCCAATGATATAATATCAAAAATGTGAACCGGACTGCTCGTATGTTTACGTACATTGTACGCTACACGCAGTGCAAACAAAAAACGTGCAGCAGCGTAACACATACTAGTCGAGCTGGCGCACATAGCACTCCAAACCAAAACCCCTAACCATACCACCAATAAATACATCTAGAGTAATTACTTACAATACCGTAACAATGACATTTGTTACAACCTCCAGTTGTAATACAGCAGATAACATCTATGTAAAAAACATGTAAGCGTCTGGGATCCCAGAATAGGCACACTGACCTTGTAAACAAATATAGTTCTAGTCTGATGATGACTCGTGTGAGTCGAAACATGTCGCTATAAACTGTAAACATAATTGTTGTTTATTTATTGTTGTGTTGACTGAAATCTATGTAATTAAATAGTTAAGAATAACACAACAGGATTACGTCACTCAAATTCTAAGACAGTAGAGTTTGTAAGTGATATGATATCTTATACGGTTCTGAGAGGTCGCTGGTGAAATATCGTTGTTCTGAATGTACATGCACCAAGTGAGGAGAAAAGTGGTGATTCAAAATACAGGTTTTATGAGTAATTAGACCAGGATTTCGGTCATTTTTCTTAGAGTAGGTTTAGGATTATATTCGTAAGTGCCATGTGAAACTGTGATACTCGTCACTATCCGGTGGTTGGAAAAGTTAGGGGAAGATTGCAGTAAGTATGCAAACATCAAAGAAGTTTGAGGGGGAAAGACTGAATCTCAGGGAAGTAATTGAGCTGGAAGTTGGAAAACGGTATCAGATTAAGATTTCCTACAGGTTTGCAGCTTCGAAGAACTTAAGTGATAGACAAGATATAAATAGGGCTTGGGAGAACATTAAAGAGAACATCAAACCTCAGCTACAGAGAGTCTAGTTCTGCACGAATTGAAGCAGCATAAAACATGGTTTGATAAAGAATGTTTAGATTTCTTGTATCAAAGGAAGCAAACTAGTACGCAATGGTTATAGGATCCAAACAAAAACAATTTGGATAATCTAAACCATGTAAGACGTGAAGCTATTAGACATTTCAGGAAATAAAAGAATGTTTATCAGAAAGCTAAAATTGATGAACTGGAAACTAACAGTAAGATGAACAATATTAGAGACTTGTACAGGGACATCAATAACTTTAAGAAAGTTTACCAGCTTAGAACTAATGCAGTAAAGCATGAGAAGGGTTATTTGGTTACAGACGCCACAGTATTTTGGCTAGGTGGAGGAACCATTTCTCTCAAATATTGAATGTACTTGGGGTTAATGTAGTTATGCAGAAAGAAAAGCATACAGCAGAGCCCCTAGGGCCTGAGCCCAGTGTCTTTGAGTATGAGATGGCCATTGAAAAATTAAGACCCAAATCACCAGTTTTTGATAAAATCGCATTTGAAATGATTAAAGCGGGATGTACGACAATTCTCCCTGAGGTCAATAAACCTTTTAATTATGTCTGGAATAAGGAGGCAATGCCTGAGTAGTAGAAGAAGTCTATCATTGTACCTATTTATGAGAAGGGTGCTAAAACAGATTGTTGTAATTATAGAGCATATCACTTTTGTCAACTATATACAAAATTTTATCCAACATCCTGCTGTCAGGGTGAACTCCATATGCAGAGGAAGTCATCAGTGGAGATTTCGACGCAACAAATCAACTATTGATCGTATATTCTGCATTCGTCATATATTTGAGAAAAGATGGGAATACAATTTAGCAGTGTATCAGCTATTTATAGACTTCAAGAAATCCTACGATTCAGATACGAATGTGGCCTTGTTTAATATTCTCATTGAGTTTGGTGTTCCCATGAAACTGTTAACGCTAAGGAAAGTGTGTCGGAATGAAGCTTACAGCAGAGTACGGTAGGAAAACATTTTTATGACATATTTCCCTTTAAGAATGATTTGAAACAAGGAGATACTTTATCGCCATTGCTATTCAAATTTGCTTTGTGTTATGCCATTGTGAGGCTTCAGGTAAACCAGGATGGCTTGAAATTTAATGGTATATATCAGCTTTTGGTTTATGTTAATGATATTATTATTTTGGGCAGATGCGTGCATACTATAACGAAAAACAGATAAGCTTTAGTATTTGCTAATAGATATTGGACTGGAAGTAATTGCTAATAAAAATAAGTACAGGGTAATGTAGAGATCAGAATGCAGGAAGAAATCACAATATAAAGATTTATAATGAAACCTTTGAAAGGGCGGAACGTTGCAGATATTTGGGAACGCGCCTAAAGAGTCGAAATTATATTAAGGAAGAAATTTAGAGCTGAATTAAATCAGGGAATGCTTGCTATCATGCGTTGTAGAATCTTTTGTCTTTGAGTGTGGTATCTAAAAACATAAAGATATAGAGAAATATAATTTTGCCTGTAGGTTTGTATGGACGTGTAACTTGGTCGCTCACAGTGAGGGAGGAACGTAGGTTGAGGTTGGTTGAGGATAGCTTGCTGACGAGAATATTTGGGCCTGAGAGAGATCAGATAATACGGGATTGGAGAAAACTACATAGGAAGGAGCTGTTATTCGAGAGATAAAATCGAGAAAAATAAAAATGGCGGAACATGTACCATATATGGAGGAGAGGTGCATACAGAATTTTGGTGGGGAAACATGAAGGAAGGATACCAATTAAAAGACCCAGGCGTAGATGGGAGGAAAATAATAAGATGGATCTTCAGGAAGTGTAATGGGGGAAATAGACTGGGTTGATCTGGCTCAGGATAGTGGCAGGTAGCCGGCTGTTGCAAAGGCGGTATTGAACTTTCAGGTTCCATGAAATAGGGGGAAATTCTTGACTAGCTGATAACTGTAGCCCTCTCAAGAAGGACTCTGCTCCACGGAGTAAGTAAATAAGTAAGTAAATAAGTAAGCAAGTAAGCAAGTAAGTCATTAAGTAAGTAAGGAAGAAAGGAAGGAAAGAAGGAAGGAAATGTTCTTGATTGACATAATTACGTGATATCAGCTTCTACCTGAAAGAATATAGCAAACATTCTCAAACACCCTCAACCAAATTGTGACATATTTAATTCAGATTTGAATCCAATGTCTCAATACACGGTACATCGTAGGCGACCGCTTCGGTTTTGAAGAAGGAGCAGTCTAAGGCACGCTTATTTTTTCGCATTCCTTATGTACGTAATTACCGTTGAACTCAAGAAAATTTAATCCATATTTATACTAACATTATGAAGGTATAGTCCAAATTATTTCCTAGGTTTCGGGCAGTTTAAACCTTGTTTATCTGTTGACATCCGCCCGGGACTTAAAGTCTTCCGCGGTAACCATATGAGGAAAATGCGGAACAACGTCGCACAGTAGGTTATCGGAAATTATAAACCAACATGTCCATCCGTTCGGTGTATCAAGTAAACGTCCCGTTATACCGGCAACAAGTGGAGAGCAACGATGTTTGCCTTTCACAAGTTTCCGGCGACAGGACGATCGTTAGATCAGCGCTTTGACGGATATTTAGTGTACTCAGCAACTGCGAAACACTGAAAGCAAAGACCAGGAATCTGTCACTATCTGTGAAAGTCACTCATCTTGAGTACATGTCATTTTTGTGTACCAAATTCTGCTTCCTTCACAATTGGTAAAGTTGCCCCCGTGCACGAAAAGAAGGCGTATAGGAACAGTAGAGATATAGCTCCGCTCATCCCTAACCTCGCCTCTGTGTGGACGTTAATGGTCAGCATCACAACCAGGCCACTTTAGCCCCTACCAAATGTCCCGGTACCCAGTAGATAGGAAACTGTGTGGTCCCAAAAGAATAGCTGGACATTGTAAACAAGAAACAATTTTACGTCTGTGCCGGGAATATAACCTCGGCTCATCCAGTGCATAGTCAGCATATTGTCTATGCAATCCAGGCTCCGGTTTCATCTCAAATTATACTATAAAGTATTTCGTTGATATAATAGTATTAATGGCATTATAGATTACAAGTAAAGTTAGGGCAACACATAATTATTTTTGAAAATTTTATTAAGATTTTTACGTTTCTGATCAGTGTAACACTTATACTTTAAAAATGTGTAACTTGAGAGAATCTAGAAAAATAGTGGTATTAGAGAAGGGCTTATTTGCACGTTTAGAATCATGAAAATAGCGGAAAGAGACGAAATTGAAATAATTTCACAGGCTGAAATAAGACGCTTGAAATGAGCTGTTAGACACTTCTAAAGCAACATAGAGGCATTCTTAGTTTGTATTTTATAACACATTACTTTCTGAACTGCAGGGTCACCAGACAAGCATTTTTAAAACAAGATTGAGAGTGCTCGAATCTACGCAGATTATTTTACAAATATACTGCTCCTACATTGTAAACACAAATAACAACAAAGCACGCCCGTCGAAACGAGAGGATTTCATTTACCAGCTGCGTTAGCTTGGTATTCTGTGTAGTATATACGTGATACTTTTCCCTCCCTGAAAATTATTCAGAATTCATTTCGGAAATTGAAATTCTACATAATCCATCCGCACTGTGTTCGGATACAAACACTCCAACAGAGAATTCTGTTTGGATATTCATTCTCTACTGTTTTATACAAATAATAACAATGAAATTATAAAAAAGCGAAATCTAGGTTTTTAGTATGATTTGACGACTACCTTCATCTCGGTGTATTTCAAGCTTGGGTTTGGAGTGGAATAACAAAGCATATCGTGGTTAGAGAAGCGGGGAAAAGTGGTCAACCGGAACATCTGTTCACTTTTCACTGCTGACGTTTGTTTAAACAATAACTTTCGTAGAAACCTCTTCAAGAAAACAGTCTTTATCATAAGAAGTGTATAAACTCATGGTTTAAAATAATCGGGTGTTCAAAAATGTATAGTTTTTTTCATGTAACAATATTTAAAGTCACAGAACCTTACTCAAGCCGTTAAATTCGTGAACTGTAATCTGATGCTTCTGTTTTCGAATTTCGGCCGGGACACCAGCTATGCTGATTGACATTCCTCGTGAATTTACGTAGTCACTTCTGTAAAGTGTGAGCATAGGTTATGAAATTAAACATCAACAATTTTTTTCTACATTCTTTCCAATTCATCATTCATTAATTAATCCCAAATTTCGAAGCTGTACTTTCTAATCTACTTGCACTTTCTTCACTAAATAAACCATGAATATTCAAAGAAGGATGCTGGAGAAATTTGGAAAAGGAGAAGTTTCATAAACTTTACACTTTATAATAAAATATGAGAACTATTAAATAAATGAAGATGAGCTGTGCTAATCGTGTGGCATGTATGCGAGAAATGAGAGTTACGCACATAATTTTGGTAGAAAAACCTGCGGGAGTAGATCACCTAGGCCACGTAACGCGTAGGTTGGAAGACAAGAAATATGTCGGTTCTTATAGCTTTCAGGCCCACCCACTAAATTAAAACAAGCAGTCTGTCACATTCGTTAGTGTGTCGTCAATACGTTTCAAAGACTCGACCTAAGAATTAATTGACAAGTGAAGTAAACTTGCTTCCGGTGGACATACACAATTTCTTCTCTTATGCTATCTTATTTTTAGTACAAGAGAATAATTACGTGACGTAGTTATATATATATATATATATATATATATACATATATGAAGAACTGTTAAAACTAACTTAGGAAGAAGTGTCCAGTTTAGTTGCAGAAATAGAATACGTACAACAAATTAAGGTATGTGACGAAAATTTTTAGGTAGGCACACAAATGTATAATCTCATTCTAAACTACCATATGGGGCTAAGATCATCAGTTTTCGATTCAGAGTAGGAGCAAATTTTTCTTTTCCTCTCAAAATCCGTAACGGTTCGGGGACTCATCCATCCTCCCATCAAAAGAGTATCGCAGGCACTGAATCCCAGAGCGGGACTGGCAGTTTTGCTGAAGAATATAACCATATTTTCTCTGTGATCGAGCTCGCGGCTTAGTCAATGTAGCGAATGAGCAATTCCGGGGGCCTGCAGAGTCGACACTCATTAAAGACGTAGTCACACTTTCATTCTCACTTACGATTTCACGCTATGATGCATAATTAAGTGCAGCGACTTTACTTATACTTCACAAAGGCGCTCACAAAAACCGTGGTGATATGTAAAAGTAGAAAAGTAAATCGATGCTTCTCTACAACACTCTTCGAGTCGGGTAATCAAGCCTTGTGCAGGTTGTGCTGTTACATACCCCAACTTCATGCGGGCGAAAGCGTGTGCAGTAATACAGACTACACGGGTATTGAAGCTGGCTAAAAACAGTGCACATGTCACATCCGGTTTGGCGTGACTCCTGAGGGTCACATTAGGACCCCAGCAGTCGTCATCTTTATTATGATGCGCGGGTATCTAAGCTACTAAACTGGGTGGAGAATGGAAAGTGGGATTTAAATGAAGGCGATATTTTGGATCGTAAATTTTCACCGGGAAAGTATCGAATGTTTTGTTGTCTTGTATATGTGAAAATGATTGGGTCTTCTTTGTAAACAATTCTTCATATTTTAAAAACGTGTGTACCTAAGAACCTCAAGAATGTTAATACTGTAGCTGTTGTTGTTTGATGCGAAATCCACATAAAAAAAAAGAGATTTGATATTATGCAGGCTGCTTCACTGATATCCTTGTCATAACTAAAGGTCCGGAGTTTGAGAGTAACTTAGCTAACTGGTCCACTACCCTCCGTTCTTAAATGTGTCAGGTCACAAAATAAAGTTAGCACAATCAGGTTCCTGGTCTTTTTCAAATTTTTAAAAACTTAGGACAAGGGGAAATATCGAAAACACAACTCCAGAAAATTCTTTTCGGATTTTGGTTGTCACCGAGGTCTATCTGAAAATTAATGTCTTATGGTATTTCACGCCGGTCGTACTGGTAAGAAGTTATCGACTTGAACGTTGCAGGGTCGACCCGTAAATAGTTGCTTTATCTTAACTACTTTTTCTAAAGATGAAGACATTACGATCCTTCGAAATGTAGATTACTATTTACCAATCTACGCGCCGTAACATCGATGAAGATTTGAATTGTCAAGAAGATTTGTATGTATTTTTTTCGATTTACGGAACGTCTTCTGCACTGTGGAAGTGTGAACGTCTTCTTTCGTTAGGAATACTCAGCGTTCACACTGAAGCAGTGTTTGTTCTTTAAATCCTGTGTCTTTTATAAGAAAGTAATAAAATAAACCGTAGATTATAACATAAATATTTCCAGGTTTTAATGGCATTTTTCGGCTTAAATATGCCCGACATCAGGTGTCACAACATAAAGTACTTTGAGAAAATTGAGCACTAGGAATTCTATAAGATGTAAATGCACTTCGCCATGTTTAAGTATCATTCTCTAAAGTACAAATTAAAAAACAGAATGCATCTATAAAACATCAAAGAAAAAGTCTCCTATGAAGACTTTATAACAAATCTACAATCTTGATACCTCTTCAGGAGAATCTTCTATACGAACATGTCTGAAAAATGAAAGATTAAATGTAAATTTTAATAAATTTCTATTGTTTTATACATGATTACTAATTACAATTTAGCAATATTTTACGTCCTTTAAATAGAGCTTTATGTGCTTTCGACAAGCATTACACTAGGCATAAACACAAAATTATTCAAACCTTTTTTCAATGCAATGAATGAGATCTCATTTTATAGTGAACTTTATTACAATTAAATTTCTCAAGGTGCTTTATATTGTGATACCTGACGATGACCTGGTGTACCTTGTCATCAAACAACTGACTTTATTTTTGTTGTGATCGACGGTTTATGTATTATTTCCATATATTTGTGTGTGTGTGTGTGTGTGTGTGTGTGTGTGTGTGTGTGTGTGTGTGTGGTGTCACAATGGGAAATAAACAATAAAGATTAAGCTGAAGCTTTTACCCGTTGGCAATGAGATGTATTAGGTGCTGCAAAGAACAAGTGTAAACTAGAGTAAATCAACGTTGAAGTAACTGGAGAAAGTAAAGTACTTGCAACAATTTGCTAAGGTACTTGCTTTCATTCTGAGAAATAATTGTTTTTGATACTTTATTCCGTCGTGGCATACTTACAACAGAAGGTACGAATTTTCAGCAAGTCTCTTGCTTTTTCATCGTATTTGGATAATGCTGGCAGGTTTTGAGCACGTCTAAAAGGATTCGAATCGCATGCTGGAGGTAACTTCATTTAAAGTGTCTCATAAAAACAGTTTCATTGAACTGTTTGTTAATCGTGTAAACTTACACGTACTCTTCTGTCCTGATCGCCAACAAGCAAATTGCCAACTAACTAACTAACTAACTAACTAACTAACTAACTAACTAACTAACTTACTTACTTACTTACTTACTTACTTACTTACTTACTTACTTACTTACTTACTTACTTACTTACTTACTTACTTACTTACTTACTTACTTACTTAATTACTTACTTACTTACTTACTTACTTACTTACTTACTTACTCACTCACTTACTTATTATCTAACCAACTAACCAAACAACCAACCAAAAACCAACCAACCATTCAAAAACCAACCAAAACCAACCAACAACCAACCAAACAAACACCAACCTCAAACGAACCCACCAGAAACCAACTAACCAACCCACCAAAAATCTACCAACCAACCAATCAACCAAAAACAAACCCAAAACCAACCAACCAAGAACCATCAAATAACCATCCAAAAGCCATCCAACCAACCAAAACCCAACCAACCCACCAAAAAACAACCAACCAACCAGAAATCCACCAAACAAAAAATTTCGAACCAACCAACCAACCAACCAACTAACTAACTAACTAACTAACTAACTAACTAAATGAACTAACTCCATGGAGCAGAGTCCTTCCTGACAAGTTAACAGGCTCTCAGCTAATCAAGAAATAACCCACGCTTTATGGAAACCGAAGGTTCAAAACCACATTCACAGGCAACTGAAACCCTTCCCTATCCTAAGCCAGATCAATCCAGCCCATAACTCCTCATCCCACTTCTGCACGATACATTTTAATATTCTCCCACCTAAGCCTAGGTCTTCCAAGCGGCCTCTTTCCCTCAGGGCTCCCAACCAAAACCTTGTATGTACATCTTTTCCTTCCGTAAGCGCCACAGTCCCTGTCCACCTTATCTTCTTTATTTGATCATCCTAATAATATTTGCTGAGATATGCTGATCATACAACTCCCCGTTACGTAGTCTTTTCCATCCCCGCCTTACCTCATCTCCCTTAGGTCCAAATGCCACCATCACCACCCTGTTCTCGAAAACCCACACTATGTATCCCTCCTTACGTGTGAGACCAAGTATAACGCCTATTTACGAGTAAAAACAGGCAAAACTGTAGTTCAGTATATCTAAATCTTTATATTTCTCGATAGCAAACTGGAAGACAAAGAATCTTCATTGAATGATAACAAGCATTCACTGCATTAAGTGTGGTGTTAATTTCTTCCTGAATGGGCTTTTGGTTCGTAAGGTTTGTTCCCAAATATCTGAAGTGTACCACCAATACAGAGGTTTTATTTTCGGCCTTTATAATGTGATTTTTCCTGAATTGTGATCTCGAGATATTACCATGTACTTGTTTTAACAGAATTTGCTTCAAGTCCAACCTTTATAATAGCAACTACTAAAGCTTCTGTCTTATTTATAGTATGTACGCTTCCTCCCAATGTATTAACGCCATTAAAATAAACCAAAGGAGACGTGTGCCATTTAATTTCAAGCTATCCTGGTTTACCTAAACCTTCATAATGGCAGAATCTAAAACAAAGTTGAAAAGAAATGACGTTACAGCATCTCCTTGTTTCAAACCATTCGTAGTAGGAAACATGTCAGGCAAATGTTTGCCTACCCGGACCTTACTATAGATTTCATTTAGACACTTTTCTATTTGCCTTATTAGTTTCATAGTGATACGAAACACAATGATAATATACTAACCACCTTCCTGTATGAGTCATAGGCTTTCTTACAGCCTATAGATAACTGATTTACTGCCTCGTTTTATTCGCGTATTTCCTCAAGAATTCAATGCAGAATATATGGTCATTAGTTGACCTCTCATTGAAATCCACACTGATGATACCCAGTCATTTTCCTTGTATGTGAAGTTAACCTTGCCAGCAGGATGTTGGGTAAAATTTGTACGTGGTTGATAAAATTGATAACCCTACATAATGACTACATCTAGGCTGATAACCCTTCTTAATGCCACTGGCGCCCCTATACAAGTCTCTGATATTCTGGGTCCTACTGTTTGTTTCAAGCTCATTAATTTTTTCTTCCCGATATTCTCTGCTTCTTTATCAAATGTCTACTCGCGTCACGTCTTACATTATACAGAAAGAAATTGCCATTAATAAATTAAGATTGTGTGACGTAGCAGAAACAGAAGTTTGTCACTTCGAAAATATTTTCACCATAGGCACAAATGAGAGAAATTTGAAACAAAAGTTTCCACTTGCGTTGCGTGGCTTTTTTTTTTGTATTCTTTAGACAATAGTTATTTCTAATAATTACAATGAATTATAAACTACGTTATTGAAATATTCCTATGCGTCATTTGCTTATCAGGTTTCTCTTGCCAAATCTTCAGTTGGAGGCAGTAGTTTCGTGCCAGACGTTCGTAAATTTTTACCAGACTAAAAGGCGTCACATTTCAGAAGGGAGTAATATTCTTAGTTACTGTCTTGTAAACACTTTTATTCGGAATTTTTAGGACCGCGTACGCGATACCGGGGCACGCGGTGGCGCTGCGCTAAAAGCCGGAATTTTGTTGGTTCGATTCCTGTTGGTGTCATTGGAATTTTTCATTGACATAATCCTTCAGGCCGCACTATGACCTTGGGGTTGCCCAAGCCTCAAACAAAATGAGTACCAGGAATATTTCCTGGGGTGTAAAGACGGACGGTGCCTAGGGCCGAAAAAATTATCACCTTGTGCTGATTGTCTTGAAATCTGTGAGCCTTAATCTCCTGGAACTCTCAGGGCCTGTCCAGGCCTGTAATTGGATTTCTTTAACTTTTATATGTGACATCAACTTGAAGTTTATTTTGTAGCCTTATATCATAAAATATCAAAATTATTTTAAGATTCGAAGTGTAATTACATAGGATGTTAACGACGCGTATAACGGGTGTTCACAGTACAATTGATGGAGACACTTCAACAGGTTGAAGCACCTGATATCTGTTTGAATGGATATTCTGAATGCGCAGAAGTGAAGGTTTAACCTGGGGATTAGGTACCTGTTCTGTTTCAAGCTGTGAACTTTCATTAACAACCAGATGCCTCAATTGCATGGTCACAAGGAGTAATTGTTCGGAAAGGCATTCCTCTGTAGCCACTGGGTTCGGTGGTTCAGTGTCAGGAATACATCAGTGGGCAAAGGATCTGTGTCTAGTAATCACCAGACTAGCGGACTGCCATTACACTCAATTTCCGCTGATATCCAATTGAATTTAGTACTGTCAGGCCTATATTGAACACATAGCGGTCCAACTAATATATCTGAAGAAATACTATTTCATAAGTAAATATTATAATTAAGTGATTATTGATTTCGATGTGCTTGTATTAGTTCGTTAATGGGTAATCAGTCAACAGATAATCAAATGAAACTTTTAAGTTACAATATTTGTATGTGGAAATAAAATGCCAACTAGATGCAACAGAGGTTTTTATTGCAGATCTTATTGCTTGCTCAACATGTTTCGGGCATCACTATGCCCATC
>Ga0209737_10002303_pt1 | contig 13385 bp, 9 predicted proteins | sample TergutCu122P3_FD_187284 | JGI IMG/M metagenome (GOLD analysis project Ga0209737, IMG submission 187284) | Cubitermes ugandensis P3 segment gut microbial communities from Kakamega Forest, Kenya - Cu122 P3 (SPAdes) (version 2) | ecosystem: Host-associated > Arthropoda: Insects > Digestive system >... | reverse complement strand
GACCAAAGCTTGAGTCGTACACAGGTGTTTCAATGGCATGCCCGGTTCAAGACCGGTCGCACATCAGTTGACGACGACGAACACACAGGGAGACCCACAAGTTCCACAACTCCTAAAATTGTTGCACGAATTCAAGAGCTCATCTGTCAGGATCGACGTCGGATCATTCGCCACATTGCTGAGGAGGTGGAAGTTGGTTATGGGACATGCCAACGAGTTCTGACGGAAGAATTGGGCATGCACTGTGTCGCAGCCAAATTTGTACCCAGGAACCTGACAGGTGACCAGAAGCAGCAGCGCGTCGACGTCTGCACTGAACTTCGTCAGCTCGCCTCCGACGATGAAACATTCTTGTCTAGGGTTATCACTGGTGGTTACGACCCGGAGACAAAGCGACAACCCTCCCAGTGGAAAAGCCCTATGTCACCAAGGCCAAAAAAGGCCAGACAGGTGAAAAGCAGATCTCAAGAGCATGATCATCACTTTCTTTGACATCAAGGGGATTGTGCATAAAGAATTTGTCCCAACAGGCCAAACTGTGAATTCCGGGTTCTACTGCAAAATTTTGCGGAGACTGCGTGAAAAAGTGCGAAGAAATCGTCCCCACCTTTGGTGAGAACAGACCTGGCTGCTTCACCATGACAACGTACCGTCTCACATTGCCGTCCTCACCCACCAGTGTCTGGCGAAAAACAAAATTGCTGTTATCCCCCGCCCACCGTACTCCCCTGATTTGGCACCCTGTGACTTCTTCCTATTTCCTAAAATGAAATTGAAGCTGAAAGGACGTCGGTTCGATACCATTACGGAGACAGAAAAGGACTTTCAGGAAGCGTTCCAAAGATGAAGGAGACGGTGGGACCGGTGTCTACATTCGTGAGGGAACTACTTCGAGGGTGAAGGCGGCCGATAGGCCTTATGGTAAGTTTTATGATTTTTACAGCGTCAGTCTGGAAACTTTTGTATCAACTCATGTACTTCACTAGTCTGCAGTAATTAGAACATAGCCGTCCATAGTTGTCCTTATCTGCCCTTGCCTGAAGTAATGCTACATAATCCTGAGACATCCTCATAATCCCTTCTAAAATACCCGACCGTGCATCTTAACCGTGCACTTGGCTCCAGTCCGTCGTGATGCAGAATAATACACTCTAACGCGTTCTGTCCGTACCTAATCAAATCCGAGGGCATTTAACTTCAATTATTAGGCCTTGTACAGCTATACAGGTGGGTTTTAGGGTGTCATTCAGAGTGTCGCTTAAATAATGGTCTTGCGATTTCTTACACTGTGTAGGGTACGTCCGTCCCGGCGCTTCGGAAAACGCGCTACTTCCGTATACATGGTGGCAATCTGTTGCAAGTGGATGGCTGGAAGAAGGAAATATGTCAGTTACGGACAGAGCTTGCAGTTTGCAATGAGTTTTAACCAGTCATAGCTACGGAAATGGAACCTTGCTGTGTAATCGACACATTTCCTCCAAAACCCTTCAGCATCCACCTGAACAAAATTCTGTAAACCTGAAGATGCAACACTGGGACAAAATTTCCTACACAGTGTTAAATGGCAAAAGACCATTACTTTAACTAATATATATTTGCATGTGCAGTGTAAAGTTTTAATCATCCTTAATTACCACAATGAATTGATTATTTGACATGTCCGAACGTTTAAACTTCGAAAGTACAGCATAGTTGCCATATTTGGAATCATGTACTTCAGCTTATAAAGGAAGGAAACAAGATAACTGAGTTGAGCAGAGGATAGAAACAATGTAGCATGCATAGGCAGCTAAATTTTATATCGTCCCACATCCCTGGGTTGAAAAATGGATATATGGTATATATACAAATCAGGTAGTGTCAGTGCTGTAAATGGTAATCGTTAAATCGTAGGCATTCAGTGCCAACACAAGCGCTCAAAAATATAATTGAAGAATTAACAAGTGGTCGCCCCGCCCCCAGAGCGATAATCGGGGCCCCAGTGCGTCACGATAATAGAGGCCCCACTATAATTATTGACGGATTTCGTCCCTTATTTCATATAACAAAGATCATGAGTACTGTATTCTGAAAGACGACAGAAATCCAGTTCGAAAATACCCACAACAAATTTTAGTATTCTTTGCGTTTATGGGCACCCTTAAACAGCGAGGTCCTTTTGCGCTGCGGGGTCTGCAGGAGCCTTATTTGCGCCACTAAATATCAAGAATGACAACAAAAATATTCAAAGAAATCAAGGATCAGTAAGATCAGAATGGCGACTAACTACGAAAAGCTACGGTTGGAGAGTGCGTCCACCTTTTTCTGGTTTAATTCAAAGTACTGTGCACTTTGATCAACGGATATCACGCTTAATATATGTCAGACAAAAGAACATTTTGCTCAAACAAATCAGCATGTAAAAGTCTATATGCGGTTGACTAATGCTTTAATTTGTAGCGCAATTAGAGAGTCCTGAGTCACCTGGAGAATTGGGCTTGTGGGGACCAAGTTCCTGATGGCCTCGCACGCGAAAGAAGGTACCTCCTGACCGTCGAGGTTGCAGTTTGGGCTTGAGGTTAACAACTTCACTTCAGACAGCGATTTACACCGGAATGGACTACGAGAGTTTATATTAAAGCGATGGGGACGAGAGAAAAATTATAGAGCAGAAATCGTACATATTGTATCGCAAAGGAGGCCAGGGTCCTTAGATGAGAGTAGATTAATAGACTTTAATTTGGAATTGTGTAGAGGAAAAATGGGGGTTCAGTTTAACATTTTCTTAGGGGACTTAGTCACTTATTAACCTAAGACTTGACATTTTCTTGTAATAAGAAAGGCCAAGTCTGCTGTTTGTCAGTGTGATAATGGATTTGGTAAGGATTCTTTTTTATTTATATCTAAACGGTTGCTCAAAAAGCAGACTGTTGTCAAGCAACTTTAGATGCGTGTCTCTGCATTCATAGCTATGACAGTGTTAAGCAATGCAATTCATTGAAAGCTAAACAAAGCTGCTACTAGGAGTTTTTCAGCACTGAGATTTCCTGATCTTTTCTTTGTGTGACTAAGAAGAGGACGTGCTTCCGGTTGAGTATGACTGCAGTCTTCCTGAACTGGTTGTGTCACGGCTCAGGACATTATTTGCAGTAGTCACCACGGACGCCCAGGTTCGATCTCACGCCAGTTCATGTAGGATTTGTGGTAGACACAGTGGCATTGGGATAGGATTTTCTCCGAGTACTTCGGTTTTCCTGTGTCACGATTTTTCCACTAATGCTGAATACTCATATTTCTTCAATCTGCACCCGAAGTTACATAAATATGTGGAATAGAGTCCTAGTTGAATATCTGTCAGTTCCTCAGGCTAGCATTGCCCTGAATGTTACGAAACAAGAGGTTTTGTTACCGTGCTCACAACATCCCGCAGTTGTCCGTATCTTAAGCCAAATGAATCCATTCCACCGCCTTCCATCCTACATCTGTAAGATCAATTTTACTATCATCCATCTATGTCCGGGTCTTCAAATTTTCCTTCTTCGTTTTCGTGATCCCCCACCAAAGACCATACATGCTACATACTATGTCAGTATGGTGACCCTCGAATTTAATCATCCCACCAATATTTGTGAAGAAGTACGAAATATGAAGCGCCTGGTTATGCAGTTTTATCAAGTCTGCTGTCAGTTCCATTCACTTATAAATATCTTCTTCAGCACCATATTCTCAAACACCTCCAGTCTGTGTTTTTCCCTGATGTGAGATACAAAATTTCAAACCCATGTACAAAAACACTCAAGATTATTGTACTGAATATTTCAATTCTCATATTTATAACACGATAAATCAGCTATATTTTATTGGTTACAACATGTTCTGCTTACAAAACATTAACGCATACTTCTTTTTCTCAGCATTAGACGAGTGTTTCTCAGCCTATGGGTCGCGGCCCAAATTTGGGTCGTGAACTTATTCTGAGTCGCTAACCAATTTCATGAATCTCCTTATTACTACATCACACTGCTTCGATGAGTGTACCAAAAACAGTATTTGTTATAAACGTAGTCACTTGTAGTGACATTGTAGTGATGAGGGCTTTTAGTGTCATCACTGTGGACGCAGACTTTCACTACTAGGTTTGCCACCCTCTCAAGATAAAATGGTCCTATCAGCCAAACAAAGGGTTTTTTTTTTGCCGAAGTTATCGTATGGTTGGTAAAATGTTCTTAGTTTCAGGAATAACTTGCGTCATCATCCATCACAAGTTGGGCTTTGATAGACCCGTTTCGGCCTAGTCTGGTAGTCTCTTCAAAGCCCTTCCAAGTTGTCTTCTTCCATTTGGTCTACAATTCAACATTATTTTGGTCATCCTGTTGCTGTTCAATCTTGTTACATGTCGTGGCCAATTTGATTTGTACCTTCTTAGATTTTCCTTAACTGGTTCCACTTTCAGTTCTTCCAAAATTTCTTCATTCCTTTTGTGATCAATACGGGTGTCTCCAGCTGTCCTTCTGAAAATGTTCATCCCGAGGAATAACGCGCAAAACACAAAAATAATTCGGATTTACACGTTCGTGAAGACTAATTCAGAAACCCTGTCTTAGACCAAGCTAGCCTGTCCTAGTGGCCTTGCGGTCTAAATGTAGGTCTGCGGCCTCTCGATTGCTGGAATCACTGATTCGAATCGCGTTGAGGGCATTTTGTGTTTGTTGTGTGTTGTGAAGGTAGAGGCAACCTCTGCGACGAGGTGATCACTCGTTCAGAGGAGTCCTACTGGGTCTACTGGGTGTGTGTGTAATTGTGTCTGGTCAACACAGCTCAAGTATGGCGGCCTAGGTCCGCGTTCGGCTCTGGCGCCACAGAAAGAAAAAGCTGTCCTTTTTACCATCGGACTTGTGTAATCTCAGTAACTAACAGGATTGCTAGAAACAATTTTTCTATCTCTTTCCAACTGACGTGTCTAGGTTACAAGCTTCTCCGTCCGGAGTTCGATTCCTGGCATCAGCAAGAACCCTTATTATTCTCCACACCGTACAGCCTGGCTCTGCGGCACGCTTGGCCTCCTATTCAATGGGTACCGGGGTTCCTTACCGGGGGTAAATTGGCTGGACTGTGAAGTTGACTACTCAGCTGCATATAACGGTGATGTTAAGAAAGATTGGAACTACCTGTCTTCTCATCCTATATGCCTTCATGGTGTGAAAAGGAGAAGTTTACCGTTACCTGTCTCACTGAATGCGACTTACGGACTTGTTACTGATTGACTGACTGAATTGATGACTAATGCACTGAGTGTCCAACTGAAAGAATGAGATTTGAAAATTCTATAGCGTAGACTTTTCATTAAGCTCATGATAACTATGTCTCTCTCGGTAGAGACCCTCTTGGTTATGGAACTTGAAAGTTTATGGCCATGGCCACGGACACTTGCCGTTGGCCAATTTAATCCGATTCACAAATACTACATGGAGCGAAGTCATCTTTATCAGCTGATAGCCGCTCAGCTGGTCAAGGAATTTCTGGCTCTTTTTAGAACCAAATTATTTATTTTAGTCTATCACTGTAGGCATACTTTATGCTGAGCCAGATAAATTATGTCTGAATGCTCTCATAATATTCCTTCAAGATAAATTTTTATATTATCCTCCCATCTACTTTTATATTTTCCAATTAGTCCTTCCTCTAGATATAGCCAGAGTAAAGTTGTGTACCCGTCTGTAAACTTAACCACAATCATCATTGTCAGGGTCTTTATATTTTGGTCAATTCTTTTGTATGTACGTTGGATATATTAAGTGGAACTGCGTGAGGGCCATCGTGACGCCACAGCTCTTAAGTAACATAAATCCCATAAGACAGTTCCAGATTACTGACGATTAATTAATATATTCTTCATCTGACATGCATTTCGATGGTGTATTGAATCTCCGGAAGAGAGCTGCAATTTTTTTAATTTATTGAAATGATTATGAGCAATACGTTTGTTACTACTACTACTACTACTACTACTACTACTACTACTACTGAACACCAATGGTATTCGAAATTTATCCAATTGAAATCTCGGGCCACTGAAGAATCTTACATAGTTTTTTGTAGTTTCGTGCGAACCTCCAAGCAAGTGCATGGACACTGTCTTAAATCAGGACAAGGAGGCTTCCTTTCCATTTTTCCCAGTTCATTACTGTTATTCGAGCATAACTCCTACTGCCGCTATTAGTAGTACTACAAATACTACTGCTACTACTACTACTACTACTACTACTACTAATAATAATAATATTGATGTTAGTAGGGGCAGTGATGGTAGTATTGGTATTAGTAATAGTAGTAGTAGTAGTAGTAGTAGTCTTTGTCTTTGGCTCCTTTCCATTCTCCCCCCGCGACTGCTCCCTCTCTCGGGGTCTAACAAACGGCACGTTTGTATAAACTGAACACTTTCTTTCCCTAACCTTTTCGACCCTGAAGGATGAAGCATCAAGTTACACCGAAACGTCGGCAGTACAGTCCACTCCCATGGTGCAGGGACTCTAAATGCGATATAACGGTAGAATAATCAGTTGCTTATTCCGTCCTCCACTGAGAAGTCAAAAATTTGGATTTTGCTTATTTTATGGTAAGTTTTTTGTTTACCACGATGTAATATTTGTCCATCCCTGACTTTGATGATACGCCAGTAGTACCAGAGTTATATCGTTACTGTATGACTGACTGTAAAAGAAGGAATTACGTCTGTTTCTAAGAGACAGAAAAATTTCCACGTTTGACAAGAAGGTTGTAATTCCTCTTTTTGTTTTGTACTTGACTGTTAGCTTTCTTTTTCTTCCTCTCGAACACCGATGAGACAGGGATTGACTGGATCCTGGGAAACATCGGACGCCGTCAGAATTTTTAATTTTCAAACGAATCGTTTCCAGATGCACACCTGTTGCTTCTGTTCTACAGACCAAACAGAAAACGTCCGTCATTCAGGAAACATAATTAGCATTACTGTGGTACTGACACATGTTTTACTGCATAATGATACTGGCAATTCGGAAGGAAATCCTACCTTCTTCTTCAGGGAAGATGGAGGCAACACATCTTACCGGAAACCTGGTAAACTCTTATTATGAAGTCCCGGGGTAGCATAGTTGGTATAGATACTAGACTACTAGTTGCACACAAGCAGATTTTTCATTGGGTTCCCAGCAGGGCGAGAGGTTTTTCCCTTCTCCAAAGCTAGCTAGACACAACCAGCCTCCTATTCAATGAGCACAAGGATTCTTGCAAATTAATTTTCGGTTCAGATTGATATTACAATCTTATTGCTACACAAAGCATATCAATAAAAATTTGTTGAGGTTTAAATATTATAAATTTTATTGGAATGCATTGCGTAACAATAAGACTGAGATTTCGGTTGACCCTAAATAAAGTTTGCAACTGTGATTTTGACATTTATGTAGTCTGAATGGCCTGAAGGTAACCATGTAATTGTTCTAAACATTTTGCCACACATTCATATAACGTAATGTAGTACAACAAAATTAGTTGTGCTGATGGTCAATAGTAATTATGTATAATTTATGCAATTCAAAGAGATGCCTAAGATTTAAAAAAATTAAGCTGTGAATTCAAGTAAACTGGCTCAGGACAGGTTTTGAATGAAGGATTTTGTGATGACGATAATGAACACCGATTTTGTGATGACGATAATGAACACCGAATTTCAATAACCAGGAATTAATTCATTAGATAACATGGGTCAAGTATATAAGAAGAGTGCTTACGAGCATATCTGTGTCACCTGTACTGCAGGAGGAAGGAGAGAAGTTGTTAGTGCTTGTCTTCGATAGTAGAAACATTTAAATGTTTCAAATTCAGTTCATGGACTAATGGTCAGTCAGTCAGGCAGTCAGGCAGGCAGGCAGGCACAAGACCTGGCCATCTGATGTGCAGCTGTCAAGGAGCCGGAGTGGTTTATTTATGAATTGACAACGTGGCTGTACACACACATGTCATAAATTTTTCTACCTTCATCAAACAGAGACGCATCACTGCAAGTTCTGAACAGATTAAAAAAAGGAAAGAAAGAAAGAGGAGCATGGCAAGGAATGAGAAAAGCAAGTTAAAGACTTACAGAGCAGGTTATCTCACCGTTAACCTGTGTGATTTTTATTTGGAAATAATCCGGCTTAGATTTATATTAACAGAAGTAAGGATAGAAGCTGTCAAACACAACAACTCTTTATGTGCTGTAAAGTTTTACTGCGACATATTTCAGCTCATGTATAAAGCGGCCATCTTCAGGCTGATAGCGTATCAAGGAAAAGCTGTTATACATAACACTTTATTTTGTTTTACATGATTCTTGTGTACGTTTGAGATTTCAACTGACCTTATCATAAAAATATATAAGCCGAAACCATAAATTTTAGAATTATATACACAAAAATAATGAGAGGTTGAAAGGGCATTAAAGCAATTATGAATAAAGATAGAGATTATATTGGCATTTCGAGATAGAAAAGTAGATTTTTATGATATTGTAAGTCGAGATCTCAACTGCAGACATGCACTGCGTAAAATGACATAATGTGTTCTATGAGATAACATTTCTTTAGTGCCTTGTCAGTCTTATGGTGGCTTCTTATACATAAACCGAAAACTGTCGCAGTAAAATTTTGAAACATATAAAGAGCTAATGTGATTGACGGCTTGTATCCTTACTTCTGGATCTTGTCCTCAGAACGGATTGTCGCAATTTAAAATATTTCATTGTGGTTTATGCGTCATTCTTAATGCATCTGCTTACGTGGCTTGGAATACTGACCATTGTGAATAATGAAGAGAAGAGGGTGTGAAAGGAAATGGTAGTTAAGGTACTTTCTTAGCATCTCGCTCGAGAGACTGAAAACAAATATGGAAGTTCTAACCAGAATAATGGTCTACTGCCTTCACGAGAAACGGGGAAATCCTGAGCATACGGCAGTCGCCTTACCACTTGCGCCAAATTGCAGAGTTTAAAAATTTAAGTTTGTCCTTCTAAATTGCATTAAGGCGTGCAGGAAATGGAGGCACAATTTCACTCTTTTTGGGACTCGCCACTAGATGGTGAGTGATTAGCTTCACAATCCAGGCGCTTTTCTCCCGAGGAAAGAAGGCCCTTACCCATTGAACAGGAGGATCTGTGAACCCCAGGAACGGTCTGGATGTTTTGCAGAAGAGAAAAATCTTTTGCCCATGTTGGAATTTGAACCCTGGATTGTTCAGTCCGTAGGCCAGACCGTGTGCTGACCAAAGCAGACCCGATCAGTGTTGCTCGCGACACAGTGATCTGTGCCTGCGGAGTTTTTAAACGACAAAACGTCTTGAGCTCCTTCCCTGGAGAAGTCAAAATAGACCACCGAAACAAGTCATTATTTTCCTAGCCAAAAGTGAAAGACAAGTAAAAATGTCTATAAATTTTAGGTATATTTATTCCTTTTTTCCATTTATGTATTAAATATCGTGTTGCCTGTATACAGAATAAAGTGTGCCGAAGTTGCCCGCACCACATAAAAGGCTGGGCAGGCGTGATCTACAGTGCCTAAGCCATGCTACATATTCCGGCTCTCTGAACCAACTTTCATGGTAAAATATTTTATTCGATTTGGATTTTAGCTAATTACAACACTTCTGGCCTTCCTGACTGAAGAATTTTATGGGTTTCAAAACCCCAAGGCATATAGGTTTCCTATTTTTGCAACCCATTGGTCACATTTGACATACAAAGGAAAGGGGTTTTACGGGTTTAATTACCTGGCGTCACAGTGATAACACTGAAGGGAGCTGGTTTTTCAGCATTTGGTTACAACAGATTATTCTTCCGTATTCAGCAGCAGCAACAGTCTGTGAATTCGTAAAACAAAATTGTGGAAAAGAAATGGTGTAGGCAGTATTGTAACTAGGCTACGGGCTGGATGTCGGAGGAATCGGGTTTCTGTTCACGACCCGGGTAAGAAAACGGGCCCTGGAGCCCACCTAGCCTCCCAGTCAGCGGCAGTCGGAGTGCTCTCCTCTTGGGGACGAGGTAGATTGACCAAAGCTTGAAGGTGATCAGTGGCTTCCGTCTAGTTTCGATGTTAAGAATGTGTCGATTTCTACCATATGCCTTTATGGCTTGCACTGTGATTTCTTACCTTCACCTTTACTTTAAAACAAAATGAAGGAAAGGATGGTTTCTTGACTTCTTTTCAAATTCTTCATTGGCACTTTTTTTCACAGTATTCTGTATCACGTATTCCCTGCAGTGTCCTTATACAAATTTATAATATATTTTATATATAATATGTATTATACAAGTATAATACATATCAATAAGAAAAATCAAAGAATTTGGAGTGGAGAGAGGGAAGGAAAAGAGAAAGAATAATATGACAAGAGGGAAGACAGCGAAATTGATCTGGCATTGATGAGGATCGTGATACATAGTAACTGTGATAGGACTACTTCCTGCATTGTTAATGGAAATAAATAAATGACGGTAGACACAATCTTATATATTTGTAAGGCCATTTTGGTTGTATGTTTGAAATATCCTAGTCTACAGAAGTTTGTAAAACCTGTTTCAATTACCTTTCTAAATTACACACGATAACAAAAATGTTAAATATTCGATTTGGAAGCATGGGATTTGATTTTTGCTATAATTCAGTAGATAGGTACTAAGGTTTGAGAAGAAAATGCTGCCCCAAGCAAACATTTTCTTGTAACTTTACCCAACCAGTCAGAGCTTCAGTCAGCGACGTATTCAGCAGCATATTTCACCTGCAGATCCGACACTTCCTGCAGTTGCTTCTCAGGCGGTATCTCATCCTCGACGTCCTGCTTCTCTCGCTGCTCCTGAAGTAGCAATTCACTGTACACTGGGTTCTCATGAGTCACGTGCTCGCATCCTTCTGTTCGGAGAAACTCTGTGCGCTCTGCTATCTGCAATAAACCGATAGGACGGTCGTTATATACACCTTTGAAGACTAAAGACAAAGCGAAATTACTTTTATGCCCATTGCTGTTATTTTGAAGACTCTCGGGCTTCGCCCATTTGTCCTATATAATGGCGGAATGATAGTGAGAGTGGAAAGTCGAAGTAATCGGATAAGAATCTGCCTCAATGCCACCTTACCCGTCACATTTTCACATAGATTGGCCCTCCAAGGTGAGGGGCTGGTGATAAACCCCCTGAGACAGGTTGTGACATAACAAGACTAAAGTTAATCTGTGGTATACATGAAGTTTCAGTTCATATACTGTATAGCAGAGAACTGAGTGTTCTTCCATTACGTCATTAGACTCTAACGGAAGCAAACTGTTCTTGAGAAAGACAGCTGTATAAAGTAATAATCGCTGTTCACTGTAAAGGTCATGCGAACGAACAGTGTGTTGCTAGAATCCAAATCTTTTAGTGTTAAACCTGACGGTGCCTGAAGTAAACACCAGGCTTTAGATGGTTAAATAATTGTACTTTGAAATTTCTGTGCATTTTTGCGCATAAAATAAACTTTTTCAAGTAATCAGATATTTCTGTGTCTGACTGTAGTTTAGATTAATATTCTTGTGTAAAGGCGTATAGTCGTTAAAAAGCTATAATAAATGTTAGTTTTGCTGTAAGAAAATCAAACATTTCAGTGTGAGGTCTTGTAGGCTGTGACATCATGTAACTGAGATGTGGATACAAACGTTTCGAAGGGATATTATGCCTCAATCTTCGGGGTCAAAGTTAAAAATTTCAGGCCGTATGTCCCAACGAAACGTTTGTGTATACCTCCTAATACAAAGCAGTGCACTGCAGTGGACTGCAAACTGAACGCTCACACACGTGAGAATTTGTGAAAGTCCTGTGTCGTCTGTCAGCCTCGTTGTTTGGAACTCAGGTTCATTAATGTTATCTGCGGCTCTATACACTTTGTTTTTCATTTCTGTTGCCTATAGTGCCAGCGAGAAGGGGAAAGCCGGTAGAAATTACTGGGGCCCGGCCGTGCAAAAGGGGGCCCCGTGGCCTGATTATGTTGCAGAAGTTTTCTTTTTTCTCGGCAGTTTTATTATGTGTCGAATTTACAAATGAACCCTTTCCAACCAAGTACAAGCCCCCTGCAATTGAGAGTAGGTCTTTCGGATTTAGTGTAAAGATTTTTAGGCTTTCCGCACTTGCTGGGATTTCGAAATAAATTTTCACCCGCGTCCGATCCCGCTGTCGGCCTTTCTGTTTGCCTGTTCCTTTCTTCGTGACTCATCTGATCAAGTATGTGCATTTTGTATGCCGTTGCGGTTGAGGAATTCAAATAGAAAAGAGTGTAGCCTTTGGTTAGTTTAGTTTACATAGTTTTTTTCTCTTCGTTATGTGAGATCTGCCGCGTACTCTACAGTGACACTAATAAACACTGCCTTCTGGAATATATTGGCTTATAGTGTGGGATACATTTTGGAACTGCGTAAATTTGCGTCATTTATTCTCTAAATCAATACTATATATTTCAATTCTTAATGCAATATTTTTGCATATAAAATTGCTTTACATACAAGCTATGCATTTCGACACTATTTTGTCGTCTTCAAGAAAGCGTATGCGTAAACAGTTGATAATTCAGTGCAACTAGATTATTTGTAAAGGAGTTGTAACATAAATTGCATGAAACGTGAAGGTATAAAAGTAGTTAAACTTTAAAACCCCAAATTTTAAGAATTACACAGTAATATAGCTTTTGTGTTTTGGTGGATTAATATGTCATATTAATCTTTGTCTATACAAGCCTGTGGCAACAAACACATCCACGATACACTTATGTATCAATTCTTGCGCTGCTGGTTGTTTCGTATAGTGTGCTGTAGTGATTCACTTTTGCTCATGTTTGTAGAAGTGTGTCGTAGGCTTTGTATTTAAGTAAACCTAAAGTTGTCCTCGTGCACGATATGAAAGCATACGGAGGCGTGAAGGTACAGTTCCGCCCATTCTTAACCTCGACGCTAAATAGATGTAAGTAATGAGCTTCGTGTCCCGGCCTCTTTACCCCCTGAAGCTTGGTGGGGCTCAGATCCGGTCTGGACGCAAAAAATACAAGAGAAATTTCTTTTCTCTGCCAGGAATCGAAACACGATTCCCCGAATTCCAGCCCGTAACCTAATCACTATACCGAGTATCTGCTTTTCAGTACTTGTAGAAATTTACCAAGTTTTTTTTTAGGAACATGATGCCACCATCTTCAGAGTACAGTCCTGAAGACGAACGTTTCCCCAAAATTTTGGTTTCTATCTAACACCTTGTGTGGTGTCACATACTCGTACAAAAGACCATTAATCCTAGGTTTTGTTAGTTTGCAGACTTTTCTTCCTCACCTTTGTTTTGCCATACATGGGGTTGTCGAAGGCAGCCACCGTCGGCTGGCTGG
>Ga0209737_10002302_pt1 | contig 13386 bp, 15 predicted proteins | sample TergutCu122P3_FD_187284 | JGI IMG/M metagenome (GOLD analysis project Ga0209737, IMG submission 187284) | Cubitermes ugandensis P3 segment gut microbial communities from Kakamega Forest, Kenya - Cu122 P3 (SPAdes) (version 2) | ecosystem: Host-associated > Arthropoda: Insects > Digestive system... | reverse complement strand
CTATGTATTGCCTGAGTTGTTTGGGGTCTATTTTTCGTTTGCGTGGGCCGTGTTTTTTGGGGTTGAGGTTGCCTGTTTGGTGTTTTTGAGATAGCCAGTTGCAGTAGGTTTGTTGAGATATGTTAAAGGTTTCACATACTTGTTTTAGGGTGTGTCCTTTTTGTTTATATGATAAGACTGCTTCTCGGAAATCACAACTATAAGTCATAACAAACAACATGTCACACACTAAAATTTAAACTAGTCTGCTATAGTAATGAAGCAAGATATGGGTTTGTTAGAAGCAATTTTGGATAGAGATAATCTAAACATGGCGTATAAGCGGGTTCGGAGTAATGGCGGTGCAGCTGGTGTTGATGGTATGTCGGTGTATGAGTTGGAAGAATGGCTAAAGTTACATTTGGATGAGCTGGTGGCAGATGTTTTGGCGGAGCGGTATCGGCCTGTGTCTGTTAGGCAGAAGCTGATTTCTAAGCCTGAGGGAGGAGGGCGTAAGCTTGTAATACCTACTGTGTTGGATAGGTTTGTTTAGCAGGCAGTAGCGCAGGTGCTTGCTCCAATTTTTGAGGGTGCCTTCTCAGATTCGAGTTTTGGTTTTCGGGTTGGGCGGAGTGCTCATCAGGCGGTTGAGTGTGCACGGAAATATTATGAGGCAGGTTACAAGTGGGTCGTTGATATTGTTGTAGCGAAGTTCTTTGATACGGTGAATCAGGATATTTTGATGGGTATGGTTGCAGTTAAGGTTAAGGATAAGCGTGTGCTTAGGCTTGTTTGGCGCTTTCTTAAGAGTGGGGTTTTGGTGAATGGTCTGGTTAGTCCGACGGATGTGGGTGCGCCTTTAGGGTGGGCCTTTGAGTCCGTTGTTAAGTAATATTTACTTGACTTGTTTTGATAGGGAGCTTGAGAAGCGTGGGCACTTGTTTGTTAGGTATGTTGATGATTGTAACATATTTGTTAGGGGTGAGCGTGCGGGGCGGCGGGTGATGAATTCGTGTAGTGGGTTTCTTGAGCGGAAGCTTTGGTTGTGTGTGAATGTGGGGAAGAGTGGGGGGGAGTCTTTTGGAGGTTAAATTTTTGGGGGTTTTCTCTTTTCTTTTTTGCTCGTCTGGTGGTGTGGTTGGGTTTCGTATTTATGAGTGGTCGGTGCAGGAGTTTAAGTGGCGGGTTAGGGCGATTACTTGTCGGAGCAGAGGCGTACGTTTTGGTAGGTTGCTTTTAGGGTTGTCGCGGTTTGCGGGGGGTTGGGTTAATTATTTTGGGTTGACGACTATGAATAGTTGTGTTGTGGTTTTGTCGGGGTGGATTTGTCGTAGGTTGTGGGTGTATTTGTGGAGGCAGTGGAAGTGTAGTAAAGTGCGTTTTGTGGTTCTTGTTGGGTTTGGTGTTTCTATGGATGTGGCGTGGTGGGCTATTTCTCGTAAGGGTTGTTGGCGTGTTGCTGGTAGTCAGATTTTGTCTTTCTCTTTGACGAATAAGGTGTTGGCGGGGCTGGGTTATGATGATATTTTGGTTCGTTATAGGAAGTTGTGCTTAAGTCGTTGAACCGCCGTATACCGAACGGTACGTACGGTGGTGTGAGGGGACGACCACTCAACTAATGAGTGGTCTCCTACTCGATTTTACGTGCCATTATTTGTAAACATGCTTTATATTAGTCCACTTACGATGGTTGACAATGCAAATAAAGTTCAGTGTATTCAAAAAATGGAGCCATTATAACTCAAGCACCATCTTTGCCTGTTGCTACTTATCATCAATCGGAAGATATAGTAAAGTAACTTTTATTGACGTGTTCTTCACATAACGACAAGTTTGAACATAAAAACTATGAAAAACAAGCCTCACTTTAAACACCAACCTAAAACACATATGCCACTGTAATTTCAACTCACCCTATTGACCGACATTTTCTTCAGTTACAGCTATTTAAAACAATACCTATTGGTAGTTCTGCTCTGAAAAAGAAAACTTTGTTGTACTAAAAAGAGAACAAATGTAGAAAAATGTGTTCTATGATTAGAGGTATATACTTCTCTGAGAAATAGAGTATAGTGAAATCAAATGAATTTGAAAAAGAAAACAATCATATCATGTATATTTGCTTTAGTTATCGGAATGGCAACTATGTTGCCAATAGCCTACTTTACAAACATGAGTATAAGTGCAACTGAAGCTAAACCATGGTTCGATATCGACATACTCTACGCTAACACCTTCCAATACCCATACGACAAAGACATAACAGCTGTTAATGTGGTTGCAAACTTTACCATAACCACTGATTTAGTTGACCTCAAAGAGGCAGATGCCAAAATAGAAGCATACAAATTCTGCGTATATTCTGACCAAGGTCCAATTGCCAATATGGTCTACACTTTTGCATTGGCCCGAGATATACCTGACCCAAATGCGCCAAACGGCGTTACCCAAGCCATTCGTGGATGGAGTGCTGACAACTGGGTTTTTGCAGACAACACAACCTATAACCTTGCAGATATAATTGGTCCAATTGACGGACGTTCTGGACAGGGTCTTGGCTCCCTTGATGGCAATCCAATCGTAGAGGAGGGCTGGACTTTCGCAACAGTTTCGGGCTTTTTATCTACGGAGAATGGTGAACGAGCAGCACAGGCTTTAAGTAATTTAGAAAAGGCCCAAACAATCTACATCGACGTTACGCGTATAATGACTATAACATACAACCTCCAAATTAATCCTGACTCATCAACAGCCTCAACTACAAACACTTTAACCAACAATGAAGTTATAGACTCCATAAAATTAGCAAAGACTGACTTTGGTTTTGCCTCTGGGGATGTGCCTGATTTTATGCAGGGTGACGCTCAATTTTTGCATATATTGCCATCGCCTTTGGTATCTTCAATCTTTGATATCATACAGCCAACATCGCAGATAGGGACAGCAGCGTTTGCTCTTCGAAAATTAGTTGTGTAACCATTGGGGGATTCTGAGGATGGCTGTTGATAAGTTGGAGGGCACTACATTAAATGTCTATCTATGTATTGCTCGTGCTGGTGAGCCTGTGGGTGTTAGGGATGTGACTCGTAGTGTAGCGCTTAGTAGTACTAGTGTTGCGTATCATCATCTTCAAAAGCTTGAGGACCTTGGCTTAATAGAGAAAAATAGTTACAGTCAGTATATTCTTAAGGGCAAAGCATCTGTTGAGGGGTATTTATTGATTGGTAAAAACTTTGTGCCTCGGCTGATGCTTTACGCTTCTTTTTTTGTTGGCCTTTTTGTTGCAGAAATAATTGTAATACTGTTCAGCATGGGTGTTGAAAATTTGGTGATTGAAACAAATTTTTTGCTCTTAACTGTTCTAACTTTTGTGGCAATGTTGTTGTTCATCAAAGAAGGTTTATGGTTACATCGTAAATTAAATTCCAAACGCGCAGATAGAAAATAAAAATGGTGGTTTGTTTGGTTGTTTTGTGTTTGTGTTGCTATTATATTTAGTCAACGCGTACGGTGCCTGTTGTTTGGATTAGTATGTATTTGGTGCCTGGGGGTACTGAGAAGTTTATCGTTGTCATACCTGAATTATTGACTGATCCACTGTATCGGCCTACGAATGTGCCGTCGCAACTGTCACTAGTGTATATCGATATTGTTCCAGTACCTCCCACGTACAAGTCCATGGTTACGCCTGGGCTGGATACTGTTGCGATTTGGACAATAGCCCATGCGGCAGTAGGCTGGAATGTTGCATAGTATCCGTTATATCCGCTGTCTATGAGATTACCTGGATTAAGAACGTTGTAGTAGTCACAAACACTTATTTTTTGTATGAAGACTCGGGTTAGGATTGTTGTTGGCTGGTTTGTGTTTGTTGGTTGTGTAGTAGCTGGGTTTGAAGAGTTTTCAGGGGTTACGTCATTTGTTGGGATTGTTGTGGGCTTGATTTCTGAGTTTTTACTCATATTTCCATCTCTCTTGTAACTATTGAGTATTAAATGTTATCACTTTGTTATATATAAGATTTTACGCTAAAAAACCATAACATCCATAACCCGTATAAAGTTTGAAGGTTGTTTTTTCACAACTGACTGAGCTACTGTAGATATACAAAAATGACAAATACTGATTCGCCTTAACAATCAGAACACCCAATACGATGGCACTAAAAAGCTACTCTGCAATTTGTGTATGTGAGTTATGGACACATAGCAAAAAAATATTGTTGGCGACCTCCGAAAACCTATATTTTTCCAAAAATGGCATGTTGAAAAACCGTGTAACTATGTTGTTTGTTTTTCTAAAATGGGGTTTTCGGAGGCTGCCTGTTGTTATTTATGGCTTTGGATTTATCAAATAAAATCTGATTAGTTAGCGAGTGACAGGGATTAATGGTTACGTTTGTGTAACATGAGTAAAGTTGTGCTGTTCTGAAAAAGAACACTTTAAGAATAACGTGTTCGGGAATAAGCTGTATATGCTACGTCGCTAATTAAGTGGTAAAAATAAATTGGTGTTGTGTATGGGTATCTTGTCAATGTCTGTTCGCAGTTTAGCGCGACGAAAAACCCGAACCCTCATAGTAATTACCGCCCTAACCCTAGCTCTAACTCTGATAACGATTCTGCCACCAAGTATTAATGCAAGGCAGAGTCTCACACAAGACGTACTACAGGGTCTAACTTTTACCTCAGACATGCTCAAAGAGCAAGTAACCCTGTCGGCAACAGAAATAGAATGTCACTACCCCCCACTTGCAACATCATCCATCCTCAAATCTAAAGGTAGCCCACTTCTTGAGGACGGCATAGGTGTAGGTATGCTGAGGGTTCAAACTATGATGAGTGTCTCTTTAAGTGCACAGATTGCTTCTCTTACAGATGTTGTCGCAGTCGTACCCACACGCGTAGACTGGCCCACAGAAAGCCAACTCTATCGCATTTATGGTGTGGATGTGAATAATGAGGCTTTTCAAAAAAACCCCTATGTTACACCTAAAGAAGAATTTTTATGGGAGTGGCATAGGACTATAGCAAATATTACTGTTGGTCGCAATTTACAGCCTGGAGACAGTGGTGTAGTTGTTATAAGTGAATCTCTTGCCAAAAACGCCATAATTGATGGCAAGGCTGAAACTGATGAGGAACAGAAAGCTGCTGTAGCTGCATGGTATGCTAAAGAGTATGTGTTTAATGTTGGGGATTCTTTTGAGGTTTTAGGTCGCAAATTTACCGTGGTTGGCATTGAGCAAGATGGGATTTATGCAGGTATTGATAGCAGTGTTACTATGTGTTTAGAGGATTTGCAATCAATCACAGGTAATACGGGTCAGATATCCTCTCTTAAGGTGTTTGTTAATGATGCTGATAACGTGAACAGTGTAATGGTGCGAATTAAAAATATAGATTCTGATTTGATGGTTTCCTCTGGATTTTCTCAGCGAAATACTGTTGGGTCTTTGCAGGATCAGGTTGATGCTTTGATTTTGGTGGCTCAAACTAATTTAAGTCAGGTTCAGCGTGTGGGGCTAGCTGAGTTAGGGGTTGGTGTGGTTGCAGCTGCGGCGGTGATTTTGTTTATGATGCTTTATAGTGTGCGTGAGCGGACTAAAGAGATTGGGACTTTGAAGGCTATGGGGGCTAGTACGCGGAGGGTTTTGGGACAATTTATGCTTGAAGGTATATTGCTATGTATTATTGCGGTAGTAATTGCTATAGCAATCAGTACTTTTGTACTACCTCAACTTTCCAGTCTGATACTACCAGCTCCAGTACATGAAGGAGTTAGTATGGGGTGGGATACAAATGGAGCAGTAATGTTGAATAACGTTACATTTGGGTCTATGGATCTTTTTATGAGTGGAAAGCGTTTTGGAGCTTTTGATCCACAAACCTCCTTTGTTCCTGTAGAGTCTTATTATTTGAGTGTTGGGTGGGTGGTGTTGAATTTTGGGTTGGCGGTAGGGTTGGGTGCACTTGGGAGTTTGTATCCGGCTTTGAAGGCGGCTAGAGTTAAGCCTGCGGAGGCAATGCGATATGAATAACACGTTATTGAAAATTGAAAATTTAACTAAAACCTATAAAATAGGTAAACGAAGTGTGCAGCCTTTGTCTGATTTAGATTTGGTGGTGGAGAGAGGTGAGTTTGTGTCTGTTATGGGGCCTTCTGGGTCAGGGAAGACTACTCTGTTAAATATTGTTGGTTGTATTGATAGGGCATCGAGCGGGTGTGTGTTTTTGGATGGGGTGGATGTTGCTCGGTTTTCTGAAGCTAAGCTCTACAAAATCAGGCGTGACAAGATTGGCTTTGTTTTTCAAAGCTTTAATCTTGTGTCCTATCTTAATGCTCGTGAGAATGTAGAGTTGTCTATGGAGCTTTCGGGTAAGTTTAAGGGTGAGCGTAGGCAGCGGGCTTTGGAGTTGCTTTCGTTGGTGGGGTTGGGTGGTAGGGAGTTGCATCGGCCTTCTAGGTTGAGTCAGGGGGAGCAGCAGCGTGTGGCTATTGCGCGTGCTTTGGCTAATGATCCTGCTTTGATTTTGGCTGATGAGCCTACGGGGAATTTGGATGTGGCTAATAAGGGGGAGATTATGCGGTTGCTTTTGGAGCTTAATCAAAGGCAAGGTACAACCATTATTATGGTAACTCATGATGAGGTGGTTGCTTCTCAAACCCGTCGTTTACTATATTTGCAGGATGGTAAAATTGTTAAAGATAGACAGCAAAAAAAATAGTAATGTTGGAAATAGTGTTGATGAGTTAAAGAGGATGAATTAGAAGAGGCTTATGTATGATGGATTTGAAGTTGAGAAAGATTGTTGGTTGGTTTAGTGTGTTTATTTTTTTGGGTGCTTTTTTGTTTGTTGGGTTAGCTCAAGCTGCAAGCCCCACTACTACTATAGCTGTTGGGGGTTCGCCTTCTGGTTTGGCGGTGACTCCTGATGGTAAATATGTTTATGTTCCTAATGGTGAGGATGTTGCAGTAATAGATACAGCATCTAGTAAGGTGGTTGCGAGGGTGGCTGTTGGGGGTTGGCCTTTTTCTGGTTTGGCGGTGTCGCATAGTGGGGAGTATGTTTATGTTTTAAATCGTGGTTTGAATGGTGAGGGGTTTGTTTCTGTTATAAGTGTGGACACTAACACCGTAATTTCAACAATTATGCAGGGCATTATGCCTAGTGAGGTGATTGTGTCGCCTGATGGCAAATATGTGTATGTATTGAGCAGTGAGCATTTAGAGATTGAGGAGTTGCTTTTTTCGTCGTTTGGGGTGGTTTCAGTGATAAGCACAGCTACGCATGCTGTTTTATCTAACATATCTACTGGGCGGTATGCTTATGCTGGTTTGGCGGTGTCGCCTGATGGGGCTTATTTCTATGTTTCTGGTGTAACTGGGTTACTTCATGTTGTGGATTCTTCTCTTGAGGCTGAAATTGCAAGCATAAAACTCGGAGAGAAGGTTAGTCTTGGGCGTGTGGTGGTGTCGTTTGATGGTAAGTATGTTTATGTGTTGGGCAATGAGGCGGTTTTTGTGGTGAGTACTAAGAGTAATACGGTGGTTGCAACGGTGTCTGATTTGGGGTATCCTAGTGATTTGGCGTTATCTCCTGATGGTAAATATGTCTATGTTACTGAGGCTGGACGTGATGTGGTTTCAGCGATTAATACTTCTACGTATTGTGTTGATTTTTCTGTTGATGCTGGTAGGTCTCCTCGGGTGGTGGTGGTGTCGCCTGATGGGGGGTGTTTGTATGTGTCTAATAGTTATACTGGTTCTTCTGATGGTAAGGTTTCATTTGTTAAACTTGATTCTTCTGTTGGCTCTTCTGGGATTGGGGGTAACTTGTCTGTTGTGTGGTGGTTGTTAGTGGTTGGGGGGTGTGTTATTGTTGTGGCTGTAATTGTTTTCATAGTGGTTATGCGTATAAAACGTAAACCTAAACAACCTGTTTCAGTAAATTCTGATGTAGAAAGTACGAATTTAACTGCCTTTTGTTTGATCCCCCAATATAGTCCTTTTGTTTAGGAGGTGTTGGTTGTGGTGGGGTTTGTGCGTAGGGCGGTTCGGTCGGTTTTTAGACGTTGGGCACGCTCAATTTTAGTGGTTGGGGTTTTGTGTTTTATTTTTGCGTTGCTTGTTTCCATTCCGCCTAGTATTGTTGCAAGTCGGGAGGCTACGCAGCAAACAATCGATATTTTAACCACTAACACCAAAGAAGTCAATGCTACAGTTGGTAGTGTGGCATCACAGATAACTTGTCGTCTACCCCAAATTTCTGTTCCTTCTTCTGAATTTAATAATAAGACGGTGGTGGTGCAGCCTGTTATGAATATGACTTATTATGCAAAAAACATCACCACCATTTCCCATGTTAGGGCAATGTTTCCTCTTTATGAGCAAGAAGTAAATGCATCAGGGTTTGTGTTTGAAGTCTGTGGTCTACCCATGGATGATGTTTCTTTGTTTTCTGTTGGTTCTTTGTTGTTGCCTTCTAATGTTACGGCTGGTCGTAATTTAGAGTTTGGTGATGTGGGTGTGGTGGTGTTGCAGAGGTCGGTTGCGGATTATTTTGGGGTGGGTGTGGGTGGGAGTGTTAGGATTTTGGGTAAGTCTTTTTTGGTGGTTGGGGTTGAGGGGTTTACGGCGCTTAATCGTACAGCGGCTTATATGAGCCTTAAAGATGTTTGGTTGTTGACGGGTAATGTGGGGAATGCGAGTAGTGTTAGGGTTTTTGTTGATGATGTTTCAAATGTGGAGGGGGTGGCTAAGGAGTTGAGTTTGTTGTTTTCTGAGTTGTCGGTTTCTTTTTCTGCGGGGTTGGTTTATTCTGTTCTTTCGTCGCAGGCTCAGACTGGTGTGCAGTTGGAGTTGGCGCAGAAAAGTTTGGGGGAGATTGAGCGTATGGGGATGTTGGAGTTGGGGGTTGTGGTGGTGGTTGCTTGTTTGCTTGTTTTGTTTGTTATGTTGTATACGGTGCGTGAGCGGAGGTGTGAGGTTGGGACGTTGAAGGCTTTGGGTGCTAGTGGGGGTTCGGTTTTGGGTCAGTTTGTGTTTGAGGGTGTTTTGTTGTGTTTTGTTGCGGGGGTGTTTAGTGTGGTGGTTGGTACGATTGGTGTGAATTGGTTTGCTGGTTTGCTTCTACCGTCTCCTGTGTTGGGGGGTGAGAGTTTGGTTTTTTCGGGGGGTGTGTTTTTGGGTGAAGCTTCCTCACAAGTAGTTTCGGTGGCTCTAACTCTCGAGTTTGTATTGTTCAGTTTAGGTGCGGTAGTGTTGTTGGGTGCGTTGGGTAGTCTTTATCCTGCTTGGAAAGCCGCAAGGACCAGACCAGCAGAAGCAATGCGATACGAATAACAACTACAAAACTAAAAAATTAATAACACCTAAAGATATGCGATGGATGCCTCACCGATATGGGTAATAAACTTCACGTTTATGCCCTGTACTAAATTTATGCAAAATACATATCTACTCTTATGTGATCCAACAGCCATGTCATGTTCAAAAAGTTTGAAATGTCTGAAGAAGGTTATGGCGCCAAACATTTTCATGTGAATCAAGTTAACATTACCCTGTTTTTATATATGGTCAATTAATGGTTCATGGTCTCTAATGTGGTCTATACTTCCTTTCGTTAGCTATGAGGCTGTAAAAGCCCTTCGTTAGATGTGTTCAAGTAAATCTCTATTCCATACTTAAACATTAATACTGCCAACATTACATGGTAATGTTTTTATATTTGTCAATATGGACAAACCATATTTCTTATATCTGTCGATAACAATAATGTATCTATGTTCATTATGGCGTTGGAGAGGAGGTGGATGTATGGAAAAGAAAACAGAAAGTGCCTCCGTGGAGACCCCGATAGGTGTTGCCATGTCTACAAATCAGCCAACAACAATCCTAACCCGGTCTTTTATAGCCAAACTAAGTGTTTGTGGCTACTACAACGTTCTTAATCCAGGTAATCTCATAGACAGCGGATATAACGGATACTATGCAACATTCCAGCCTACTGCCGCATGGATTATTATAGAAATACCGCACGCAACCAGCCCAGGCGTAACCATGGACTTGTACGTGGGAGGTACTGGAACAATATCGATATACACTAGTGACAGTTGCGACGGCACATTCGTAGGCCGATACAGTGGATCAGTCAATAATTCAGGTATGACAACGATAAACTTCTCAGTACCCATCTGCACCAAATACATACTAATCCAAACAACAGGCACCGTACGCGTTGACTAAATATAATAGCAACATAAACACAAAAAATCAACAAACCCCAATTTTTATTTACTTATAATTCTGACTTGCTATTACCACTTATTGTTGTGGTTTTTGAGAGCAGTTTGTTGTTTTAGTTTTGGTGTAATCGAGTTTTGGGGTTTTTAAATTCTGGTGTTTAAGGGGGTGTGAATGCTATGTGGATTGGTTTGATGTATAGTTTCAGTGTGCTACGCAGGTGTGTTTTGTTAAGTGGAGTGGGTCGGTGTGTCTGAGATAGTTTCAACATTATGGTTTGAAGATACACGTTTTCTAAATGAGCAAATGTTAGATACGCCCCTTGGCAGATTTTCTATACGACAAATGTGCATATTTTTAATCTTTGGTCTTTTGGCGTGGGTGGTTTCACTTCTTTTTTCTGATTTGGTGCTTAAACTTGTAGTTGCTGGGGCCATATTTTTCACTGGTGCTGCGTTGTTCACAAGAAAAATCAAAACCGTCTCTCCTGAAGCGCACCTACTCTGCCTGATAAAACGGTTCACTATGCAGATAAGACAAAAACAACTTACCCCTAAGGGTAGGCAGTCTGTGGAACAGACTTCAACGTCTCTACTTCTTTCTGCTACTTTGGGGATGCCGGTAAAGCTTGCGGGTGTTCTAAAAGACCTCACAGGAAAAATTCTTTCGGGTAAAAATTTCAAAGTAAGTGTAAACAACATGGCATACTCTAAAGGTGCAACTGATGAAGAAGGCTACTTTTACACATACTTCATCCCAGACCATATAGGACTTTTCAAAGTAGACATCCAACCCGAAGACTCCAACGAGCCAATTCAACAAATAACAGTAAAGGTAAATCCAAAAACTGAAGAGGAAAAACAAAATGCAAACCCCCCTACTAAAACTAAAACCCAAACTTAGAACTAAACAAAAACAACCACCAACCCACCAATCCACTTGTATCTATGAAGTCTTCCCCGTAAACTATATCATGCTCCCCAAACAAAAACGCATAGAAACCCTCGGGCGCTTCCAACGACTACTCAACAGTCTACCATGTGAAGCAAAACTCTCAGCAGTAAAAACTCAAAAAAACCTCCAAATCAACGAAAACCAATTCACAACCACCTATTACAGGTTTTATATCCAAAGCTCCGAACCTCTTGATTGGTTAATAGAGCAATGCAGTTTTAAACAACAACCCTTCATTGAACTCCCACAAACCAAAACCACCAAACCGTTTCCTAAACATCTGCAACTTGAAAATGGCAAACTCCAAAGAACCTTTACAATCTACCAACTCCCTGGAACACTCCTACCCGGATTCATAAGCGAACTCTACGGTCTATGCGAAAAAGTACTAATCTGCATTAAGCCCCTGCCCCCCGAAACCGCAACTTCTCAAATGGGCAAATACCTACGTCTACAAAAAAGCCTTCTCCTAGCTGATCAATCTAAAGGACGCCTACCCAAAGAGGAAGTCAAACTAAAACATAATATGGCCCAAACAACCTACCAAAACCTAATAACAGGTACCACAAGACTTTTCGAACTAAAAGTTAACCTTTCAATCCAAGCACAAAACATTGAAGAGCTCAAAGAAAAAGCACAAAAACTAAAAAATACTTTGCAATCACGGTTTATACGTCTTGACTGCCCAGTATACTATCAACAAGAATTATCCAATGGCATAGTAGGCAAAAAGCTTGTAGCCGACACCACAACCGTTAGCACCTTTTTCCCCTTCACCTCTGCAGACTTAATTGAAAGCCCTGGAGGTGTTTTTTTGGGCATAAATCAGTTGACAGGCGCACCTGTGATGTTTGACCCTCATCTTCGCATGAATCAAAACGTAATCATCATGGGCAAAAGTGGGGCTGGCAAAAGTTTTACCTCAAAAATCCTTCTCACCCGACTACTGCAAAAACACCCAAACCTCGCATACTACATCGTAGACCCCGAAAACGAATACTGCGAAGTGGGCAGACTTTCAGGCGCAGATGTGCTAGACATTACAACTGAGCGACAGCTAGGGTTAGATCCAATTCAGATTTTTTCTGACAACAAAGACACCGCCGCAGGCATACTTGCCGACCTAGTGGGCATAGAGGATAATCGAAGTTATCAGGAGCTTCGAAGCATAGTGGGGGCAAGCCAAGACATGCTAGAAGTTTATCAAAACAGCTCATCCGCACTAAAAGATCGCCTCTCACCCTTCGTCACAGGAACCGACAGCTTCCTAACCATGGGACAACCTCAACAATTCTCACACCGTATGGTTTTCAATCTTAGTGCTTTGCATCGGCAGTTAGCTATGACACAGCGAAGAAGCCTAACCTTTCAAGCAGCAAATATTTTGGTTTTTAGCAAGATCTGGCAACTATTAGATAACACCAAATTCCTACCCCTACACATACCTAAACTCGTAATCATAGATGAACTCTGGCTCTACACCTCTCTACCTGCAGCCGCAAGCTTTCTTGAAGGAGTTTCCAGAAGGGGTAGGAAACGTAATGTGACTTTACTTTTGAATTCACAACGTTTAGCCGATGTGCTTGAAAACGCAGCGGGCAGAGCAGTTATCGAAAACTGTGCGACAAAGGTTATGCTACGACAGGATGAGTCCGCAATAAAAGTGGCAGGTCAAACCATCGGCCTATCAACCGCAGAAATGGAAACCTTACTGGAGCTAAATCAAGGCCAAGGACTAATCGTTGCAGGCGACATACACCTACCCATAGACTTCCTAGCTACCACTGAAGAATACAACGTGTTTACAACCAAACCAACCGAAAGGAGCACATCAACTTGAACAAAGAAACACATGATGCTAAACTGGATAATGTGCGAATTCTTAGTTTTGGAGGGGGAGTCAACTCTGTTGCCCTACTGATACTTTTAGCCCAAGGAAAAATTGCCCATGTTGATGTAGCATTATTTGCTGATACTGGCTGTGAGATGCCCGAAACATACACCTACATCGAAAAAGTTGTAAAACCCTTCTGCAAAACCAACAACATTAATTTTGTAACTATCAAAAATGAGAACGAAACCCTACTTGAACATTGCCAAAAATTACGCTTAATTCCTTCACGTCAGCAAAGATGGTGTACAGATAAATGGAAAAAACGCGTTATACGAAAATATTTACTAGCCCATTATCCTAACGCAACTAAAAT
>Ga0209737_10002301_pt1 | contig 13387 bp, 18 predicted proteins | sample TergutCu122P3_FD_187284 | JGI IMG/M metagenome (GOLD analysis project Ga0209737, IMG submission 187284) | Cubitermes ugandensis P3 segment gut microbial communities from Kakamega Forest, Kenya - Cu122 P3 (SPAdes) (version 2) | ecosystem: Host-associated > Arthropoda: Insects > Digestive system... | reverse complement strand
GCTCATGAGGTCTTGGGTTTCTTTTTGGTCTTTTTCATCTACGAGGTATAGTATGTGTTGTGCTACGCGGTGTATGGAGAGGATGTCTTTGGTTCTTTCGCCTATTTCTCCATCGTAGACTTCTCCGCTGCATTCAAAGTCGGCTTTTATTAGGGCTGAGAGAAATTGTTTTTTGAGGTCTGCTTGTACGTCATTGAAGCTCAATACCAGTACGTCTCCCAGGATTTTGTTTGGCGTTTTTGTTGGCGTTTGGTTTTGCGTTTTTGTGTTTTAGTTTTTGGTTTTTGTCGGGTGGTGGATTGTTGTTGGTATGGGTGGGGCATGTTGGTGTTTAGGAAGTGTTGGCTGCTTTGGGCTATGTGACTTAGGGTGTTTTGTGTTCTTTGTATGATGGGTTTTGTTTGTGGTTTGTTTCTTTTGAGGGTTCCTGAGTTGTTGCGGTGGTAGCCTTCTTCGTTGTATGCGCGGTCTACTGCGCGTTTTTTTCGTGCTTCTATTTTGGCTGCGTGGTAGGCTGATTCTTCGGCTTTTTTTATTTCTTTTCTTTTTTGTTGATCTCTACGGTAATTGTCTATGAATTGTTTTTTCTTTTTTGTGAGGTAGTTTGTTATTCCCATTTACTTTGTTCACCTAATGTATTATGTACACTTAGTGTATTATGTACATCAGGTTTAAATTAAACATTTGTTTTAATTATGTTTATGTCGGTTACTGATAAGCGTGAACGTAAATTGCCTGGGTTGCTTGTTGAGGATAGTGTAACTAGTACGGGTGAGAGTCGGGCTGAGTTTGAGCGTACACGGTATAAGCTGAGAAAGTTTAGGGAAAATAAGCCTGAGGTTTATGCTTCTTTGTTGTCAAAATATCTGGGGGTCATATCAGAAATAAAACAAGCTATTAATGTAGAGAACAAAAAGAACTAAAGTTTAGGATTACCCTTAGTGCTATTTTTATGTTTTACTAACTTTTTTAACAGGTGAGCTTTAAACCGTTTAAGTTTGGACTTTATATTCTCACGCTTTATCTTTTTATACTCCTTCAGATTGTATGCCTTACTAGACTGTATAATACGCTTTTTTTGCGGGGATTTAGTTTTTTGCATATGCAGCTTGTATGTACTTTTTTGTACAAAACGATATTTCTTCTGAGAAATGAATGCGTATTGAGTGTCATCATCTTGTTTAGGTGTTTCTATGGTATGGGCAATACGCAGTAACCGTTTATGAGCATACTCTATTGCGATCCTGGTGGGCATGCAATTCATGACGGCATTTACAGCTTTAGGTTTAGGGGTATCTTTGTTAATCTCGGGATTATATCTCATTAATTTGACGAGATACGCAAACAACGCTTGTCTTGGGCTCATTTTGTTGCCTATGTATAGAATGTAGGCTATGCAGCTTATGGCTAAAAGTGTAGTTGCTATTATTAGGATGACAGCGCAAAATATGAACCAATTATAACCTGTAAACAAATATGTTATCGATAATAACCCTGAAGATAAATAAAACAGTCCGATACATATGAATGTGAATATGAACTTATATTCTGACATTTTAAGAACAACTCTATTGGTAGGGTTAACCAAACTTACCATAGTGCCGTTCAATTTTTCTATACTTGTAAAACTATCTGAGATACTTTTTGATGTTGCATTTACAATAGCGGGTAATGCAAGAAATATCATAAAGCCCATTGTAGATAAAGTTACAACAGAGTTGGCAACACCTGAAACATTTAATGCGGTTGTAAACCATTCAGCAAACGGAATGGCTATTGTCCTTCCACCGATATTGGCTTTTCTTCACTTTCTTGCCACCATTCTTTAAAACTGTCCCTTATACTTGTAATCAAAAACGTTACAGCTTCATCGGTTTCACTTGTAGTGAAATACAATATCGCGTTACTTGTCTTAATTACGTTTTTGTCGTTTTTATGTTCTTGTTCAACTCGGATATGTTTTCCATTATCGATGATTAACCAATGAGGAATTTTATCTTTGCTTTGTTTAACTTTCAATTTATTTGATGCAGTAAATGCATTAAAAATTGTTGCTAACTCTTTTTTCTTAGCTTCCCAATCTATACCAGCATCAAGTAGCAAATCTACGGATATTCCCCTATTGGCTATATCCACAAAACTGTTTTGTATCTCTTCAGATTTATAAAAGTCTGATAAGGCGGTGCTGAATTGAATCTTTGTTTCTGCGTTTTCTAACAATCCTGCAATATGTTTTGAAGGATCTTCGTTGTCAAGCTCTATAACAATAAGCTCTTCTCTATCACGGGTTGGGAAAAAACTCATATGCGTTACCTTTAACCGTAAATTTTGCGGTTTTCAGTTATGAGAAATGTGCAAGACAATAATGCTGTAATAGAAGCTAAGTGTCTAGTATTTAAATCTTTCGTCATCCACATTTACCTCATCCTTTGAGAATGGGGACAACTTTGATATAAACATTTCGTAATCTTTACGAAACTGTCAGACACGTTTTAATTTAGTTTGTTGGTATGGGTTTGATTTCTCTGTTTTCTATGTATAGGAATTTTTTGTTGTAGGTTTGTTTTAGTGCGTGGGCTAGGGGTATTACGTGTTGTTTGGGGATTTGTAGTTCTATGGTCTTTTTTTCTTGTTTGGTGGTTGGTGTTCCAAGTCCTAGAAAGCCTTTTTTTGTTACCATTTCATTTTTGATAATCTTGAGGGTGCCTCCAAATCGGACTTTCTCTACTAATACAGCTTTTATGTCTTCGTTATTAATTGCTACGCTTTTTTTATCTGAGGCTAAAAGTTCGTCTAACGTTAAACCTTGTTGTTCAAAGAGTCTTTTATTGTCTTTGATTGAATGATATGCGTTGCCTATTAGATTGCCTATTGGATCTCCGCATTCCATTCCAGTGTATTTACGTATTAACACTATCTGTTGTGTAGTGATGTATGTGTCATAAGTTATGTCTACGCTGTGTAAACTGTCGGGGATATGTGTTATTAGTTGTGTGTCCATGTGTTAAAAGCCTCCTTTGTTATTTTGTTTATTTTGCGTAATAATATTTAAGATTTGTCTACTTTTTAGCTATTTTTCCACATTCGTTATGCGGGTTTTATATAGTTTGACTGTTTGGGGTTATTGTGTCTTACAATGTCCGCGCCTAACGAAGTAGACCAAAACTCTCAAACAGAACCTCAGAATAGACATCTTGAGAGTGTACAGGGCGCTGAACATACTGAGGGTGGGCATGGCTCTGAGGTACAGCAACAAAATCAAGAGTTATCTACTGAGGCTCTGCAAAGCTTCAAGGCTACTGAGGAAGCTAAAATTAGTGAGCAGTTAGCATCTGAAGGATATTACGCAGATGAATATATTTGGACTGAAGCAGGGGACGGTCAATACAATGTTTCTTACAGGGCTTATGCAGATCGTTCTGGTGTAGATGCAATGTTGGCGGCGGGTGATACTGGTGCGGCTTATGAGCGGTTTATGGAAATGAAGTTTGAAGATCGACAAGAGTTTGTGTCGAGTGCTATGTATGGTGGAAACTATATTGACGATCAAACCTTGTATTTTTGGGATTTGACTTCTCGTGAAGCGGCTGGGCTTAATACGCGTACGCCTGCAAATTGGGATAGTCCTGAGACAACGGCGTGGTATCAGGAAGGTGTGGCTCGTAGTACGGCTGTGTCTGCGGCTAATCAGGCAGCTTATGATGCTTTGACTCCGACTGAAAAGATGTTGCAGAAAACTTTGGGACTTTCTGGGGATCAATTGGCTAAGGCGGAGATGCAACTTTCTGGTGGCATGGCTTCGGATGGTAGTATTGATACGGGGTTTTCTTTAGCTGAAATTGAAAAACAGAACCAAAATATTATGGATGCTATTGCGCGTGGGGATCCGCGTATTACTACTGCAGGTTTGGCTTCTTTGTCTGTGTTTCAAACGGGAGCAATTAAGGGTGCTTTGAAGAGTGAGACTATTGCTTCTGAAGCGGCTTTAGGTAATACTGCTTTTAATTTTTCGTTCTCTGAGGTTAATGGTAATATCACTATGGCGTATGATGTTAAGGGTGCGCCTGTGAGTGTTTTGGATCAGTGGCGTAACGCGATTTATGGGATTCCTTCGGGGTTGAAGGATGTTGGGAATGTGCTTTTGAATAAGAATCCTGTGACTACGCCTCATATGGCTGGTCATTTGACGCGTGTGGATAGTAGGGTGGAGCCTTTTACTTTGCAGTATACTGAGGGTGAACGGAAGGCTCTTATGTACTCCAGCTTGTTGGGCGGTGCTATTGTCACTGCGCCTATTGCGGCAGGTGTTGGTGCAGGTGTTTCTGCTAGTGCTGCGGCGGCTAAGTTAGGTTTTGCTATTGGTGCGCCTATTGTTTTAGGTCAGACGGTTAAAACAGGGTTTACTTTTATGAGGGAGGGGGTTTCTTGGGATGCAGCAAAGAGTAGTTTACTTACTCCTGACGAAGTATTTGTTTTTGGCACTACAGGTGTTATCTCCGCTGGTGTTACCAATATGTTTCTTAGTGGTTTGAATATTCCCACAAGCGGCCCAGTTTCTTTGACTCAGCGGGTTGCTCGGGTTGGTGTTAGGGGTTCTGTTGGTACTGTTAGGGGTGGTGTGACTGAGTATGCTTTGACTGGGGAGGTTACTTCTCGTAATTTGGCTTTGGCGGCTGGGATATCGTTTGGTGCGGCGGTGGCTGGCGAATTGTTACAGGTGGGTGCTTCTCGTGTGGGTCAGCGTGTGATTGATAGGAGTTTTACGCGTAATGTTCGGACGGTAACGCCTGATCCTTCTACGCGGTTTACGGCGTGGGAGCCTTCGCGGGTGGATGCGTTTGTTATGCGGGTTACTGGAGTACGGGGGCCTTCTGATTCTGTGGTTAGTGGTCGTTTGTTTAATCAGGGGTTGCTTGGTCGTGGTGAGACTTATGGTGTTGCTATGGCTACTACTCCGAGGGGTGGAGTGCAAATTATTGAGCGGTTAGGGGGTTCTCGTGGTCTTGGTTATACGCCTGCGTCTATGTCTAGTGGTGTGGGTGGTGGGGTTGTTTCGCCTTCTGGTGGTGGGGGTTCTGTTTTAGCGGTTGCGGGTGGTTCTGTTTCTCGTTCTCTTAATTCAGGCATTTCACCTCTTAGTAGTGCTGGAAATGCGCTTTTAGGTGGGGTTAGTACTGCGGTTGTTGGGGGTAATGTGGCCGCGTCTAATCCGTTTGCGGTTTTTATTGGTAATTATGATGCTAATGTTAGGCCTGATCCTAAGCCTACGATTTATGATATTAGGGCGGCTCAGTATCGTGCACAAGCTTTGGATAGAGAGCTTGCTGTTTTTGATAGGGATTTGGAACGGTTGAGGGATAGGGTTGAGAATTGGGGTAAGCCTAATCTTGCTTATGAGCAGTCTTTAGTTCGTTTGGATGCAGAGCGTGCGGCTTCTAATGCGGATCTTATTTTACGTGGCAGAGAGTCCATACGTGCTAGGGCTGAGAGTAGAAATAATCCCGATGCGGGTTTAGGTCAACGTCAGGAACAATTATTTGGGGAGCGTGTGGCAGAGATTGACAGGGGGCTGGATGCTTATCGTGAAAAGTTGCAGGCTCGGCGTGAGGGTAGGCCGTTTGCGCCTGCTACACCTTCGGGTACTATTCGTGAGATGATGTTTAATCGGGATTTAGAGCGGCTTACTCGTGATATTAATAGACAGTTAGATATGGTTAACCGTGATCGTGTGCGTAGGGGTGAGCGGCCTGCGGTTTTTGAGACTGAACTGGAAGAGGCTAGGCGTGTTGTTAGGCCGTTTGCGCCTGCTGAACGCTCGGGTAGGGATAGTTTTTGGTTTGGGGGCAGACGTGCTTCTCTATTGGATAGCCCTATTGTGGAAGCGTTTGAGCGGCCTGCGGTTATTCGTGGGGATTTGCGTTTAATTCGTACTCGTCCTTCTTCTGATTTGGTGGAGGGTGAGGTTTTGGGGTCTGGTAGACGGCCGTTTGTTTCTTATCAGGATAGGAGTTCTGCGTATTGGAGTCTTATGTTAAATTTGGGTAGGGGTGAGCGGCCTACTGTCACGCGTAGGGAGCGTGTGGCGGATGGTGTTTTTGTTCCTTCTTTGGTAGGTGGTCGGCCTAGGCGTGAGGTTGTTGTGGAGGATTCTCCTATTCCTGACATTGGATCTAGTCTTGATGGTTCGCCTGTGGTGGTTGATAGGGATTCTCCTGGGCGTATGCCTGAGCCTGCACCTGAGTTTTCACCTTATCCTGATTCTGATTCGTCTCCTAATATGGTGTTGTCTCCTCAGCCTAATGCGTTGGCATCGTTGGGGGTTAATAATAATTGGCGTTGGTTGCCTTTGGGGGTTGATTTGGATCGGCATGATCGTTCGCGTAGACCTAGGACTGTTAAGAGTAAAGGTAAGCGTCAGAAGCGTAAGTATCCTGTGTCTACGCCTAAGCAGATGTGGGATCGTATGGTTAAGGGAGTTGTATAACATGTCTGATTTTGTTTGTGTGAGTGAGAACAGGGTTTATCTTGGATTGCTTGCAGTGGCTGTTGGTTGTTTATTTTCTCTACTTGGGGTGGCGGTATTGTTTGGTGAAGTGCTTGCCATGTTATTTTTAGGGTGTGGTTTAGGACTTGTAGCCTCGGGATTGTTTGATTTGTGGCATTCACTTAATTGGCGGTCTTTATTTCAAACGTTTAGGCGGGATGAGCGTGCTTTGGGTTGGCAACTTATGGTGTTTGTTGCAGGTGTGATTGCGTTTCCTGTGGCATGGTTTGCGGCGGGTTGGGCTACGGAAATGGTCTTTTCCATCATGGGGAGTTTCTACACGTTTACGGGGTTTACGGGGATGGTGGTTATGTTTACTCGAGGTGTGATTATGTTGATTGTGGGACTTTGTTTGTTTAGTTTGATTATGTGGTTGTGGGTTAATTCGAATAGACGGCAGGAGTTGCAATTTTAATGGCGGCTGGTTTGTTTAGGCGGTTTGTTTCTGATCTGGAGGGTAATGCTCGGGTTGGGGTTACAGTTATTGTGCTGCTGTGTATGACGGCTATTGCTTGGTATGTTACGGCCGCACCTGTTGCGATGATGCTTGACATCTTAGTCACTGTAACAGATCACACGCGGGCTTTGTCCATTATAAACTCTTTACATTTTTTCTTAGGCCTAATACTACTTGCCGAAGTGGTTGCGTTATTAATCTGGTTGTTTGCTTCCGCGTTTAAACGCGAAGACCAAACCTATTATGGAGGAATGTTTGAAGAATGAGAAAAAGCACTACTGTTTTATTATCCATATTTTTACTGCTAAGTCTCTTTACTTGCTGTGTAAAGATTGAACCTGCCCAGGCTCAGCTTAATGTTTTTCAGTTGTTTGATTCTTATGTTGCTACTGCCACAAGTACAGGATCTACTTTTGCACGGTATTCAGGTCAAACATTTACGGCTTCTTCCACATATAATGCTACATTGTTTTGCTTAATGTTTTTCCGCCAAAGTACGCATGGTATTCAAAATATGCATATTTATAATGTGGGTGTCAACGGTTTGCCTTCCACTTTACTGGTAACTATTGCTGGTGGCGGTACTGATATTGTGTATAATAGTGCTGGGGGTTTAGATTGGATTAATGGTACTCGTGCTTCTGGGGTGGTTTTGGAGAAGGGTAAGCAGTATTGGATTGGGATAGAGTTGCCTGCTAGTGTGGCGAGTGGTTCAGTGTTGGGTATTGTTTCTCCTGGGGGTTATGCTGGGGGTCAGGTGGTGCGTGGGTCTGCTTTGCCTGCTAATACTGCTTCTGCGACACAAGATGCGCCTTTTATGGTGTGGGGTTATCCTGTGGTTGATTTGAGTCAGGATTTTGTTTATAATTTTATTGGGCCTAAGCGGGATGCGGCTCCTCAGGGGTCGGATAAGGTGACGTTAACTTTGACTGGGGTGGATGGGTCGAGTGCTCAGGCGGTGGTTGCTTCGGGTCAGACTTTTAGTTTTTCTCAGCAGTTGGCGGCGGTGAGTTGGAATTTTAGCAGTGCTTTGGATCTTACGCGTACGATTGAGTTTTTGCCGTCTGATGGTACGGCGGCGGGTGAGCGTGATTTTCAGATTTTTACTGCTAATTCGGAGTGGGTTAATGGTGTCTACGTTTTTTCGGTGGTGGATTATACGGGGGAGGCTCAGTTTCTGGAGGTATGTTTAGGGGGTCAGGTGGTTGAGCGCCGTAATTTGGCTTTGTCGGGGTCTGCGGATTTTACTTTGTATAAGGGTTTAACATACACTTTGAATGTGGTTGGTCGTACGGGTGTGTTTAGTCAACTTTTCACTGCTGGTAACATTTATAGTAGTAACATTGTCCTCTTAGCTGGGTCTTTTGGGGAGGTAACTTTGAGTGATGGGAGAAGTGAGGTGTTTAGTGCTGTTTGGGATAGCACAGGTAAGATTAAGATTTTTTTTGATTCGCCTATTCGCACGGGGAGTTTCAATTTTACGATTCTAAAACGTGATGGGGCTGGGCTTTATCCTGTTTATAGCGGTTCTGTGCTGTCTGGGTTGTTGCCGTTTACGTTTTTGTGGGATGCGGAGATTTCGGGTAATTATGTGGTGGAGGGTTTTCAGTATTCTGGTGGGGTGTTACTTCGGTCTTGGCGTGTGGACGTGGCCGCTTCTACTGCTAAGGTTAATCCTTGGACGGCTTTGCTTGCGCCTTTTACTCAGTATATTAATACTGTTCCAAGCTCGGCGGTTTTGCCTGAGGGGTTTGAGATGGCTCAGGTTCCTGCGGCTATTATTATTGCTTTAGTCTTGGCTATTTTCTCTTGGAAAAATCATGGGGCAGGTTGTCTTTTGTGTTGGGTGTTTGCGGTGGTTATGGTGGCGTTAGGTTGGTTTACGGTTGCTCCGTTTGCGTTTGGGTTTGCACTATTTGTATCTATTTTGATTGTGGTTGTTGAGGGAAAACAAAGGGAGAGGGCCCTGTAATGAAGTTTATGTATAATATTATTCTGTTGGGGTTCTTGCTGAATTTGTGTGTGTGGCTGGTGCAAATTTTTGCTCTTGCGCCTGCGGATCTTCCTGCTAAGTATAATCCTTTGGATTTGCAGAACATGTTTAGCGTAGATATTTTTGTGCGCAATTTCATGTGGACTGTTGGGGCAGCGATGGCGGCAGGAGTAGCAGCTATACTACTTAGACAAAATACTTATGCCCTTTACGCTTTAACGATCTTTGTGGTTGGAGCGTTTATTCCAATTGTAAATAATTTCATATTCGCCTTTCCTAACCTAATTGATTCTATCATGTTTATGTATCCTCAATACAATCCGTTCAGTTCTGTGCTGTCTGGGCCGTTTGCGGGCACTAATCCGTATTCTTTGGTTTTTGTGGCGGTGGGTTACTTTGCCGCGTTCTTCTTTTTGATTGATATTATTCGTGGGGGTCAAACTACTTGATAAAAACTGGTAAACTTTGTTTGTTTTTGCTGTTGTGTTTGTTGGGTTCTTGTTTTGTGGGGTTGGTAAGTGCTCAGCAGGATACTCAGCAGTTAAATTTGTTTTTCAGATCGGATTATGGTTTAAGTGAGCAGAGTTCTGGCTCTTTGGCTTCTTTTACTCAGTCTGGGGCTTCTTCTGCTTCCTTTGGTTTTCGGGTGTGGCTCATTAACATGGATGGGTCAAGTGTGGAGTTGACTAATGGTGTTCCTGTTGCGGTCAACTCTTTTACTTCCACGCAAAATACAGCGCGGTATGTTTCGGGGAGTTGGTTGTGTCCTGATACGCCTTTGATTTTGGGTGAGCAGTCTTTACGTGTGGTGATGTATAGCACTGTGGGAGCTAATACTGTTGCAAGGGCTGAGTTTAAAAGTGGAGTATTAATGTCTGACATGCTTGTTAGTTCTCAGTGGGTGTTTACGTATCGGCTTGATTATACGGCTAACACTTTTACTGTGTCGTGGGGTGGTAAGTTTGGTGGCAGCGGGATTAGTAATATTGTGCTTGGGGTTCCAAGTGATTTTGAAGTGATGTTTTTCAAGTTGCTTAATTTAGATCTTTTTGGGTTTATCATGTATCCTTATTTTTTAATTTTTAAGGAGCTTATTTATGTTATTTTAGCGGTGGCGATTATTGGGGCTTACTATATTTGGCATGGTAAGGTTTCGGTGGTTTTGTTTTTACTTATTGTGTTTGGGGGTATTCTTTTTCCGTTTTTGCCGTTTGCAGCTAACTTACTTGTTTGGGCGTTGATGGCTGTCGCATTAGCGATATTGCTATTCAGGTTGTTCCGTTAGGAGGTGATTATGGTGAAAAGTAGTTTGAAGGTGGCGTATGAAAAGTTGAATGAGCAGGATAGGGAAGCGGTTAAGAAGTTGTGGCGTTTGCAACGTCAGGCGCATAGGGAGATGTGCGCGCAAAAGAAACGTGATAAGCCGTGGGGTAAACGTTAGAGTGTCTTAGACAATCTCTTTATTTTTGTATTATTTTCTTGTTTTAATTGTTTTACTGTGATTTTGTCTAAGAACCTGCATTTATATTGTAGTTTTTACAAGAGTTTTTTAGGTACTTAACATGAGCAATAAATTAAACCATGCTTGGCTTGCCCTATGTCACGGCCCTTTGGGACGTTTCTTTAGGGATCAGCATGGTAACATGATTGTTGGTGTAGTAGTTGCAGTAATCATTGGTATTGCTGCTATCGGTATTGGCGCGGCTGTCTATGGTGGCATAGAAGATGGTATGCCTGCAGTGTCTAATCAGAAAGCTAATGAGACTATTACGGCGGTCTTTGATGGCGGTTGGAGTGCTTACGGCATGCTCAGGGTGCTTCCTGTAATTCTGGCGGCTTCGGCAATCTTTGTTGGCCTCTACAGTTTCGGTGTTATTGGCGGCGCAGGCGGAGGCAGACGTTAACCATGCAAACTTCTATACTCTTCATTCCTTCTTTTTTTGTTGCACAAAAAGTAAACCTGTCTTTTGTTGGAGGTAAATAGATTTTATGAAGCATTTTAAACCCTTTAGCGTAGCTGCTATACTTTCTCTTTCTTGTTTATTGTTACTGATTGTTTGTTGTGGGGTGGTGTTGGGGCAGGATCCTACGCCTACGGCTTCGGTTGAGCCTTTGCCGTCTAATTTGAATACTTTGCTTGTGGAGCCTTTTGTGGGTGTGGATATTATGTTTGTGCTTTTTGCGATCATTGTTTTTCTGGTTTGGGTGTTGGCGGTGGTTAGGCAGACGTTTGGTTTGTCGATTATTAGTATGGTTTGTTGGTTTGCGTTCTCTGCTGGGATCATGACTTTGGGTAATCTTGATGTGGGTTGGGTTTTGTGGTTTGCTTATTTGTGTAGTGGGTTTGGAATTTTTATGATGGTGATGTCGTTTTATCATGCGTTTCGTCTTTTTCAGAGTAGTGCTGAGGGGCGTAGTGAGTCGGAGGCTGTGATGTAACTTGGTTAATTTGCTTGCAAAGTTTTTGGGGCGGTCTGGGGTTCAGACGGATCCGCATACGCGTACTAGTGTTTATACTGAGGCTGTGCGGTCTGAGGGGTTTGAGCCTAATGAAACAGAAATAGCATTGCGTAAACAGTTGGCTACTTTTTTGGAGGCTATTCATGATGAGGGTGTGGAGGCGCTCTTGTTTGATAAGGTTATGCCGCGTGTGTTTGTGCCTGCGCTTGATGAGTCAGGTGGGGTGGTGTATCAGACTCAGGAGGTTTTGGATGATAGGGGGCGGGTGGTTCCTTTGTTTGATGCTGAGGGTAAGGCTGTTAAAGATGAGGGGGGTAATGTGGTTCCTCAGCGGGTGGCTTTACTTAATGCTAATGGGGATCCTATTCCAAAATTTGTTGAAGGCCGTCAAGTCAACGATTACTACGCGGCCCTAAATAATTATTTGAGTCATATTAACAGGCTTAGTTTTATTCAGCCTGCAATGGTGCAGCTTCATGCTTTGTACGCGGATGATATCATCAGTGATATTTTGCTGAATACTCCGCGGTCTAAAATTAATAGTGGAGAGATTGCGTATATGAAAAGTGTTTACAACCAAATTTTAATAGCACTTCAAGATGCTGTGAATGGGAAAAAGATTACTGCGCTTCTTACTTTGCGTAAGGAGAATGCTCAGGATGTTAATTTGCGTAGTGATGCTGCGCCTAAGAAGGGGTTTTTCTAATGGATCCGTATTTGCTTTCTATGATTAGTTTGACGGCACTGTTTTTTGTGTCCATGTTTTTGGTGTTGGGTTGGGTGGTTATGCCTCCTACTGCTAAGCTTCTTCTTTTGAAGCGGCTAGGTCTTGGGGGTTTGAAGTATAAGACTTTGAATATGATGATGTATGATGATGGGGTTGCGGTTGTTGAGGCGCAGACGGTGAGTACGGAGGGTTTGATGGAGAGTACGCGTAAGGATGGTACGGGTACTTGTTTTTATGTGGCGGCTCCGCTTGATAATGCTGGGGATGATCGGGCTAGGAATTTGGAGAATGCGGAACGTGACAAATTTATGTTGCCTATGTTTAGTTTGGATGGTTTTCCTATTGCTTTGAGTTATGTGCGGACGGCGGTTGCTACTAATCCTCATGTTTTGGCGGCTTTGAAGTATGCGGATAATGTGAGTGTGGGTAATCCGCGTGAGATGCGTGCGGCCATAAAGATCCCTGGGGCTGCTCGTAAGGGGTTGACGGAAAGGTTTGCAGAGATTAAAGTGTTGTTTCCGATTGATGCGCGAGATATTCGCAGAGTGTTTCCGAATTATTGGGGCATGGACGTTATTGAAGGCACAAAACTAAGATATCAAAAGATTGGGGCATTGTCAAGTAAGAAGGATGGGACTAAGATCTTTATCACCTTGATTATTTTAGGTGCGGTGATGGGCGGCTTATTTGCAGTACTTGGCTTACTGGCGGGGAGGTTCTTCTAATGAACTCTTCCATTTTTCTTAACAAGTTAAAACATAAGTTGCTGCATGAGTTGCGGTTTCATTTGGGTACTTGGGCACTTTTTTTAACCAAACTTCCTTTGATGTTATTTATGCTCTATTTTGGAGTTTTATGTATTAATTTGAGGCTTGCGTTTGATGCATCTGTTCTTACAGGTCTTTGGATTATTTCCTTTGCTCTTATTGTGTTTTTGATATTTTCCAGACTGGGAGACATTTTGGCGGTTGAAGAGGAGAAGCGTGAGCAAAAGTTGGTGGAGTGTCAGTGATGGTGGCTCGGTTTGGTTCTGTTTGGCGTAAGCTTGTGGTGTATCGTGGGTTATTGTATTTTGGGGTGGTTGTGGTGGTTTACGCGCTACTATAGCAACTTGAGTTTACATTAACAGTGATAGCCGTCATGTTTGAACCAGTTTTTAATGTCAGTAGGCGTTATTGCATTCAATGCTATTCTCAGAGCCTTTTG
>Ga0209737_10002300_pt1 | contig 13387 bp, 9 predicted proteins | sample TergutCu122P3_FD_187284 | JGI IMG/M metagenome (GOLD analysis project Ga0209737, IMG submission 187284) | Cubitermes ugandensis P3 segment gut microbial communities from Kakamega Forest, Kenya - Cu122 P3 (SPAdes) (version 2) | ecosystem: Host-associated > Arthropoda: Insects > Digestive system >... | reverse complement strand
ATATTCCTCGTTATAGATTGGGTTGCCTGTCTCCGGGTCAATTTTGCCAATTATTTTCTTTCGGGATCTTGGCTGTCCATCTTCGTTTCTATACGATACAGATTCATATAGATAGATATGACCTTTGACTTGTTGTCGAATTATAGTTGCCATTTAACCCCCCATGCCTTATCTGTAGTAGTCATAACGTGTTATGACTACATGAGCATAGCATTAAAAGGATTTAATTACAATTATTTGCTCAAAAAACAATATTTATCATGCTTTTTTATCTGTTTTATGTTGTTCACTGCTTAATTGTTTTGACTGGAAAATTTTTCTATTTGTAGTCACAACATCTCAAAAATTTCAGGATTATGGACTATTTCTGCAACCAGCATAAATGCTAAGCTGTTTATTCAATGTTCGTTGCACTGTTCTGTTTCTTTTACTTTATGTATTCTATTACTTTGGTCGCCTAATCAACATTTGTTCTGTGTTTATAGCAGTTTTCGAAAACTTCTGTAAAACGGTCAACTAAACGTGGCTGCGTTGCATCTCCAATTTTACAGATGTTTTGTTGAATTGCTATAGATGCATGGACATGGCGCCAACCACCTAACAGCTCAGTGAACATGAATATACAAAAATATCTTTTCAACATATTCGTGGTTTTCTTTCAACACTAGTCCTTTGTAAACCTTAAAAGTGGATCAAAACCAGGTTAACAAGACTGAAATAAATAATATTCAGAATACTGAACAAAAACATAAGCCATTAAATGTTAAAAAGGCCGAAAGACCACGGCAAATAAAAAATAAACTACTCAATATTCGAAGGAGTAACAAAGTATAACCTTAATTAGTAATTGTATATAACAAACAATGAAAGGATAAAATTATCAAAAAAATTCTCTCTATTTAATAATGAAGAACATACAATAAATGGTATAATAATCGACATTGAAAGGATGTCGATAATATGCCAATAGAATACTTTTCAGTCGCATTAACGGACGAAGAAATCAAAATGCTGCTCAATATTACACACAAAGGCAACAACCACAACGCGGTAGAAATAATGCATGCAAATATCCTGTTGAGTACCAACGACAATAACCCAAGAAAAAAGACCAACCGCGAGGTAGCGGAACAATTTCGGATATCAACGACAACCGTGAATAAAATCAGAAAGATGTATGCCGAAGGGGGCGTTGAAAATGCACTGCATAGAAAAACAAGGGTTACAGGCCCAATGCTGTCCAAGATAACGGGCGACATTGAAGCGCATATAATCGCAACCGCATTAAGCCCGCCGCCGGAAGGCAGAGCCCGTTGGACACTGAGGCTGCTTGCTGAACATTGCATGGAAAACCAATACATAGTGGAAATATCGCATACGGCAATAGGGGAAATGCTAAACACAAACCAAGTCAAGCCTCATATCGGCAAATATTGGTGCATACCCAAGGAGAATGACGCTGGATTTGTGGCGAACATGGAAGACATCCTAACAATATACGAAAAAACATACGATCCTATGATACCTGTTGCATGTATGGACGAAAAACCTATCCAGTTCCTTGGCGAGACAAGGGCGAGGATAGATGCCAAGCCGTTGCGGATGGATGCGGATGAGGGCATAGTGAAGCCGGGCGAGGTAGAGAAAATAGATGCCGAGTATGTCAGGAACGGGCACGGGAGCATCTTTATTTTTACGGAGCCCCTTGCCGGCTGGAGGCACGCGGTGGCAAGGGATACCCGAAAAAATGAGGATTTCGCGTTTCTGATAAAAAAAGTCCATGACGAACGTTACCACCAAGTGGAAAAGGTGATTTTAATAGTGGACAACCTTAACACACATACCAAGGCGGCGTTCTATAAGGCATTTAAACCGTCAATTGCTTTGGAGCTGGCTCAAAAATTCGAATTTCATTATACCCCGGTTCATGGGAGCTGGCTGAATATAGGACGCGACACGTTTCTGCATATAAAATCCGTCTCACGATAAACGTGAGCACTCCATACGGGATAAAAGCAGAGGACTTCCCTTAACGGGAATGTAATAACTAATAGCTCGAACAGTCAAATGACAAGGTAACGCTTTGAAGGGCTGTCTCAGAAGAACTTCGCGGGGCGTGGACGATAACAAGGTCGGAAGGGTCTTAGAGCGCGGTAGAAAATGGGTAAAGGCACTTGCTTTCCTACGGGAACCCAAAAGCAAGCCAGAGGTGGCTGTGAGTGTTCGCCCAAGAGTCCATAATATATCTATGGTGAGAATGGCGCTGAGAGGCGCTGACGAAATTCCGAACGTACGGGTCTATATCAGCATAGTATCCAACAGGTACTAACTACGGTTGTAGGGCTTATGAGGTTTAGTAAAACTCTATGTTATGAAACACCTTATACTGTTACAGGCAGTATTCAGTAAGCAGGCTCAGAGGAAACACCTAAAGATATAAGCACGGATAGAGCCATTGGAACGTGGTAAGCCATGAGAACGCGGAGGGCTTGTTACCGATGAGGCGTTTGTAGGGAAAGATGAAAGTGTGTAGGGAATACATGCAATCCCAATATCATTATAACCTACATTAATCTTAGGTTAGGTGGTGGCACAGTACCGACGAAACGGGGATAATAAGCCGCGGAGGGATAGCCACTAGTCAATAATAGTAATTAATCAATCAAATCAAAGACATTAGGTTCGAGTATGACTAAAATAGGATAATACCTCCGAAAGGAGTAAGAATCCGACTGATGACGGCTAACGGCATAGAGAAGGTTAAGAAAAAAGCGGCTATTAGGTACAACGAATACTATGATATGCAAACGACCTTCGATAAACTATATGACCTTAGTAAAAAAGGTGTGAATCACTATAACCTGATGGATATAATTCTATCAGAGCAAAATATACTTTTAGCCTATCGCAGTATCAAAAACAATGATGGTAGCGATACACCAGGAGTAAATGACACGACCATTAAAGATATTGCCGAGATGGATGTAGAAAAATTCGTCAAAATGGTTAGGAATAGAATGGAGAATTTCTACCCGCAGCCAGTAAGACGAGTTGAAATCGAAAAGCCTGGTGGTGGGACAAGACCTTTAGGAATAGCCACAATTGAGGATAGACTGATACAGGAATGTATAAAACAGATTCTTGAACCTATTGTTGAAGCCAAATTCTATGAACACTCCTATGGGTTCAGACCTGAACGGGATACGCATGACGCAATAGCAAGGTTTGAACATTTAGCTTTCAGTGGATACCACTATGTTGTTGACATAGACATAAAGAGTTTTTTCGATTCTGTCAATCATGGTAAGCTATTGAAACAGCTATGGACAATTGGCATTCGTGATAAGAAGCTGCTCTCAATAATATCGCGAATGTTGAAAGCGGAGATAATAGGAATAGGAATCCCAGAAAAAGGCACACCGCAAGGCGGCATACTATCTCCATTGTTATCGAATATATGTTTGAACGAACTTGATTGGTGGATAAGCAACCAATGGGAAAATTTTCCAACCCGTCATGAATACAGTCAATGGCATAAATATCGGGCGATGCGGACGACTAAATTAAAAGATATATTTATAGTGAGATACGCTGATGACTTTAAAATTATGTGTAAAGACTACAAAACAGCCCACAAAATATTTATTGCGACTAAAAAGTGGTTGAATGAACGCCTCTCCCTTGAAATAAGTAACGATAAGTCCAAGATAACAAACCTAAGAAAGAAATACTCCGAATTTTTAGGCTTTAAATTGAAAGTTAAAAAGGGAAAAGCGAACATATACACAAATAGAAGTCATATGAAAGACTACGCTAAAACTAAGGCAAGAGAAAGTTTAAAGAAAGCAATATGGGAAATGCAGAAAAGCCCGAAGGTCGAGACAGTCAATAAATACAACTCAACGGTATTAGGACTACATAACTATTTTTGCATAGCGACTATGGTCAGTAGTGACTTTGCGGAAATTGCCTATATAGTTAACAAGAGCCTAAAATGTCGAACCAAAGGAATACGCTCTGATTCAGGGGAAGAAAGCCAAGCATATATAAAATACTATGGAAAAAGTAGATGTAAGAAAATATTCGTAGCTGGTAAAATTTTATTTCCTATATCATATATAAAATTTAAGCCAGCAACGAAATATTCTCAAGATACCTGTAGATACACTGTCAAGGGACGCATAAAGATACACACTAATCTCAGGTTCGATAATAGCATAATGGTTTATCTAATGTCAAACCCAATTCGAAATGAGACTACAGAATATAATGACAACCGTATATCTTTATACGCGGGACAATTGGGCAAATGCTATGTTACAGGAAAATACCTACAAATAGGTAATATGCAAGTTCATCACAAAACACCAAGAGAACTTGGAGGTCATGATGATTATGCTAATCTTTGTTGGGTAATGACACCGGTACAGAAGCTAATACATGCCACAACTCCGGAAACCATAGAATTTTATAAAAATAGGCTACAACTCGACAAGACAAGCCTGAAAAAGCTTAACAAGCTTAGAGTGTTAGCTGGTAATGATTTGATTTAACAATTGATTATTGATGGGACGCCGTGTGACTGGAAACGGTCGCGCACGGTGTTAGGCGGGGGAAAAGCTGGAAACAGTTATGACACGGAAAGCTTACCTATCGCAACCTGAGTGCGAATTAAGCGTTATAGCCAGGGAATGCTTGGGAAACCGGCGCATTGAGTGCATTGAGCAGCTTAACGATGAATTAAGGATGTGGGAGGTTTCACGCAATTTCCGTCAAAAGGGGGTTAATTGGCAGTTTACCACCGAGAAAGCAAGGATGAAGCTAAAAAGGCTTTATCCAGAGCCAATATTTCAAGACTGACGATATAGGTTCTGATGTCAGTATGCCCCTTTAAGCTGGCCCGGTTTCAAGAACCATATACATATTTCTATGCAGCCCATGGCTTGCTTAATAGCGATGAAAGGGGCGCCTGCTATGCCGCTGATGTTAATAGTTTATATCATCATATTTTACTTATGAACCATGTAAAAAATGGCTTTTTTATCAACCTTTCGAATTGATAAACCACTGAATCGATGCTAATCATTATTTCATTATTTATTAATTATTTATTAATTACTTATTAATAAATAGTCATTTACAAACTTTTCATATTAGCGTTAAATTATTAATAAATAAATAATAATTTAATGGAGTGGTTAGCAATGACAGAGCAACAGCTAAAAGCGCGCGTAATGGAACTTGAGGCTGAAAATGAAGCCTTACGGTTACTCCTGAATCAAAAAAATGTACGCAATGCTGGCCGTAAACCGCGTATTTCATCAAAAGTAATTGAGAGAATGAAAGCTATGCGTTGCGAAGGAAAAAGCTACGCTTATATCGGTCAGGTATTTGGCGTTTCATCTACAACAGTTTACAATAAGTTAAATACTGATAACGTATAGTCTGCGTTGCTAATACTTTACTCTATGTAATTGATATCTTAGGTTCACGTTTATGCAGATTTTTAAATATATTTTTATTGTTTAATATACTAAATTTGCTTATAATATTGAAAACTACAATGCCTGTTATAAGATATCAATATGATTAATTGCTATATGTTTATTTTTTTTATTTATAAGTACATAAAATTTTTTCATATCCTATTTATAACAGGTTTTTGATCCACATTTAAGGTTTACAAAGGACTAGTGGCTTGTAAAGTCCAAAAGTGTATTAAAAATAATCATATGTTCGAATTTTGATGGCTTATTTGCGTTATTATTTCGCCTTCAAATCAAGGAAAGCTTAGTTTTAAGCCATTCGACAAAAAATTCATTTTGATACAGAATTGGACTTTACAGACCACTAGTTACGTTATCCATACATTGCATTTTCTTTTTTTTGCTTCTGTTTGCCATGTTTTGGAATAAGCCTAATATGCCAATAGAAAGGGGAACTAAACAGATGGAGATATTTGTTTTTTGTATCTTCACAATAGACAAGACTGAACGAGAGTGGATTAATATTGGATATCTTTCTTCTTATCTAAAACGTAGAAAAGACATTGATATAGTCGTAAAATTATATAACAATGATGAAATTGATGTCGCAATAAAAGATATAACCGCGTTAAAACCATTTGCAGTTGGGTTGACTGTGCTGCAAAACAATTTTTATACTGTTTTAGATTTTTCTACTCTTATAAAAAAAAGACTCCCGTTTACAACCGTAATTTTGGGAAACACTGAAGCAACAGCTTATGCGGACTATATCATGAAAAATTATCCTGCTGTAGATGTGATTGTTCATGGAGAAGGTGAAGTTACACTGTATGAAGTATGCGATTGCATATTAACGCATAGGAAATTAATAGATTGCTCTGGGATTACTTTCCGCACTAATAATAGAATTATACAAACAAAATCACGCGCTTTGATTGAAGATTTAGATTCATTGCCTTATCCGGATAGGAGTTTTTTTCGCTCAGATGTACAAGCTTTTAGTGTGGTTGGCTCAAGAGGTTGTTTTGGACGATGTACCTTTTGTGAGCTTAGTGGTATATACAAAGCAAATAAGGGTTCCCGTGTGCGTGAACGCAGCATTGAAAATATATTAGGGGAGATTCAAGAATTTACAGATGAGAATAAATACGCTTACTTCGCGTTTCGTGACAACGAGTTTGAGAGTGGAGGATCTTGTGAACGAACAAAGCTTTTATACGATGCGCTTATAAAAAGTAAATTACGCATCCAATTTTCATTATACGCTAACGCACAAACGATTACTGAGCCATATATCTTGGAATTAACTCGTCTAAAGGATGTGGGCTTAAATCGTTTTTTTATTGGGCTAGAATCAGGTTCACGAAGTGACCTTAAACTTTTCGGTAAAAAAGCCACTTTGGAAGATAACGAGAATGCTTTACTGCTACTTGGTCGACATAACTTTATTTCTGGAATCAGCGGAGTTATTTTTTCTTACGGATATATTGTTTTTCATCCCTACTCGACAATTCAGACTCTCAGGGAAAATATTAATTTCGTTGAGAAATACAAGTTGCATGTAACGATGGAGATAATGCTAAATAGAATGTATATTTCTGGTACTACGCCAATTACTCAAAAAATTATACGTGATGGTCTGCTTATGCAATCACCAGATTTGCCTATTACCGATCCGTTTTGTTATAAGTTTCAAGATGCTAAGATTGAAAGAATTTATCATATATTAACAGATATATTTAATAAATATCAATTTTTACAAAATATCCCCATGAGGGTGCTTACAAAGATTGCAATTCATAATAAAGAAAATGGGGAATATATAGATCCAATGCAAGCATTGCAAGTGATAAATTTTATGGATGAGGTTGTAATACGAGTTTTTAACACAGTGCTAGAAGTGGTTGAACTAGGGCTTACAGAAATTTTAATCCATGATATGATTTCATGCTATGCTGATAACTTGAAGCGTGAGATACGAAAATTGCAAATATTAAACGCTAAATTGGCTGTTAAATTGTTAAAAAGTGGTAGCATCGTTATCAAATAAATTTTGAACAAGAAATGCTTTTTGGGCATTAGGTAAACCCAAAAGACTTAAAGCTACAGATTTAAAGTCATGCTGATCTTGTTATGCAACTGTAGCGCGCGGATAAGGAAGTGCAGGATATTATTCAATTTCTCATATCTGTTAATAAAATGAGTAACCACGGAAAAGGGAAGTGATATTCGACAAAAACAGGTACAAACATATGTTCAGACAAAAAGGGAAACTCTAATAAGCTAAATTTTGGACAACAAAATTCGACAAATTAAGACTAAGGACATTATCCATATAAATTAAATAACCCAAAGCTAATATGGATGAAAAGCATGAGCGGTAACGTAATTGATGTGCTACCACGTAGGTATATAAAACTGCGTGTGTTACCAGCCATGGGTTACAGAAGTGATGAATAATGGCATCACCATCTTAAAATCGACTAACAAAATATGCTGTCATTATGCCTAGAATGCGAAGTGGAACTAAGTACAGCTCCATGGAAATAACTTATCAGACGTATGTTCTAGTGTGAAGCTAATATGTATAGTTATACGGTAGTGAAAGATAAGTGCATACAACCCACATCGGGCACTTTGAAATAATAATATTGATAATTGAAAACAAGGAGCCATTGAAGCACCAAATAAGAAACACCCATAGGAAAGCAGTGGTCAAATAAAAAAGCCTAACAACAATCAGCTGAAAGACATAGGAGTGTTTGTACACACCGACACACCGTCATCAATAAGTAAGGGAGAGTACTTGGAAGCAGTTTGCTTTGACCACGCAGTCGCCTAGCGGTTGCCTTCTACGACAAGGCTATAAAACGCAGCCGGGCAGTACTAAAAATAGCAAAAAGGGCATAACTCCCCCTTTCCCCCCATTCTTATTGGGTTTTGGTGGTGGGTTGGTAAACCGATATAGAAAAAGACATAGCAAGGCTAACCAGTTATGCGAAAATCACTGGTTGTTTCGTTTAGTGTGCCAAGGAAGGGGCGCTCTCGGTTACGACTCTTGTGAGCGCTGAACAGGCATGCAATTATGAAAGGAAACAAAGCTCTTTGGGATCAATATAATATTCAGTATTAGGTACGAAATGCCATATATCACTCCAGTCTAGTAGGGTATCACCAATGACACTTTTCACACCGTTAGGACACTCTTGTTCGATAAAAATGCGTACTATTAAACGGGGTACAGGTAGTACTTTCATGTGTATATAGCCCAACACATAGCTAACATGTTAACGAAATGTACAGCCAAATGGGCAGTAGTCCTCTATGTCTGATACAAAATTAAGCTGCCGCTAAAACGCAATCCTCAGCTTCAATATCAACATTAGCTTTCACAGCGAGACTATCTTCTATCTTTTGTACTAATGCATTAAGTTTTATCCGAGTTTTTTCATTCCATTTAAAAGCATGAGCTTGTTCATTCCATTGGTCGATAAACAAGTAGAGTTTATCGCGAAGATCGGCCTTTGACTGAAAATGTGCAATAGTCAAACGTTTCTTTTTTAATATACCAAACCACTGTTCCACTTGATTCATCCATGAGCAGTGAACAGGGGTAAAGTGAAGTTTAAAACGGGGATGCGCCGCAACCCATTTTGTTGTTTCTTTTCCATGATGAGTGGATACATTGTCACATACAATATGTATTTTTTTTATCCTTTTGGGTATTTCTCCATCAAGGTATTCTAAAAAATCTATATATTCTATTTGGCGTTTCCGGTCATAACAGCGCCCATAGACTTTCCCGGTTCTTGTATCGAAAGCGGCAAACAGGTTCAGCGCTCCTTTTCTTTCATATTCATGCTCAATAAGCACTGGTTTACCTGGCTTTGCCCCCTCTGGTTCTGCGATTCGCTTTCTTGCCTGAATGGAGGTATTTTCGTCAACGCACAGCACACATTCGCTGCTTTTCAATTTCCTGAAATATAGATCCGTTATTTCTCTCACGCTGTTGCAGAATTCTTGATCCCTTGGCTTCTTTTCCGAGAGCCACATGTGATGCTGCCACGGTTTTATTTTCTGGCTTTCGAGGATTCTCCGGACTGTTTCGGATGATATGCTGTCTACGACTTTCGTACGGATTAATTCGTCTGCGATTTCGTGGCAATCCCTCATTGCCAACGATCTGCCACGCTTTTCGGGCATCTCGCAGGCTATCTTAATTACATGTAGGATTACTTCTGAATCAAAACTCGGTGGCCGCCCCGGACGTGGTTCATCTTGAAGGCCTTCGAATCCGTACGCACAATAACGGTTTGCCCATTTTCTTACCGTTAAGCGGCTTGTTTTTGTCTGCCGGCTGACATCCGATATACTCAATCCTGTGGATAACAATAAAATGATTATTGAACGTACCACTAATTCATGGGCTATTTTGAAACTCTTCGAGATCCTGGTTAGCCGTTTTTTGGCTTCGTCATTCAAGGTAATGCGTATCGGCGTCGTTGGGCCCGTCATTTGTATTTTCCTTTCGATATAATTATTTGCGCTTTTCCTCAGATTTCTTCACGATAGTAGTCCGTTAGTGTCCAGGGGAACTGTTCAATAACCATTTCCAGTAGTTCTTCCAACGTTCCTTTGAATGGGGTTGGCTCCCATTTCCCTTTATGATTTGCCATATTCAGAATATATTGTCCGCTTTTGACATAAGTAAACCGACAGCGGTTATCCTTTCCGCTTTCCTCATCGTCGCTGTATATTACTATGTTGACGCCACGTTTGGTGACTTTCAAATGCTTTAACTCTTTTTCCTGGAATTTTTTCTCTACATAGGTTTTATCACGATCAAGTGTTGCAGCGACCATGTCTTTCGTCTCCTTTTGTTCGCTTTTCATTCGATTATACCATAATTTAATTATTATGACAACTTCTATTAGTCTTTCATCATACTTCGCTATATATTGTTTTTTTATCTGTTTTATTAACTGGTAAGGTATTTACGTGGAGCTGTACTAAGTAATGAAACAGAGCATGCGCAAGGGTCAGACATAAAAAATTTCCTCAACGCATCATGGACATATTGTAATGTAAAGCAATGTTGTACAGCGGTTTCGTAGCATGTGGGACAGAGTAGGTTGTCCGGAGTGCTGCCACATGGGTGTGTAAAGTAGAGCGTGTTACCAATCATGTGCTACTAGTAGGTGGATAAATGGCATCAACATCCTACAATAAGCTAAGAACAGATATTTTCATTGTGCCTATGATGCGAATCGGAACTACGTGCTTGCATAATGCAAAAGGCTCAATCATTATAGATATCCTCTAACATATCGAGGACTTCTTGTAGTTTTGAGGCACGTTCCACAGCCATCTCGCAGCGAGTGGAACCACGCAGGTTATCCGGTGTACGGTCAACATAATTTTCTTCCGCCTCAAGCAAAGCAGTGATGATACCGCAAGCCATTGCCGCGGCTTTACGGCGCTCCTTGAGTGCCTTGACACGTACGGCGGGCATAGGGGCTGCCTTCACCGGTTTTGACTCCTGGGTGCCTATAAACTTACGAATGCTGCCAATTAGCCGCTCCAAACTTTTAATATCCACACCCTCTCTGCGGCCAAAGTTATACAGCACCTTAGCGTTGGCGCGCTTAGCTTCCGGCAGCCATTCGTTATGTGCTAACTGTACGTATTGCGTGGTGGTTCCGTCTTTGTTCTTGCGTGTGGTTATCCGTATGTACATGCCTATATTATACACATAAAACTTATATATATCAATATTTTGTTATTGTAGCGTGTTACCAGCGCCGATGCGGCATTTAAGCCAGTGCATTGACGGGTCCCCAGCTTTTTCAACCAGCCTTTTTCCAAGGGGACAATAAGCTGTCGAAGTCAGAAAACCTGGCTTGGGCATCCAAATGGATATTGATGGCACTGTCAAAAGCAAAGAAACAGAGTTTCCTCCAGGCACCACTGCACTGCTATTATCAACGATTGCCAAAAGTACGGCAGTGGTTGGGTTGCTAGATTTGGAGCCGCGGTTGTTAAGGTCAATCACGGATTTTCATGGCAAAGAAATGACCCTAAAAAAAATAAAAAAACACAGGGTCCAAAAATAAGAAAAGCGCATAAATTCAATAAAAACCGGGTGTCGAATAAAAAAGAACTGAGTGATTATTTAAGGTAATAAAAAGAGCAAAATAGGGTATATTTCAAAAGTTAAAAATGGAAATCGATAAAGCAATAAAATTAAAAATATTGATATTATCACATTTACAGAGTATGATTTTTCCTATTGCCAAAAAATAGGTTTTGTGATAAGCTCGTTTCATGGAGAAAACAAACCCTAAATTCGACCCAACAACATATTTTATGACAGCTTCAAATCCTCTGCATAAACAATACCTGGCCTTAAGAAAGTATTTCGTCGATGGCTTAACTGCCGAACAGGTGGCTTTAGAAACAGGATACGCTACTGCCACGATATACTCGCTTATCCGCGATTTCAAGCAAAAACTTGACTTTGGCTATGATCCTTTCTTCAAAGAACCTAAACTGGGACGCCCAAAACTTGACCATGGGGGAGAGATAAACAGGTTAGTGGTCGCATATCGAAAGCAATATTTAAGCGTTCCGGAAATCAAAGCAGTGCTGGATGCTCAAAACATTTGTGTTTCTGAGACATACATATATGCCCTACTGGTGGATGAGGGGTTCGCAAAGCTGCCAAGACGCGAAAATGTGGTACGTAATGATATAGGACTTAGCGGTAAGATCGAAGGATGTAGCGCCCTTAAGAGTGAGCGAATCAGGTATGATCCTGATCCGGAGGCGAAACCAGAGAAGTTCTCTTCTCAATTAGCTGGTATACTGTTGTTTTTGCCTATTATTAAAAGATATGGGATAGACAAGCTTATTATCGATTCTGATTATCCGGAAACATCTGTGATCACTCGCCTATCATCTATTTTGTCGTTCCTAGCGTTGAAGTTATCGGACATAGAACGTTACAGTATGGATGATGCATGGTGCATGGATCGCGGCATGGGATTGTTTGCAGGATTGAATGTTTTACCTAAAACAGCATGGTTTAGCTCCTATTCCAGTTCTGTTACAAGAGAAATGAATCTATCTTTCCTGAAGAGTCTACGTATATTATGGAATGACAATGGGTTACTGTCAAATACAGTTAACTTAGATTTTACTACTATACCCTATTGGGGTGAAGATGACCCTTTCGAGAACAATTGGTCAGGAAAACGGACCAAAGCGCTTGCTTCGCTGCTGGCTGTACTGGCCCAAGATCCCGACTCAGGGCTTCTTTGCTACAGTGACACTACTATAAGGCACAAAAATGAATCGGATGTGATACTCGAATTTTTAGATTTCTACCACAATGACCCAAAGGTATCTTCGAATCTGAAGTACCTTGTTTTCGACAGTAGATTCACCACATACCAAAACTTGAACAAGCTTGATAAACAAGGGCTAAAGTTTATTACCATACAGCGTAAAAGTAAAAAAATAGAGGAAAAAATCGCAGGGATACCTGATGAAAGCTGGAAAAAAATCCGAGTGGCCAGAGCCAATGGAAAAGGGCGTACTGTTACCGCTTACGAAGATACGACAGACTTATCAGATTATGATGGTAAAGTTCGCCAAGTATTCATTAGAGCAACCGGTAAAATAAAAGCTGCTATCATAATTACAAACGATTTCAATATTTCGTTAGAGGATATAGTTCGTAAGTATGCCAAACGCTGGCTTGTTATGCGACTTGCAGGATAATGGTCCTTGAACGAAACCGCTAAAGCGGTGGATCGTAGTCCAAGTACGTAGCAAAAGGGATGAAATACGCTGTTTATAATAAAAAGACAAGTTACCCGCGCTGAAAGTGTATAAGCAAC
>Ga0209737_10002299_pt1 | contig 13390 bp, 13 predicted proteins | sample TergutCu122P3_FD_187284 | JGI IMG/M metagenome (GOLD analysis project Ga0209737, IMG submission 187284) | Cubitermes ugandensis P3 segment gut microbial communities from Kakamega Forest, Kenya - Cu122 P3 (SPAdes) (version 2) | ecosystem: Host-associated > Arthropoda: Insects > Digestive system... | reverse complement strand
CTCCCTTCCACGCCTCCTTGCTTCCTAGAATCTGCACCATTTCGACGCCGCGTCCTTGCCGTCAGTGATAAGGCGAGTGCGATAGCGGCGCAGGGGGCGGCTGCCCCCTTCCACAAAGGGGGTGCCCAAAGGGCGAGGGTTTTGTCCTCTCACAGCGCTGAGTATCAGATGGGTTTTATGAGGTGGTCGGAGGGGACGTGGTAGACTTTGGTGCCCGGGTCGACGGATTGGGTCAGCCATACGTTTGCGCCGATGATGCTGTTTGCGCCGACGACGGTTTTTCCGCCCAGGATGGTGGCGTTGGCATAGACGGTGACGCCGTCTTCGAGGGTGGGGTGTCGTTTTTCTGTGGTGCTTTCGCCTTTTTTGGGCACGTGGATGCTGAGCGCGCCCAGGGTGACGCCCTGATACAGTTTGACATTGTTGCCGATGGTGCTGGTTTCACCGATGACGACGCCTGTGCCGTGATCGATGAAGAAGCTGTGCCCGACCTGGGCGCCGGGATGGATGTCGATGCCGGTTTCCCGGTGTGCGATTTCGCTCATCATGCGCGGGAGGATGGGGACGCTGGCCAGGCATAGTTCGTGTGCCAGGCGATGGATGGTCAGGGCGTGGATGCCCGGGTAGCTGAGGATGATTTCGGCGAAGGCCTGGGCGGCGGGATCGCCGTGGTAAGCGGCTCGCATGTCGGAGTGCAGGAGTTCTCTGATGGTGGGGAGTTTTCGGAAAAACCGGATGGCGATGTCGTTGGCAAGCTGGTCGAGGGGCAGGCTGGATTCTGGGATGTCGTTGGCAAGCTGGTCGAGGGGCAGGCTGGATTCTGGCAGGCGGAATCGGGCATCCTGGCAGCTGGCTGCGTAGCGGAGGCAGGTTTCGATGACCCTTTGCAGAAGTATCAGGCTTTCGGTGGTGCGCTGGCCGATATAGTATCGCAGCCCTATCGTATCGTGGTCGACGCATTCGATGAGGCCGGGGTAGATGATGGTTTTGAGTTTGCCTATCAGATCCGACACGCAGTCGACGGATGGCAGGCTGGCTCCCTGGAGGTTTGTCAGGTAGGTCAGGGTGTCGTACGAGGCCATGAGGTCTGTGACGATATCGTCCAGGACGGATGGGGGGATGGAGGATTTCTTTTCCATATTCATTCGTTGTTTTGAGGGTTAGGGTGAGGTCAGCTCGATGACGAGGTTGACGTGTTGAATGTTGAGGGATTTGAGGAGATCGAGGGCTGAGACGACCTGTCCGTGGGTGGCTCTGTGATCAGCTTTGACGTTGATGGCCAGGGCTGGGGTTGAGAGGAGTTTTTCGGAGATGGCGAGTTGGAGGTCTTGTCCTGAGAGTGGATGGGCACTGTCGGAGAGGTAGTAGTTTCCGGAGGCATTGATGAGGACGGTGAGGGCTTCGGCGGGGCTGGCGTCGGGTGCTGTGGAGGATTTGGCGAGTTCGATGTCGATGATGGCTTCTTTGGCGGAGGATTGCTGGTTCTGTGCAAACGTCATGGTGGTGAGCGTAAAGATGAGCAGAATAAACATGGCGTCGACGAGGGGGGTGATGTCGAGATTGGGGGTATATCTTGGGCGCGTTCGACGAAATCGCATGGTTATGGGGCCGTGTGTTGGGATGGGTTGGGGTTGGGCGCGGATTCCTGGGGTATTTGCGGGGTGGGAGGAGAAACGGTCTGAGGCGTGTGCGGGGGATCGGCGAGTTGTGTGGGCAGCGGATTGGCTTTCGGGGGTGGGGCAATGGCGTCGAGGAACCCCGTGGTGGCCTGTTCGAGGTCGAGGATGAGCAGGTCGAGTTTGCCGCTGAGGTAGCGATGTCCGAGGAAGGCCGGAATGGCGACGCAAAGGCCTGCGGCTGTGGTGATGAGCGCTTCCCATATCCCGCCTGCGAGGAGTCCCGGATCGGCCACGCCGCTTTGCTGGAATTCGTCTGAGACGCGGCCAAAGATTTTGATCATGCCGGTGATGGTTCCGAGCAGGCCCAGGAGGGGAGAAATTGTGGCGATGGTGCCAATCATGGGGAGGGATCGTTCGAGTCGGGCGAGCTGTTGGCTGGCTTCGTTTTCGAGGTAGCCCTGAATGGTTTCGCGGCTGAGGCCGCGCGCCTTGAGGGCTTTGAGGGCCAGCGCGGACAGGGGAGAGTTGTCATTGTCGCACAGGACATGTGCGCGCTCGTAGTGTTTATTCTGCAGGGCGTCGAGGATGGCGATGCTTTTGAGGGCAGTATTCCTGGTGGCTTTGCGGTAGACGATGAGTCGTTCGAAGAACAGGACGATGCTCAGGATCGAGCACAGTCCGATGGGAATCATGACGATGCCGCCCCTGGCCAGGAATTCGTAGGCGTATATGAGGGAGTCTTTCATGGCGTGGGCCTTGGGTAAAAAACTTTCGGTCAGTGAATGGAGGAAGTGCGGCTGAGCCGTGTCAGCGCGGCATGCACCAATTCGTATTGGCTGCGGTGTGCCGAAATGAATGCTTCGAAGTTGCTGCCTGAGATTTCTGCAGCATCAAGTTGGGTCAGTGTTTGAAGGAGTATTTTTTTTCGGCGTTTGTCCAGGATGAACTTTCCGATGGTGATCACCAGCAGACACCAGCCGACGCACTGAAGGATGGCAAAGGCCGACAGCGGCAGATAATACAGGATGATGAAGAGGCCTGTGATGGCTACGAGAAGGGCTTCGATGGTATGGATGAGGTAGATTTTAGAGAGTGCCTGTTCGAGATGGTGCGCATGGGGTGCGAACGGATCGTCGTGGGTCAGGGCAGGGGCGGGGTTTGGGTCGTGCATGGCGGCGTATTCGGGTCAGGTGCAGGTTAGTGAAGAGGCGCGTGAGGGGGGGATATGAACCGGGAGCGGGGCAATGCCCGACTGGCTTGGAATGCGCTGCAGGAAACGGGTGAGTTTTTCGTCGTCGTCGGCCATGGCCATGAGGATATCTCCTCCCCCTGCGCCGGATGTTTTTAGCAGCACGCCGCAGGCCTGGGCAATGGGGTTCAGTTCATGAAAAGATCTCGTGAGAACAGGTTTATGAATGACAGACGAGAGCGCTGTCAACAGGGGGATGGTGGCCCGGAGCAATTCGATGAAGGTTTCATCGCGGCGTTGGGTGGGGGAGGCAGCTGCGGCTCTGAGGTATTGGGCCAGTGCCTGGCAGATGTCTGTCATGTTTTCGATGATACACTGGTAGTCTGGGGTGTGCTGTACATGTGCAACGGCTTGCAGGTAATCGGCGGTGGGTGCGCTGACGGGTGTAGAGAGAAGGCAGCAGGGAGGGAGCAGGGAGGCGGGGAGCGTTGTGATCGCCGGGGCATGCGGGCAGTGTTCGACGAGCACGAGCCCGCCCATGGCAGCGGCAATGATGTCTGCGCCGGATCCAGCTTCTCCCTGAAGGGAGCGATGCAGGGCAATGGCCTGAAGAATGGCCTGATACGTTGGGAATGGGTGTTGTGCGTGTCTGGCCATGGCCTGTGTCAGGGCAACAACGGCGGCAGCACTTGAGCCGATGCCGATTTTTTCACCATTTTTACCCCAGAAGGCCTCGCTCCTGAGTTCTGCAAACGGCGGCCCTTTGCCAAAGACGGCTTGGGACAGTTTTTGCGCAAAGGGGGACTGCGGGGAAGGCGGTTTTTTTCGGAGCCTGGCAAAGGCGCGGCAATTGAGGGCAGCTACGAGCGCCGGGGCGCCATGCATGACCGCGTATTCGCCAAAAACAAGGGCCTTGGCATAGCCAAAGCCCTGAAAGAAGGGAGGCATGGAAGGACGACTATTGCGCTGCCTTGTTGGCATAATCCTGTGCCTGTTTGGCTCGCACTGCCTGCTGTATGAGGAAGTAGTCGAGGACTTTCTTTCGGCGCTCCATTTCCGTTGCCAGGTTGCCCTTTGCATATTCCTTCATGGCGTTTTCGCTTGCAAATATGGGGCTGAGCGAGGATTCGAAGATGTTTCGGAGACTGGCATTGCGCCAGATGCCGTCACTTTCTCGAATCATGATGAAATCCTGTTCGCGGCTGTTGGTATGGATAGCGACCATGCTTGGGCTATGCGAGGTTGCACCCCTGTACTCAAGACCGGAGTTGGTGGAGTCATTAAAGACGAGGGCCTCGGGTTTAAAGATAAAGAGGAACAGGTCGCGGGCGTTATGAATATCGTTCTCTTTGAGGACGTTCGTTCCCGTACGTTCGCGCATATGCTTGTGTTCGATGGGATCGAAGTAGGTCTCAATGATGCGGTCGATACGTGCAAGCGAGCCGTAGGCCTCGACAAAGAGGAGCTTGCTTTTGGCGTCGATGGCGTCCCAGACTTTATCTGGCTCGCATGTGCGTTTGTCTGTGCGTTCCTGACTGTCTGCACAGGCCCGAAGCTGTTCGACGAATTGAAGATAGGCACCAACGGAATCCGCCCCGCTTTCGGTGACCGTCCGCTGGCAGCTTGTGGCAGCGATAGCGCAGGTGGCGAGAAGGGAAAATACAACAAAGCGCAATGAAGGACGCATGAGCCTCGGACAATGTGTTAGGATTAACGAACACAACACGAACGATGGCTTGAGGTTTTGGCCATTGCCGCGCACACAAACACACATCAGGCATGCTATGGCATGGCCTGGCAGAAGTCAATCGATGAAATGTTAGCCCTCTTATTCGTCCATCCTGAAGTTCATGGAGAATTTCAGGTGCGCCTCGCAGGTTTCGACGTTTCCGCAAACGTCTCGCCAGAAACGCATGACATGGTAGGGATCGAGGGTCAGCTTGATTTCGAGTTCTATCCGCTGATATTCGTCGGTATATTGCCTGAGATCCCCCACATTGAACTCGGACATGAGCTCATTCTCGACAGGCTGAGCCCTTAAGATTTTGAGCCAGAGGATGGTGGGAACTTTGGGTGTTTCGACAATCGATATACTGATAGATTTGACGAGAGAAAGATCGAAGGCAACGGGTTCTGTGGCGTCGGGTTTACCCACGGCATCGGGCAGGACGAGGCCGGGTGCGCTCAGCCATGCCTCGACCAGAGAGACATTGCTGAGAGGGACGAGATCCCGATCAAACTGGATGCGCTTGAGGATGGTGACTTCCTGCGTATCGAAGGGAGCCTTTGGCAAGGCAACGGCAATCGAGTCGCTCAGGCTGTCGTAGTGGGTATCCGTTGAGCAACCTGCGGCAAAGAATACCGACAGGGCCACGAAAAGTACCATAACAAAGCATCGATTTAGCATATATCCTCCGATAACAACAACCACGTCGGTTCGACCATGCCATTTTTTCGGAATGATTACAATGGGAACAATGCGGTTTTGCGGGGCAATTGCCAGATTTGGCAGGGACGGCCCTCTGAGCCGCCCGCAGGGAGGGGGGCTATTCGATGATAGCGCAGGCTTGAATAGCTTTGAGAACGGCTTGTGGGTTGGGGGTGACTTTGTAGGATACGATGGAGAGGTTGGTTTGTGCGAGTGCCTGTTTATCGGTTTTGAGCTTGTCGCTCAGGACGAGGACGAGATTGGGGGGGGCCATTTTGAGGTCTTTGAGACGCCGGTTGAGGTAGTCGGCACGCCAGAAGCCAAGGACTTCGACATGGGCGCGTGCCAGCGTTTGCCGGTGTTCTATGGTGAAATCTGGTATCCAGACGGCCTGGGGGTTAAGCTGGAGAATGGGGGGGGTAAGGATAAGTCTCCACTCTGGCGCGAGGGTGCAGAGGCGTTCTGTGAGCCGGTTGACTTCTTCCGGGATGCGTTCTGGCAGGGGAGAGTCTGGCGGGGGGAAATCATCGGATTTGAGTTGCCACACTTTCTGGCTTCTGCCGTCGAGTGAGATGCTGGCATTGCCGCACCAGTTATCGAATGTGTAGAGGGTCGGCAGGAAGTTTGCCAGGGAAAGGGCATATTTTTGCGGTTGGGGGAGAACGGCGCTGGGGCCGTCGACTTTGAATTGCCACGTGGTTTCGGTGACGTTTTGGGCTTCAAAGAGGAGGTTGTGGAAGCGGAGATGCCGAAACAGGCGCCGAAGCCGGCTCGCGTGACCCTCTTGCAGATCGATGGTGAAGGAGAGGGATTTGGCGTAGAGGAGGAGGGATTTGGCGAGTGCAAGATTGTATTCGGCGATCAGCGCGTCGGTTGAAAGATCGTCGAAGGCGAGGATTTTTCGCTGTGATTTGAGGTCGGCATACATCAGGTCGTCGATCTGTCCGGGTTCGACACCGAATGTTTTGGCAACGTCGCAAACGGCGTTTTCGCGCCAGGCGGTATTTTGGATTTGTTCTCCGGACAATTGTGCAGCGCGTATAAAGAGTGCCTGACGCAATTCGACGGGAGAGACATCCATGGGCGTTTCGAATTGCAGGTGCCCTTCGAGAATGTGGATGAAGCCGCGCAGGAGTCTGTGGCGTTGGGATGACTGGCAGAGGGACTCAAGGTTGTCCTGAAGTGTGTCACAGGTGTCATCCGGGCTGTAGCGGAAACAGTCCAGAACCTGTTCGGCAAGGGTTTCGATGCCGGGCGTTTTTTTAATGTACTGGGGAGAGACTTGGGTGCCCTCCGAAGAGAAGCGCTGGAAATCTTTTGGAAGAATGGGCATGGGTGGTGTGCCTAGTGACACTGATAATTGCGCGAGGCCAGGTAGCTGGGATTGTCTGGCGAGAGGGAGAGGAGGGCTTCGTAAAGTTTGCAGGCTGCTTCTGAGTTCTGGACATGGACTTCGTATATTTTGGCCATGTTTTTCAGCACAGATTCGAGAGGAGGGCATGGGGTTTTCTGGCGCTGCCTCGTTTCGTATATCTCAATGGCCTGTTGGTATTGCCTGTTGGCATAGAGCGCATCTGCATAGGTGTCGATGGCCCGGCAATCGGCGGGTTGCCTGCGGTAGGCTTCGCCGGCAAATGTCAGGGCGCGTTCCAGGTCGAGGTATTCGAGGTATATGGCGGCAGCCATGGCATCAGGTCTTGGATCATCAGGTGCGGCCTGCGAAGCTCTGGCAAAGGCTTCGAGCGCTTCGCTGTCGCGTTTCTGTGCGTGGGCGATTTGACCGAAAAGGAGGTGTGTTTGCGGAGCCTGATCGGCGATTGCAAGCGCGCGTTCGACGTAGAGTCTTGCCTTATTGGGGTTGCCCTGATCGAGTGCGAGCTGTGCCAGGGCATTAAAGGCAAAGGCGGCCTCCGGGCTGGTCGGGCGGGCATCAATGATGGCATTGGCTTCAGCCTCAATGCCTGCCACATTGCCGGATGCCATGGCTTCAAGCAATGCCTGTTGCCAGGGAGGCGCGTGGGGCGTTTCTTCCCTGGGGGCAGTTTCGATTGCCGGGTCAATCCTGACCTCGGACTCGGGCGTTGTGTCGGGGAGCGGCCGAGGTACGCCGGGAGGGGCCGCCGCACAGCCAGCCAGGCCAATACACAGGCCAATCGCAAAGCAGGCATGTCGCATCATCATGGTGAGCTCTTTATTTGGGTTCGGGTTGCTCAAGCGCACTCCTGGACATGGCTGCTTCGATATCCTCAATATCAAAGAAGGCGCCGGCTTTATAGGCAACATCGCCGCATTTGGTGGGCGTGGCATCGGACTGGGCTTGTGCGGCGGGTGCCTGGTTGATCAGGGTGTCATCCTGGCCCATATGCTCTGCTTCGATCAAGTCGTCAAGTATGGTGGCGAGCTGCGTTTGCGGGATAGGCTTTTGCGCCATTTGATGCCAATAGGCTTTGCGCTTAAGGTGCTGCCATTTGCGCAACAGATCCTGGTCATCGCCACAGGGCGCAATCAGCGTCGTTGTCTGTGGCTGGATGGCGATGAGGAAACGGTGATCACCCACGGCAACGCAGGCCAGGCGCTGATCCCACGAGATGGCAATATCACTTTGAATATGCAATCCGTTGGCAGACATGCGCCGTCTGGCGCGCCAGGCGGGAAAAAGGGTCACAAGTATGGCGGCGAAAAATGCCAGGAATCCCAGCCCGGCGATGGCAATGCTCATGCAGGATAGCCCGTCAGGTTCGCGATCCTGTTTGGGCGCAGCAACCTTAAAAACGGGCATCGCAGGTTGTGTGGGGTCATCCTGGGTGTTTCTTGCTGTTGTCCCCGCATGGCCTCCCGGGAAAGGAAAACCCCGTGCTTCCCAGGTGTCGTCCTGTTCTTCGTCTTCGTCATAGCCCGTGGCAGCGTATGGGCCCTGGGGATAGTCATCATCTGGGTTTAGCCGTCCTCGAAGTGCGGGATCGACAGGTTGGGGCGGTGCTTCCGGATCGCCAAACTCTGCTTCCTCTCCTTCAAGTCTGCCGAGGTGCCCAATGCTGTCTCCAGCGCCATGTCCTACACGCTGTGCCTGAAGGTCTGGGGCCATCACAACGCGTTCGACGTCAATTTCTCCATCTTCGTCTTCTGTCTGGGGGGGATGGATGTAGACTTCGCGTTGCCTTTGCGAGTTCTCGTTTGTGTCGATGAGGCGGGAGACGTATCTGCCATCCTCGGTCAGAACAGATTCATAGATGTGCTGACCGCGCTGATAACGAAGAAGTGCAAGCTGGCGTTTCCCTGTCAGGCGGTAGAGGTACTTGTCGCCCGAGCGCGAAAGTCGAAAATCGAGCAATTCTCCCAGACTCTGGGTCGCCATGCGCACAGAATTGCCGTCAATTTTTTCACGCTTGAGTGCCGTTACCAGCAGTTCTCCGCGTTTGAGTTCCCCCACGTACTCGTCCCTTCCGGGTGTCATGGCCGCCGGAGGGGTTTGAGCAATGGCCGCGAGGGGGGCGACAGCCACACACAGCACGATAACAACAGCCAGCAGCTGGCCAAAAGCAGAGAGTCGCTTAGTCAGAAAGGCACGCATGATGAATTATTAGAGTGAAAATGTTTGGAATCGGGTAGTGTCCCTCGCGGCAGTCGCATGACTGCTGGTGCATGGCAACACCGGGGGCAGCCCGCGGGTGAGGTCATACCACGTTACATGTCTCCAGTTCTACGATAAGAATGCTATGTCCGAACAAGATAAGGCCTACGCCGCCGCTGCCCCCGAAGATCCCCAGAAGAGCATCCGGCGGGGTTTTCTCTGGATAGGCACGGCTTCGATCATCACGCAGATTTTCGATGCCATATCGTTCTTCGTCGTGATGCTCTATATTACGAAGTACGAGCTTGGCGTGGCGACACTGGCCGTATCGCTGGCAGTCATGGTAGAGGCGTTTAATGGTCTGGGCGTTGGAACAGCCCTTCTGCAGGATAGCAAACTGACGCAAAACGAGACGCACAGCGTGTTTTGGTTTGCAACGCTTCTTGGTGTCGGGCTGGTTTTGCTTCTTGTGCCGATTGCCTGGCCTTTGGCGCATTTTTACCGCTCAGATGTGCTTGTGCCGCTGTTCATTGCAGGTACACTGAAACTGGCACTTGTCAGTACAGCAACCATTCCGCTTCAACTCATCAACCGTCGTTTAGAATTCCACAAGGTGAGCGCTATCAACACGGCAACGACGGGGATTTGCGGCATTGTCAAAATCGTATTGGCGGCAACCGGCTTTGGTGCCTGGGCCCTGGTGCTTGCCAATACGCTGTATGGTTTGGGAGCGCTTGTTGGTGCGTTCCTCTTTTCGGGATATCGGCCCAGGCTCCACTTTCGCTGGTCAGAGTGCCGCCGGTTTGTGGTCTATGGGATCAAGCACTGTGCTGCTTCGGTGGTGGAGCAATTCAATAAGAATCTGCACTACATGCTCGTTGGGAAGTTTCTCGGGGAGGGTGTACTGGGGATGTATCGGGCTGCCTACGAGCTGGCGATGACGCCAGCACTTGCGCTGTTTGCCGTAGTCAATCGCAGCTCTTTTCCCGTTTTTGCCAAAATCAAAGACAACCGCCCTGAGTTGAGCCGGCTGTTTTCGTGGAACCAGCGCAACGTAGCATTTTTTGCCGCCATTCCCCTGACATTTATTCTCTTCGCTTCTGAGGGCATTTTCATGGCTCTTGGCAATGCTGACTGGTACGGGGCCGTGCCGCTAATCCCCTTTGTGTTGGCCCTGGGCTTTTTCCGCGTCATCATCCAGACTTTCCCCGAGCTCTATCGTGCCTGCACGAGCCCAGGCTATTCGATGTTGGCTGCAGGTGTTGAACTTGCCCTGCTGAGCGTGACGCTCACGGCGGCGCTTTTCTTCTTCCAGGGCGATCATGCGCTCAAAATCATGCTCGTGGCATGGATGTGCCTGTATGTGCCGCTGGTTTTGCTGCATTGCAGGCTTGCCCAGCGCTTTGTCGAAATACGCCTGAGAGACATTGCCATGACCTGGGGACGTGGTCTGAGCTTCTTTGCAATGGCAGCGATTGCCTTGTTGCCTGCCTGGCATTATCGCGAAAATTTCCCATTCGAGCCATGGGGATATCTGGCCTGTACGCTTCTCATAATGGCTGCTTGCACTGTCATCTTCGCGCGATTTGTTCTCAAGGTTAATCTTCGGGCTCTCTTCAAAAAACGACAGTGAAAGGCAGACACGCAGATCTGCCCCTGCAGATTTTGAAGGGGGCCGAGCCCCCTGCGCCGCTATGCGGGCCAATGCCCGCATACGCGTCTACCCCCTCTGCGGGGCCGGAGTAGCCGGCCCCGCAACGCCCCACAAAGAAAAAACTTCAAGCGCGATGCCGTGCCGAAGTCCTTTTGTGGTGATGTGCAGTGTTTGTGACGTTGGGACAAGGCGCGTCAGGGCAAAGATGAATGCCGCACCGATGGCGGCGTCCAGATCTGCATTGGCGGGGAGGTGCTCAGGCATGGAAGTGTCGAGTTTGAGTGCCTCAATGGCCGCGGCATCGAAGGTTGGCGTCTGGGTGAGATGCCAGGCCAGGGCCGTGACGCAGCCTCCGGCAAAGACAAAGTCTGTTTGTGAGGGTGGTGGTGGTTTCGTGGCAACAAACTGGGCAAACGGGGCAAAGGTCGATGCCATCAGCTCAAGGCAGGGTTGTTGAGAGAGGGGGATATGGGGCACATACATTTTTCGAACGCGCAGCGTTCCAAGAGGGAAACTCTGGCTCCAGATGCATTGCTTATCGTCTGGGATGAAAGAGATTTCGGTCGATCCGCCGCCAATATCGGCAAAGACCATGGGGCAGCATGCGGCGTTGCTCAAATCCGCAAGCGCGTTTCTTGCATAGTGCGCTTCCTGAGCTTCGGACAGGACGTGCAGGGGAAAACCGCATGCTGCTTCGAATGCTTTGCAAAAATCGTCTCGATTCCTGGCCTGGCGCAGAGCATGCGTTGCGACGCAACAGATTCGGTCCGGGCAAAAGGTCAGGCCCTGTGTCAGGAGTTCACGTGCAACCATAATGGCCCTCTGCACACCCTCTTCCCCGATGGTGCCATCCTCCTGCAGCGACTCACCGAGGCGCACGACGGTGCGCCCCTCCCAGAGCGTGACCATGGCATTGGCTTTGCGTTCGACAACCATTGCCAGAATCGAATTCGAACCCAGGTCGAGTATGAGTGCTTTGGGGTGAGTCAATGGGGGAGCCATTTCCCTTCTCTAATCTTCGAGTATCTGCAACAATGCTGCCCTCACCTCATCATTGTTTCCCTTCTTCAGCAAGGCTTTGCGCAGTTTTTTTAAATCTGTTTTTGGCGCATCTTCTTCAACGAGCAGTTGTGCGGCTTTTTTACGTGCGTGCGCAGGACAATCCGCATTCAGAACGAGTGCTTGAAGAACAGAAAAATGTTCTTCTTTCTCGTACCATAGGGAGCCGTACTGGCAATTTCCGGATCCATAACAACAAGAAGAGTCACTGGGGATACTGCTGATAAGATCTGCCTGAGGGAAGTATGGCGAGCAGTTTTTGACATCAAGAAGCTGCATGTTCAAATGATATGCTTTTTCTGCAAGCAGATCCAACTTGGATTCTGCGGCTATGTCGCGCATCCACATATCTTCATTTGCGTCGCATCCATAAGCATCATCAGGGTCAAGCACGAAAATGGTTTCGCGCCACCACTGTCCGAGCACCTGCGCGCACATATCGTACGATGCATTCGCATTGGCCTTCAGAACGATTTGACCAATGATGTCGATGTAATCATACTTCGCGTCACCAAAGAAGGCACATGCTTCTTCTACGAACGACATTTTGTCTTTACCTTTCGAGATTGCGTACATGAGCATGGCCTCCAGCTCTGAGTTGCTCCACCCCATCCACTGTTTGAATCGTTCTAAATTCCACCCTGTGATGGTTCGTTTGGTGGCGTGTTTGGCCAGTTCGATATAGTGATCCATTTTTTCCTCAGCATCGAACTCAGAAAAAAGGGCTGATACAAATGTTTTCAACTCATTTGCCCCCTTGTCAGAGCCATCGTAAAGCCGCTCCATCTGGATCAAAATCGCATCGTAACCGCCCTTGATACCTTTCCTGGCCCCTTCAAGCTTGTCTAAGAGGAAGTCTTTGTTTGGGTCGTTTTCGGCCGAAGCAATCGCTTCTTCCCATGATTCGAGATCGGACAGTATGTAGGAATCGAAGCTCAAGATAACTGCGAGGGCTGTTTTTCGTGCCTCTATGGGACAACTGGAATTCACAAGCAACGAACTCATCACACTGAGTAGATCCCACTCGTGGATGTCGGCGTATTCTCTGACAATGTGATAGTCTTTTGCTACTGTGTGCATAAGGCCTTGCGGAGGGAAGGTGCTTGAGCAGGGTGTACTCTCAAGCAGTACAATGAAAGCATTAAATGCAATCGGAACCAGCTCTTTTATTCCGCGCCAAAATGCAGGGCCATCACTCCTCTCCCATGGACGCTCTATATAGTGCTCAGGGTAAATCCACATATTGGCCAGGGAACCCACACAGCGTCGATAAGCGTCTGTATCCTGTACCTCCCTGACGAACGGCACCAATTTGTCACGTATGAGTTCTGCGTTGGAAGAACCATAGTAAGATGATTTTTCAGTAGGCAGCAGTTCGCAATCATCATTAATGACTTCGATGTGCTCGTCATCATCGTCATCATCGTCATCATCGTCATCATCGTCATCATCGTCATCATTCGTGGCGACAATTTGTGGCGTTGTGGTATCACTGTCATCTATTTCTCTGTGATGATTATCTGGCGTGTCTGGCGTTTGTCCTCTGTTCTCAATGTCGGGTGGCACTGCGTGAAGTGCTTCCCCTTTACTGTCTTCTGGTGCCTGCTTCGTCGCACTGTTACATCCTGCCACCATCATCAAAGCAGAGAGCGATGCGGTAACAACAAACGCGAAATTATTTTTTTTCATATCAAACACCTGCGAAGAGTTGGGTGAGTAGTCAGAGGTTCGAGCGGGGCGTTGCGGGGCCGGCGACTGAGGCCCCGCTCTTGGGGGTAGACGCGTATCGCGCTCGCCGAGGCGGTGCATCGTCGTCGTCAGCGGCGTCGTTGTGGTCGGTCACGTACGAAGTACGCTCCCTTCCACGCCT
>Ga0209737_10002297_pt1 | contig 13394 bp, 7 predicted proteins | sample TergutCu122P3_FD_187284 | JGI IMG/M metagenome (GOLD analysis project Ga0209737, IMG submission 187284) | Cubitermes ugandensis P3 segment gut microbial communities from Kakamega Forest, Kenya - Cu122 P3 (SPAdes) (version 2) | ecosystem: Host-associated > Arthropoda: Insects > Digestive system >... | reverse complement strand
GGGATTCGGCCAGTTCAATGTTGGCGGCGTAATCCGAATCCGGGCAATAGACGAGAACATCTTCGCCGGTGTCGGCGATGACCTGAAATTCGTGCGAACGGTCGCCGCCAATTGCGCCGGTGTCGGCAGCGACCGCGCGATAAGTTAGACCCATGCGATCAAAGATGTTGCGGTAGGCGGCGTACATCGCATCATAGGTTTTTCCGGCGCTCTCGGCGTCACGATCAAACGAGTAGCCGTCCTTCATGGTGAATTCGCGCCCGCGCATCAGACCGAAGCGGGGACGGCGTTCATCGCGGAATTTGGTTTGAATTTGATAGAAATTACGTGGAAGTTGCCGGTAGCTTTTGAGTTCCTGCCGGGCAATATCGGTGACGACTTCTTCCGAGGTGGGCTGGAAGGCGAAATCGCGCTCGTGTCGGTCGCGCAGCCTCAGCATTTCCTGGCCCATTTTGTGCCATCGCCCCGTTTCCTGCCACAATTCGGCGGGTTGCACCAGCGGCATGGAAATCTCCAGCGCGCCTGCGCGGTTGAGCTCGTCGCGGATGATGGCTTCGATCTTGCGGAGGGAGCGTAGCGCCAGTGGCATGTAGCTGTAGATACCGGCGGCAACTTTGCGGATCATGCCCGCGCGTAGCATGAGTTTTTGGCTCACGACCTCGGCATCGGCGGGGGCTTCTTTGAGGGTATTGAAATGGAATTGGCTGGCGCGCATGAAAACGAATCGAGGTTGTCATTAAACCAATAATTCTAACGCGGCTCGCGGTTTCGTTTCCGTACGCCAGTGCACAAATGATGTGGCGGCTTTAAATATGCGGGCAAATGTGAAAGAATCGATCCGACTTTACGAATCTGAAGGTTCGATCATGCTCGACCGTGAAGGGTACCGCCCGAACGTCGGCATCATCCTTGTCAATGCACGAAACGAGGTGTTCTGGGGAAAACGCGTCCGCGAGCATTCATGGCAGTTTCCGCAAGGTGGCATCAAGCACGGCGAGACGCCGGAGCAGGCGATGTACCGGGAATTACAGGAAGAAATCGGTTTGCGCCCCGAGCACGTCAGAATTCTTGGACGTACTCGTGACTGGTTGCGCTACGACGTGCCCAGGCATTGGGTCAAACGGGAATGGCGCAATACTTATCGCGGGCAAAAGCAGATCTGGTTTTTGCTGCGGCTGATGGGGCGTGACTCGGATGTTTGCCTGCGCGCTAGTCCGCATCCAGAGTTCGATGCTTGGCGTTGGAATGATTACTGGGTTCCTCTCGATACTGTCATCGAGTTCAAGCGCGGGGTGTATCAGCTTGCCTTGATGGAGTTGTCGCGTCTGCTGTTCCGTTCCCGGCGCGTTGAGCCGCCGGCGAATTATGGCGTGCTGGTAGATCCGGCGGAAGAACGGACAGCAATGACGGTGCCTCGAGCGCAGTTCCTGCCTGAGGAACTGGAGTGATTTGACATCGTTTGCCGTTACAAAGATATGAGAGACGAAAGACCTTGTGTCTCATGTGGGTTTAGCGCATAATGCGCGCACGGTTTGATCGTGCGTTATGCACGGTCTTCGTGGTGTCTCCTCCACCCTTATCTTTGGTGTGGATTTAACGCAGCCTGTTGGCTGCGTTTTTTTCGCGCCTGTCGCGGATACACCCCAATACGCCCAGATGGACTGACATAAAATGGAATTGGCCTGGACGACAAAAAGCCCGACGACCTCGCGGTTATCGGGCTTTTGGGATGATATGAGATGTTGTGAAACGTTTCTTTGGTGCGGGAGAGGGAAGCGAATAATCCCATAGAAGCCGCATGGTTGGGCAATTCCTCTTCCGCTTATTTCAGAAATACACCCAAAAATACACCCAAAAATTTGGTATAGAAGATCAACACCTCCGCCAAAGCCGGTAGTCACAGTCGATCAAATGAGTGATCCGGCTCATCTCCCGTCGGCGGATCATTTCAGGGAGCCAGTATTTCATCAGCCCATAGGCCAGCACCACCAAGGCAAAAACCGGCAATGCGCTCCAGCCCGACAGGTACAAGGTCAAGCCGAGCATCGTTGTCGTAATCGTTGCATCTTCCCAATCAGGAAACTGGCGCTCAGACTTGGGCAGAATCGCTCCGTCCCCCGCCATATGGTCGACCAACGCCACCGCATGCGAAGGATTGCTGTTTTTGACTGCGGCGCTGATTTCGTTGCCGATCTGTACGATCCAGTTCGGTAAATGCGCCGTCAACATGATTGTCTGCATGTTGTCCAGCCGCAGCATCAGCAAGCACTCACCGCTGTCCGGATTGGTCTGAATCCCTTCTACCCATCCGTGAATGCACTCAAACCGTTTCCCAAACATCTCATCTCCCCTGGCTGAAAAAAATCGGGGTTGCATCGGACAAGGGCTGTCCGGGCTTCCCATGCTTCTTCACGCTCGCACCTATGGAGGCGTTTTCAAGGGAGGAAGTGCAAAAAACACACAGCTTCCACAAGCTCATCGTCTCATGCCATCCCATAACGAATATTTTTTGATAAGCCCATTGACTGGCTCGGGCAACAGGTATCAACTGGACATGCCATTCGAGGGCATCGTGCCCTTACGCCTTCATCGCCATAGGCCATGAAGTCCGGTTTTCAACCGGCGTTGCGGTCGTTACCCGCCATTAAAAAACTCCGTCTCTTTGAGCTGGTCGCCCTTCGAGGCCGAGAGTTGCTGTGCCCTCTGAGGCCAGCCAGAAAGAACAGAAGCGGGGCATTATCGGCGGGAATTATCCGCTGTCGGTTCTTGCTCCTGCTCATCCGTTTGGTTTTCGCCTTCCGTTTTTTCATCCATTTTGTGGGCACACGCCCACAATTTTTTCGGTGGCAATTTCCACTCGGAGCCAGAGGTATACAAGCGCCCTGTCAAGGCTTGGGGAAACCCAGGTATTTTTGACAAATGTTGATCTAATCGGCACTTTTTTGTGTCCGAAAGTGGTCCCTACCGGGCACGGTTTCGTGGTTCGACCATGAAACCGGAGTTCCAGCGCACCTGATGCGCCGATGTCGTTTGACCCTTTGAGGTCATTTGCCCGGTGCGGCAATTCCCCGTGTCAGGGGGTTGCCTGCCTTCCAATGCTTCAAGCGCCTTTGGTGCCTTGGGGCATTTTCTCCGCCGTGTGCCTTTGAGCCATGTATGACGCGCCCTTTGAGGTGCGTCCGGTCTTTCCCCATTCCCTTACTGACTTCGGTCAGCCGTGTCGTCTATAGGGCGGCACGGCCCAGGTGAAACAGCCTCGTGCATACGTTGCGGAACGGGTGTGACCAGACGGGCCGAGGGAGAGACGAGATTTTGATTGCGGTGCCCTGAAGTAGCGCCGCGCCGGAGATGACACCTCCGGAACTGCCTCGGGATTCCTTTGAGAACCCGGCTCGCCGCAAGGCGGGTGCCGCATCACGCATGACGTGTGCTGGCTGGCGATCACTTTTACGAACATCCGCGCCGCGAATCGGCAAAACACTGGCACCGAACGAACTGATTTTTAACCACACATTGAGGAGCAGCCGATGAAACAGCACCAAAACCCCCGCGATCCATCCCCGCCACGACCATGCAAAGGTCGGGGGAACACGCGCACCTACGAGACGCCCAAGCTGGAAGACGTGCCCCTGAACCCACGGCGTTACTTTGAGGTGTTGCGCCTCATCGTTCAAGAGCACAACTGGCGGCACAGCAGCAAACATAAGGGGGTGAGCAACAAAACGATGGCAGAGCGTGGACGCTTTTGCTTCTGGCTATTCGACTTTCTGCGCCAGCCCCCCCGGCACTTCAAACTCGATCCGCGCTCTTTTGGTGAACGGCATGTCGTAGCCGTCACGCAGTATTGGCAGGCGCAAGCGAAGGCGGGGTGGATGAGTCCGGCGACAATTCAAACGTATTTCAGTTTCATGAAAACGTTCGCGGGCTGGATCGGTAAGGCGAAGATGGTAAAGGCCATTGGAAGATATTTCGACGACCCGAATCTCTACAAACGCTCCCTTGCAAGTGGTGTCGACAAGTCATGGCGGGCGCAGTGCGTGGAATTCGATGAAGTGATCCGGGAAGTAGAAGGCTATGACGTGCACGCTGCCGCCTCCTTAAAACTTATGCAGGCGTTCCATTTGCGGTTCAAGGAATCCTTGATGCTCTGTCCGCACGTTGACGTGATTTCGGCGGCGCAAGCAAAACGTGAGGAGTGCGGCGTAGCGTTCTATCTGGAAACGCGCCGTGGAACGAAGGGCGGACGCAAGCGCCTGATCCCGATTGATAGCCCTCGGCGCGAGGCGGCCATCGACTACGCCCGCAAGGTTGCCGTTGGAGACAAGGATAGCGTGAGCGACCCGCGTCTTGATCTGAAACAGGCGATGAGGCGGTTACGTTATGTGATGGAGCGTTTCGGTATCACCCGCGCCGTACTCGGCGTAACACCTCATGGGTTGCGGCATCAGGGGGCGGCTGAAGAGTATGAGGCGATGACGGGACAAAAACCGCCCGTGGCCGGGGGCCAGCCGGTTGATCAGGAAATCGACCATTTGGCGCGGCAAGCTATTGCTGCCAGCCTTGGGCATGGGAGAACACAGATTACGAATGCGTATCTGGGGGGACAACTGCGGCGTGTCCGGCAAACGAACGTTTGACGGACATGTAATTGGGGTCGATCTGTTACCAGTCAGGGGAATAATTGGGATTTGTGACGTACTCCCCAACGCTGTTCACTTGGCAGATAAGGAGTAAGCTGTCGCCTGTTGTCGTGTCGTTCAGGGGGGTGAAAATGGTGGGCCAAGCTCATAGAGATGTCTATGGATTCCAGCTACCATTCACCAAGTGAACCGCATTGAGTCTGGTCCCTGTTATTCGAGCCGCTAGCGGCCCGCCTTTTGCGCGAAGCTGCTTCTCATCTGCACAGCCAGCCTCTGTTTGTCCGAACTGTGTAATATGAATCACCAAACAAGGATTGTTGACGTGTGACTGACATGGTATCTCCCGCTCGCCGCTCAGAGATCATGAGCCGCATCCGGGGCAAAGGGACGAAGCCAGAACTGCTGGTCAGGAGTACAGCCCACAGAATCGGCTTGAGGTTCAGACTGCACGCGAAGAAGCTTCCCGGGTCACCTGACTTGGTGTTCCCTGCCAGGAAGACGGTTCTGTTCGTTCATGGCTGCTTTTGGCACAGGCATCAGGGCTGCCCTTATTGCTACGTACCCAAGTCGAATATGGAATTCTGGTGCGAAAAATTTAGAGAGAACGTGGAACGTGACAAACGCGTACGGACGGAACTGGAGGAGATAGGTTGGCGAGTCGCAGTTATCTGGGAGTGCGAAACGACGGATTCTGACGAGTTGCGAAAAAAGTTAGAGGGATTACTGGGTCACAAATGATTGCCGCAAACGCGCTGTTGATTCGCCAAAAGAAGCTTGCCCGACTGTGTTCGGGTGGACGCCCGCGTGCCCTGGAAATCTGTTCGGGCGCGGGAGGTCTCTCGCTGGGCCTGCATGCTGCGGGCATCGAGCTGGCCGCGCACATCGAGATCGATCCTGAAGCCGCTGCAAGCTATGCCCTCAATTTTGCCAATGGCCGCGATCTTGAAGGCCCATGGGCACTGCCGCGCGACATGGAGCGGGTATCGGCCGATCAGTTGGTCGCCGAACTGAAGCTGCCTACCTGCGCCGCGGACTCGTTTGACGTCCTGGCTGCGGGACTTCCCTGCCAAGCTTTTGCCCGCATTGGCAGGTCCAAGCTCCGCTCAGTGTCAGGTGGCGAAGAAGATGCATTCCAGAAAGACCCACGTGCGTCGCTCTATCACCGCTTTCTGAAATACGTCAAGGATACGCAACCACTCGCGATCGTCTTCGAGAATGTGCCGGACATTCTCAACTTCGGTGGTCATAATGTGCCAGAGGAAATTTGCGAACATCTGGAAGCAGCAGGATATTCGACAGGCTATACGCTACTGAACGCGGCCTACTTCGGCGTGCCGCAGATCAGGGAGCGGCTCTTCATCGTGGCGCTTGCCCGGATACTCGGAGAGAAACCCTGTTTCCCGGAACCCACTCACTTTGCTGAACTGCCGATCGGGTATCTGGGTTCGCGTCGAGTTGCGCTCAAACACGTTGATCAGACGAGTGGTCGTTTTCACGAACTCCACCAACCAACCGAGACCCTGAAACCCGCAGTCAGCGCCAAGGAAGCCCTCGATGATCTTCCTCATATAACCGAACACACAACAAACCCGGATGTCATTCGTCGCCGCAAATTGAACGACGAACTGCCTTATCGCGAAAGCAAAAAGCCCTTATCGGAATACGCGCGCATGATGCGGGGTTGGGCTGGTTTTACCAGGGACACCGGCACCGATGGTCATCTTGTTCGTCTCACGCCACGCGATTTTCCAATTTTTAAAGCCATGAATTACGGCGCTGATTATCCGCAGGCGAGAAAACTAGCTGAGGAAATGTTCAAAAGGGCGCTGAGCGAAAAACGCCTTACTGGTGTTCACGAGGACTCCGCAGCCTATCGCGACCTTCGAGCTGAGATCGTTCCGCCCTACGACCCTGAAAAATTTCCGAACAAGTGGTGGAAGCTTGACCCTTCCAAGCCGTCACGAACGCTGACGGCTCACATGGGTAAGGATACCTACTCGCACATTCACTATGACAGCCAGCAGAGCCGAACCGTTTCAGTGCGAGAAGCGGCGCGCCTTCAATCCTTCCCGGATGGATTTGTTTTCGCAGGTGCCATGAATGCTGCGTTCCGTCAGATCGGGAATGCGGTACCTCCTCTGCTCGGCCTCGCGGTTGCGCGTGTCCTGCGTGAACAGCTGAATCGGGCTGCCCGATCCGTAGACGGCACCAACGATCGTCAGGTTGCGTAAGGACATGACGCGAGACCAGCCCGTCGAGATCACGCCTTCCGCAGCAGCTCTTGTCGAGTCCCTTCGAGGACTGGGTTATTCACCTGAAACGGCGATTGCCGACCTCCTTGACAACAGCATTGCGGCGAAGGCAGCGAACATCGAACTCGAACTCGACTGGCGTGACGGCAACCCGATTGTCGGATTGCTGGATGACGGCGTCGGCATGGGTCGTGCTACGCTGGCCGAGGCTCTTCGCTTCGGTGGCACCGGTCCGACTTCTACGCGCACGGCTGGTGACCTCGGCAGATTCGGACTTGGCCTTAAGACGGCTTCTCTATCGCAATGCCGACAGCTTACGGTCATCAGCAAATGTGACGACGGAATCTGCGCCCTGATCCTCGACATTGACGAGATAGCACGGCATGGCTGGTTCGCGACCGAACCCGCATCGTTACCGGACCATCCGCTGACAGAGAAGCTGCTAAAACTCGAACATGGCACGCTGGTTCTATGGGACCACATGGATGCGCTCAGCGGACTGTCAGGGCTTGAGAAGGACGCATTTTTTCTGCGCCTGCAGGACATCCGGACCCACCTTGGCATGGTCTTCCACCGCTTCCTTGGAGAGGACGCCAGGCGCATTCGCATTCTTACCAATGGCCGCGCGGTCGGAGCCTGGGATCCATTCCAGAAAAGCCACCCATCAACTATCGAAATGCGCTCGGAGCGCATCCGGCACCAAGGCTCCAGTTTCGAGATCAAGCCCTACGTTCTTCCGCACAGAGATCGTTTCAAAAATGACGCAGAGTATGAAATCGCTGGCGGCCCCGGTGGCTGGAATGCTCGTCAGGGATTCTACGTCTACCGCGAGAAGCGGCTTCTTGTGGCGGGCAGTTGGCTTGGCCTTGGTGGAACTCGCGCCTGGACGCGCGACGAATCCAGCAGGCTTGCCCGTATCCAGATTGATCTTCCAGTCGTCATGGATACGGACTGGCGTATTGACGTCCGAAAATCGCAGGCACGACCACCAGGCCGCCTACGCGCCAGGCTCACACCGATTGCCGAACACTGCAGGGCTCAGGCGCGTGAGGTATTTGTCTGGCGCGGCCTGGGTCCGCGTGCCGCCGCTCAGGGAGCGCAGACAGCTCCACTGTGGATTGCAAATACGGGTCCCAACGGCATGAACTACCGCATCAACCGTGACCATCCTGCGCTTGCCGCATTCGCTGATGGCCTCAAGAGCGAGCGGAAGCAGTTCAATGCGCTACTCAGCCTGATCGAACATTGCGTCCCCGTGGAGAGGATCTGGCTCGACATCTCGGAAGCTCAGGGAGTACCTACCTCGTCTCTGGGCGAGGAACAGTTGGAGCAGCTCAAGAGCAACCTGACTGAGCTAGCCAGGATGCTTCCACCTACACTTCCAGCAGCAGAACGGGTTGACCTTCTGCTGCGGCATCTTCCGCAGTCATCAACCCGGCTGCGCAACCACCTGTTTGAGGTTCTAGGAGCTACAACATGAGCAGTACCCCGGTAGCTATGCTGACTGCCATGGCGCGCCAGATGCTTCAGGTAAATAAGGACGCCGGAGCCGCAGTTGATCGTAATGCAATCGAACAGACTGTTCACCTCGTCGCCCCAGCGGCAGGTGCAGGCGTTGGTCACTCATATTCCGCTGATGAAATTACAACCGCTACCCGTTCACTGGAAACCATATTTGTCGTCGAACAGGGACCTTCCATTGCCCTCACGAACCAGGATCGCCCCCCCGAGTGGTACGTGGGAGAACGCCGAAAGCCTGGACCGTTCATGGATCGGTATATTCAAAAGCTTCAAGAGAGCGACTGGGCCGACACTTCCGTGCGCCAGCTTCGCGATAGTACAGCGCGCGTCCTGGAGGTACTCGATGATCCGGACCGTCCAGGCCCCTGGGGTTGGCGAGGGTTGGTCGTTGGTGATGTTCAGTCGGGAAAGACCGCCCACTATGCCGGCGTCGTTAATCGTGCGGCGGATGCCGGTTATCGCGTCATAGTCATTCTTGCCGGCATGCATAATGTTCTACGGCTTCAGACGCAGAAGCGTCTGGACAAGGATTTCCTTGGGCACAACACTGATCCGAGGTCATTCAGTGACACTGGCCGACGTGTTCCCATTGGCGTCGGCAGGATCAATCCCCGCCTCATCGTAGACAGCCTTACCGTCTCTTCCATCGGGGGAGATTTCAGCCAGAGGGTCGCCAACCAGGCCAATTTCGCACCGCTCAGCCAGCCCTGCCTGCTTGTCGTGAAGAAGCAGGGCAGGGTTCTGCAGAACTTGAACGGGTGGATCACGCGGCTTCCGGACGAATCCCGCGCTGCTCCGCTGCTGGTGATCGACGACGAGGCAGACCAGGCTTCCGTGGATACCGGCGACCAACCACTATTTCCCGATGGCACGTTCGACGAGAACTACGACCCCAAGCGCATCAATGGTGAAATCCGCAGACTGCTGAATGCGTTCGAGCGCTCAGCCTACGTTGCCTACACGGCCACACCCTTTGCCAATATCCTCATGCATGACGAGCGCCGCGCGAATGACTTCGGCGCCGACCTGTTCCCTGCGACGTTCATCGTCTCGCTTACCCCGCCGGATGACTACTTTGGACCTGCAGCCGTTTTTGGCACCAACGATGAAGGTGACGATGATGGTCTCCCCCTCATTCGCCATGTCGATCAGACCGGCGAAGACTGGATTCGGGAAAAGCATGACAAGACCCTGGTTCCTCGTTACAAGGGCAAGGACGTGATACCTCCGAGCTTGCAGCAGGCCATCGACGCCTTTCTGATTGCGTGCGCTGCCCGGGCAGCGCGCGGACAGAATCGCGAACACAATTCGATGCTTGTTCATGTCTCCCGCTTCGTCGATGTGCACCGGACCGTCCACCGGCAGGTTGAAGAGTATCTCATGAGCACACGCGCGCTCATCTCGGGCGGTGATCGCGAGACCATCGGTCGTCTTCGCGAGACGTGGGTTGAGGACTTCGAGCCGACGACTGATCTCGTGCTGCCGACCGTGTTCGGCCGACAGACCACCCGAATCGGCTGGCAGCAGGTTCTTGATTGCCTGCCCGACAGCGCGGACAAGATTCAGGTCATTCTTGCCAACGGCACGAACAGGAACGACATTGATTACGACAGCTACAAGGGGACGGGTCGCTCGGTCATCGCTGTCGGCGGAGACAAGCTCTCCCGCGGCCTTACGCTGGAAGGCCTGACAGTCAGCTATTTCCTGCGCATTGCGCGTCAATATGACAGCCTGCTACAGATGGGGCGCTGGTTCGGCTACAGGCGTGGCTTTGCGGATGTCTGTCGCCTCTACACTACGCCCGACATGGAGGACTGGTTCAGGCACGTTGCGACGGCGAACAAGGAACTGCGTTCCGAATTCATCCACATGCAACAAACCGGCGCTACACCGAAGCAATATGGTCTGCGGGTTGAAGGCCATAGCATCCTGAACGTGACGGCACCCAACAAGCAGCGCCACGCCACACCGCGCCAAGTGAGCTTTGCCGGCGAAGGCAAGATTCAGACTGTCATGTTCCGTGCCCCGACACTGGTTGAACAGAACGCAACAATGACTGACGGCTTTATCGAAGGCCTTGGTCAGGGAACGCAGTCCCCTGTGCGCCCAGGTTCCGGCGGAAAGACTGCAAAAGGAGAACTCTGGAGGAACGTGCCTGGGCTGGTCGTGGCAGATTATCTGTTTGCACTCTCATTTCCTCCTGAGAACCTGCAGATCGAGGGCGGCAAGCTCGCCCAGTATATTCGCGCGCAGATGGCGCAGAATGAGCTGACTGAATGGACGGTCTTTCTGCCTACTGCGGACGGCAAAGGCGTCAATCTCGGAGGACGCCCAATCAGCTCCGTCAAGCGTACTCCTCGTGACGATAGAACGGCGGATGACCGATACATCGTGCGCACGACTCTGAGCCCTTTTGACGAGGCGATCGATCTCACCGAGGAGGAATTTACGGAAGCTCTGGATAAAAGTAATCGCGAGCGTCAAGAAGAAGGCAAGCCAGCTACCGACCGCCCCTCCGGTCCAAGCATCCGCAAAGTGCGTGGAAAGCGCCCGAGCAGCGGTCTTCTGATCGTATATCCGCTTGACCCAGACGTGGCTGGGATAGGCACGAGCCGTCCCGTCATCGGTGTTGTGGTCAGTTTTCCCGATAGCCCGACTGCCCGGCGACGGCTCTACTATGAAAACACAGTGCGCGCCCGCGAGGAGCAGGAATGAGTCAGCTCTGGTCAGAGCGTCTGCGAAGTGCTTGGCACGAACTTGCCCGGGAATCCGCGCGCAGCAGAGCCTATCGAACTCGGCGGCTTTCAGATCATCTGCGGCTCGACGCACACGCAGCACTTCGTGCCGCAGATGATGCTCCGTGCCTGGTCATCGAAGGCACAGCACCAGTCGACGCTCATTTTGAGGTAGGCGGCATGCGCCTGGGCGTCGTGCGCGACGACCGAGGCCCTCTCCTTGTGCTCTCGCTCGAAGACGCGAGCCAGATCGACCTTTTCACTACCGTATGCGCAGACGCCGTAGCGGCTTCCGAAGGAAGTAATCGGGCTCTCTCTCTGTTTCTCGACCGCCTGGATGCTTGGCGACGGTTCCTCCGGGAACGCTCCAGCGGACTCTCCCGACAGGAGACCATAGGACTGATCGGTGAACTCGCTGTGCTGTCAGAACTGATAACGCTTGATCGCACAGCCTGGACTGCCTGGGCGGCGGCGGATGATGGCCTCCACGACTTCAGCCGCGAAGGGCACGCCCTGGAAGTGAAGACCAGTCTCGGGCCGTCTTCCCAGGTTCGCATCTCTACGCTCGACCAGCTCGAAATAACCGGGCTGCGACGCCTTGACCTCTTGCATGTCAGGCTGGTTGAATCGCCCGACGGCACAACTTTGGGAACAATCATTTCTGACATCATGGCGCAGCTTGAAGAAGCTTCCCACAGAGCCTTCGAAAACGCTCTACTGCGGCGCGGCCTCATGCCAGACGATACCGCCGCCCGGTCGAATCCGCGCGTCGAATTGAGGACCATCGACGCCTATCATGTCGGAGCCGACTTTCCCCGACTGGGGCGTGCCAGCGTGCCCCAGGCGATAAGCGAAGCGCAGTATGCACTTGATATTCGAGATCTCGCCGGTTTCTCTACCTCGGCAGCGTCCGTGTTTACACAGTTCCACAACGGGTCTTCAGTGTGATGGATGAGGCGGTACTACGGTTCGCAAAGGAGATTGTCAGCGACGTCAACGATGGCCTGACCGAAATTCCGTTCTCGGAAGAAGTGTTCACGCGTCTTGTCCTGGAGCGTCTTGAGGATGCGGGGCACCTGGAGGGTGCGATGCCGCTGTTTCAGCAGGGTCGCATAAAGAACGCGATCTACCGAATTGACGGGTTCTCGTTCGACGAAGATCGTTCCCGGTTGGAGTTGTTTACGACGATCTATCGTGAAGAACTGCCTCCCGAACGGATACCCACTACGGAAGTGACGAAGGCATTCGAGCAGGCTATCCGCTTTGTCAATGCCTGTGTCAAGGGGCTTGCTTCTCAGCTTGAACCTTCCAACAGCGATGCCAGCGATCTCGCACGGCTTATCGAGGCCGAGGCGCCGACGCTCGCGAGCGTAAAGATCATTCTGTTTACGAACGGAATTGTAGACAAGGCTGCCAGTTCGACGGACTGGCAGGGTCTGGAGGTTGAGTTTGAAACCTATGATATCGTCCGCCTGCAGAGAGTCCTTGGCGAAGGCGAAACGCGCGCGGACATCGTTGTTGACCTTCAGACCCTGACTGGCAGCACGATCCCCTGTCTGCACGTTCCCAGCCAGACCGGCGAATACGATGCCTATCTTTCGGTTCTCCCCGGGGAGACGTTCTCGCGCATTTATGATCGTTACGGTGCGCGGCTGCTTGAACTGAACGTCCGTGCTTTTCTCGGCTTGCAGGGACGAATGAGCGTCAACGCTGAACTCAGACGTACCATTGCTGACCAGCCATCGATGTTTCTCGCCTACAACAATGGCATTGTCGCTACCGTTGATGACCTGGAAATCGTAAACGACGATGCAGGAAGAGTATCGATAAAGTCCCTCAGGGGCCTGCAGATCGTTAATGGCGGGCAGACGACAGCTTCGCTTCACCGCGCTCGACGCAAGGACAGTCTCAACCTTGAAAAGGTCGCCGTTCCCGTCAAGATCATCAAGGTTGGTGGTGCCGATCTGAGTGAGATGGTTACCTCCATCTCGCGAGCAGCCAATCGGCAGAATACCGTTCAACCTGCGGATTTCTCAGCAGGTGATCCTTTTCATCAGCAGGTCGAAAATCTTGCGAACAATACTTGGCTTGACGATGGCAAGGGGCGCTGGTTCTACGAACGTGCCAGAGGCTCCTACTTGGCCGCAGAACAGAAGGCAACCTACCGGAAGTCCGATTTACAGCAGTTTCGTGCAGCTACTCCGAAACAGCGGCGGCTCAATAAACTTGATCTTGCCCGCTATCTG
>Ga0209737_10002296_pt1 | contig 13396 bp, 1 predicted proteins | sample TergutCu122P3_FD_187284 | JGI IMG/M metagenome (GOLD analysis project Ga0209737, IMG submission 187284) | Cubitermes ugandensis P3 segment gut microbial communities from Kakamega Forest, Kenya - Cu122 P3 (SPAdes) (version 2) | ecosystem: Host-associated > Arthropoda: Insects > Digestive system >... | reverse complement strand
AAAGAAGAAATTGAGCGGCTCAGAAATATGGAAAATGAAGCGGAACAGACAATTGATACGAAAATGCGTTTGAAAATTCATGGCTATTTCCCATCGGATTATGTGAGCGATACAACTTTGCAAATTATGCTTTATCAAAAATGCACATCGGCAAAAACAATCGAAGAATTAAATGATTTTGAAAATGAAATTGCCGACAGATTCGGTGCATTTCCCGAGCCTGTTTCGGAATTATTGTTATTTATAGGGATAAAAATTTTAGCGGGAAGTTTGAATGTTGCCGAATTGATTTTGGCAAACAATAAATTAACTTTGGTTTTGGGTGGTACTAACGAAAAAATTGCAAAAGTTTGTTCGCAATTTATGGCAAATGAAAAAGCCGGATTTGTTGTTGATTATGGTGTTGACGCTGTAAAACTTAAATGTAAGCTTCCGGAAATAAATGATTTGGAGCAAGCGGAAATTATTTTTGCAATGTTAATAGAAGCGAAAAAATTAAGTTAATTCTTTTTTCTTAAAATAATAAAGAGTGAAAGTAAACAAATTACCATTCCTGCAAAAAACAGCGGAGTGAGATTTTCTCGCAGAATTATAAAAGAAAAAATTGCAGCTATAATCGGTTTAAGGAAAAACAGCGACGAACCTGCTGCGACGGAAACTCGTTTTAGTGCGTAAAAGAAACATAAATAACCAACTACAGTTGCGACAAATACCAAATATGCTATAATTGACATCGAACGGGCATCTGTCGGAATTGTCCAGTTTTGTACAAACGGGAGCATCATTATTCCGCCTAAAGTAAAAACTAAAGCCGTAATTGTGAGTGAGGAATATTTTGCAATAAGTTTTTTGCTTGCTGCAGTATAAATACCGAATGTAATTGCCGAAATTAAAAGTAAAAGTGAGCCGAGCGAATAATCAGAAAAATCGGGTAATGTAAAACCTATTGTGGAAATATAAACGCCGAATATTCCCAAAAAAAGTCCAATGAAAATTTTTTGGGAAAACTTTTCGTGAACTAAAACTCTTGCGGCGATAACTGCAAAAATCGGATTTAAGCAGAAAATCAGTGCGGCACTGCTTGCCGGCATTAAAAAAACACCTTTGTGATACGGAATAAAACATCCGGCAATTCCGACTGCAGCACAAAAGAAAATTCCCAAAATTTCTCGTTTACGAAATTTCTTGAAATCAATTTTGCAAAACGGGAGCATTATAAGTCCTGCAACAAAAAAACGAAGAGAAGCAAGTAAAATCGGGTCAATAACATTTCCCAAAAGTTTAACAGCAACTTCTATTGTACTGAAGAGAATTAGGGTGATAAATAGTGCTATATAGGCGTTCAATTTGGCTTCACATCCTTTTTTTCTTAAAAAATACTATATGTTCTTGGTAAATTTGCAGTTAAACACTTTTTTTATAAGAAAAATGTAAAAAAAAATATACTATTATAATAAAACAGAAAGTATATTTAATATAGTATTTTGGTAAATTGCTTTCATTCAAGAAACAAAACTGCTTTGCTGAGTATCATAAGATATGGAGTAGGTATATAATTAAGGAGGTAAGAGATTATTAAAATTAATAACGGCAAAAAAATCCGTATTCAAAAATTATCTGTTGCATTGCTTTTTATAATATTAGCGTTTTCCCTTGCGTTTGCACAGGTGGATAGAACACTTTTAAATACTTTGGAATCCAGAACGACATTACTGACGGGAGAAGATTATTTTTCAATCGGCGAAGATTTAAATCTTCCTATCTTAGACCCAACACTTAATAAGCATGTTTTTTATGCTCGGTCTTTACTTATGATTGACCTTGGCGGCGGTGCCATGAATGGGACTTCCAATTGGGCGGGGTTACAAATGCCGCCTTACGGAGACATTGGAACAGGCGGGGTGTTTGATAATAGAAGTAGTGTTTATTCAACGGCACAAGTTTGGAGAAATAGTTCGGTTGTCTTTAACAGCGGCGATGTGAATGACAAACAGAATGTTTATTTACAACATATAACAAATTCAAGAATAGCAAGCATTCCTATACAAAATAACAATGTAAATATTTATTGGGGAAGCAGAAGCTCAAATCTTGCTACGGTGGCTCCGGGGAATAATCAATATAGAATCGATACAACTTTGGCAGGTGCTGTTACCGCTAATAATACAACTATCGGCACGGTTGCAAATAATAGTCCTAATTATTTGCAAAATCCTGCGGCATATACTAATGTTTACGGTGAAATAAACAGATTACCCAAATTTCCTAAAGTAGATGAATTGCAAGGCATATATGAAGGCGGCGGTATTATTGGGAATAATGCTACATATCCTGCCGGACATTACAGCGGTATGAACATTACGGGCGGAACGACTTATTTAAAAGCCGGAACATATTATATTGACGGAGATATTAACCTTTCAGGCGGCGCAAAAATTTTTATAAATAAAGATAATGACATAGGTTTTCAAACGGTTATTTATGTGAGCGGTAATATTTATGCAACTTCAGGCACGGTAAATAATGTCGGCGCAAATACAACTATGGAGTATATTGTAAACGGTACAACAGCGGTGCAAACACTCTTTGGTCCGGAAAATATGGGGACAACGGTTGATGGAAATTATTTACTTTCTTTGACCGGCACAAAAGAATTTGAAGGTAATGTTGTATTCATTATGACAGGAAATAAAAAAAGAGCTTTGCTCGGATACAATGTCGGAATGGTAGCATCTATTATAAATCCTGAAGGTGTTGTTGCATTGAATTATGGCAGCACGGGAGCAAAAGGAAGTAGTTATACTGCTCAATCTGTTGTATATGGACAGATAATGGCGGATGTTATTGTTGCCGGTTATATGGATTACAGAGCATCAACATTCGGCGAAGGCGGTTTTAAGTCGCTTGTTTATGCAGCAAAAGCAAATTTTGGTTTTAATCCTGAAAGTGCTGTTTTTTATGAAGATTCTTTGGTAACAAAAGGTGAAAAACCTTGGGCTTTAGGAAAAAGGAATCAGAGCGACACTGTTATAAGAATCAGCGTTTCGGAGTTTGACCCGCCGATTAAGGCAGGATTTGAACTTAAAATTCCGATTGAAATTCCGTTAAATTCCATTGTCGGTATAATTCCAAGTTCTTTCAGTGAAAGAGAAGATGCGGATAACGAGGCTATTAGATTAGGATATGCTGCTTATATTTGGGGTGATATAAACGGCAGTTTATTTAGTGAATTTGGAACGAGTAAAACATGTTTTTATTCTTCTGCGAAAATTACCGATACTTTGAAACTTGACGGTGATGTTGTTGTAAACCAAAAACAAAGTACGCCTTCTGTCCGTTTATATATACCGGATGATGATGTTTATCAGACTGACAGGCAATTTACGATTACGGCAAAACCAATTCATTATAATGTTGCGAGAACTAAAATTCTTGTGCAGCCGAAAGGTGCGGGAACTCCTTATGAAATAAGTGATATTGAAAATAAAGAAGCGATAATAACAATTGTATCCGATGACCCGAAATATGCGTTTGGCGAAGTTGTTTCATACGATTTGATTGAGAGCAAAGTAGGAGAAGTAGCAGCATCGTTTGTTGTTAATGATTTGATAGTAAGTTTGCCTACATCCGAAGCAACTATTACATTTACTGCTATTCATAACGGTGTTGATATTAGTTATATGTTTGATGCACCTGTTTATAATGCAGTTACTGAAAAATCTGAAATAAAAACAAATGTTAATTTTGCTCATTCTCTTTTAGAATTGCCACGAGGATTGGACTATGACCAAGGTGACGATAAAGATTTCCCAATAACAATAACCGCTTCAATCATTGACGGCGAAAAAAATAAAGAATTGCCGGAGAGAAATTTATTGCCGTATAATGATAATCCTGTTGAGTTTACGGGTAATTTTGATATTAACTACCATAAAGTCAGAGTTTCTGCTGGGACTTCTTTTACTATTGATTTGGATAATTTGACACCTATTACCGATATTGATTATCCGTCAAACTACAACTATTATGAAATTGTCGGGTTCAGAAGTTATTCGGAAGGCGGAGTAGTCGGAGCGGAAATAACTTATTTGGAAGATGGAAATTCTATTCAAGCGCCTTTGACTTTTGCCGGAAACACATTTACTTATACGCCGCCAATAATGTATTCCGCTAATGCTATACAATGGTTTTTTGTTGTTGTAAAGGATAAGGCAAGCAGCGAATTTGCCGGCGGTTATGACTACGGAGAGATATTGGTTAATGTTTTAGTTGAGATTGAAACGGAACAGGCGGATAAATTTCCGGTCAGATGGAATTCCGAAAAAGATGTTCCTGTAATTTCGGCTTTTCTTGACGGAAGTTTGATTAAAGAAAACAGCACACGAAAAGATATTTTGGATTTATCTGACGGATATATTATTGATGAAGATAATAGTTATGAATTTAATGGTTGGAGAATATTGTCCGTTGTTTCGCAGGTAGCGGGTGTAGTTGTTGATATTGCAAATGAAGCGAGTAAAATAATCCGTTATGCGTTTGACGGAGTAGTTAATACTTTTGAAGGTTTTACGGATAAAGTTACGATTGTTGTTCGCGGAACCCCCGGAGAAGGCGGAACTTCAACTCCTTTGGATAGCATAGATATTACAAAAGAAATAACAATTAAAATTACTCCGATAAATGATAATTTGGTTGTTCCGTTTAATCACGAATTTGAAATTTTGCAAGGCGAGAGTATTGAAGATTTTGATTTGATGATGGGTGCAACAGATGGGGATTTGTTACGTGACGAAGATGACGGGCTTGGCAATATTCATAGCGTTGTAAAAGATACGAATAGTATTGATTTTAAGAATTTGCCGGCGACTGCTCGAAAAATTGACGGAAATATTTTCTCTTACACAAATGACGGAACACCAGGAATATTTACTTTTTATTATCAATTATCTGATGGATTTCAGTTGATGAAAGACGGAGAAATTGATAGCATTTCAGTCTTGGATTCAGCAAAAACAGGAATAGTAACAATAAAAGTTAAAGCGGATAATAACAATTCACCGATAGGAACAACTACAACAGAAAGTGTCGCTGAAAATGGAGAAATTGAAGCGATTACGCTTAAAATTTCCGATGGTGATTTGTGGAAAAATAGTTTAACGGACGGTGATATAAAACTTGATGAAGACGAAGAATTGACTATAGAAGTAACAAGAGATTTTGAATACGGAACGGCAACTTGGTCTAAAAAAACCATTTCGGGAAATAGTTTTACGAAAGAGAATTCTTTTGAAAATATTTCACTTAGTTATAAGCATAATGACGAAGACGGAACTTTGGAAATTTTTGAAGATACGCTTGTGTATGTGGTAATTGATAATGCTTCAAATGAATCGCAGCCTTGCACGGTTTTCATAAATATTATTCCGATAAACGACAACTTGGTAGTTGTGAGAGATACGATATTTGAGATTTTGCAGGGCGGAATAATAGGAGATGAAACCGGTTTTGATTTGACGAAATTGTGGACGGATTCGGATTTGCCGGAAGAAAAAAATGTGTATAGCGTTTTTGATTTGCAAAATTATGGAATTTCTGAGTTGAAAGCAAAATCCGAATTTGGATTTAGTAATAATTTAACGACTAATAAATTCATTTATCAAAATGACGGTACTCCGGGAATATTTAGCTTTACATATAAATTGATAGATGGAGAAGAAGATTATTATTATGGCTCAAGTTTGGATTCTGCAACAAAAGTAGCACCGACAGGAATTATTACGATAAAAGTTAAAGCGGATAATAACAATTTTCCGACAGGTTCTACTCCTGCGGTAACGACCATTGATGAAGACGCAACAACACCTGCGATTATAATTACAATAACTGATGATGATTTGTGGAAAAATAGTTTGACGGATGAAGATATAAAGCTTGAAGAAGCAGAAAAATTGACGATAGAAATAACGAAAGATTTTAGCAGCGGAGAAGCAACTTGGTCTAAAACTATTATTTCAGGGAACACTTTTACAGAAGAGAATTCTTTTGAAAATATTTCACTTACATACAAACACGATGGAACACAAGAATCCCCTTTTGTCGATACGCTGAAATATAAAGTGGTAGATAATGCCGATAACGAATCTGAGGAATATAGCGTTATTATCAATATAAATCCGAAAAATGATAATTATCCGGCTGCTCAAAATGATAATGTGTGGATTTATGTTGGCTCAACATTGACATTTAATCCGCTTATTGACGACGGAAGTGTTTTGTCGCCAAGAGAGGCAACATTCAGCGGACAAAAACTTGGGAAAATAGCGACAAAAGCAGATACGGATGCTGACGAATGGCTTTTAGCCGGCAGAACTCCACAACAAATAGCTGATAGAGAAGGTGTATTTGGAGAGCTTAATTTGGTTGAAAGTCAAACATTTACACTTTACGATTTGTCGGATATTCCTGTTATAAATTCTAATATTATTGTAACTCAAAACGGGAATGAAATATCAGTTGAAGTGAAAAGCGGTGCAATTCAAGATGAGTTTTCTGGCTATATTGAATATACGATTACTGATAAAAATACATTGCAAGACGGCGATGCAGAGAAAACTGCAACGGGAAAAATTTATATAGTTATAATGTTTAATCCTGATGATTTAAATTTTGTTCCAAGAAACGGCGGATTAAATGTTGATGAAGGCGGAAAATCTGCTATTTTAATCACCGCTGCGGAAACAAATGCTTCAAAAACGGAACTTACAAACCTTCTTTCCAGAGTCCCTGCTACAAATAGCGGAGTTAAATCGGACAGAGTAAAAATTACGAAAATTCCGGCAAGCTCAACTGCTGAACTTTGGGGTTATAAAACTTCAGCCCCCGATGATTTGGTTAAACTTTTGGTTGGCGATGTAATTGACGGAAGATTTGAGTATAGACACTTGGGTGAAGAAAACTCGACAACTACAAATTTGGAATTTGCATTTAGCGCGTTACTTCCGGCGTCATTTGATGATGTTGAAAGTGAAGTTTCGGCAACTATTACTCCGATTCTTAATCCAAGAAACGACAGCAAGCCGATTATTGGTAATAAGTCAGCGAGTGTTTCGGTTAAAGAAAAAGAAGAAATTACATTTAATGTTATAACTACCGCTAAAATTACCGACCCCGACGATTGGGGAACAATGACGACAAAATTGAGAATTTTGCCTGATACTTATACAACCGATAAAGGAATGGAAGTTGTTGTGACGGCGGGAATTTCTACACAGGAAATAACATATAAGTACACAGAAGAAATCGGGAATTCACCGATTACGGATAAAATAAAAGTTATCGTTGTTGATACTACCGACGGACTTGAAACAGGAATTTGCGGTATTAACGAAGTGCCGGTTCAGGGTGAGCATAAAATCCACCCGATTGAAGTGGAAATTACTATAAATATATTGCCTTTGAATAATTTTGTGCCCGTTGCGGTTGGAGATGATACCATACGAGTATATATAAATCGTTTTAATACATTTAATCCGATGGTTTCTCGTGGGAAAAACGGAAGCGATATTCATACGATAGCTGATACTGACGGCGATAACGATATTTTGTATTTGAAGTGGTTAGGTACTAATCCTATAGAAAAATTAACACGGGTAGATTTCGGAACTAAGGGTGGTTATGCGGAATTGATAAATGCCGTCGACGATAAAATTACAGCAATTAAAGTTAACGCGGGAACAGCGGTTGAAGATGTCGATAATGATTTATTGTCATTTAAGGACAGCAGCGTATTTGAAATTTATTATGGGATTCGGGATTTTGCGGAATATGACGATATAAATCCTACCCGAGAATCTGAGAATGCAGCTAAAATTGTTATAATTGTGAAGGAAACCGGCGTAACTCCATGGTCGGATAATTCAAATATTATGCTTAACGAAGGCGGAAGAGTATCTTCGCTTCAGGAAGATAGAGATATTACAATTGGAGGTTATGCGCCGTCATCTCCCGACAAATCAAATTTGCTGTATCTTGTCGATGAAATCGCCGAATATAATATTCCTGCCGACTTAATACAAATTATTGCGCTTCCTGAAAACGGCGAATTGTGGGGATATATAAAAGACGAAAGCGGTGATATTGCTCTTACGCAAACAAAACTTTTGGTTGGCGATTATATTGACGGCAGATTTGAGTATCGCCATACAAAAAATCTTGAAAATCCTGTCAGAGAAACGACAAATATGTTTACCGACGAATTTGTTTTTGTGGGACTTGCTGAAATTATCGGTGAACCTGCTCGTTTTGTAGGTAGTGAAGGTCGTGTTAATATTACTATAAATCCGAGAAATAATCATATTCCGACAATTTCCGACAAAACGGACAATACGAAATTGTTTGAGCAAGCCGGTTGGGCGGAATTTGTTGTGTTTAACAATGCAGATACACTTAGTGATTTTGATATTAACACTACGTTGAAAATTAAAGAAATTACGAGCGTTAGTGTTATAAACAACGGAATTAAATTGGAAAGTATGCCGAATGACGAAGTTGAAGTGCGGAAAAAAGTCGGCAGCGACAATACAATAGAAGTTAAGTATAATTGGGAAATCGGTCGTTCGGCTAAATCTGAAAATTTGCCGCAAATTGAAATTTTGTTTGCTGCAATCGATGAAACTCCGTATTCTGACGGAACAAATGATTACGAATCTAAAGGTATTGACGATGTAACCGGCGTTGATAATATTCTTCACAGCGTTTCGGGAAAACTTTCAGTTAGAGTTAATCCTGTAAATAATTTTGCGCCGATTGCAAAATCCGATACGATTTGGACGAGTTTTAATGCTTTAAATATTGGTGTGAATGTTATTTCTAACTCATCAATCGGGGAATTGAATTCTCATGCAGAACTCAGCGGAATGCCAAGCTCCGGCGATATTGCAATTCGCACTTATGCGGATACTGACCTTGACGGCGACGGAGTAATATTGACAGGTTTGAATACGCAAAATAACGGCGGAGTTGACACAACACTCGAAAATACTTCCATAATGGTTAAGTATGATGTTATAAACGGAATAAGAGTTTCTGTCGGTAATGCTTTTGAATTTTCAGGTTATTACATAGACAGTGTTCAATACAAAATTTCCGACGAGCCTGACGGAACACTTTATATTAACAGAAAAGACGCATTAGGCTGGCTATATATTGTCGTGCAAAATAATAAACAACCGAATTTGGACACTCTTTACAGCAAAGATTTAATTACAAATTGGACTATTAACGAAGGTGCTTTGAGTGACAGATTATTGCTTTCGGGCGATAGCGTAGGAACAGGCTATAAAACACTTTTGACGGCGATAGAAGAAAGATTGTCGATAACAGCAGGTAATCTTAATCGTCTTGTGATTGATTTGTTGCCAAGTCAGGGTGAGCTTTACGGAATTTTGGTTGATGAAAACGGTGCTCCGATTGAAAATGAGTATGTTTTGCTTAAAAAAGGCGATATAACCAATGGTGATATTCGCTATCTTCATACGGCTAAAAATGAAACAATTTGGGAAGACGCATTTAAGTTTAATGTTATGCTTAAAAAGGAACTTAATTCGCTTACAAGTGGTAATAGTGCTACTATGAAAATAAATATTTTACCGAGAAACAATAACGAATCGAAACTGAAAAAAGATTCTCTTGTTGTAAATGAAAAAACACTTTTGCCAATAAATGTGATAACAAGTGCGGACACAGATTCGGATTTTGGCACAACGCTTAAAATTCCTGTAACTTCTGTGATTGAAGGCGAGCCGATTGTTAAATCTAAGAATTTGGGCATTAACGGCGGTGAAGTAACAATAACCGGTGATAGCACAATTAGTTATATTTATTCGCATGAAATTATTGGGGTTAGCGAAATAATTGATACTCTTTTAATCCAGGTTATTGATACTACTGATTATTCATATTATATTGATGATGTAAGAACTCTCGAAGTAGATAAAACCGACAATTTTGGTTTGAACGAAACAGGTGTGAAAAACTTTGTGAGTGTGAAATGGGATACGATAATTGTAAATATCAAAAAAGTATTTGAATTTGATTTGGATGAAATAACAATCGAACCGATGGTGCTTAATGAAGGTGTCTCAAGAAGTATGTCGATTATATCTGATATTGAAGAACAATTATTTGGCTCTGTTTTGGGTAATTTTACAGGCGTTCAAATTCAAAGCATACCAACTCAACCGCAAGGAAAACTTTGGGGTAAAAGAATTGTCGGTGGTGTTGTAGGAGAAGAACCTGTTGAACTTCAAAGCGGCTACATAACCAACGGATATATTGAGTATCGGCATAATAATGGTGAAATGACTAAATGGACAGATGAGTTTTCGTTCACAATGGTTCCGAAAACAGATTTGCATTTGACCAAAGAGAGCGAAGAATCATTGAAAATGCCGGTGAAAGTTGCTATTGTGGTTAATCCTCGTAATGATAATGTTCCGACACTTGCTAAAAGTGCGGTTATTGAAGTTGCCGTAAAAGAGCAGAAAAATATAGATGTAATAACAAATGCAGATACGGACTTTGATTTTGGTACAACGCTTAAAATTCCTGCAACAACGCGTGTTGAAGGTGAACCTATTCTTAAGTCTAAACATAACAGCGGGGCAGTAATAACAAGAATTGGTGACAGCACGATTAGCTATATTTATCCGGTTGATTTGTTTGGTATTAAAGAATTTAACGATACGATTTTGGTGCAGGTTATTGATACAACCGATTATTCGTATCATTTGGAAGATGAAAAAACTCTTGAAGTAGACAAAACCGATAATTTCGGCTTGAACGAAACAGGTGCAAAAAATTTTGTGAGCGTGATTTGGAAAGCGATTCCTGTGAAAGTTATTGCTAAAAACAACAGAATTATTATTGAGCCGGATAGTGTTGGTACAAATAAACCTGTTGTAGAAACCGGAACTAATTCGAGTGGGCATTATGCTATTCTTAAAACACACTTTGTTGAAGAAAACAGAGAAGTTCTCACCGATGGCGACATTTATTTGAGAATACTTGATTATCTCAAAATTGATGATGAAAGCAGACAGATAATTTTCGATTATGAAAACGGCGGCAGGGTGATTTATATTCTTGACGAAGACGGCGATACTTTGGAATTTGTTGTTGATAATTTAAATTACTCGAAATTCGGAAATTTGCAGATGCTTGAAAAAGATGGTTCATACGTTTATACGCATACGGCAAAAGGTGAAAACTTTAAAGATACGGCTTTAATTGTCATAAGAGAAAAAGGAAATAGCGACCGCAGTAATGATTTGTATATTTTCATTCCGATTTCTATAATTCCGATGAATGACGAAACTATGATGACTCCCGAATTAAAATATTCCGTTGTTGAAGGCGATACGGCAACAGGTAATTTAATTGATACTATTTTGAGTTTGAACAAGAACACAAACGGCTCGTGGAAAAGTAATTTTGATATTTATCCATTGGAATTGGAAGCCGGCGGAAGCATTGAACTTTGCGACGGAAGTATTATTGAAAAAGATACAATTCTTATCAACTATATTGAAATTTTTGTAAATACTACGAAAACGGATTGGACTTTGGATTCGACGAAAAACGGGATTAAGTATTATAAAAATCAATCCGGTGATAAATTTGAAGTTAATTTGGACGGCTCGTATAAATTTATAAATTCGGGTAAACTTGAAAATGTTTTTGTTACGATTTCGGCAAAAACAACTAATCCGTTTAATTGCACAGATGTCAAATTCTATAATTTTGATATTGTATTTATAGTTAGTTCGGCAAACACTGCGCCTGTTGCAGTCAGTGATACAATATATGTTAAACAAGGCGAAAAACGCGGATTTTTTGGTGAAGACGGAAGCGATAATTCGTATTATCAGCTGAAAGGTAAACAACCTTTGAGTCAAAGAGGTAAAACGCACGAATATCACGACTATGACAATGACACCGACTGGAAAGATTTGTTTGTGTGGTTTATTGACTTTAACCCCGAAAATTTGGCTGATACACGCAAATATCCCATGAGCGGTAAATTGGTACAGACGGATACGCTGAACGGACAAAGCGTTCCAATTAAAACGGAATTGGGAATTGACGGAAGACCTATTGATAAAGAAATTCATAAATACGGCGGATTTATATATGAGCATGACGGCGGCGAATATGAAGAAGATATGGTTTGGTATGTAATTTCCGACGGCGGATTGGAAGATACGGGAAAGGTTTTCATAAAAATAGCCAAAAAGCCGAGCGAACCTTTTGACCCGAAAGATACAAACGGAAACGATGTCCGTTTGCCGCACTATCAGGATATTGATGCGGACGGAACAATCGACAGAATTTCGATTTGGTTTAAAAACAGCATTCCGGTAACCGCTGACGGGCTAAAACCCAATAGAGACAGCACGGATTTTGCGGTAAGGTTTATGGGGAAAACGATTGATATTGATTCTGTTGTTTGGCAGGACAATGAATTGCACAATAACAACAAAATTTGGATTTATCTTAATACTTCCCAAATGCCTGAAAATACGACAAAAGGCACTATGTTTACGGATATATTTTATAAGAATTATCCTTTGAAAACGGCTGATGGACGCGACAGTATCACAACTTTAAAAAATGTTGAAGTTTATGATAAAGCGGCACCGGTTATAGTTTCTGCAAAATATTACAGAAATTTCTTGGCGGATGCAGACGACAAACTTGTTGTTAAGTTGAGTGAATCAGCAAATTTCGGCACGGAAAATTATCCGTTCCATATTCACAAATCGATTCATAACGAAGCACTTGCAATCGGTTTGACAAAAATCGACAGCACGGAAACGGAAATAACATTTTTGCTTCATAACGAATTTAAAGGACAAATTGCTCGAGGTGATTTTATAAATATTAACCATCAGTCTGGATTGAGCGATAAAATAAATAATATAACGCAGTTAAATTCGTTAAATATCCGCCGACCGATTGCCGTTGAAATGTTTAACTCGATTGTTTCTGCCGAATATTTTGATACAAATGCCGTGAGTGACGGATATATTGACCTGATAAAAGTCTATACCGATGCGGGAATAAATGATTCTGCAATATTGAGTTTACTTATTACGGAAATTGAGTTACCGGCAGCCCGTAAATTTACAATAGAAGCGATTAAACCGGCGTCATACGGATTTGATATTTATGTTTCGCAAGATAAAATTAATCCTGTAAATACGGCGGTTGATTCAAGCGATGTCATTGTGCTTAAAAAGACATTGCAGTCGAAAGATAAGATAATATCGCTTATTCCGACGAAAGCTCCGATAAATATAATCGACAGCATCGCGGCGGTTATTTTAGACGGAGAATT
>Ga0209737_10002295_pt1 | contig 13405 bp, 12 predicted proteins | sample TergutCu122P3_FD_187284 | JGI IMG/M metagenome (GOLD analysis project Ga0209737, IMG submission 187284) | Cubitermes ugandensis P3 segment gut microbial communities from Kakamega Forest, Kenya - Cu122 P3 (SPAdes) (version 2) | ecosystem: Host-associated > Arthropoda: Insects > Digestive system... | reverse complement strand
AAAACAATTCACTCATAAATATAGATTATGAAACATTTTGACCTTATTGTTATCGGAAGTGGACCCGGAGGCTATGTAGCAGCCATTCGGGCAAGTCAGTTGGGAAAGCAAGTGGCTGTGGTAGAGCGCGCCGAATTGGGAGGAATCTGCCTCAACTGGGGATGTATCCCCACCAAAGCATTGCTAAAATCGGCACAAGTCTATAATTACTTACAGCACGCCGCGGATTACGGCATCAAAATTGACGGAACTGTGGCACCCGACTTTGAAGCGGTGGTAAAAAGAAGCCGCACGGTTTCTGAAATGATGAGTAAAGGGGTGCAGTTTCTATTGAAGAAAAACAATATTACTGTTATTGAGGGGTTTGGAAAGATTGAAAAGGAAAAAACCGTGGTAGTTGGCGATGAGCATTATACTGCCAATCACATCATATTGGCAACAGGGGCTCGCTCGCGGCAACTTCCGAATATTCCCCAAGATGGCAAAAAAATAATCGGCTACCGTGAAGCACTTACGTTGCCAACACTCCCAAAATCGATGGTAGTAATGGGGTCGGGTGCTATCGGAAGTGAATTTGCTTACTTCTATGCAAGTATGGGAACGCAGGTTACCATCGTGGAGTATCTTCCCAAATTAGTACCCATTGAAGATGAAGAGATTTCTAACCATCTTGGACGCGCTTTCAGAAAAAAAGGGATTAAAGTTATCACTTCTGCCGCAGTTGAGAGCGTTGATACAACAAATGAACTTTGCAAAGTAACCATCAAAGATGCCAAAGAAAAAATTACCGAAATAGAGTGTGAGATTGTGCTTTCGGCGGTTGGTGTTACCACAAATATTGAGGGAATTGGGTTAGAATCTTATGGAATAAATACCGAAAAAGGAAAAATTATGGTGGACGATTATTACCGCACCAATTGCGAGGGTATTTACGCCATCGGCGATATTGTTCACGGACCGGCGTTGGCACACGTTGCCTCCCACGAAGCGATTGTCTGCGTGGAGAATATTGCAGGATTAAACCCAAAACCTGTTAACTATGAACTAATTCCGGGATGTACCTACACATCGCCGGAAATTGCTTCTGTGGGACTTACTGAACAGCAATGCACGGAACTCGGCAAAGAAGTATTAATAGGCAAGTTTCCGTTTACTGCCTCCGGAAAAGCAACCGCCTCTGGCAATAGAGACGGTATGGTAAAGGTTATTTTCGATAAACAAACGAATGAGTGGATAGGTTGCCACCTTATTGGCGATAATGTTACGGAAATGATATCCGGCGCGGTGGTCGCGATGAATAAAAAAATTACCGGTAAAGATATTTTACATACTGTGCACCCCCACCCTACCCTCTCCGAAGCCATTATGGAAGCCACTGCCGCCGCTTACGGCGAAGTAATTCATCTATAATTGAAGAAAAAGATGCATAGAACTCTCTTTTTCTCACGTGTTTATTTCCTCCTTTTCGGCATCGCTGTTTTTTCAATTCCTTTTACATCATTTCTTTATTTTTTTATAACACCGTTATTATTAATATTTTGGATTATTGAAGGAGAATGGAACAACAAGTGGAAAAGAGTTAAAGAATCCGGCACTTTGGTCATCACTGCTGCTTTTGTTTTATTCTGGTTTATGAATGTTGTGGGGTTGTTATACTCCAACGACATCATAAAAGGATTGATGAGAACATACGACAAACTGCCCTTTTTGGTATATCCTATAGTCTTTTTCACTTTAGATAAATCTTATTTTACCAAAGAGAAATTTCAATTATTATTTCGGGTATTTCTATATTCAACGGTATTAATGCTATTCATTTGCTGGGGTAATGCGCTAACACAGTTTATATTAACAGGGAAGTCTTATCATCTCTATTACATCTATTTTTCAAAATTCTTCGGACATCCATCCTATTGTGCTTTAAAAGTCTGCATTGCCTTTTGTATTGCTTTTTGTTTGATAAACTCAACAAAAAAATGGCTTTATTTAAGTATGATGGCATTTTTTGGGGTTTCCATCTATTTTTTCCAATCCAGAACGGGAATTTTGGTATTTCTTCTCATATTGTTTTTAACAGTATGTTGTTATTTATGGATTCACAAAAAAAACTACCTCTATGTGATTGGTATATTAGTAATCGCAGCATTATTTGCACTGACACTTGTTAAGTTTTTTCCGGGAAGAATGGATAGTTATATCAATGGAACATATTTGAAAGAAAAAGATAAAATTGACATTTTAGAAGCCAGAAGTGAAATCTGGACCGCCTGTTTTAACATTGCATTGGAGAATAAATTAACAGGAATTGGAACCGGATATGATTACAAAGGTTATCTAAATGAAAGTGAAAAAGAGTTATTTGGGGAAAACAAACTGTTTTTAAATGCTCATAATCAATATTTACAAACATTTTTAGACCACGGCATTTTTGGTTTGTTAATACTCGTTTTCTTAATCACTTATTCATTCTATTTTGCCGTTAGAACAAAAAATTACTTACTATTTATGTTACTGTTAGCCCTCACTATCAATATTATTTTTGAATCTATGCTGGAACGAAGTAACGGGATTTTTACTTTTTGTTTGTTTTTTATATTATTTTCGCCACTTGAAACTTTAAACGAAATTCATTATGGCAATAAATCACAAAAAACTTTTCCCTAACATTACCGATGAACAGTGGAACGACTGGAAATGGCAACTGAAAAATCGTATTGAAACGTTGGAAGAACTGAAAAAATACGTTCATCTAACCCCCGAAGAAGAAAACGGCGTAAGGGAATCGCTGAAAACGCTGCGGATGGCAATAACCCCCTACTATCTCAGTCTTATCAACCCTGATGACCCGAACTGTCCCATTCGCAAACAGGCAATTCCCACCAAATTTGAAACACACAAAGCAGCCGCAGATTTGTTAGACCCGCTTGCCGAAGATGAAGATGCGCCTGTGCCGGGCTTAACCCACCGCTATCCCGACAGAGTGTTGTTTTTGATTACCGACCAGTGCGCGATGTACTGCCGCCACTGCACCCGCAGACGTTTTGCCGGACAGCACGACTGCGAATCCCCGAAAGAACGCATACAGAGAGGAATTGACTATATTGCCAACACTCCGCAAGTGCGCGATGTACTGCTCTCAGGCGGCGATGCGCTGATGGTTAGCGACACTATGCTGGAATCGATTATTGAACGTTTGCGCAAAATTCCGCACGTGGAAGTGATTCGTATCGGAACACGCGCCCCCGTGGTTTGCCCGCAACGCATTACAGACGATTTGGTAAATATGTTGAAAAAATATCATCCGATATGGTTAAATACACATTTTAACCACTCTAATGAAATTACCGAAGAAGCAATTATTGCGTTAGACAAATTATCAAACGCAGGAATTCCCCTTGGAAATCAAAGTGTATTACTGCGTGGGGTTAACGATTGTTTGCGCACTATGAAGAATTTAGTACACAATTTAGTTAAAAACCGTGTGCGTCCTTACTATATATACCAATGCGATTTGTCTTTAGGTATTGAACACTTTAGAACCTCGGTGGCCAAAGGAATTGAGATTATTGAAGGGTTGCGCGGACATACTTCCGGTTATGCAGTGCCAACATTCGTGGTGGACGGACCTGCCGGCGGCGGAAAAATCCCTGTGATGCCCAACTATCTCATCACACAGGGGAACAACCGCGTGGTATTGCGGAACTATGAAGGAGTTATTACAACATACACGGAGCCTGACAATTACGATGCCAACAGCGAATGTAATAAATGTGAACAAAAATGCCAAACCGAAGGCGTTTCCGCACTTCTCAACGGCGATACTCTGGCACTTGAGCCCGCAAATTTAGCAAGAAGAAAGAGACATGCCCATCAATAAACCGCTGTTTATTTTTTTTCTTGTTCCGCTTTTCGTTTTTTCTTTCTCTTGTAAAAGAAAACAAACAGAGATTACTATTACCCCCGATGCACTGAAAAACCATCTGCAACGCGCCTCCATATTTGGAAATGTAAATTCCATAGAAACAGACAACTATTATTACTCAAGAAACGATTCCTCATTTGTTTTTGTTTACAATAGCGTACAATATTATAATTCAGATGGTTATCTCACAGAAGTATTGGTTTTAGACAAAAACAGCGATACCATTTCCCTTCTCTTAATCAATCATTTACCCAATGCTAAAGAAAATTACAGAAGTGAATTCAACTATAAAGATAATCAAACCTTAGTAGATACCATATTGTATGATAAAAACGGTTTCAAATGTGAAGAACGGCATTTGGTTAACGATTCATTGCATTATAGAATTGAGTATAAAACAGATGGAATTGGCAGCATTATTGAAATGAAACGCTTCTATCCTGATTATCATTTAACGAACAAAATCTATTACAATAATTTTGGTTTGGTAGAACGAATTGATGAATTTGACCCACAAAAAAAACTGTTCAAATATTTCATTATTGAGTATGATGATTCGGGAAATGAGGTAAACCGCCGCGCTTTTAAAAGTAATAATGAAATGATTGAATTTACTTATTCTCAGTATGCTCCCAACGGTTTGCTACTCAAAACAATTTATGAAGACCGAATTAACAATTCACGGGAAGATAAAATTTACGCAAATCACGATAAAAAAGGAAACTGGTTGGAAGAGATTATGATGCAAGGAAAGGACACGATGAGGAAAAAGGTAAGGAAAATTGATTATTTTGAATAGCAGAAGAGCAGAAAACCTTAAATCTTTAAATCTTAAATCTTAAATCTTTAAATTTTGAATATTTGGCTTGCCCCGCTTCACGGAATTACCTACTACAACTTTAGAAACTGTTTTATAAAGCATATTAAAGGATTTGATTATGCCATAGCGCCCTTCATTGCGGCAAAGTCAAAAACGCAATTCAATCCAAAAAAATATCCTGACCTTTTTCCCGAAAACAATACAACGCTACCCATTATTCCGCAATTAATGGGCAATAATCCTGTTGAGATAGTTGAAACCATTAATGTTTTGAAAGAAACATTTGGCTACGAGCAATTTAATTGGAATATTGGTTGCCCGATGCATCAAATTGTTCGAAAAAAGCGGGGCTGCGGAGTTATGCCCTATCCCGATTTAGTGGAAGAGGTTGTATATGAAGTGTGTAGCAAAACATCTGCCCGTTTTTCAATCAAAATGCGCTTGGGAATGCATAATTCAAAAGAAGGATTAGATATTTTACAAAGACTCGCCCCCTACCCTATCGATTTTCTGTGCATTCATCCACGATTAGGGATACAACAATATGAGGGAAATGTTGATTTAGATACTTTTGAACTATATTACAACACTACGCTGCATAAAATTGTGTACAGCGGCGATATTAATGATGTAGAATGTTTTAAATATTTGCAAAACCGTTTCCCGAAAATTGACAATTGGATGTTGGGTCGCGGAATTTTGCAAAATCCGTTTTTGGCGGAACAAATTGTAGAGACGTGGTGCGCCGCGTCTCTACACGACCATAAATCCCGTTTCATCAATTTTTACAACGAATATTCCGAATTATTGTTAACATTAAAAAACGAAAAAATTGCATTAGGGGCATTGAAAGAGTTGTGGCATTATTTCGCAGTGTTTTGGAATTTAGAAACTTACGGATTACGAAAATTGTTGCAAATTAATAGTTATCAATTGCTTAACGATAAGGTTCAGCAAGCATTTTCGATAAAAAATATAACTTAAATAATTATGAAAAACACTTTCATCTACTTTCTGCTTCTGGGTGCTTTTATTATTCCATTATTTTTATTGTTTGAGCACGAAGAAAAATTTCCCATTCTCATTGGCATTGTTTTGGGGGTAACTATCGCGTTTTGGGGCGCGATCATCATTTTGAATAAAAGAAAAAAGAAAGAAAAGTGATTTGGCACAATATTTGCTCTTTTTAACGTAAAAAAAATGTTTAACTTTTAAAAAAGGAGGCAAAAATGTTACCTATTAGAAAAACTCAAGCATGGTTACCTGAAATTTTATTAAATGACTGGTTTAACGACAGTATCTTTGGAGGACAACGAACGATTACTTCTCCGGCATTGAACATTTTAGAAAAGGATAACGGTTTTCGTGTAGAATTAGCCGTTCCCGGAATGCTGAAAGAAAATATCAAAGTTGACATTAACAAAGAAAACCAATTAGTGATCTCTGCTGACAAAACTACCGAATCGGAAGAAAAACAGGAACGTTACCTGCGAAAAGAATTTGGCTACTCTCAATTCGTAAAAACACTCACATTACCTGATGATGTTGATAGAGAAAAAATAAGCGCATCATACGAGAATGGAATTTTGCTAGTCGACATACCAAGGATACCTAAAGTGGTTTCAGAAGAAACAAAGTCAATTGCCATTTCCTAATGAGCTTCATTGCTAATTTTGCAAGATGATAACTTTTTCAAGACGGGGTTAATCCCCGTCTTTCTTTATTATAAAAAATCAAAGTAAATTAATCTCTTTTCTCAAACTCTCTACCCAACCCGGAATTTGAATTTTAAACTGATTCTTAATATTTGATAAATCGAAAACCGAATACGCCGGACGGGTAGCCGGTGTAGGATATTCCGCAGTGGTAACCGGAAAGACAGCACAGGGCAGTTGCGCAGTATTCATAATCTCTTTGGCAAAACCACACCAAGTTGTTACGCCTTCATTGGCATAATGAAAAATTTCGGGTTTAGTAATTTTATAGGTTTGCGGAATAATCTGCAAAATGGCTTCTGCCAAATCATGGGCATTGGTGGGGGCACCTAACTGGTCATCCACCACAAAAACCTCCTCTTTTTCCTTTCCCAATCGCAGCATCGTGTTCAAAAAATTATGCCCATATTTTGAATATAACCACGATGTTCTGATAATGATAGATGGAATTTGTGCATCCCTAATCGCCTTTTCGCCCGCGAGTTTCGATTTTCCGTAAACAGAAACGGGATTGGTGGAAGCGTTTGTTTTATAGGGTTTTGAAGCAGTTCCGTCAAACACATAATCGGTAGAGATATGAATGAGGAAAACATTTTGTTCCATACAGATATGCGCCAAATTCCAAACGCCGTCTCTATTAATTGAAAATGCTACTAAGGGTTCGCGTTCCGCTTTATCCACAGCAGTATAAGCGGCTGTGTTAATTATACAATCTATCTTATTTTTGTAAACAAATTCCGCCACCGCGTTGATGTTGCTAATATCTAACTCTTCGATGTCGGTAAAGAAGAACGTAAGACCGTAAGAGCGTAAGACCGTAAGAGTGCCTTCCTTCTGCTCTTCTGCTTTTCTGCTTTTCTGCTTTACAGCGTCCTGCAAGCACTTCCCAAGTTGCCCGTTACTTCCTGTGATTAATATGTTTTTTATTTCTTTCATTGGAATTTTAATGTTTGTTGAAAAAAAAAATTTATTCTCAAATCTCAATTAAAAGGTTTTCAAATGCGCGTCATTAATCACCACAGTGTCGCCCACTTGTTTTATGATGGCGATCCCTTTGTCAATACATTCTTGTTCTAATTCGGAGTAGAAAGCTAAAGTTGCTAAACCGAGATAAACCTGATGTTTTTCATAATCGGGAAAATTAACTCTAAAAGTTTCGGCTTTTCGTAAAATTATAGGCACATCGTTTATGTGGGCTTTGAATTTCACTTCAATAATACCCAATGATTTTCCGTTAATCAACAGAATATCATATTCATCTTTATATCCTTTTTTAATTCCCTTCACATTCTTATCAATCTCGTCAAATTCTTCGCCAAAGAAATTCTGTTTTCCGTCTTCAAAAGAGTTAAAAAAATAATCTTCCGCAAAAGCACCGTGATTGTCAGCCCACTCACCCAGCGTTTTCTGTAATTTTTTTATACGCCGGTCGGTGTCTTTCATTTGTTCAGCGTTTTCTTTAATAAGCCGCTCTGTTTCTTTAAAACGTTTACCGGTTTCTTTTAATGATGCTAAAACCGTTTCATAAGTATCAGGCTCTGTTTTTTGTGGGTTTTTAGTTTTGGTCATAATGGTAGGGATTTATAGGTTTATAGATTTATCAGTTTATCTGCGTAAATTTTACACTGAGCGAAGTGAAGTGCCTCATCTGTGTCATCTGTGTGCTTTAATTTCAGCGCGGCAAAAATAAAAAAATATCCATACAAAGCCCCTTCAAAAGAAAATTATTCTTCTTAAAATCAATGTGTTAAAAAAGTGTTGAAATATGCAGTTTTCTATGAAAAGTTGTAATTTTTCATCCAAGAAACGCAGTTTTTGCAAAAATACTAATTTCGCCGACTTTAAATTTTAAATTTTAAATTATTTATGAAAATCCCACACACTTTTACCATCGTTTTCAGTATTGTAATTATCTGCGCCATCGCCACATGGTTTGTCCCCGGTGGCGAATTTGAAAGAAAGACCGTTGAAATAGACGGCATATCCCGAAGTGTCGTTGTGGGCGACACGTTCCATTATACCGAAAGCAGTCCGCAAACCTGGCAAGTTTTTCTCTCTTTCTTCAAAGGTTTTTCCAGAACTGCGCACATTATCTCTTTTATTTTTATGCTGGGAGGCGCGTTTTGGATTTTGAATGCTACAAACGCTATCAATATTGGCATTTCCAACTTTTTAAAGAGTACGGAAAAACTGCAAAAAAACAGATTCTTTAAGAAAATCGGGGTAAACAATTTGGTTATTACGCTAATTATCATTATTTTCAGTTTATTTGGAGCCATTTTTGGAATGAGTGAAGAGACCATCGCATTTATCATCATTTTTGTGCCGTTGGCAATCTCTATGGGATACGATTCCATTACCGGTTTGCTGATGTGCTATGTGGCAGCGCACGTGGGTTTTGGCGGTGCGATGTTCAATCCGTTTACCATTGGCATTGCGCAGGGATTATCAGGATTGCCCATCTTTTCAGGATTGGAGTATAGGGTGTTGTGCTGGATTGTGTTAACCATCATCACTATTGTTTTTACACTTTGGTATGCCAATCGCGTGAAGAAAAATCCAAAGAAATCTATTATGTATGAGATAGATAACTTTTGGAGGGAAAAAGCCGCGGAATCACATGATATTCAAGAAACCAAAAAATCAACATGGGCAACCTGGGCTGTTTATGGAGTAATTTCTATAATTCTGGTTGTTTGCGCATTTCTCTTTACTTACAGCACCATTACCGTGGGAAACAGCACAATTAGCATAATGATTTTCCCTATAATTGCCGCCATATTTATTCCCTTTGGTTTTTATACGGTAAAAAAATCGGTTCACAACTATATTTTATCGTTATTATTGCTAACGGTAGTGGTTTTGATTGTTGGGGTGTTGGGTTACCACTGGTATGTGGGCGAAATTGCCGGCTTGTTTTTCGCGATGGGCGTTGCCAGCGGACTGGCATATCACCACACATTCGACAAAATTATCCGTTTGTTTTTAGAGGGATGTAAGGATATTATGAATGCCGCCTTGGTGGTGGCTATTGGCGGGGGAATCATTATAATTCTGGAAGATGGAAAAATTATTGACACCATCCTCTACGGCATTTCGCAAACGATGGCAAACGCCGGCGAGGTAGGCTCTGTGGGTGCTATGTACTTCATTCAAACGGTGTTAAATCTTATTATCCCCTCCAGCTCGGCAAAAGCAGTGCTTACCATTCCTATGATGGCAGAATTTTCAGACATTATTGGTATTTCGAGGCAACTAACTGTTCTGGCGTATCAGTTGGGGGATGGGTTTACCAATATGATAACGCCAACATCGGGGGTACTGATTGGGTGTTTGGGCATTGCACGCGTGCCTTACTCCAAGTGGCTTAAATATTTCCTGCCGTTTTTGTGTATTTTGGTAATTATAGGATTTTTGCTCCTACTCCCGCCGCTGTTTATGCAGTTTAACGGGTTTTGAACTAATGAATGTTTTTAAGCGATTGAAAAGATATTTTGCTATTTTTGTAGCTCCGTCTAAAAACAAGTATCATGAAAACGATCAAATTCTTTTTTATAACTACCGTGATTTTCGTTATAAGCATTTTCTCTCTTCAGGCGCAAAGCACAGAAGGAAAAGAGTTTTGGCTGACGTTTGGCATTAATGCAAATTATTACAATCCGACACATCAACCCAATTTTGGAATTCGGATTGCAACCGGTAATTCTCCTGCCAATGTTTCTATCTATTTTACTGATATAGATGCATGGGATTATTTCTATGTTGGGGCAAATCAAGTTTATAGTTACGACTTAAATACAGCACAAAAAAATGCAGTATATAATACAATAATGGGGAAATCTAATCGCAGCATGATAATTACAAGTGATACTCTCATTTCCGTATATGTGATTAATTTTTCAACTGACTCTTCTGATGCTACTAATATATTGCCTAAAACTACCTTGGGTTCCGAATACTATCAAATTTCATATCCCCCACACACCACCCACATCACACAAACTATGCATGATGCCTATATCGTAGTAGCCACAAAAAACAATACTAATTTGTATCATAATGGATTATTAGAAACCACGCTCAATATGGGAGAAGTGTATTATAGGAGTTCCGAGACAGATATGACCGGTGCTCGCATTACAGCCAATAATCCTGTTGCTTTTTTTGCTGTAAATCAACGTGCACTTGTCCCAGCAGGTATGAGTATGTCAGGTCCGGGTTCATGCTTGATACAACAATTATCTCCTGTAAATACTTGGGATAAAACCTTTTTTGTACCGGTTACACACTTTCCAAAAAATATTGTGCGCATTGTTGTGTCTGAAAACAATACTAATATTACACAAAAAGGAGGTATAATACGAACCGGCGTTCCGAATGCACAAACCGCTCTCACAAATCTACAAGCCGGACAATTCGTTGAGTTAGACATACATTTAGACAGCGCAGGATGCTTTATTGAAGCCAATCATCCTGTTGGGGTTTGTGCTTATATGACAAATTTTAGCTATCAAGTTGGCAATAATACTTCATACCCTGCACAATGTTGGATACCCGGAATAAATCAAGTAGTTTCAAATATTATTATTACTCCATTCATAACCAACTTTTCTAATCACTTAGATTCCCATCATGCATTAGTAGTTACCCAAACTGCAGCAATAGAGAATACGAAAGTAGCAATTGGCGGAGCGACACCGATTTCTTTGTATGGTGGAAGTTGGAAGCACAATGCTGCAGCGGGTATGTCGTTCTATATTATGCCATTAACCAACTCCTCAGCGTCCTATCACTTTTCCAATCCTGAAGGTCTTATTATTATGGGATACGGTTTCAATTCCTTTTCTGTACTTACAACCTATTACTACCTTGCCGGCTCCGCCATGCGAAAATTAGAAGCTGAATTTTATGCTAACGATATTCATCATCAAGTTTTGATAAACAACCCTTTTTGCGAAAGTTTAATTTATTTTCGTTCAGAAATAGATGGGAACCTGCATCCTGACCAGGGAAGAATAAAATGGTATGTCAATGGAAAAGAGGAAGAAAGCAAACGCGATTCTTTGAAATGGAGCAAACACTTTTCTCCCGATGAATACGAAATAAGAATGTGGGCTCGTTTTATTAACAATGACACAATTTCTAAAACAGGCACACTTGTCGTTAAATCTTGTGCTGAGTTTTATGCCAATAATGTACATTATTCAGTTTTGAAAGATACCACTTTTTGTAGTAACTACGTGCACTTTCGCGCAGAGATTGAGGAGTTATATCAAAGCATAAAGTGGTATGTGGATAGTAGGGATGGCAATGGATTTATAGAAGAAACTTCAGCGCATAATTTAACAGAATGGGGGCGAACATTTGAAAACGGAACATACGAAGTTAAGATGGTGGTAACATTAGAAAACGGAGAACCCATAAAGTTCATCGGCACATTAAAGGTTAATAAAATGTGGATAAAAATCAAGAATGTGCGATATTAGTCGCTAATCACTAATCCTTTTTCTGTAAAGTCTGCAACATCGCTATATAAAATAACGGAAATGCCTCTAATTGATTAATAGGCGAGAGTAATAATTCAAGGCATTTTTCCGTTGTAGCAGTTTATTTTTCGATTTATGAAATACAACGAAATTGCTATTACTTTTCCCGAAATAGACCCGTGGAAAGAGATTTTTGTTTCACTTTTAGCCGATTTGGGCTGCGAAAGTTTTGCGAACGGCGAAACTGAGCATACTTTGTTAGCCTATATTGCTGAAAATAACTACGATAAAAATATACTGGATGATTTTTTTACGGAATATCGTTCTCAAATTGATTTTCAATATACAATCACTGAAATGGAGCAAGAGAATTGGAATGCCGTTTGGGAATCGAATTACGAGCCGGTAATGATAGCGGGCAGATGTTTTATTCGTGCCCCTTTTCACTTGCCCAATCCTGATGCAGAGTTTGAAATTGTAATTGAGCCTAAAATGTCGTTTGGAACTGCCCACCACGAAACCACCTCCTTGATGATTGAGTTTTTGTTAGAAGAAGACCTTCTGCATAAAAGCGTGCTGGATATGGGTGCAGGTACCGGTATTTTGGCAATTCTATCCTGTTTAAAAGGCGCAAAACCTGTTACCGCTATCGACAGCGACGAATGGGCATACGAAAATAATATTGAAAATAATATCAGAAACAATACCCAAGAGATTCAAGTGAAGTTGGGAGATGTTTCCTTACTGTCAGAAAATGAAAAATATGACATCATAATCGCCAACATCAACCGGAATATTTTACTTCAGGATTTGCCGGCGTATATTAAAGTGTTAAACAAGAATGGTATAATCTTTCTCAGCGGTTTTTATACGGGCGATGATTTTGATATGATTACCCATAAATGCAATGAGTTAGGGCTACAACTGGTTTCTTATAAGGAAAAAAATAGTTGGTGTGCGGTAAAATTCATTCTTTAATCTTATCTAACCAATGCCTGTCGTTTGAGTTTTTATAGTTTTCTAATTTTTCAAACAGTTCATCCAGGGTTGTTGCCACAATCAATAAATCAAAGTGAAATTCTTTGAGAAATCCTTCTTCTTTGAATATTTTAAGTTGCTCAATAAGAGGCGAATAATAGTCAAAAGCATTGAGTATAGCCACAGGTTTGTGGTGCAGTCCGAGTTGTGCATCGGTCAGTACTTCAAAAAACTCGTCCAACGTACCGTATGAACCCGGTAAGGAGACAAAAGCATCGGCACAGTGCTCCAGCATTTGTTTGCGTTCGCTCATTGAATCTACTAAATGTAACTCATCGAGGGTAGTATCTATTACAGTGGAATTAGAGAAAAAAGAGGGGGCAATGCCGACAACCTTTCCATTCAGCGCACGACAGGCATCGGCAGCGGCTTTCATCAACCCCAAAGCTGCCCCGCCATAATAGAGGGTAATATTTTTTTGCGC
>Ga0209737_10002294_pt1 | contig 13407 bp, 9 predicted proteins | sample TergutCu122P3_FD_187284 | JGI IMG/M metagenome (GOLD analysis project Ga0209737, IMG submission 187284) | Cubitermes ugandensis P3 segment gut microbial communities from Kakamega Forest, Kenya - Cu122 P3 (SPAdes) (version 2) | ecosystem: Host-associated > Arthropoda: Insects > Digestive system >... | reverse complement strand
AATTTGTGCCCCTTCATACACCTTGCCATATTCGGATGCATCTCCCACCTTCAACACCCGCATTATCCCATGTCCATCAGCAACCGTAGTGCCTTTCATCGCATGATTCGAAGGATAAGTGGCATCTTCCTTGAAATCAGCAGAGTTTGTCGTTTTTTTGCAAACAGGCTCGCCTGTCAGTGTCGACTCATTGATTTGCAACGAAATAGCCTCCAACAATTCACCATCAGCAGGCACCTCCTCCCCAGTTTCCAGAATCACAATATCCCCAACTACTACCTCTTTTTTCGGAATCTGACAGACATTGCCATTGCGTATCACTTTTACCGGCGTATCGTCGTTGACCTTGTTAAGCACCTCAAACTTCTTGTTGGCGCTCATCTCAAAGCAGAATCCAACAACGGTTGCCAAAAGTATGGCAATCAGGATTCCAGCAGGCTCAAGAAAAACACCGGAAGTGGCATGTCCTCCCAAAAACTCATAGCATGCTACTCCTATTGATAACCCCAACGCCACCAATAGAATTATAATAATGGGGTCAGTAAATTTTTCCAAAAATTCCTTCCACCACGGCTCTTTTTCCGGAGGCGTTAAAACGTTTTCGCCGTGAAGTTTACGGCTTTCCAAGACTTGTGCGTCGGTTAAACCGACAAAATGATGATTCTGCATATTATTTAATTTTATAATTTATAATCCACTCATAATCTTATAATTCTCGTCATCAAAACAACAAAAGACCACCTTTTCGATTTCCGGATGTTTTGTGATGAACTCTGTTACAGTTTTCAAGGCAATTTCCGCTGCCTCCTGCTTTGGGTAACCATAAACCCCTGTACTGATATTTGGAAATGCTATGGTTTTGCAACCATTATCGATCGCCAATTGCAGCGAATTTTGATAGCAATTTCCCAATTTTATGTTTTCATCGTAAACGCCACCACCCCATATCGGGCCTACTGTGTGAATAACGTATTTCGCAGGCAAATTTCCCGCACGGGTGATAACAGCCCCGCCTGTTTGAAGTTTCCCCTGCTTTGCCCTTATAGCCTTGCAGTCTTCTAATATTTGAGCACCTCCGGCTCTGTGAATAGCGCCATCCACTCCGCCGCCACCCAATAAACCCGAATTAGCAGCATTAACAATGACATCCTCCTCCAATTTGGTAATGTCGCCTTTGATTATTTCGATTCTGTTCATATTCAAATATCTATCATATTTATGGTTGCAAAGATATAAAATATCACAGGTAATTGCACCATTTGACGTTTTCTAAGCGTTTTTTTACTTTGTTTATAATTCCTCACTTGTGGCAAGTATTATTCTTTTTCTTCCTTTTCTACGAAACCCCTGAACTTCTTATAGCACTGATAGGTTTATTGTTTTTTCTAAAAAAAATGGGACTATCTTTTTTTTTGACAGTCCCATTTAAAGAAACATCAATCTCAATAAACACTACCACTTCGATACATTTCATTAACTCTCTGTTGTATTGCCTGATACTCACTTCCTAATTTCTGTTTCCGTTCTTCTCCATTTCCAAAATCGCCTCGGATAACTCTCAAGGCTTTTTCATCAAGGGTTCCCTGAGGTGATACATTTGTATTCGTCGGTCTTGTAACAGACTGATTGTTTTGAGTATTGCTTGTACCAGATGTAGTTGCTGACGGGCTTTCACTTGGTGTTGCCGGACTTGACGCAACCTGATTGCTTTGATTATTCCCTGTAACTGGTTCTACAACAGGCGTTGTGGTCGACTGTGTTGTAGATTGTGAGGCAGGTTCTTGTATCTCAACAGTAGCATTTGAGTTTTGAGGAGGCACAGGTTTTACAACTGTTGTTGTCGGAGGTTTGCCACCATTTCCAAACGGAATGATTTTCACAACGAGGAATATCGCTACTACAACTACACCAGTTAATAGCAGCCAAATCCACCATTTAGATTTTGGCGGATCAGGCGGGTTTGAGGGTACACCTTGCTCTTTGACTTTTAGTGTTACTTTCCTTTTTAATTTTACCTCATCCATAGCATTTTACGAATTACAAATTAATTCAAACCCCGGGATTTTATCAAAAGCATCACCTAATGACAATACTTCTCTTTCGTTGATTACCTTTTTGTCAGAACCAGTATTATCTATTTTACAAATTAGATATACATGCCCTTCATCTTCAGAGTCAATAAGAACTTCAAAGTTGTCGCCTGTGTCTGTTGTAATCTCAACACGCCCAGAATCTTGGTTAAAGGTTGAAGGGATCATTTCCACTGCTTTTTCGTAATTTATAACTACGATGTAAAGTTCGGCTAAACTATCAATAGACTTGACCCTAATAGTTTCTTGACTTTCCCCACCACTTTCAGGTTTGAATTCGTCACCATAATGCCGGATAAATGGGAATTCATCAAGAGTACCCAAATCCTTTTTGTTTGAACGATAACCATCAGAGAATACCCCTCCTATTTTACCGTTTTTCATTTTCCAAAACAGACATAAATCTAAATCTGTTTCACTTGACCATTTCATCTCAATCTGCATTTTCTCATTAAATGTAAAAGGAGCCGTTTCCTTTCTTCTTAATGTGACTTTCTTTTTCAACGTAACTTCTGCCATAATTTTTAACAATTTAAAATGTTTAATAAATATTTATATATCAATCAATTTATACATATTAATTTAAAACCGGGAATATTATTATATGCATCTTCTAACGAAACGCATTTACTCTCATTGATAATTTTTATGTCCCCTTCAGAATTTTCAATTTTGCATATAACATAAGCAATACCTTTTGTTGGTGAATTTACTGGAATTTCGAGATTGTATTCTTCGTTTAAGAGAAATATCAGACGACATTTATAAGAGGCATAATTGACAGAACTATTCTCATCAGCCGATTCATAACTAACTATCAGTATGTACATTTCACGAATTGAATCGTCAATTTTTTTTACAATTATTTCATCCCAATTCTCTTGAAAACCAGGAATATGACCATCACACCCATATTGCATAATAAAAGGAAACTTGTCGAGCGAACCAAGTGATTCACGATTATTGTTGTATGCAGAATCGAACACCCCACCCTCTTTATCGTCAACAGTTTTATAAAAAAGCATTAAATCCAAATCAACATCCTCTTTCCAAAATAACAATATCTGCCATTTTTTATTGAAATTAAGTGTTTTGGACATTCCCTGGTTATCCAATACTATTCTTTGTTTTGGTAATTCCTTTTCCATATTTTATTTTTTCTTGTTAAAATCCAAAAGTCCAAAAAATTCATTGTCGTCAAAGAGTTTTTCTGGAGCCTGTGGCTTAATAAAAGAATCATCATTTTTGATTTTTTTTACGTACATTTTTGTATTCAAAAAATCACTATCGTCTGGTTTTGGGAGTTTGTGAACCAGAAAAAAATCGTCACCTTTAAGAGGTGTTTTTTTTGTATTTTCTGATTCAAACTCTATATTGAGCCTGATAATTTTGATTTTCTTTTTTGTTTCAGCATGATCAGGTTTGATTTTTGCTGCCGATTCTAAATATTTCAATGCTTTTTTGAAGTCACCTTTCTGTTCAACCACAGTGGCTTCAAAAATCAAATCGTTGAAAGCGTCATCCTTCGCTTTGATTTTATCGTTGCATTGTTTTATTTTGTCGTTAATGCGCTTATCCTTTGGACAAAAATTTAAAGCCATTTCATATTGGCACTTCGCTTCTTCCCAGCGATCATCGTTAAAGAGATTATCAGCAGCAAGCAAGATTTTCTCTCCTTTCTCTCTGTTTTCTTTTTCTTGACGTTCTTTTTTCTGTTGCTTCAATGATTGTTCAATTTCAGGCAAAAGAGCTTTTGCTTTCGTATTGTCCTTGTCAATTGTCAATACCTCGCCAATTTTTTCTTTCGCCATCAGAAGTTCATCTCTGCTCATCAAAGATTGTATTTCAGTAAGCAGTTGATAAATTGTTGCTTTTCTTTTTTCCTTATTTTTTATCAATCGTTTTACTTCAATAATTTTTCGAATTATTTCTGCATTATCAAAAACGCTTTGTGCTAATTCAAATTCTTCAAGCGCTTTTTCTAATTCATTGTTTTCTAAAAATTTATCACCTTTATTTAGAAATGATTTGTACAAATCATTTTTGTCATTCAGTGTTTTTATTTTTTCATCCAATTCTTGTAAAAAAACTTTGAATTCTTTATTGCCACGATCTGAAAGTAAGGCGTTTTCCGCATTTACTTTAGCATCTTCCAATTTTCCTTCTTTTTCTAATTGAAAGGCTCTTTCGAAAAGCAGTTGCGCTTCTCTGCGTTTGTTTTCCTTTTCCTGATTTTCAGCCTGTCGTTTGGCTTCTTTTTCTGCTTCTTTCCGCTTATTATCTTCGAAAGCGAGTTGTTCGGCCAGTTTCTTTTTTTCTGCTTCTGCTTGCGCTTTTATTCTCGCTTCTTCGCTTGAATAGCGTTTGAAGTCGATTTTTGGATACATAGCCAAAACCTCTTGAATATCTTTGTTGGCATAAAGACATAAACGTTCACTGCCAACCAAAAGTTTAAAACTGCTTTTTACCCGATCGCTTTGAAAACAGTTACCCAACAGAAAAACAATTGCTACTTCACCTTTTACGTGGTCGCTCCGAAAAGCCTCAAAAATATCTCTTAATTCTTGGGTATATTGCCCTGTATCGCTGTCCAAATCGTTTTTCCAAACAAAAACTTCGCGCCTCATATTTGGCGCTTTTGAAAAACTGACTGAAGGAATATGAAATGGCATATTTCTTGTTTGCGCATCCAATCGTTTCAACCAATCATCGGCTTTATATTCTAAACGGTCGATTTCGTCTTCCTTTTCGTCTTCCGACGATAATACACCAGTTGATTTGTTCACTTCGTTAACAATAAAACGTACCAACGCTCTTTTTCGAGGGTCTAATCCCTTTCCCTTATAGGAAATGGTTTGACCATCTTTTAGGAAATAATTGTCTGAAAGCGAAAGTTTTATTAAATTCAATGTTGAATTTGATGCTTCCATGAAGACGGCAATACTTCCGTTTGCAACTTTCAATCCTTTTTTATTCAATGCATGATAACATGTCAGTTCGGCAATCGGAATCGTATATGAGTCTATCTGGAATTTTTGCTTTCTCAGGTAATCAACCGTTTTTTGTTTGGCGTTATCGCTGATTGAGGACGAAAACGTAATCAAAGTCGGAATCGCGTCCGAGTCATCCAATTTATATTGATGAAAGGCATTGCAAAAAATACTGAGTAATCCGGATTCTTTAAGCAATTCAATCACAGGGTAATCTATACCCCTCAACGTAAAAGATTCCACTTCTTTTTCGATGTAATCGAAAAATCTTCCATAATAATTAACCTCAGAGTTGTTGAAATGTGGCTTATTATCCTTTCCAAAAGAAATGGAGTTTTGGTGTGGATTGTTGTGAAAATACAACCACAGCAATTCATCCTTGTCATTAGTAATCGGATACGATGTGCCATTGTCGGCACAAACTGTACCGACAATAAATTCCACATCGATATGCAATACTAAATAACTCATCTTCCGTTTTACGATTTAAATATTTCAGGAATAAGGATTTGTTCTAAGTAGCAAAGACCTTCTGCAATCAGAATCGGGAAGCGATATTCAAAACGTCCGGATTGTTGTTTAGCGTTTCTGGCTTTAGTGTATTCTGAATCATTTTCAATAAAAGACGCTAACCGTCCTGAAAGTTCCTTGCTGCGGTTTTCAAGAACTGCTAAATCCTTAACCAAACCTCGGCTTGAAACGAATTCAATGAATATCCGCAAGAACGTCTCGAAATTTTCTAATCTTTCGGGAAATTCGAATTGACCTACTCTTTCAAAATATTCGTCAGAAACCACTTCATGTTCTTCGAACGGAATAAACTGACCACCTTTCAAATAACGGATGTTTTTTTCGGCAAAAATATCGGAGGTAAATCGAACATCACGGTCGTAGATTAGATTTTTGTCTATCGCTAATCCTTTGGATACTTCCGATTTGTTGTCAACCGTAATGTCTTTTCTGTAAAACAAACGGATATTTTCAGCGCCTTCGCCAAACCCTTTTTTGAAACATTCCTCATAATAGGCATTGGTAGGGCTACTTCCCGGAATAGTTTGCAGCCAATGAAACAGGCGACCTCCTTTGCCAAAAGGCATCAGATGTACTTCACGAACAGCAGTCAATTTATTTTCCTTTACGGTTTTAGCGCAAAGTTTGCCTGAATAAAAAACAAGCAACCCAGTGACATACGAAGGAATGGCATAAACAAAAGGGGACTCGCGTCCAATGAAACTGTAAAATGCAGAGAAATCGTCGTCTGTTAATTGGTCGAAAACGCTATTCAGGTAGAATGGCGATTTATGCCCTACTAACAAGATTTCCCTGATATTCTCAACCTTGATTTTGCGTTGTCCCTCGTGAAAATCATAAATGGCTTTACGGAACCTGCCCGACTTGATTACCGCATCAAAGAAAACACCTGCTGCAATACGAATAGAACTTTGTTTAAACAGACGCGGATCGTTATTCGCATTAATATCTTTGGCTAATATCAGAATGTCGCTTGTACTGCCTCCTACATCAATTCCAAGAAACAGATTGTTATTCAAACCATAATCCTTGCTAAGCGCATATTTGCATACCGATTCGGCTTCTGTTTGTTCAATAATAGAATCAGGGCGTAGTCTTGTTCGTGTATTGTTTTCAAGTATTGGTGTGATACTCGGCAATTGCCCATTGTAAATTGCAGTATATTGATTCAGGTCAAATGCAGACATGGAGCCGGGAAACGACCATCGCAGTTCTTTTGGAGCATGTTTTTCGGCATATAAATCAGCGCAAATAGATAACCAAACTGCTTTTAAGAATGCTGTTTTCTTGGCTAATCCGGCGGTATCCGACAGCCATTTCATGTTATAATGTAACGTTCCGGCCTGAGTCTTAATGATTTGTTTGTCCATTTCCTTAACTAAAATATTCATTTCGTTTACAGCCACTCCTCCAGCAATTTCTTTATCTTTATGTGCTCCAATATAACGCACATCGTGTTCGTGTAACCATGACTTAATCTGCCCATTCTTAACCGATTCGTTCGAGAAAAACAGTAATTCATCTCTCTCGGCAATTGTTCCACTTTCTGCTTCGATTCCAACCAATGCTAAACGGCGATTCTTAAATGGAATCGGTTGCGCTCCGCTGTTTGTTATCGTATAATGTACACACGAATTATTACTACCAAAATCAATCCCGATAATGGCGTCCTGATTAACCGTTTCAGTCGTTAAGTCTATGATTTTCTTTTCCCCCATCGATTCATCACCCGGATTTTTGACGATAAGATAACCTGCAAGTAGCGATTTTCCTGCATTTTCTATTCGTATTTCCAAACCGGCAACAGGGCGATTCGATTTAATAACCTCATATTTATGCATTTCCTGAGGAACCTGTCCTGCCGGATAGGTAACTAAATTTGTTATTTCCAATCTTGCATCATCCAATTGTTCTGTGGGACTGTTTGAATATACAACCGAATGAACCGTACTGTTTCCATGTGGGCGTTTTACGGTAATGATTTTCTGCTCCTGTCCACTTTTGAAAAATGGAATAAATTTAATTCCCTGTACATTAAGCGGATATTCGGAATAAAGATAGTATGCATCCCAATTATCGGAAATAAAATCCGGCCAAATTATAACCTTGTTATTTGTTGTCGCCCACTCAATTTCATATTCCTTAGAATTCAGTTTATAAGGTTGGTTATCAATAGATACGGTTAAATCAACAATCAAATTGCCTTGTTCGCTGATTTTCCCGACGATATCGAATTTTGAGTCTTCGTGTGAAACCAAACGACCTAATTGTTGCGTAAACATCTGAATACCTTCCATACTCAATGGCAGGGCAAAATATTTGATCGGGTTTTCTGAATCACGCACATCGTTCACTTTCAGGAAGTAAACTGCAGCCTTTGAAAGCGGATTTTTGAAATCAGACGATTCGAACCATCCAAGAATCATTTTATCATCTTTCAGGATATTCTGCAAATCGCTTAGTTCGGCTTTAATAATATTTGTATTAGCAGGTCGGTCGAATGTAAATTCGCCTGTATGTAACTGATATACTTTTTGAAAGGAGGCGAGCAAATTTCGATAAGGCATGGCTAAGTTGGAATATTTGGCAACCGTTCCATTTTTTTGTAAATGACTCTCTTTCATTTCAATATCTCTTTGCCATTCGCGCAAACAGGTTTTCAACCCTGACAAATCCAATTTGTTTTGTGGTCGGGAAAGATTGATATTTTTTTCGTATTCGGCAAAATTTCCGTTAATGTTTTTGATGAAAAGATACATTTTTTGTGTTTTATCCTTGTCTAAATATCTTGTCGGGTCTTCAAATTTCCCATTTCTATACCAGTTAACATCGCTTACGTTTTTCAGATTATCATATTCAACAGCCGGGAAAACGATTGAAAATGGGGATGTTCCGCCTATAATCTGACCGTTGTACCGAATCAATTGCACATACGGTAACTCATCAGGATTACTTTGTTTTGCTATCCGATCTGTCCAGAAATCGGCATCATCAAGCAGCATACGACCAAAAGCGTCTGTTAAATCATACAAGTCACTTCCTTTCGGGTTGAGATAGATAGGTTCGGAAAACGAAACCCTATCGGGAAATAGCGCAATCAATGCGATCAGTCCTTTCCATTCATTTCTTAAGATTCCATAAAAATCAAGCAATCCAGACGTTGTAATATTGGCGTCTTTCCGTTGCAAATAGTCGAATGCAAACCAAAACAGTTTGGCTCTCGCCCATGGCGTCGGCACACCTGAAATCAGCGTACTTGAAACCTGATTGATATCCAAATCGCCTGCAATTATACCTTGTATAAAAGGTTTAATCTGATCATGAACATACCATTTCCCTTCGGGATTTGATTTCGTTCCTTCAGTACTTTTTATAAGTTTTGCTTTTCCCATAATGCTTTAACTGTTAAATTCATACAACTTACAGAGCGTATCATACACCTGTTTGATTAACTTTTCATTTTTATTGGTAATACTCTCGGATTCAGCGGTATTTATAAAAGCGCTAAAAAATTTATCCATAATATCACTCATTATACCTGTCCTGAATTTATGACTTTCAAAATCTGATCCAATTTGATAAAGTGTCTTATTAAAATTAAATCTTTCGAATTCTCTCACTGAATTACATCCGAAAATGGCTGGATTAAGCAGAAAGTTGTCACCCCCACCAGCGGAACGGTGTAACTGTCGCAACCATCCATCTTTGATTTCACCATTGTCAATTTTGAAATGGAAAAGTGACATGTATTTTTTTAGATTACGAATTTCTTCGGGATCAATATCTTCGTACCCTTCAATTTTAACTTTTTTCAACCCCCCGACTTGCGCCTGTTCGAAAAAGTCATATTTTTCCAATAAAGCCAGATAACTCATTGCTGTGAACAGTCCGATTTTCTTTGCAAATTCTTCTTTCTTTTCACTTCCAACATAATCGGCAAAATCGATTTTGCCGTTTTCATTGAAAGTACGGTACAGGTATTCCACTCTTTTTTCAAGTTTGAGATCATCCAATCCGGATAATCTGTCAACATCAGAACCCTGTTCGGGCGAATTGAAGAAATGCCATGCTGCAAAAGCAGCCAGAAGTTCGATATAATGAGAATCGTTTTCCTGATTTTCGCCGCCGGTAATGGTTTTATCTTTTACCTTACCCGGCTTCCAGTCAATGCTTTCCGTACCCATCATATAAAATTTTTGATAGGTTGTCTTCACAGTTTCGTCGGCTTCGTAAAACATCATAGCAGCCTGTGAATTGAGTGAAAACTTGTCGGAAGTAGCAATCACTTTTTGTTTTGCTTTCTCGCTGTCGCCGGGTAGTGGGAAAGAAAAATAACTCGTAAGCAATGTCGCGCCAAAATAGGCGTTCCGTTCGATATCGGTAGCATCAGAAATTTGTGCTGCTGCTTCTTTTATGGCTTTAGGGATGATAGGAATAGAAGAAGCCCCTGTTCCGCCAAATACCGAACCAAGAATAAAAACGCGTGGTTTCCCTGATGAGCAGGCAGAAATCAATTCCTGAATAAAGCGTCGCAAATCGCTCCGATCATTCGTTCGCACATCGTCAATAATCGAATGATACATCAACAGGCTTCCCAGATGAGTCTGCGCCCGATAGCCATGCTTCAAGTCGAAATCTTTGGCGTTGTCCGTAAACAGCAGATCGGCAATCGCCGCTTTTTCGGGATTGCTGAATTTAGCGTCGCTATAATGATATAAAGCGCTGAATGTGGAAAGTTTTGAGTAATCGGGACTGAATTGATAGTAATGCAGGTTGGCAGAAAAAAATGTATTTTCCAATGCGAACTGTTTTTTATTCACTCCCTTAGTCTTGATGTAAGCCTCTTTCAGGTTTTTGAGACGTGTGAAATTCCCGTTGTCCTTATCGGTATCCAAGGCTAACAAATGAACGTCTGTTTTGTCAAACATGCCAATTGCGCACAGGTGCGTAAATGCCTCAATGCAACGCATCCCGGTACCGCCGATTCCTATTACAAATATTTGAGACATAATGTGTTATTTTTTTGATTTACCCAAAATACTGCCCCATTTAGAGCGGCGAAAGACGAACATCGTTATAATACCGGCTGCGGCATACACTCCAAGAACGACCAATGTTGCTAAAATATTGGCAGTTGAAAATTGTGCTTGCAAGGGCGCTTTTGTAATTAAGGGGTACCAGTGAATTACATTGAACAGAAAAAATCCTATAGGCATTATGATTCCTACGATAATAAACCACCAACGTCTTGTAATGTGGTCGGTACTTTTTTTCCCCCCATACTTAATCAAATTGGCAATAAAAAATGCCAAAACTACTGCCACAAGGGCAATAATCACAGCGTACATATAGGTTTCGCCTATCAACGCTTCAAGTTGTCTTAAAGAATCTATTTTCTTCATTTTAATGCTCTCCTGAATATTTTAATGATTTACTGTTTATATTTCTCGGTTTTAAAAAAAATCGTGTGAATAACCCGCCGGTTTGCTGCCCGATGAGGTACGACCTCTGTATCGCGAAGGGCGTTAACAATGCTTTGAGAAACGCAGATCGCCTCGCCGTTTCCAAACAGTGATTGCCATGTAAACATGTCCGGTTGAAAAGGTTTTATCTCAACATCCTTAATCACAAAATCCAAACGGATAAGGTTTCCGCAAAATTCATCAGTGAGATAATCAAAAATCTTGTCAGTCAGGAACACCTTTAGTTCGCTGTTTTGCAGGGCGTTTTTATCAAGCATAAATCCTTCCGACATATCAACTTCTTTTGGTTCATTGATAGTTAATCCCATATTAAATGCCGCAACACTGTCAATGAATAAATATTTCTCTGTGATATTAGTCGCTTTAATTGCAACATCGGTAACGTTATAATTATTCCCTTCATTGAAAAACAAATTATGAATCAGCGGAACAGGCTCATCACCGTTAGGTTGTCCGTATTTGTCCAATTTCATGATATATTTGCGAATATCAGACCATTTATTATAGATTTCGATATAATCAAAACCATTCAAATTGGTGAATTCAAAATCTAAATCACTGGCAACCAAATCACCCTCTCTTTTGGTTGAAATGTCCGCATTAGTCATCTTGAATAACTTACAAGTTCCGTCTTGCAAAAATGGTTCAATCTCACCCAATAAATGAGTAATGGGAGCAGCCATATAATCATTTGTAAATAAGAAATAAAAACGCTTTTTATCAAACATTCTTCCCTGCCATTTCTCTTGATAAGGCTCTACCACAATATAAATAGAATGTCCTCTGCGAAGCCAATTTCGGAATGGTTCGCTCATGTAAGCCTCAAAATCGAGATTTCTTTTTGATTGTTGTGCGGTATCAAACCAGGATTCACAATCCGTAATCAACACGGCTTGTTGGTCATCGTTGCAAATCCTGAATATTACCCCTCTGATATCCGTAAATGGTACATCGCTGTCAATCCTCTCTAAGGCTTCAGAAACCCTGTTTGAACCTCTGCTCAAGGCTATCGTTTCAAGTTTGCCGCCCTGCATTAATTGCATTGTATCACAATATTGCCCTAATTGCGGGCGCAAGGCGATGAAAACCCTTGAAGCGTCACGATATTGTTTCATCATGCAAGTCGATTGGTCGAAGTAAAGAACCGTACTTTGACGTAATCCCTCGTACTGTGTTGCTGTAGGGTCATAGATTTCTTCCTGAAGAATTTGGATGTCTACTTCCAATGTACCCTTACAACATGTACACCCTCCTGTACATTTGGTAAACCCAAAAATCACGAAAACGAAAACTGCTAAAATGTAATGTCTGTTCATATATCTAAATTTTTTTCTTGATTCGTACACATTAGGGCATAAAAAGAGCGTGATACCTACTATTATCTGCTGTTCAAGGTCTTCCACAACCCACAATGCCGGATAAGTTCTGCTCACGCCGCAACGTAAGCGTCCACTAACTTATTTCTGGCATTGTGCCCTACTTAAACGCAGGTAAACTGTGGAAGTTTAGAACAGCCAAAATAATAGCAATACGCTATTAATATGTCCAAGAGAGAAAATTTTCTCTCTTAATTTTTCACCATACGCAAATTCTTTTTAAAATTACACGAACAAAGGTACGTAATACTTTTTACATATTCAACATTTTTCGTTTTAATTGTTTTTTATAAAAGTTTTTTTAGCAACTTGTTTCCTCAAATAATTCGTGTTGGTTTTAATTAGTGTTTTGTTTTTCTGGATTTTATATTCGTCGAACTGTTTTTTCAATAATCCTGATTTGATTTGTCGGTACATCAATAATCCGAACTGCGATTGGCGACATATAAGGGATTATCCGCATATCTGTCAGGCTAAGAAGCAAATTTTTCTAAATCATTTAGTGAGGTTTGAAAAGGAAGCCGAAGGATTCACATGCTTATAGGAAATGGAAGCACCCATCCCCTATTCGACCCCTATAAGGGTCGTTCCTTGGATGATATTTCGCATTTGCTATAAACATGTGACCTCTTCGAGGTCAAAAAAGCTCAATAATCATTTTACGTTTTTTGCAAATCACTGCTTTCATAAAGCATCTCTTTCTTCGTTGCTTAATCCCATTTGTTTAAGTTATATTGATTCCTTCCCGTTGTACATTTTTATAGAAACTTCTCATTTATTTTCCTCTTTTGTGCCTGAATACAAAAATACTACATCCATTGCATTACCGTCTGAATATTTTCCTACCCACCACTCTTTTTGCGGATTTTCTTCAACACCGATAATTGATACTTTTTTAACGGTATCATATCCGTCTTCTTATCCTTCGGTTACAACC
>Ga0209737_10002293_pt1 | contig 13408 bp, 11 predicted proteins | sample TergutCu122P3_FD_187284 | JGI IMG/M metagenome (GOLD analysis project Ga0209737, IMG submission 187284) | Cubitermes ugandensis P3 segment gut microbial communities from Kakamega Forest, Kenya - Cu122 P3 (SPAdes) (version 2) | ecosystem: Host-associated > Arthropoda: Insects > Digestive system... | reverse complement strand
AGAGTGGCGCAGCACGAAGACGACGGCGCGCACCAGGGCCAGCGAGGTCAGCAAGGGCAGCGCGAGCTTGAGCAGATTGAGCTTGATGAAGGGCGTCAATAGCGGCAAGGCCAGAGCAACCAGCAACAGGCCGGATAGCGGAAAAGCCAGGCGCGCGCTGGCTTCGCCGAAGCGGCCGGTATTTTCGGCCTGCCGCCTTTGCCACCAGCGGGCAAACAGCAGGGCAAAACCCAGGCAGACGGCCAGGGCGGCCAATTGCCAGATGAAATCCGGCCCCTGAACATCGGCCCAGAGGTTGTGCAAGAGGCTCAGGGCCGGTTCGCTGTTTTGGCTCATGAGCGGCGCTCCAGCACGGCGGCGAAAAAGCCGTCGGTTTGATGATGGTGGGGCAGAAGACGCAGCATGCCGTTCATCTCGCCGGGAAGCGCGATGCCATGGCGGGCCAGCGCGCTGGCGGCCGGGATCAGGGTGAAATCGGGATGCGCGGCGAGGAAGGCGTCGACGACGGCCTCGTTCTCCTCCCCCAGCAAGCTGCACGTGGCATAGACCACGCGCCCGCCGGGGCGGAGCAGTTTGGCCGCGGCGGCCAGAATGGCCGCCTGCTTCCCGGCGAGCTCGGCCACCGAGGCTTCGCTTTGCCGCCATTTCAGGTCGGGATTGCGGCGCAAGGTGCCCAGGCCCGAACAGGGGGCATCGACCAGCACGCGATCGGCCTTGCCGGCCAGACGTTTGATCCGGGTATCGCGCTCATGCTCGATGCGCACCGGATGGATATTGGACAAGCCGGAACGGGCCAGACGCGGCTTCAGCTTGGAAAGCCGCTTGGCGGAAACATCGAAGGCGTAGAGGCGGCCGGTATTACGCATCAAGGCCCCGAGCAGCAAGGTCTTGCCGCCCGCGCCCGCGCAAAAATCGACAACCATCTCGCCGCGCCGGGGATCGAGCAGATAGCCCAGCAACTGGCTGCCCTCGTCCTGCACCTCGATCGCGCCTTCGACAAACAAGGGATGATTGACCAGCGCCGGCTTGCCGCGCAGACGAATGCAAAGGGGCGACAAAGGGCCCGGCTCGGCGGCGATGCCGTCGGCGGCAAAACGGGCCAGCGCCGCGTCGCGATCCATTTTCAGGCTATTGACCCGCAGATCGAGCGGCGCGCTCTGATTCAGCGCGGCTGACAGCTTGGCCAGCTCATCTTCGCCGAATTGCCCAAGCAGGCGGGCATGGAGCCAGTCCGGCAAATCGCAGCGCACGGCCGGCGCCATCTCGCTCTCGTCCATGTGGATTGCCGCCGCCAGCCACTCCTCCTCGCCCGCCTTGAGCACGGGCGCGAGTTCGCGCGCGCTCCAGCCGCGCACGACCGCCAGCGCCACCAGGAGGCGTTTGCGGTCGGAAAGCCTGCCGGCGCAGCGCGCCTCCAGACTGCGCCCCCGGCGCAGCACGGCGAATACCGTCTCGGCGACGAAGGCGCGGTCGGCATGGCCCAGCGCGCGGTGTTCGCGGAAATAGCGCGAGACGACGGCGTCGGCGGGATGTTCGAAATTCAGCAACTGGCCGAGCACGGCTTCGGCATGGGAAAACAGGGCGGGCGTAAAACGGGCTTGCATCAGAATCCTAGATCGGTGGCGACTTGCTCGAAGCTGTCGCCATGCTTGTCGGTGAAGCGGATTTTAACCGGCAAGCGGCCATGATCGAGCGCGATCCAGATTTCCGTCGTGCTCTCGGTCATCGCTCGCAGGTGCAAGGTGCGAAAGCGCCCGGCCGGCACCTCGATGTCCTCCTCGCCCAGGGCGTCGATCTGGCGGCGCTCGAACCAGCGCTCGGCGGCGATGCCCAATCCCGCGCCTTCGGCCAGTTCTCCAAGATAGGCGAGCTGGTAATTGAGCGACAAAATATCCTGAGCGCCGGGCATCAGCCGGTGCGAACTGCCGTCGCGCAATAGACGCAGCTTTCCGGCCTCCCAGTCGAAGTCCGCCCCCTCCTCGGCCTCGCGGCCATCGCGGCGGCTGCGGAAAGTCTCTGGCCGCAGGCCGCCGGCGACCACCCGGCCGCGACTCTCCAGCGTCATCCGCACGGGCCGGAAAAAGCCGACAATGCCGCTGGTCTCGCTGACCCCGTGCAGCCAGTAACTGCCGTCATCGCCAAATGCCCAGCGATGCTCGGCGCGGCCAACCTCCATGCCGAGCGATTCCTTGATGATGATGAAGCGGATCACGCCGCTGGCCGGCAGCGCCAGCGCGGGCGGCCCCGCGTCCGACGGCGGATCGGCTTCGATGATCTCCTCGTCGCCAGCCTCGGCTTCTGGTTCCGCCCTGTCGATAGCGACCGGCGTCGCGGTCGCGAGCGCCGGGCTAGCCATGGGGATTGAGGCCGGGCGCGGCTTGGGCGGCGGTTTGGGCCTTGGCGCGGATACCGTTGGCGGGGGCGCGATCGCCGCTGGCGCGGGTACAGCCGCCGGCGAAGGCGGCGGACGCAATTCGGCTTGCAGTATGAGCGTATCGGGTTCGTCACCAAACAATGCAAAGTCGATCCCGAACAGCGCCGCGCCGTGGATCAACAACGATCCGGCCAGGGCGGCGAACAGGACGACCGGCATTCGCCTTCAGCCGCCCCCGGGGGCGATCAGCGCCGCCGCGCTTTCGCCCGCGCCGGCCACAAGCACGCGGCCATTTTGCAATTGCAGGCGGCCTTCGGCGAACCAGCGCACGGCGCGCGGATAAATCACATGCTCCTGGGCCAGCACGCGGGCGGCCAGGCTGTCTTCGCTATCCGAATCCAGCACCGGCACCGCGGCCTGAAGAATGATCGGGCCGTGATCCAGGGCCGGGGTGACGAAATGCACGGTGCAGCCATGCAGGCGCACGCCCTCCTCCAAGGCCCGCCGGTGGGTGTTGAGCCCCGGAAAAGCCGGCAGCAGCGAGGGATGGATATTGAGGAGCCGGCCTTCGTAATGCCGGACGAAATCCTCGCCGAGTATGCGCATGAAGCCCGCCAGCACCACGAGATCGGGGGCGTGTTGGTCGATGCATTCGGCGAGCGCCCCATCGAACGCCTCGCGGCTCTCGAAGGCCTTGTGGTCGAGCGCCACGGCGGCGATGCCGGCGCGGGCCGCGGTTTCGAGGCCCCGGGCCTCGGGGCGGTTGCTGATGACGGCGGCGATGCTGACGGGCAGTTCGCCGGCGTCGCGGGCGGCGATCAGGGCTTCCATATTGCTGCCCCGGCCGGAAATCAGGATGACGACACGTTTCATTTCAAAAATCCCACTGGCAGGAAAATGCCGCCGATCACGGATTGAGTCACCCGGGACAGGGTGCGGCCATTGCGGTCGGCGATGATTTTGGCCATGAAATCGAGCAATCCGGTCAGGCGGCCGAATTCGCGCTCGAAGGAAAGATTGCGCCTGGACGGATCGAGTTCATTGGCGAGCAGGAAGGTCTCGCCATTGGAGAGCCGGTCGTTGGAGAGCTTCCAGATGGCGATTTCCATATTGCGGGCGCTGTTGAAGAGCTTCATCTCATTCAACTGATCGAACAGGAAAAACTCCTGCTTGTTCTCGAAAGCCGCATCGACCATGGTCAGCAAGCCGTACATCAGGGCCGCGACGCGATCGCCGGAATAGGCTTCGGTAAAAGCGAGCGCCGCCGCCTGTCCCTCGCGACGCCCGCCGAATTCCGTCCAGGAGACCGTTTCGCGATGGCGCAAACGCTCGATCGCCGCCTCGCGGCTGGCCTCGCCGCCCTTCTTCCATTCCTTGGGATTGCGCTTGTACAGCTTGTCGGCGATCAAAAGCAGCCCATCGACGACCTCGGCGCGATTGGCATCCGCAATGCGGTCAATCTCGGTCTTGGCCAGATATTTGACGTCGAGCTTGGTCCCGGTTCGTCCCTGACGATCCATGTCGGTGGCGCAGCCGCCCAGCAGCAAGGCGCACAAGAGGGGCAAGCCCCAGGGGCGCATCAGGCGCTCCGGCTCTTCAAGATACCGATGCCGACCGGGATGAGCGAGACGATGATGATGCCGACAATGATCAGCGACAAATTGGCCTTGACCCAGGGCTGATTGCCCAGCCAGTAGCCGGCCAGACACAGCGAGACGACCCAGCCGAGCGCGCCGGCCAGGTTGTAGAACTGGAATTTTCCGTAGGACATCGCCCCGATGCCGGCGACGAAAGGGGCGAAGGTGCGAAACAAGGGGAGGAAGCGCGAGATCACCAGCGTCTTGCCGCCGTGTTTTTCGTAGAAGGCATGGGTCTTGACCAGCGCCTCCTTGTTGAAAAAGCGCGAACTTTCCCAATGAAAGACCTTGGGCCCGAGAAAGTGGCCGATATGGTAATTGAGCGTATTGCCCAGGGCCGCCGCCGCCGCCAGCACGGCCATCAGCGTGACGATGCCCATGCCGCCCTCGCCCAGCGCCGCCAGCGCGCCGGCGACGAAGAGCAGCGAATCGCCGGGCAGAAAGGGGGTGACGACAAAGCCGGTTTCGGCAAAAACAATGGCGAACAAGATGGCGTAGATCCACAGTCCGTACTGCTGAACCAGCAAGGCCAGGTGAATGTCGAGGTGGAGAACGATGTCGATGAATTGGCTCAGGAGTTCCATGGAGTGACCGGGGCTTTGAAAGAGGCCGCATTATAATCCGCGCATGCCGACCATCGCCCGCCTCCCCGACCTCCTGATCAGCCAGATTGCCGCCGGCGAGGTGGTCGAAAGACCGGCCTCGGTCTTGAAGGAATTGCTCGAAAACAGCCTCGATGCCGGCAGCCGGGCCATTCAGGTGCATCTCGAAGAAGGCGGGATCAAGCTGATCCGCGTCACCGACGACGGCTGCGGCATCGCAAGGGATCAACTGGCGCTGGCCCTGACCCGCCACGCCACCTCCAAAATCGTAAGCCTCGCCGATCTGGAGCGCGTCGGCACCCTGGGATTTCGCGGCGAGGCGCTGGCCTCGGTGGCTTCGGTGGCGCGGCTTGCCATCACCAGCCGCGCGCGCGGCGAAAGTCTCGCCTGGAAACTCAAGGGCGAGGCGGGGGCAGAGCCGGAACCGGCGGCGCTGATGGCCGGCACCGTGGTCGAGATGCGCGACCTTTACTTCAACACCCCGGCCCGGCGCAAATTCCTGAAGGCCGAGGGCACCGAATTCGCCCATTGCGCCGAGGCCGTCAAGCGCCTGGCCCTGACCCGCCCCGAGGTCGCCTTCAGCCTGACCCACAATGGCCGCGCTTTGTTCCAACTGGCCCCGGCCGACCGCGCCCGTCGCATTGCCGACATTCTCGGCGAGGACTTCATAGAGGCCGCCCGCAGGGTCGAGGCCGCCGCCGGGCCGCTTTCCATCGCCGGCTTCGCCATCGACCCCACGCGCGCAAGCGAGGCGAAGGACGGCCAGACCGTGTTCGTCAACGGCCGCTTCGTGCGCGACAAGGTCATCGGCCACGCGCTGCGCGAAGCCTACCGCGACGTGCTGCACGGAAGCCGCCAGCCCGCCGTCTGCCTCTTCATCGAGATGGATCCGGCGCTGGTCGATGTCAATGTGCATCCGGCCAAGACCGAAGTGCGCTTTCGCGATTCGCGCGCCGTGCATCAATTCGTATTCCACGCCGTGCAGCGCGCGCTGTCCGCGCCGCTTGGGGCAGAAAGCCCGGTTCAGCCGGCCCCGGCAGAAACGCGCCCGGAAGCGGCGCGCCCCTATCCTTCCCCCGTCTATGCGCCGCCCCCCCGCCAGAGCGCGCTCGGCATCGCCGAACCAGCCGCCGCGGCCTATCTGGCCTTCGCCGGGGCCGCGCGGCAGGACGCTGAAAGCGGCATCGCGCCAGCGGTCTTCCCGAGCGCCACGAGCGATGCGCCGCCCCTCGGCTATGCGCTAGCGCAATTGCATGGCATTTATATCCTGGCCCAGAACGCGCGCGGCCTGGTGCTGGTCGACATGCACGCAGCGCACGAGCGCATTCTTTACGAAAAACTGAAGGCGGCCTGCGACAGCCAGAGCATCGCCACCCAGGCGCTGTTGATCCCGGCCGTGTTTACGGCGGATGCGCTCGACATCGCAATCCTTGAGGAACACAGCGCGGCGCTGGCCGAACTGGGTTTCCAGATCGCCCCGCTCGGCCCCAGGGAGCTTGCCGTGCGCGGCGTGCCGGCGCTACTCCAGGGGGGCGACCCGGTGGCGCTGGCGCGCGCGCTGATCGCCGAATTGCAGGAGCACGGCCAGAGCCGGCTGCTCACCGCCCGGCGCGACGAGCTCCTTGCGACGCTGGCCTGCCACGGCGCGGTGCGCGCCCGGCGCTCCTTGTCGCTACCGGAAATGAACGCACTGCTGCGCCAGATGGAAGAAACCGAGCGCGCCGGCCAATGCAACCACGGCCGGCCAACCTGGACCGAACTCTCGCTTTCAGCGCTCGACAAACTCTTCCTGCGCGGCCAGTAGGCGGATTCCCGTCCCGGGAAGGTATCGGCGGACTCTGAAAAACCCTAAACTGTTTCTTTCATCCCCAAGGAGCCGAGACATGAAAAAGTGGTTGATTTCCGCCGTCCTGCTGCTCATCGTCGGCGCGCTCGCCGTCTTCCTGTCCAGCAATCCGCTCGGTCGTCTGGTGAAACTGGCCATCGAGGAATTTGGCCCGAAAATGACCCAGGCCGAAGTCAGCGTCGGCGCGGTCAACATTTCCGCCACCGATGGCGAAGGCTCGATCGCCCAGCTCAAACTCGGCAATCCCAAGGGCTTCAAGACCCCCCATGCGCTGAAGGCGGACCGGATCGCGCTCTCCCTGGAGCCATCGAGCCTCGCCAAGGATGTGGTGCTGATCCGTAGCATCGCGCTGAACGGCCCGCATATCAGCTACGAAAAAAACAGCAACGGCCTCAGCAATTTCGACGTCATCTTGCGCAATGTCGAGCAATATCTCGGCGTCTCCGGTAAAGACAAGAGCCGAGACGAAAATAGCGGCGACCAGAAAAAAATGATTATCGAGTCGCTCAGCATCCGCAATGCGAAAGTCAGTTACAGCGGCCTGCTCGATGTCGATCTGGATCTGCCCGATATCGAACTGCGCGACATCGGCAAGAAAAGCGGCGGCGTCGATGCCTCCCATCTGGCCCAGGCCATCCTCTCCGAACTGAATGCGCAGATGCTGAAAACCCTGACCAAATCCCTGAGCGACGGCGTGAATGCCGTGACCCAAAGCGTCGGCGCCGCGGCGGACAGCGCCAAGAAGTCCTTCAAGGGGCTGATCGGGAAGTGAGGCGCTCTCACTCTCATTGAAAAGTCCCCCGTTTTCGCTGCTTGCCCCCATCCCAGCCTTCCCCCGCAAGCGGGGGAAGGGGCCAGATCCCCTCCCCTGCTTGCGGGGGAGGGTTAGGGTGGGGGCAGCAGCGCGAAAAAGTACACAACGAAACCGCTCTAGCGAGCGCCAAGCCGCGCCAAGCTATTGCAGTTCGGCCCGCAAGTGAGCCAGGCTGGGAATATTGATGCGCTTGCCATCCACCTGGATCAAGCCCAGCACGCTGAGTTCGTGCAGAATGCGCGAAAAATGCTCCTGCGTCAGATTGAGACGGGAGGCAATCACGCCCTTGGTCACCGTCAGTTCGACCACCGCGGCATTCCGTAACTGCTCGGACTCTGGAATTTCGTGCAGCAGATAGCCGATGATGCGCTGCTTGCCGGACAAGAGCGAATAGCCCTCGACATCGAGCATCAACTGGTGTGCGCGCATGGCCAGACCCGCCAGCATCCTGCGCCCGAATTCGTGATTCTGATCCAGCTCGGCCAAAATTGCCGACTTTGGCACATGCAGCAGCAAGGAGTCGGCCAGGGCCTGGGCCGAGACGACATAGGTCTTGTCGAGGAACATGATCGCCTCGCCAAAAGTCTGCCCCTGTCCAATCACCTCGACGACTTTCTCGATTCCCTGCGGCGAGGTGAAGGACAGTTTGATCTGCCCCACCACCACGATATGAAAACCGCTGCAAGGGTCGCCGCGGTGAAAGAGCGCCTCGCCCTTCTTGCAGCGTATCTCCCGCGTCACTTTGGCAATGGCCGCGATGTGCTCCGGCTCCAGGCCGCTAAACAGCGCAATGCGACTCAAATGGGTTTCGATGTTGATCGGGCCATGATCTCGCACACACCCTCCTTGTGGCTCGCAAAAGGTCAAATCGTCACAACGCGTTCCATTTAATACATTTTTTGATTTTAATCAAATATGGCTTAAGAATAGGCCGGTCGCCGCCGCCAGGAAGCCTTCCGTCATCGTGTTAACATTCGCCGCCATGACGCCCCCCCCGCTGCCCCCCGCCATCCTGCTGATGGGCCCGACCGCCTCGGGCAAGACCGCCGTGGCCCTGGCCCTGGCCGAGCGCTTCCCCGTCGAATTGATCAGCGTCGATTCGGCCCTGGTGTTTCGCGACATGGACATCGGCACCGCCAAGCCGGACCGCGCGACCCTGGCCCGCGCGCCGCACCGGCTGATCGACCTGATCAGCCCGGAAGAAAGCTACTCGGCGGCGCGTTTTCGCGCCGACGCGCTCGCGGCGATGGCCGACATCACGGCAGCCGGCAAGGTGCCGCTGCTGGTCGGCGGCACCATGCTTTATTTCCGCGCCCTCTTGCATGGCCTCGCCGAATTGCCGAAGGCCGATGGCGCGCTGCGCGCCGAAATCGACGCCGAAGCGGCCCGCCTGGGCTGGCCGGCTCTGCATGCCCGCCTCGCCGCGCTCGACCCGGTCACCGCCGCGCGGCTGCATCCGACCGACAGCCAGCGCCTGCAAAGAGCGCTGGAAATCTGCCAGCTCAGCGGCCAGCCGATGTCAGAGCTCCTGGCCGCCAGCGAATGCCAGCCGCCGCCCTACGCCATGCTCAGCCTCGCCCTGCTGCCCGCTGATCGCGCCGCGCTGCATGCGCGCATCGCCCGCCGCTTCGACGAAATGCTGCTCGCCGGCCTCGATGGCGAGTTGCGCGGGCTGCGAAAAAAATACGCCTTGAACCCGGAGCTGCCCTCGATGCGCTGTGTTGGCTACCGCCAGATGTGGGCCGCCCAGGACGGCCTGATCTCCTACCCCGAAATGCGCGATCGCGGCATTTACGCCACCCGCCAGTTGGCCAAGCGGCAAATCACCTGGCTTGGCAACTCATTCGACGCCGAAAGCTTCGACTGCCTGGCCCCCGATCTGACGGATGCCGTCAGCCGGCGCATCGAGCATTTTCTCGCCACGGCAAGCCGGAACTGACAAGGCGACAGCCGGGGGATTTCCCCAGAGCAATTGCAAGAACCTCCTGAGAAAACCCCCCAACAATATTGACGCATCATTCCCGCCGTTCGAGAATGGCGGTTTCTCAGGGGGTGGGGTGATGCAGACATCGGCGGCAATGCAAACCTCAGAAGCGGGGCTGGCGTATCGGGATTTGCTGTGGTTGCTCGGCAGTCTGTGTAGTCTTTACCGCATCCCCTTCGATCCCAAGCTGATCGAGCAGGAATTTCCGCCGCCGCACGATCTCGCCACCTTGCACGAGGCGGCGCGCCGTCTGGGTTACAAGACGGGCGTCTCGACCCGGCCCGACGACTGGCACACCCTGCCGCTGCCGGCCATTGCCTTTCTCCGGGCGGCGCCCCAAACCGAGCGCCCCGCCCTCGACGCTCCGGGCGGTGAAGCCCCGGTTCCCTGCCTGCCCGTCCTGATTCTCAAGACCGATGGCAACAAGTTCCTCTATTTCCGCCCCGGCGCGCCCGCGCCGGAAACCCTGGCCGTCGAGGAGGCCGACGGGCAGCTCGAACCCAGGCTGATTCTGGTTGCCCGGGAGGCGGCCGGCCAGGACGAGGCCGTTGCCGGTTTCGAGCCCCCCAAGAAAGCCTTCGGCTTTCGCTGGTTCATTCCGGAACTCCTGAAACACAAGCCCATCTGGCGCGACGTGCTCACGGCCAGTCTGGCCATCCAGTTGGTCGGCCTGGCCACGCCCTTGTTCACCCAGGTCATCATCGACAAGGTCATCGTGCATCAGACCCACAGCACCCTCATCGTGCTGGGCGTGGCGCTCTTCATGTTCATGCTCTTTACCAGCGGCATGACCTGGCTGCGCCAATATCTGGTGCTGCACACGGGTAATCGCATCGACGCCGTGCTCGGCAGCCAGGTCTTTCGCCATCTGCTGCGGCTGCCCGTGCCCTATTTCGAGAATCGCCCGACCGGCGCCCTGGTGGCCCGCCTGCACGGCGTCGAGACCATTCGCGAATTCGTCTCCGGCGCCGCCGTCACGCTGATTCTCGACCTGCCCTTTCTGTTCATCTTCCTGGCGGTCATGTTCGCCTACAGTTGGCAACTCTCGCTGATCGCCGCCGGCCTCCTGGGGGCCATCGCCCTCATCAGCTTCTTCGTCGCCCCCGTCTTTCGCGAGAAGTTGAACCGGCAATTCATGCTCGGCGCGAGAAATCAGGCCTTTCTCACCGAATACGTGGCCGGCATGGCCACCGTCAAATCCCTGCAAATGGAAGCCGACATCGACCGCAAGTACGGCGACTATCTCGCCCAGTACCTCGCCGCCGGCTTCTCCACCCGGCAGGTCGGCAATACCTACAACGTCGCCAGCAATGGCCTCGAACAGGTGATGACCCTGTCCATCCTGATCTTCGGGGCCCTGCTGGTCATGCAGAACGAAGGCTTCACCGTCGGCATGCTGGTGGCCTTTCAGATGTTCGCCGCCCGGATGAGCCAGCCGCTGTTGCGCCTGGTGGGTCTGTGGCAGGAATTCCAGCAGGCCAATATCGCCGTCAAGCGCCTGGGCGACATTCTCGACATGCCGCAAGAACCCCACACCCTGACCCCCACCCGAGAAAACCAGGGGCCCGGACGCATCGACCTTCGCCATCTCGCCTTTCGTTACAGCGAGCACCATCCCTGGCTTTACCGCAATCTCAACCTGAGTCTCAAACCGGGACACCTGACCGTGCTGATGGGCCCTTCCGGCTGCGGCAAGAGTACGCTGGCCAAACTGCTGCTCGGCTTTCATCACCCCAATGAAGGCCAGATTCTGCTCGACGGCAAGGATATCCGGCACCTGGCCGCCAACGAGCTGCGCGCCGTGTTCGGCGTCGTGCCGCAAGAAACCGTGCTCTTCGCGGGCGCCCTGTACGACAACCTGGTAATGGCCCATCCCCATGCCAGCTTCGAGGAGGTCATCAAGGCCTGTAAGGCCGCCGAAATCCATGAGGTGATCGAACATCTGCCCGATGGCTACCAGACCGAAATCGGCGAGCGCGGCACCGGGCTCTCGGGCGGACAGCGGCAACGCATCGCGATTGCCCGCGCCTTGTTGAAACGCCCGAAGATTCTGATCTTCGACGAAGCCGTCTCCAATCTCGACCAGCACACCGCCGAGCATTTCGCCAAGACCATCAATCAGCTGAAGGGTCAGGTGACGATGCTCTTCATCACCCACCAGATTCCCCGGGGCTTGCATGTGGATGAGGTCATCGAACTCGGCGGCGACCACACGACCCGGCAGATGGAGGTGGTGGCGGAGGAAGGGGCGTGAGTGGGGATGGGGGTCGGGATGGGAATCTGGAACAAAAGCCGCGCAACCTCCTGCTCGTCCATCCCAATTTCCCCGGTCAATTCCGCCATCTGGCCGCTCAGTGGGCCCAGCGTCAAGACCTTCGCGTCGTCGGCCTGGGCGGCGCCGGGTCGCCGGGCATGGCCGGCTTGTCGCATCTGCGCTATCGCTCGCCCCATTGCCCGCCCGGCGGTCATCCTTACCTGCGCCCGATGGAACAGGCCGTGCGCGTGGGCCAAGCCGCCGCGCGCGCCTATCTGCAACTCAAGCGCCAGGGCTTCATCCCCGATGTCGTGCTCGCCCACCCCGGCTGGGGCGACACGCTCTATTTGCGCGATGTCTTTCCAAAGACCCGCCTCATTCACTTCTGCGAGTGGTACTACCAGGCCCAGGGCGCGGATGTCGGCTTCGATCCCGAATTTCCCGCCACGCTCGATGACCACGCCCGCATCCGCACCTGGAATGCCCTGCACGCGCTGAACCTGACCTTGTGCGACGAGAGCGTCTGCCCGACCGCCTGGCAGCGCAGCGTGCATCCCGACATCTTCCAATCCAAGATTCATGTACTGCACGAAGGCATCGCCACCGAGCCGCTCACGCCCGATCCGCAGGCAAGCGTCACCTTGCCGAGCGGCGCTCAGGTGAAAGCCGGCGACCCGGTCATCACCTATGTGGCCCGCAATCTCGAACCCTACCGGGGCATCCACAGCTTTTTGCGCGCCCTCTCCATCGTCCAGCGCCGGCATCCCCACTGTCAGACCCTGATCGTCGGGGGCGACGAGGTCAGCTACGGCCAGCGCCCCAAGGATGCCGCCAATTGGCGGGAGAAACTTTGCCGCGACATCGCGCTCGACCCCAAACGCACCCACTTTCTGGGCAAACTGCCCTATGAGCGCTATCTGCGCGTGCTGCAAGTCTCTGCCGCGCATATTTACCTTTCTTATCCCTTTGTACTTTCCTGGTCCATGCTCGAAGCCATGGCCAGCGGCTGCCTCATCATCGGCGCCGACACCGCGCCGGTGCGCGAAGTCATCCGCCATGGCGAGAACGGCTGGCTGGTGGATTTCTTCGACTATCCGGGCATTGCCGAACGCATCATCGAGACCCTGAACGATCCGGCCGCGCAACAACCGCTGCGCCAGCAGGCCAGACGCGACATCGCCACCCGTTATTCGCTGGCGCAGGGACTGGCGGGGTATGGGCGGGTGTTGGGGGTGTAGCCTGGGGTTGCGGAAAGGCTGTCCTGAAACACTTCGACGCCTTCAAGGCCGCTCTGCTGCTCTTGGGGCGTCGCGCAAACCATCGACATCGCCCTGGCAAACCGGGTTTCAAACAGTATCCCCAGCAACGGCAGCAACCTGCTGTGCGGCACGGAATTCGATGACGCCATCGACGGCAAGAGGGGCAACTCGATAAGCCCAAGGTTCTGGCAATGCCAGCACCGACGCCGTTTCTCGGGGCATTCACCGGCAAACATCATGCCGGGGCGCTCGCGCCGGGCACCCCAGTTCCATGCCATGCGAAGCAGCCGCACCTGTCATCAAATTTTCTCTTGACATGCGCGGCGATCTCTGGCGGAGTCATGCCTTCGTCGTGAGCAGATGCAAGATGAACACAACGCTCGAAGAGGTCGGGGTTGAAAAAACTATCCCAAGTACGCCCCCTTGTGGGTTGTGCCGGGCATCAATGCCGATTCGCAAAAACCCCTCATGGGCGCGGCGCTTTCTTCTCCCCATGACGGTCCGGTAAAGGAGATTCCCGACATGTCCGAGGCAACAATCCGAAAAATACCTCTCGACCTGCTCATCCCCTCCCCCTTCAACGCTCGAAGATTCCGAACCGAAGCGCGCATACAGGAAATCGCCCAATCCCTCTCCGT
>Ga0209737_10002292_pt1 | contig 13412 bp, 12 predicted proteins | sample TergutCu122P3_FD_187284 | JGI IMG/M metagenome (GOLD analysis project Ga0209737, IMG submission 187284) | Cubitermes ugandensis P3 segment gut microbial communities from Kakamega Forest, Kenya - Cu122 P3 (SPAdes) (version 2) | ecosystem: Host-associated > Arthropoda: Insects > Digestive system... | reverse complement strand
AACCGATTTTTATGCACGTTTGCAGTTAACCCAAACTTACTCAAAAATAACCAAAAAGTCAAAGAACTTATTGTATTCGGCACAATTGCCGCATGAATTACTAAATTTTATAACGAACTATTGTCAATAATTCAAACCAAAAGCCCAGAGCGGAATTACATTTTTATAGCCATATTCTATATCGTCTTTCACGATATAGGCATTTTTCAAACCTTCAATTTGTTTTTGGGTTTTGTTTTTCCCGCCCACTTCAAAGGTCATATTATTGATATTGAAATCGCCTTTTTCGGAGCGATATACTTTTTGATTGACGCGCATTTGGTTAAAAAAAACGGTTTCGCGCAAATTGCCGGTGTCGGGCTCTTTTTCCGACAAACAAAAAGCAAGATTCGTATTTTCTAAATACACTTTTTCCACTTTTCCAACCACTAAAAAACTCTCAGTTTTTTCGCGGAGTTGAGCAATCATTCCTGCTTTTTCGATATAGTAAAAATGATCAGCAATATTATTTTTGCTCACTTCAATCGACTTTGAAAGACTCGAAAAACTGGGTTTAAACGGCACGTTATCAGCAATAATCGCCAAAAGTTTCAACAATTTTCTTCCTGTCGAAATATTCATATTGGCATACACGGGAATATCAGATTCCATTGTTTGAGAAATGATTTGTCGCAAATGCGCCGAAAAAAACTCATCGTTTCCAAACGGATAATAACCTTTCTTCAAATACTCTTTAAAGTATTTTATCGGGTAGCCGATGGTCGCCTTCAATTCATTTGCCTTGTTTGCGATAATGTCTTCGAGCGACAACACAGGAGTCGTAATGCCGTGGAAAAGTTGCAAATATTCACGAAACGACAAGCCTTGCAAATGGTACAACAATGCTCTGCGGCTCAAATCGGCATTTCCTTTCAAAATATCCAGCACCGACGAGCCTGTAAAAACCACTTTCAAGTCGGGGTATCTATCGTAAATATTTTTCAATGAACGCGACCATTCGGGATATTTGTGTATCTCATCGACAAACAAAAACTTTCCGCCATTTTTGTGAAACTTATCTGCTGTGTCGAGCAGAGAATTTGAAGAAAAATACAAATCGTCCATCGAGATATACAAGGTATCGGCAATATTGTGATTTTCTTTTATGTGTTGCAGTAAAAGCGTAGTCTTGCCCACGCCACGCGGACCAACAATGCCAAAAAGGCGGTGTTTCCAATTAATTTTCGGGTACAAATACCGCTTGAAATCCAAATTGGTTTTGCGCAAATGCTCTTCAAAATTCTGATATAATGCGTCCATATTTCAATAAATTTTTGGCAAAGATACAAAAAAATCCCTCACACAGGGATTTTTTGTAAAAAAATATCCCTCAATGAGGGATATTTTTTGATTTTTAATTTTACTTCGCATAACTCACTGCGCGGGTTTCACGTATTACCGTGATTTTTACCTGTCCGGGATAAGTCATTTCATCCTGTATTTTTTTGGCAATATCAAACGATAGTAATTCGGTGTCTTTATCGTCAATCTTATCAGCACCAACAATTACACGCAATTCGCGACCTGCTTGAATGGCGTAGGTTTTCAATACGCCCGGATAAGAAAGTGCTAAGTTTTCGAGATCTTTCAAACGCTTGATATATGCTTCCACTATTTCGCGGCGTGCACCCGGACGCGAACCCGAAATAGCATCGCAGACTTGTACAATTGGCGCAAGCAAGGTTTCCATTTCAATCTCTTCGTGATGCGCACCAATCGCATTGCAAATATCCGGCTTTTCCTTGTATTTTTCGGCAAGACGCATTCCGAGAATTGCGTGTGGCAATTCAGGCTCATCATCCGGCACTTTTCCAATATCGTGAAGCAAACCGGCTCTACGTGCTTTTTTGGCGTTCAAACCTAATTCGGCAGCCATTGTAGCGCAAAGGTTTGCGGTTTCGCGTGCGTGCTGCAACAGATTTTGTCCGTAGGACGAACGGTATTTCATTTTACCCACCAGACGAATCAATTCCGGATGTAAACCATGTACGCCCAAATCAATCGCGGTACGTTTGCCGACTTCAATTATCTCTTCTTCTATTTGCTTGCGCACTTTGTGTACAACTTCCTCAATGCGCGCCGGATGAATGCGTCCATCGGTTACTAATTGATGAAGCGATAAACGTGCAATTTCGCGACGCACCGGGTCGAAAGCCGAAAGTACAATTGCCTCAGGCGTATCGTCAACAATAATTTCAACGCCTGTGGCTGCTTCCAAAGCGCGAATATTACGCCCTTCGCGACCGATAATGCGTCCTTTAACTTCGTCGGATTCGATGTGAAAAACAGTAACCGAATTTTCAACTGCGGCTTCGGTGGCTACGCGCTGAATGCTCTGAATGACTATTTTTTTCGCCTCTTTGTTTGCTGTCATTTTCGCCTCTTCCATAATATCGTTAATGTACGACATGGCGTCGGATTTGGCATCTTCTTTCAAACTTTCCAGTAATTCGGCTTTTGCTTGCGCAGCCGACAAACCCGAAACGGTTTCTAATTGCTCTTGTGCTTGACGTTGAGCATGTTCGAGTTCTTTTTCTTTTCCGTCAATAATTTGCAGTTGCTTTTCTAAATTTCTGCGAATCGATTCGTTCTCGTTCAATTTGTGCTGCAATTCACCTTGACGCTGATTTAATTGCATTTCGCGTTGCTGCAGCTTTACTTCTAAGGCTTGGACTTTTGAATTACGCTGTTGCACTTGTTGCTCATGCTCTGATTTTAACGCGATGAATTTTTCTTTCGCCTCTATCATCTTTCTTTGTTTCAAAAGATCGATTTCGGCTTGTGCTTTTTTCTTCCAATTTGTTCGATTTGATCGAACTACAAGAATACATCCGCCAATGCCGACAGCAAATGCGAGTATTCCGATGATTATAGTTGTGAGGATCATAGTTTTGTAATTGTATTGATTATTTTAATTTAGTTTGCTACATAAAAAAACGCATTGCCAAATTCCAATATTTCGGAATAAGGAAAATGCGTGAAATCGTAAAAAGTGATAATTTTATTGGTTTCCGGACAAAACTTTTTCCAACTCTCTATCCAACTGTTCAATCTTTTCTACTATCGGCGATGTGGTTTGCTCAAAATTCTGTTTGCTCAAAGCAACAGCAAGTTGATATGCCACTATCGATAAAATCTCTTCTGCCGAGCATTGGTTGTATTTCTGTTGATAGTTGAGTAATAATTTATTGACTCTTTTTTCGGCATCTCGATACATTTCCTCGTCTTTACGAGCAATATTCATCGGTATTCGGAAGCCACCAACATTAATATTTATTGAAAAATTACCCTCTTTCATAAGCATGCACTCTATTATTCGTCTAAAAGAGCCAAGCATTTGTCAATTTCGCGCACCATTTTATCTACATACTGCTTGGATATTTTTCGTTCTTTGGGCGAACTGCTTAAATAGCGAGCTGTACGCAAATGGTTGTAGTTTTCTCTGATTTCCAAAATTTCTTTATTGGCATGCATAAGCTCATTATGCTTCTGACTGAGCTCTGCTTGCAATGAAGCATTTTGAATTTTCAACGACTCATATTCCGAAATAAGCCTTTGTAGTTTGCTCTCAAACGAGCTGATTAACTCTTCGTATCTATTTGTCATTGCTTTTCAGAAAAAAACAACACAAAAGTACAGCATTATATTTGAAATTGAAAATTTATTTGTGTTTTTTTGAAAAAAATAGACGGAATTTTGAAAAAACCTATCAAATTTCTAATTCACTCGAAATTTCTCTTCTCCGTTCACCAAAAAACCAACAATCTGTTTCGCGGCAGCGATGCCTGCGTTGGTATTTGCTTCGGCGGTTTGTGCACCGATTTTTTTCGGCGTTGCGAAATAGCGCGTCGGGAATTTTTCCTGCATTTCGGCGTGATTATCAGGCAAAATATCAGTCAGGTATTTGAAATCGGTGCGAGCGTCCATAAATTTCACCATTTCTGCTTCGTCAATCACTTCTTTGCGGGCGGTATTTACCAATACTGCGCCTTTCGGCATTTTGTCGAGCAAAGCATAATTGATTGATTTCTTGGTTTCTGCTGTTGCCGGAATGTGTAGCGAAACCACATCGCAAAGCGCGTACAATTCTTCCGCCGAATTGAGGGCTTTCACACCATCGTTTTCGATAAATTCTGCCGGCGCGTAAGCATCAAAAGCGTAAACTTCCATCCCGAAACCTTTGGCGATGCGCGCCACATTGCGCCCAACATTGCCGTAAGCGTGGATGCCAAGTTTTTTGTCTTTCAGTTCCGTGCCCGAACTACCGTTGTAAAAATTGCGGACAGCATATATTAACAGTCCGAAAACGAGTTCGGCAACGGCATTTGAATTTTGCCCCGGCGTATTCATCACGCAAATGCCTGCTTTTGTGGCTGCGGCTAAATCCACATTGTCGAAACCTGCACCGGCGCGAACAATGATTTTCAGGTTTTTTGCCGCGCCGATTACTTCCGCATCAATAATATCACTGCGGATAATCACGGCATTCACATCGGCAACTGCATCGAGCAACTGCTGTTTCTCGGTGTATTTTTCGAGCAAAACCAATTCAAAACCGGCTGTTTCAATTTCTTTTCTGATTCCGTCCACCGCCACTTTAGCGAATGGTTTGTCGGTTGCTATAAGTATTTTCATTTTTCTTTTGTTGGCTAATCGGTGAATCGGCTAATCGATTAGACAGTTAGACGATTTACCGATTCACCAGTTAGACAGTTAGACGATTAGACATTCTTTTCAAATTCCTTCATACAATCAACCAACGCTTGAACGCTTTCAATCGGCATTGCGTTGTAGGTTGAGGCGCGGAAACCGCCTACCGAGCGATGTCCTTTGATGCCGCTCATTCCTTTTGCTGCAGCAAATTTTCCAAATTCATCTTCCAAATGCTTGTATTCGGGCTTCATTACAAAGCAGATATTCATCAACGAGCGGTCTTCTTTTTCAGCCGTTCCTTCAAAGAGTTTGTTGCGGTCAATTTCAGCGTAAAGCAAGTCGGCTTTGGCGAGATTTTTCTTGTACATTTCCGTCAATCCGCCGTTTGCTTTGAGCCAACGCAACGTAAGAAGTGCCGAATAAATTGGCAGAACCGGCGGTGTATTAAACATCGAGCCTTCTTTTATGTGCGTGCGATAATCCAGCATTGTCGGTATGTGTCGCTCAACTTTGCCGAGCAATTCGTCTTTCACAATCACAAAAGTTACGCCTGCCGGGGCAAGATTTTTCTGCGCACCGCCGTAAATCATGCCGTATTTCGACACATCTACCGGACGCGAAAAAATATCCGACGACATATCAGCCACCAAAGGCACCGGCGAGTCAATATCGGTGTGAATTTCCGTGCCGAAAATCGTATTATTCGTCGTGATGTGGAAATAATCGGCATCGGCAGGAATCGTATAGTTTTTCGGAATGTAATTGTAGTTTTTGTCTTTCGACGAGGCAACAACATCCACTTCACCAAAGGCTTTTGCCTCTTTCAAAGCCTTGTTTGCCCAAACGCCGGTGTCCAAATACGCGGCTTTTTTGTTCAGCAGATTGAACGGAATCATTGCAAACTGCAAACTTGCACCGCCGCCCAAAAACAGCACCGAATAACCTTCGGGAATTCCGAGCAAGTCCTTAAACAACGCAACCGCTTCATCAATTACCGCCTCAAAATCTTTTGTACGATGGCTTATTTCGAGGATAGAAAGCCCGATTCCGTTAAAATCTAATACTGCGTCGGCAGTTTTTTCAATCACTTCGCGGGGAAGAATGGATGGTCCCGCGCTAAAATTATGTACCTTCATAAGATTTTGATATAAAATGATGAATAATTAAGCGACAAATGTACGATTTTTTCGGGGATTTGCAATTTTTTTCGGTTTTTATTTTACTCAGATTTGCAAAAAAAATTTTATCTTTGCATCGATTTTGGTGTCTGCTTTTGTTTTCACAATTGCGGATAAAAGGGAATTCGGTGCAAATCCGAAACAATACCCGTTGCTGTAAGTTCTTATTCAATTACGAATTAAAAATTACGAATTACGAATTGAATTTAGACGAAACAACACTTTTGCCACTGGAATAATCTCGTAATTCGTAATTGATAATTCGTAATTGAATTTCCGGGAAGGCGTTTCGTTGAAAAGAACAAGTCAGAAAACCTGCCAACATCATCAGATTTTTCGTTGCTTTCGGGAAAATAAGGCACGGAAAGATAAGACTTCACAATTATCTTTTCGGATTTTTTGATAACCACGAATTTGCGCGAATTAATACAAATTAGTGCGAATTTTTCATTCGTGTAATTCGTGGCAATTCGTTTTAATTCGTGGACAAAACAACTAATAAAAACAAACAGCAAATGAAAAAGATTTTTCAAAAATTCGGATTGTTGCTCGCAGTAAGTTTGACGGCAGTAACATTCAATTCCTGCGGTGGCGATGAGCCCGACAAGCCCGAAGACCACTCGATGTTCATTACCGATGTGTTCGAGTTTGTTTACGCGCCCGGACAGCACGCGCGAGATATATGTTCGGAAACAGAAATGCAGAATTTCATCGGACCGCCCGTCAGAGATACGCATTTGGGTGGTTGGGGCGGATTTATCATTGCCGGATTCAACCACAATGTGCCGAATGTGCCGGGAATGTCCGATTTTGAAATATTTTCAGCCGGTATTGCACCCGAGCCCGGCGTGGTATTTGTCATGATGGATGAAAATGGCGATGGCTTGCCAAACGGAACTTGGTTTGAACTGCGCGGAAGCGAATTTGAGAATCCGAAAACCATCCGAAATTTTGAACTCACTTATTTCCGACCGAAAAATAATTCGTCGAATGTTACTTGGCGAGATAATCAAGGAAACGAGGGCGAACTGCGTTCCGGACATGGCGGTGCAAACAGCGCGCATTGGTGGTGGGGCGAAACCGAAGGCGAAAGTATCACGTTCAGAGGTACTCGTCTGCCCGATTCGCACGTGAATGTTTCGACCGGAACGAACGAACATTGGATTGTGCCCAATACGATTTTTACTTGGGGATACGCCAAAAATAATCAAGGAACCGATTTTTCGCGAGCCAACAACAGAACAAGCAATCAATTTAATATTGAAAACGCGGTCGATGAAAACGGCAATTCTGTGCATTTACCGCACATCCGTTTCATAAAAATTCAAACCGGTGTTTTCCAGCAAGCCGGCTGGCTTAACGAAATTTCGACCGAAGTGCAAGGTGTAAGAAGTTTACATTTCACCTCAACCTCTCGTTCCGCGAAGCGTCCAAGCGCAACAGAATGAACAACATCGCCGTGAATGTCCAAAGCGACGAACCACCGTAGCTGAAAAACGGCAACGGAATACCGATAACCGGCATTAGTCCGATAATCATTCCGATATTTATCATGATGTGGCAGAAAAAAACACTCACCACACCATAACCGTACACACGGCTGAAAGTGTCGCGCTGTCGCTCGGCAATGTGAAGCAGGCGAAGCAGAAAAGTGAGATACAAAAGCAGTATCAAGGTGGTGCCGACAAAACCAAACTCTTCGCCTACGGTGCAGAAAATGAAGTCGGTAACCTGCTCGGGCACATAATTGAGCTTGGTTTGTGTGCCTTGCAAAAATCCTTGTCCGAGCAATCCGCCCGAGCCGATGGCAATTTTCGACTGATGGACATTGTAGCCTGCACCGCTCAAATCTTCGGTCATATTGAGCAAAACCTCGATGCGCACGCGCTGATGCGAAAGCAAAACCTCATCGAACACATAATCGACTGCATAGGAAAAAGCAACCGCCGAGAGGATGAAAAGGATGAGTCCGCGCAGTTTTTTCGAGCGTTTGACAAGCGCAACGGCAGCCCAATACACCACGGTTGCACCGATGGCAATAAGCGCAACATAATCATAACGCACCGTAAACCAAAAATTAAGAACGTATGCCGTGAGTGCGATGGCAATCATTCCGCCGAGCATTATCCACGAACTTATTTTACTGCCTTTGTGCGAAAAGAGTGTGTAGAAAAATTGCGCAATCAAAATCAGCACCATCGCAATAAGTTTTCCCAAATCGCCGATTTTGCCTGTTGCGGTTTTGAGCGAAACAATTTCATATTCGTTCAGTTGAACATTTCCACATTCGAGCAGCACCGCGCCTTCGGGCAGCCAAAAATCGAAACGAACGAGCGCAATAAACAAAATTATTGCAAAAACGCCCAGCAAAAGCACCAATCCGCTCATTCCTTCGCGGTAAAAAACCAATACAAAAGCCGCGAAAACAAGCGCAGTACCGGTTTCATTCTGAAAAATAACGATGATAAACGGAATAAACAACAGAAGGCTCAGTGAAAAATAATCTTTCCAACCGTCAATCCGTCCGCGCATATCGATGAAGCGCGCAACGGCTAAAGCGGTAATCAGCTTGGCTAATTCGGCAGGCTGAACACTCATAAAACCCAAATCAATCCACGAACGCGAACCTTTAATCGGCTCGCCGATAAAAATGGTAACAATCAGCAGTAGCATAATACCGAGATAGGCAAAATTGACAAAAAGACTGTTGAACAACTTATAATCTATCAGCAATATAAATACGATAACCACAAAAGAAGTTACAATCCACACAAACTGCTTTCCGGCAAGTGTGTTGAAATCGAATATCGACACATCGGGATTATTAAAATCGTGCGATGCGCTGTAAATGCTCAGCCATCCGCAAACAGCCAAAACCACGTACATCAAAACCGTCCACCAATCAATCGACCGTTTTACGCTTGTATGTCTATAAGTACCACCTAACATAATTTTTAGAGTGTAGATAGTAGAGTGTAGAGTGTAGATAATTTTGCTATCTATACTCTAAACTCTACTATCTAATAACTACATCCGGGTTTGTTATCCAATTTTCCATTCTTTCCAATAGTTCGGTGCGTCTAACTTCGCCCAAAATATATTGTTCTATCATGAGCGATGCAATGGGCAGAGCGAAAGTTGCTCCGAAGCCCGAATTTTCGACCACTACGGCAATCGCAATCTGCGGGTCGTTGAGCGGTGCAAAACCAACCCACATCGAGTGGTTTTCGCCGTGCGGATTCTGCGTTGTTCCGGTTTTTCCGGCAATTTCAACGCCCGGCACTTGGTTGCGTATTCCACCTCCGGTAAATACCATCATCCGCCTCATTCCTTCCACGACGGGCACAAAATGTTCGGGACTGATGGCTGTATAGTTTCGTTGCAATACCGATTCTTCGGTTTTGCGCAAATGCGGTGTGATAAACCAACCTCCGTTGGCGAGCGCGGCTGTGAAATTTGCCATTTGAAGCGGCGTGGTCAGAATTTCGCCCTGTCCGATAGCCAGCGAGCGAATGGTCATTGCACGCCAGCCTCGCGGTCCGAATCTCCGGTTGAAAAATTCTTCGGTTGGAATAAATCCGGTACTTTGCTGAAAAATGTCGGTGTTTTCAAACCGATCGCCAAGCCCGAAACTTCTTACTTTCGAAGCCCAAGTATTGAATGTTCGTATAAAATTCACGTTTCCAACGCCGTATCCTTCCAATTCGAGCGTATTGCGGAACGCTCCCCAAAAAAACGGGTTGCAGCTCTGTTGTATCGCCACATACACATCGGTAGGTGTTTGATGGCTGTGCGTGCATCGAATAGGTCTTGATTCTCTGCCGTGGCAAATAAAAGTTGTTCGGGTGGTTATTGCGCCCATTTCGAGTGCGACTGCCGCCTGAATCATTTTAAAAGTTGAACCGGGTGAATATTGCGCTTGCACGGCGCGGTTGAGAAGCGGTCTTGTTGGATCTTCTACCAATTCGAGGAAATTTCGTCCGCGCTCGCGCCCAACCAAAAGCGAAGGATTGAAAGTCGGGTTGGAAACCATTGCCAAAATCTCGCCCGTTTGCGGTTTAATTGCCACAATGCTTCCAATCATTCCGTTCAGCAGTCGTTCGCCGAGCTGTTGTAATTCAATGTCGAGTGTGAGTGTTATGTCTTGTCCTGCTACCGGCGGTCGGTCTTCAATGCCACCTCTGTATCTGCCTTGTATTCGTCCGTGTGCATCGCGCAGCAGCACTTCCACGCCTTTTTCGCCGCGCAGCAGCCGTTCGTAAGTGAGTTCGATACCGGCTTGTCCGGCAAAATCGCCACGGCGGTAAAAATTATCCGCTTCAAGCTGTCTGGGCGAGACTTCGCCGATATTTCCGAGCACGTGCGCCGCATAAGGGAAAGCATACTCGCGCAGTTCGCGGTTCACTATATCGAAACCCGGAAAACGATAGCGAAGTTCTTTGAAGGTAGCCACATCTTGCGCCGTGAGCTGACTCATAAACACTTGCGGTGTGCGCCACGAAAAACCGCGCCGGCGGCGGATTTCGTCCATTCGCATTTCAAAAAAATCTCGATCGATGCCCAACACACGGCAAAGTGCCAGCGTATCGACCTGCAAACGGCGCATAACCACCGTAATATCGTAAGCCGGCTTGTTGTACACGAGCAGCGTTCCGTTACGGTCGAAAATCATTCCGCGTGGCGGATGCAGCGTTCTGCGAAGCAAAGCATTGTTTCTTGCCGCCGTTTCAAATTCATCATCAAGCACTTGAAGCCTGAAAAATTGGGCAATAAAAACGATAATAACCCCGATGAATATGGCAGCTATTACATATTTTCTATTTTGATACGGATTGCTAAGCATTTGAGATTTTTAATTTCCAATTTTCAATTAATTCTCAATATGTTCTTCATTGAAAATTGAAAATTGTTTAATTGGGAATTTGTTTTGCAAAGGTAGCGAAAATTTTCAAAAACCCCTTTGTCTCATTGCTTCAAAAGTAAGAATCGCCACCGAAGTATTCACATTCAGCGAATCAATAATGCCGCCCATTGGGATTTTTACGCGCATGTCGGCATTTTTTATCCATTTTTCTGATAATCCGGTTGCTTCGGTGCCAAACACAAGAGCGATTTTTCCACCCAAATCCAAGTTGTGATAATATTCCGAAGCCCTGAGTTCGGTTGCATAGGAACGAATATTATTTTCTTTGAGCCAAGCTATTGTTTCCTCAAAAGTAGAACTTACAACATCGACAGCAAACACACAACCTAAGCTCGACCGAATGGCGTTCGGATTGTAAATATCTGTTTGCGGATCGCATATAATAACGCCCGAAACCTGCGCAGCATCGGCTACTCGACAGATTGCACCGAGATTTCCGGGTTTCTCGACCGCTTCCAAAACAATGAAAACCGACTGCTCGCCTACTTGCAAATCTGAAAGCTCTTTGCTCGGTATTTCGGCAAGTACCACAAGTCCGCCTGTTGTTTCACGATAGGAAATTTTTGAAAAAACAGCCGGTGAAATTTCGACAATTTCTGTGTGCTCGATTTGTTTTCCAACAATGTTTTTCATTTCTTCCTCAGCAATTAGATCAGGACAGAAAAGTACTTTTTTGAAAATCACACCCGCTTCGTTTGCTACGCTGATTTCTTTTGTGCCTTCAATCACAATTGTGTCGCGCAACTTTCGTTCTTTCGATTTGCTTTGCAGCAGTACGATTTCTTTTATTAATGGATTTTGTAGGCTTGAGATTTTATTCATTTTCTTGTTGAAATTTATTTTAAAATCGCCTGTTTTTGGCTCTGTAAAGGTAGTAAGAAAATTTTATTTCGGAAATCAAATCTTGTTTTTTCTCGCCAATTGCGATCGCAAAAAACCAATTTGCCAAATTGAAGAAATTTTGCTTATCTTTGTAACATTTATTGCATTGGTCGTTATCAGTCAAACAGCTTTGCAAATAGCGTATGGCATCGTGATACCCATATATCAATTAATCGGATATATTGGCACCTTTTTGATTTTCGGCTCGATTGCAACGATAGTAAATATCAGATTTTTGACAAAACTATAAAAATATGAACGAATTAGCAATTCTCTTTCAACAACTTACAAACGAAAAACCGCTTTCGATTGAAGAATTGTCGGCTTCGGGTTCCAACCGCACCTATTTCCGTCTTAAAAGCGAAAACAGCTCAATAATCGGCGTTAAAGGCACATCGGTGGAAGAAAACCGCGCTTTTATCGAGATGGCGAAACATTTTCATAAAATCGGTTTGCCGGTTCCGCAATTTTTCATGCAAAGTTCCGACGGTTTGTATTATATTCAGGAAGATTTGGGCGATGAGCTGTTGTTTAACTACATTGCCGATGGACGAAAAACGGGCGTTTTTCATGAAAATGAAAAAGAGATGCTTCGCAAAACCATGCGCAAACTTGCCGAATTTCAGGTGCTTGGCGCGCAGGGTTTCGACTTTTCTGTCTGCTATCCGCAAGCCGACTTCAACGAGCGTTCCATTGCTTGGGATTTGAACTATTTTAAATACTGTTTTTTGAAAACTACGGGACTTGATTTTTTGGAAGCTCGATTGGAAGATGATTTCAAAAAACTGACCGCTGTTTTGCTTCAAACAAATACAAATACGTTTTTATACCAAGATTTTCAGAGCCGAAACGTAATGATAAAAGAGGGTGAACCTTTTTTTATCGACTTTCAAGGCGGTCGGCGCGGACCAGTTTACTACGATGTTGCCTCTTTTTTGTGGCAGGCACGTGCCAAATATCGCGATGAATTACGCGAAGAATTGCTCGATGTTTATTTGGACGCACTCGGAAAACTGATGCCGGTTGATAAAAAAGATTTTTGCAAACATCTGCAACATTTTGTGCTTTTCCGAACACTTCAAGTGCTTGGTGCATACGGATTTAGGGGATATTTCGAGAAAAAACCACATTTCTTACAAAGCATACCTTTTGCGATGGAAAATTTGCGCGAAATCTTGAAAAACGACATTCCCGAATATCCATATTTGGTAAAGATTTTGCGCGAAATGGCTTATTTGAAGCAGTTCAGCGAAGTGTCGATGCACAAACCTTTGGTTGTAAAAGTCTATAGTTTTGCCTATAAGAGAGGTATTCCAAACGATGATTCGGGCAATGGCGGTGGTTTTGTTTTCGATTGCCGCGCCGTAAATAATCCGGGAAAATACGAGCGTTACGAAAACCTGACCGGATTAGACGAGACTGTAATTGAATTTTTGGAAAAAGATGGTGAAATTACCAAACTGCTGAAAAGTGCCATTAAAATGGTCGATGCTTCTGTAGCGCGCTACAAAGACCGCGGATTTACCAATCTGATGGTTTGCTTCGGCTGCACCGGCGGAAGACATCGCTCGGTATATTCGGCACAAAAAATGGCTGAACATATCCACAAAAAATTCGGCGTAGAAGTACATTTAGTTCACCGAGAGCAGAATATAGAAGCAGAATTTAAGAGCCCCCTCTAACTCCCCCAAAGGGGGAGAACTTTTTGGAAGTGCAAAAATTATCAAAGTGCAAAA
>Ga0209737_10002291_pt1 | contig 13413 bp, 18 predicted proteins | sample TergutCu122P3_FD_187284 | JGI IMG/M metagenome (GOLD analysis project Ga0209737, IMG submission 187284) | Cubitermes ugandensis P3 segment gut microbial communities from Kakamega Forest, Kenya - Cu122 P3 (SPAdes) (version 2) | ecosystem: Host-associated > Arthropoda: Insects > Digestive system... | reverse complement strand
CCAAATGCTTGGATAAGGGCAAACAGTCAAGCGCACATCCAAAAAACAATTACCGTCATTTTCTTCAATAAACAAATAATCGAACACTTTGACAGCCTCCATAAATTGGTCAGCCGACATTTTAAAGGTATGCCGTTTTGCCCGAACACGATAAAAATCATCCTTCCTACGTTTGCGTTTCAATCGAGCACCCATACAAAACAAAAGCATTTGCGTTTTAATTTCCTGTATCGGGTCGGCACGTTCCACCAATTTCGACAAAAAAATCAATTGTTTTTCCGTCATTTCGTTCATACTTTCCGGCAACATGAAGTCAAATTCCTTTCCGTTTTTCTCTATCAATGTCAATGGTATCATCCAATATCAATAAAAATTTTTCTATTCGCATCATTCCACTTCAATGCACTTTCAAACGGCTCAATACCAAATTCATCGGCATTTTCATTTAAAATTCGCTGAATTTCAGCCAAATAAAAATCCGCTTGGTCGGCAAACCAGTTACCGGTATAATCCGGGTCAATGTAAATCGGTCGCACAACAGGGCGAAACTCCTGTTGTTTATCCGTTTCGCGATTTGTTTTGCTCTTCTCGCTCGTGTGCAGTTCGCCGATTTTGCACGCCACAAAACGCCGGATATTCAAAACCAACTCATCTTCTGCAGAAGAAAACGCCACATCATTTTTCAATTTTTCTCGCAAGCGTTTGTCAAGCGGTCGCCCAATCAATTTCTCAATAAAACGCGCCTCAATCATACTCATCGCAGAGCGAAAACTCTCAAACGCCAATCGACTGTAAGCAATATCCACCAAACCATCGTCTTGAAACTGTGTTGCCGAAACAACATAGTTTCCACCTCTGAGCGTATAAAACCGGCTGTCTTTCCATTCGGGAAAGTCTGCCGAGTTTTTTTCCAGATACTCCAGAATCAAATCCAAATAATTGAAAGCACGTCGCTCCAAAGTTTCTTTCACTTGGGCAATCTTTGTGTCAGTTGCCGGAACAAAATTATCACGCTTTTCAACCGTAAAACCACTGTCGCCAATTCGCACAGAAAGTTCGGCATTGCCAAGCCAAAGAGCCATCGCACCCAAACATTGGCGTGTTTTGTCAAGCAAAACAGATAGTTTTTCTGTACGGTCGCTAAGCGAAGCCGAAGCGTCTTCTCTTGGTTCTTGGTTCTTGGTTCTTGGCTCTAAATTTTCCAGCACTTCAACCAATTCTTCGCCCAAATAACGAACGAGAAAAACATCACGCGCCTCGCGCAAAAACGGCTGAAATACTTCGAGCTCTGCACTTGCATTTATCTTCGCCGTTTCTTTTAATTGTTCAATACTATTGATTATCATAAGTCAAAATTTTTCAGTCTTGTAAAGCCCCTTTAGGGGTTTGGGGTGTTTACACTTTTTCATTCCCGATTGATTTTATTGCACCTGTGCCTTTATCAAGCGTTGTCAGCATAATATTCGGTATCACAAAATCAATATCTGTGTCCCAGCCGTTCATTTCTTTTGCCAAATACAGCGGAAGCAAAAGCAGGTTCCGAATCGGTTTCATCATCGCCTGTTTGATGATAAACAGTTCACGCGCTTCCGTGCCGTTCGTACTTTTTCCTTTGCCCGGTGTCGCGCCAATCAGCGACGGATGCACGCCCATCGCGTAGCAGATAACACTTGTTGCTTCTTCCGAATCGTCTATATATTCGCCGCCTTTGAAAAACGATTCAATAGGCGTAATGATTACGTCATCCTCCGTAAAACCTTTCACGCGGTCATACTTAAAGTGCGAAACAAAACTTTTTCCGGCATTTTTTTCACCTGCCAGAAACTCGTCCAATTCAGTCAGAAAGCGAGTTTTACGCTCTTTCATTTTTTTGTGGTCGGTAATCCCTTCATCTTTAAAAAGTTTAACCCAAAACTCATTGTTGATTTTGACGTGGTATTTCAACACCATTTGATTTTTCAAAAGTGCTGCCTTTAATTCCGGAATTGCACACGAAAAATCATACCATTTTGAGGTAAATATCGACCACCAATAAGGTTTTCCGTAATAATATCGCGCCGGAGTCGGCATCATCAGTTGCAGAATGTACCGGTTGTCCTTTTCTGTTTCTTTTTTGCCTTGCAAGTTCAATACTATTCCGCGTTTGCGTTTCAAATCCAACAGCGGAATATGCCGATTGATAAGTCGTGTAACTTGTACATTTTCGCTTTCAATTCTTTCGTGCCACTTGGTAGAATAGCCGTGATACTCTATTTTGCCCGTTTTTTCATCAGCAACCGAAACACGGCTGTTAATTGACTCCACCGGCAGAATACTCACAATTTTATTGTTACCGGCACCACGACCGAAAATTATTTCCACATAACTGTCCGAAAAAACGCTCAAATCATTTGCCCATTCTTGCACGCTGTACACATAATTGTTATCGCACAGAAATTGAAATATCTCCGGTTGGTCGCTTGCCAATTGCTCTTCAAATACCAATTTACCTTCTTTGCGTATTTTCTTCACAACCATAATGCCATCGCCATACGCCATTTTCGAGTTAAATTCAATGTTCGAGCCAACAGCAATATTCGCATACACCTTTTCCATTACTTCGGCAGGTAGATTATTGTGTTCACCACGTTTCACGAATTTGATTTCTTTTTTTGTGCCTCGTACCGTAATCGGCTCAGTAGGCGTTTTCGAGTCGCCTACCATTTCGCTCGTATCACTCATAAACACCGCAGTCTTCGACCCCGACATAAACGCATACGGACCAACTTCATAAATTTCTTTTCCGGGTGATTTCATAAATTAAATATAAACTTTGTTCTTGTTAAACCTCACAATCAATATCTTACGAAAAGTATGCGGTTTGCTGTTCCCCTCGGTAATGATATTAACCGTTGTGCCTTTCGAGAAAATACTGCTCAACACAGCATTTTCATAAGTTTTCAGCGTGCCATCCATTTTGGCATACTGAAACGAGAACGGAACAGGCTTACCGCGCCCATCCGTTTGCTCCATTATCGCCCATATTTTCGACTGATGAATCCGCTTTTCCATTGTGAGAATAATTTCAAAATACAAAAAAAGCCCTTGTGTAAGGGTTTTTAAAGGACAAATGCAATGTGGTTTATCAGGTAAATTCGGAAACTTGTCGAAAAAGTGTGTTTTTGCCGAAAAACAACAAAACCAAAAATATTTTGTAAATTTCAAACATATAACACGCTGAAAAACAAAATGATAATTCAAAAATATTGAAAAAACAAAAAAATATTTTTTAAAAAATATGGTACAATCTTACAAAGTGCTATAACAAACTAATAATCAGAAACATAAAATTGTAAGATACAGTTTTCAAAATTACGATTGTAACACATTGTAAGATAAAAATTTTCGCACCGTTTTTGTATCTTACAACCTTAACGCACGCATTTTCAGCATTTTGCAAACAAAATTGTAAGATTGTAAGCATTGTAACACGATTTCGCAAAACTGTTTTTCTTATGTTTTTATATGTAATATTGATATATAAGTAATTGATTTTAAACAAAAAAGAAAATAATATTTAAACAAAAAAGAAAATAATATTGAAACAAAAAACACAGAAAAAAAAGCGTACCAATCCATCGCAGATTTGTGCGCTCAAACATTGCAAAAATTTTCAGCCATCAATCGTATTTATCCGCTCGCCAGATGAATACTCAAACAACCGAATTAAAAAATCAGGATTAAATATTAGAAGGCAAACCAAAAGTTTAGTCTTTTAATATTTAATCCTGATTTTTAATTCCTTCCGCTGTCTCGGCGATTTTTTTACGCACACCAAACCAAACAGGTTTCGGAAACCTGTTTGGTTTAGCGTGTCTCAATTCTAAATTTATGCTGCTTGCTCCAAATCCAAACTTTCAATCAATCGGAGCAATGCAGGATTTTTCATTCCCATACATTGCAGTACGGCGGTATCATTGTTTTTCGATATAATAATCTGATTTTGCGAAATCTCAACCCGTACCATATCGCCCACTTCAAAGCCGTATTTTCGTAAATAGTCGCCTTTCAAATTAAATCCCGGCGCATATTTTTTGCCCTGTGGCATTTGGCAAACTGTCAGTATCTTTGTACACATTAGGCGGCTCTCCTTTCAATTTGCTTTTGTGAAAAAACAAAACAGATAGGAAAAAAACTATCGTTTTCGTCATCTTCGCCCTGTTGTTCCTGTTCCTGTTGCTTGTTTAATGCTTTCGGTTTGCCCCAAAGCAAAAGAGCCTTTTCGCCTTTTTTCACCCAAAAACCCTTTGCGTTCCACTGATGTATCGTGTTCAATTCAGTGTGTCCCTGTTCGGCATACATATCAGCCAAACCCTCATTGATGCTGTCATATCTTCCATCTTTAACCAACATTCTAATCGGGAAAGAAAGTGCCTTTAATTCCTCGCGTTTCGCACGAATGGCGGATAATTGTTTCTCGGAAATTTGTTTTTTTGCAGTAGTTTCCATATCTTTGCAGTGCTTAAAAATTAAAAATTACAAGATGATTTTTAAACCGTGCAGGTTTGCCGACCTGCACGGTTTTTTTTGTTTTACGCGGCAATACGAAATTCGTTTGCTTGCTCAACCTCAAATTCGGTGCGCAATTTTTCTTCGATTTCTCTAATTGCATCGTCGAACTCCTCTTTCCAAAACTCAAGCAATTTTCCGATGGTTTTTGGTGATGTGCTTTCAAACTTTAAGCCATTCACATCGCGCACAATAACAGTTGCGTTGTCGCTTTCGTGCGCGATGGTGAACTTGTTTAACGAATTGCGCTTTTTCGTCAATTCGTCGTGTTTCTCGCTCAACAAATGGATGATTGTTGCGCGGTTTTTCAACTCTTCCAAAGTCGGCATTTTTCTAACTTCGGCGGTTGGTTTCTGTTCAACTGTTGGCTTTGCCATTACGGTTGTAACTACTTTTTTTTCTGTGCCCTGTGTTGGGACTTGATTTTTTGATGCATTCATTTTGCTTAAAAATTAAATGATTTATTAAATGATTTATTTTCGTGTCGGATATAATTATATCCTTTTCACAGTACAAAGATACAAATTTATTTTGAATTACAATGCTGTTTTTCAGCGTGTTATGCCCGATAAGTAGGCACAAATCAGGTTGTTGCATATTTCAATATTCCCACGCTTTTATATTTCAAAAAATCAAGCCGAAAAAAAAATTTTGTTTCCAAAAACATTTTTTTATTTTTTCGTTCTTAAATCGCTCTATATCAATTCATTAAAACGCCAATATGTTAAACTTTATTAAAAACACAGCCTATTCCCATAAAACCAACAAAAAAAAACAATCAAAACGCTGACTTTCAAAAAACAAAGGGGTTTCAAAGGGGAAAGAATTTCCCTTTTATACGTCTATTGACCACGCAACGCCCTCAAAAAAACTTGCGGTTGTAATATTTTTTTTCTGTAATATGCTGAACGCCCTCCTCAAAACGCATCGCACCTGTGCGATTCCATTTTGAATAAAAAAAATGCGAACTTGCCTGTTCGCACTTTGTCATCTGTTCCTGCCGATAAACTCCACACCGCCAAAGGATGATTGGCTTGGCTCGGTGTAGAAAAAGTTTATGCCGTAGAATAAAGTATCCCACGCATCGGTTATGTGGGTTTTGTGTTCGTCGGGATTGTCGGGCGTATCGGGAAGACCTTCGGGAGTTTTGTTTTTCTCAAATCCGTTTTTGCCCTGCTTGATGCCGGATTGTTCCATTGCAATTTTCAAAAAATCGTTTTCCAACAGATTGAATACCGGAAAGAAAAATTCGGGGTCGCCTTTCAAGGCTTTGTCTATCTGCAAATGTTTCCACGATTGATTGGGTGCTTGACCTACATATACATCGGTTACATCGAAGTTATTGTTTTGCAGGATTTTAATGACAGTATCTGCATAACTGTTTTCGGTTGTTCCGCTTGTCCAAACAAAGGTGTGGTCATAATAGAAAACAACATCGCGCTTTGCTTTGAATTTATAGTAATCGCAAAATGCCTGCGCCAAGTCTTGAAGTTTCTTCGGAGTTTTTACGAAAAATGATTTTACCGTTTTCATCTTGTGAGTTTCGTGGCAGACTTGCGCAACGCACATACTTGAGATAGCGGAGTTACTGTCGAACGCAATAAACAAAGGCTGACTGAAATCCAAATCGCCATCGCCCAAGCAATTCGCGCCTGCAAGTTTTTTCCAATTCGTGCCGAACTTTGCCAATTCGCCGTTGTCGTTCGGGATGTAGAAATGAATATCATCGTCGAGCGCGGAATAAAAACAGTTCGGCACGCGGAACAGGCGTTCATTCAGAAACGCGGTGCGCCATATCAATGGCGGACTGTCGCGATGCATCTGCCAAATGAAATCTTCGCCTACAACTTCGAGGTTATCAAATATATCGTATTCGGCATAAAATACGGTATATTCCTTTGTTTTCTTTCCACTTGCATCGGGAACAACCGGTCGCTGATATTGGCGTGCGAGGTTTAAATCGGCTCGAAGTTCTTTTGCTTTGCGCTTGGTGTGTTCGGTTTGTTTATCAGCCAATTCATATTCTTTCATTCGCTGATACAGGTTGCGAATGTAATTTATGTGCTTGGGACACATTTCGTTTTCTTTTTCGAGAATCCATTTGCCCATCTTGGAAGTAGGCATATCGGTAGTGTACAGTACGGAATGATGCCAAGGACAGTCGCCGAAATATTGGCGGTTGCCTCGATTGGCGGGATTGACTTCTGATTTTATTTTGTCGTAAGACAGGAATTTTGCCTCCGGTCCGATAATCCAATCGAGCGACATCGAGTTGGCAGACATTCCTTGATTGAACGACAATACAACCATTATCGTGCCGTTCCAAAAGTGAAAACAATTATTCCACGCATCGCGCAAAGGCAGACGCTTCGGAAGTTTGAAGTTCCGGTCTTTGGGTGCGCGTCTGCCGACATAATAGTGGATTCCTTCAATGTAGCCCCATTGTGCCAAAGCGTGACAAATAGCAGGCAGTGTATTTCCCCACGCTTTGGCATAAGTCGGCGAGAGCAGCGCACCGGTTGAGCCCGGCATCGCCCAAACATTTTGCAGAATCTTACGCGCGTCGATTCCTTCCGACTTACCGGTCCCGCGAGCAGCAACAATGTATTCGCTGTGCGCGGATACTGCCATTGCGTTTCGTTGCGCCTTGTTAAAAAATTTCTTTACAGGCGTTTCGAGGTCGTGAAGTTTGTTTATGATTTTGTCGGCTTGCATTTTTATGTCGGTTGGGCAACCGCGAGGGTTGCCCCTACGTTTTCATATTCTACATCTTCAATGTGTTTTGAAAAATTCTTTTTGAAAATTGAACGAAGATTTTTTCTTTCTTCTTCCAAGTTATCAATCGGCTCAACGCCTTCCAATACGGTAATATCATCGGTTGGCTCGAATCCGGGCGGAATCATTTCTGTCCAATCGAAATCATCATCTTCTTTGTCGGCGCGTGTGTATTTTCCGATTTTATCCAAGTTGGCGGCAATACCTTTGGCATCGCCTTTCATTTCGGCTATTTCAAAACCTTTCTTTGCGCCTTCCACAATCATATAACGATACCACGACTTAGATGCTAACTGCACATTGCCAACCAAGCGAGTGATGGCTGCCACATCTCTATACGCTTGGCTTTGTGAAATTGGCTCGGTTGCGCCACCACATCCGCCAATCAGGAAGTTTACAATTTCGGAATCCAACATCATAGGATTATCCATTTTTTTGGAAACGCACAGCATAAGCCGTTGTTTTACTTCCAACTGCTTGTCGGTAAGAACCAATGCGGCATCTTCACGACTTTTGAAAAGATGCTGCTCGACTACTTCGTATATGGATAATTCCTGTTTTGGCATTATATATGATGTTCTTTCAAAAATTTTTCGGCTATCGGCTGTGCTGCCGGACTTCCGTTTTTCGCCAATTTGATAATGATTTTTCGTAATTCAAATTTTGTTTGCAAAATTCCGTTGTGAAAAGCCGTATAAATGGGCGAATTAAGGTGGTTTTTACAAATCTCTACAAATTTATCGCGCTCGGTGTTTGATAATCCGAGCAATAACGCGATTTCGCCGGCAGGCATTAAGGCGGCTGCCATTTCCTTTATCTGCTCAATTTGGTCATCAGTCAAGTTCATAAGCAATTGCTTCGTTAAAAAGCATATCGAATTTAGTTTCAAAGAAATCAAAGTGCGGTCCCGAAGTGAAATAAAATCCGGCTTCGTTGCGCTTGGGTTGATTCAAGTTCTGACTTCCGACGATGCCGAAAGCCTGTGTTTTGCTTTTAATCAAAAATATTTTCGCGTGGTTGTTATCCAAGCGAATATGCGGACTGATATGCGCTGCAAACAGCAATATATCTAATTTGTGGCGTTTCACATTCATATCCAACAGCATTTGAATTGAATTGATTTCGCCGCGCTCTGCCATAAAAAACATCGGGCGCAAACTGTCTTCGGATATATTGAATGTCGCCAATTTCACATCAAACGTGCCTGTTTGATTAAAGATAATGGGCAACACATCGTGTATTGCCCATTCTCCTCTGTTCATAAAAGGCTCAATCGTTCCCGGAACAAATGCACGCGGAAAAAACTGATTGAATGTTTGTTCATTCATCCTTTTTAATGAGTTTTTCAAGTTCTTCCAGCTCGGCTTTGTAGGCTTCGACACGTTTCAGCGCGTTTTCTCTGATGAGTTTGCGCTCTGCAGTGTTATCTGCTACTTTTTGTGAACGAGCGATGTTTTCTTTGAGCCTGTTGGTACGGCGTTCAATTTGTGCGCCTTTCACAACATCATCGGTCGAAAATTCGAGTGTCGGTTTTTGTTCGGCAAGGGCAACCGCAAGGGTTTCCCCTACATTTTTACCTTCTGCCCAATCGTCAATCACATCCCAAGCGGCACGGCGCTCATCGTCCAAAGCAACAAGTTCTCTGACTAATTTTGCTCGTGTGGCGTGATGCAATCTATCAACCGAAATTTCGGCGTGAAGATTCGCCATCAGCGGCGTAATCTCTCGCACGCGCTCGTATTTTTTACGAATTTCGTCCGGCAGATTGTCGTAATGCACAATTTGAATACCGCGCTTTTGTTTCAAACTTTCAAAATCGGCACCAAGTGTTTCGAGTTTCTGTTCGAGTTCCTCGACTTCTGCTTCCTTGTCGGCAATTTCCTGCGCGTTGGTTTCGGCGTCATCTTCCAATTCTTCAATCTGAATTTCGAGTTCTTCTTTTTCGGATTTCAATTCTTCAATCTGCCTTTCTTTTTCAGCAAGTAATTCGCTGTTGTCAGATTGAACGAATGTGAGTTTCACATCTTTGAACGCTTCGGGATTGAGGCGCATATTTCTGTGAATATCGCTTACCTTGCTTACCAATACGGTAAAATGCGGAGCAAACTGTTTCGGCTCGCCGGTTTCTTTTTTAAAGTATTCGAGATACTTCTTTTTGATTTCGGGCGATGCGCAAGCCTCGAAGATGGCAACGCCTTCCTGATAGCGTCCTTGTGGCTTTTCGAGCCAAATTTTTATTTCTTTTTGCATAATTTTAGATTAAAGAGCCAAGAACCAAGAGCCAAGACTTTTCAGTCTTGATTCTTGTATCTTGGTTCTTGACTCTGTGTTTTATACTTCCAATAATGCTTCTACGTCGATTTTTGTTTCGAGGTAGATAACCGGTGCTACCGAATCGGCAGAATAAGTAAAACGGAAACCACGGCGGTCGTCGCGATTTTGTCCGCCTTCAAACGCCGGCTTGATGCTTGCCGGAAGGAAAGGCTGACCAATAAGTATTTGCTTCCCGTCCATATCTTCGATAACGAGATAACCGGGCGTATTGTTCACTTGACGACCGAATGCGCTCGCTTCAACCAAAGTGCCGGCACGGAAAAATTCGCCGGAAATACCAAAACTTTGACCTTCCAATTCTCCCTGATTTTCGGCATTGTACGAAACTGTTTTATCGGTGCAAATAATCAGTTTCGGTTTGCCGAACTCGGTTGCGTTTTTGAAAACAAAGGAACCGGTTGCTGTAACAGCATCGGCATCATCTTGAATATCTTCCAATGCCGGAATTTTTGGCGCAGTTTTCACGCAAGCCATCGGAATGAACAAAACGTATGCTTTGTATCCGCCCATATTGTCTTTACCGGTTGGCCAAGTAATAGGATTTGAATTTATTTTTGACATAAATTTATTTTTTTTGGATTCAAGAGCCAAGAGCCAAGAATCAAGATTTTTAATTTAAAAATTAATTTTTCAATTTCCAATTTCCAATGACATTTCATTGAAAATTGGAAATTAGAACATTGAAAATTTATTCAATGACATAGTCGCCGGCAAGGTCAAGTGCCGTGTTCACCTGTTCGTTGGTTTGGAATAATTTTGGATGAATGCCGCGAATGCGCGTGCCATACGCTGCTTGAATCCAAAACTGCACTTCGTTCGGGTCTTCATACGGGTCGCGCACCTGTACAAACTTGTTGGATTTATTGGTATTCATACCAATATCCATATTGCCGGCTTTTTGCAATACGAGTTTGGAGCCTGTACCGATGCACTCGTGCGTTTTGATTTCCAAGCCTGCACAGTTCGCATCAGAACGCAAGCATTCAAGCAAGCGTGCCATTCCCGGATATTCCTGATACCTCAATTTGTTTTGCAAGGCTTTTCGCGCGGCATTGAAAACGGTTTCCGAACCAAGCAACTGCGGAGTGCCGCCTCTCGATGAGCGAAGCAAAGGATGTCCGGACTTGATAAACTCAACGAGTTTCTCGTAAGCAGCGTAATCTGTTTCGCCGGTTGGCATAACAAATGCACCTGTTGTGCGCAAATTTCCGGCTGCTGCAGCAATGTCGCCTTCGGCTTGCAAGTACTGCATCATCGAAAAAAAGCCGGTAAATGCCGTCATCGGACTGAACACAGTTGTGTCGCGCTCGGCAAAAAACAGCGAGAAAACCACATCTTCGGCGTGCGAAATGATTTCCGATTCGATAATGAGTTGCTCAAGCGGATGGTTTTTCGCTTTGTGGTCGAGCGGTTTGCCGGCTATCACCAATGCCATTTTTTCGGTGTAATTGGTGATATTGTCTTTTGTTTTGGCAACAACCAATTCGGGCTTCAAATTCGCTTCGCGGAATTTCATTACTTCTTCCTTGTAATTGATTTTCATTCCCTGCGAATAAGGACCGGTTCCGCCGGCTTGGCGCAAGCGCGTAACAATTACATCCTCGTTTGCCACTTCGAGAATGTTCAGACCGAGCGCGATGGCGGCTTGCTCCAAAGTGAAATACGGCAGCGCACGCAAAACAGGGTCGTACTTTATGGCGGCTTGCGATAAGCCTGCCACATCAATAATTTTTTTTACTGACATAATTTTTAAATTTTACTTGGCGTGTAGCCGATTTCTTTCATTTTTGCAACAATAGCCAACGTGTTGCCTGCGTTTTGGGTTGCATAGGTAAGAATTTCGTTGTCCGAATCTTTTGCACCACCATCAGCCGACGGATTTTGAGTTGTTACAGTTTCTGCACCCGGAAGCGCACGCAGTTGCGTGTTTTCTTCCGTTAAAGTAGTTACCTGCGTTTGCAGTGAGTCGCGTGCCGAAGTGGCAGTTGCCAACTCGGCGGTCAGTCTGTCGATTTCTGTATTGTCGTCCGAAGAGCCTGAAGCCGAAATTACTTCTTGAATGGTTTCAAGCGTAACATCTTCCGGCTTCAAGCCTTCGTTTGTTCCCACAATGGAGGCGACAATAGCATCGTAGCCGTCTGCTTTAGTTTTTAAAGCATTGTACTCTTTTTCTGAGAGTACTTTGGTTTTTAAAATGCTCATCTTTTTTATACATTAAAATAGTTAATAAAATTTTCGAGTGTATCAATACCATCAATGATACCGAGTTGTTTTGCTTCTTCGGCAAACCACACTTTGCCTGTTCCCCACACTTCGCGCCCGGAACTGAGTTTACCGGTGCGATTGGTTTCTATCATTGAAAGAAAATAATCGTTGAATGTGTTTGCAATTTTCTTTAATTGTGCCGGATTTCCTTTGATGGCTTCAATATATTCGCTGTTTTTATCAGTCGAAGCCGATGCGTAAACATCAATCAGATTGATACCGAGTTGTTTGTAACGCTCGGTATAATCGGCAATAGTTATGAATGTTCCGATTGAACCGACACGCGCCATCGGCGAATTGGCAACTACAATATCGCAAGCCGATGCGATGCCATAGGCGGCAGAACAGGCGAAGTCATCAATGAATGCGCCTACCGGTTTGTTGCGTTTTGCAAGCGTTTCGTTCATCATACGCATTGCCATTCCTTCGCCACCGCCCGATTCGATTACAAGAATTACGGATTTAATATTGTCATTCGCATAACAGCGATTCAATATATCCGACTTGGTAATCATTCCGGCAGGACCACACCATTGGTCGTGTTTGGTAATGGCATCGGTAATGTAAACTATTGCGATGGAGTTTTCGGGCGCATCTTCGGGTTTACGTGCTTGACCCCATTCCGAAATTACATACGTGCCACTTTGGATTACAGCCGTCTGAATACCGTTACGAATGGTTATGTCCTCATTTTTCGGTATAGTTTGCGCGTGCAGTTGCTCGCCTTTTAGGTAAGCATCGAGTATTGGGAGATAGTTGGCGGCATAAGCCGGCTCTATCGCCCAAATACTGTTGAGTATGTTGTGAAGAAAAAGCATAATATTTAGAGTTTAGATAGTAGAGTTTAGAGTATAGATACATTAAACTTTAAAACTTTACACAAAAATAGTATGCTTAAATGTGGGTAGAAAGGACTTTGAAACAGGGAAAATGCAGTAAGGGCGTATTCAATACGCCCCTACATTAGTGATAATTCGGGATGTGGAAGGGTTCCGGCAATGTTTATTTGTAAGCCAGCATATCCCGAACTTTGTCCCGGAGACAGGCATTGTGTTGTGGCGTGTAAAAAATTTTCTTTGCTGCCAACAACAAAGATTTTACCGTTGCCTGTGCGATACTTAAACAGTACAGACTGATTGTTCAAGCCGGATATTTTTTCGTCATCCAATTTGAAATCAGGTATTGATACCGATACAGCCACATTGCAAGTACCAAGTTTGTCGTTTGCCGAAGTAATTCGTACATCGGTTTTTGATGGTGTGCAGGGAATTTCCTGCCAATCTTTGCCGGCTTTCAGTTCAACTAATATTTTGGAAAGGAAAATTACAGTATAATCCACATCCTCCAAAAGCACATACCAACACGCGGAAATTCCGCCAATATTATCGCTCATTTTTATAAATTTTTATATTGATAATCAAACAGTTCTGTATTCTCCAAGTATTTTCCAACAAAAATACCTTTGAAAACGGACAAAATCGCAAACGAAGT
>Ga0209737_10002289_pt1 | contig 13418 bp, 8 predicted proteins | sample TergutCu122P3_FD_187284 | JGI IMG/M metagenome (GOLD analysis project Ga0209737, IMG submission 187284) | Cubitermes ugandensis P3 segment gut microbial communities from Kakamega Forest, Kenya - Cu122 P3 (SPAdes) (version 2) | ecosystem: Host-associated > Arthropoda: Insects > Digestive system >... | reverse complement strand
ACGAGGGTAGGAAGATACACAGCCGAAGCAAGATTACCGCAAAATACAATATACATCGGCAATGTGCTTTTAGATGAAAGCACGCAGGACTTTGAAATAACTCACCGTCCGCTAACACCGCGCTTGCTAAATCCGAGAGAAAGAATTACGACATCGTCGGGATTGACAAAACAGCAGTTAGATTCGATATTGACAATCGCAATCGACTTTGATAACTTTGCGAGAGACACGAGTACAAATGAAGCGGACGATAAAAGAGTTTTACAAGGCAGTGTGAGATTTAATATTCAAAACGACAATTCGCAACGCTCTTTGCGCTCACAGGACGTATTGGCTTCCGGCGAACATGTTGTAACGATAAGCGGCGAATCGCAAAACTACATCATTCTTGAAAGAAAGATAGCCATAACAATAGGCGAAAGATTTCTAATTGTGGAAAACTACCCGCGTGATAATCCGACAGCAATTATCGACATGGACGCTTCGACAAGCTCAGCGACCGGCATAAAATTTGCGGTAAATCCTGTTTCGGAGAAGGCGGAAATCAGCGTTGTTTTACCCAACAACGAAAGAGCAGTTGAAACGGAAATCGCAATTTACGATATGACCGGCAACGTAGTATTTTCGACGACGGCACGTGATAATGTTTCGTGGGATTTACGCAACCCCGCCGGACGATTTGTCGCCAACGGCACATATTTAGTAATCGCCGAAGCAAAAGACCGCAATGGAAAGTCACACGTTTATTCGGCGCGTTTGGGTGTAAAACGGTAATTTTCGTAAGGGCGTATGTGGTCGCAATGCTCCCAGCCTCTGCGAGGTACGTACGCCCTTTTCACCAATAATTACTTTTTTTTCAGCATTTATACACATTTGTATTGACAAATGTTTAGTTTGTATATTATTTTATGGAAAAAACAAGCAAAAAAAGGAGGCGAATTATGCCGGCTGTTCAGATTGCTGTTAGAGTTGATAGCGAACTAAAAGAAAATGCGGAACAATATTTAACATCTTGGGGACTTGATGTCTCGACTGCTGTTAGAATTTTTCTTGCAAAAGTTGTAGAAACTCGCTCTATTCCGTTTACTATCGGCACTAATTATGTTTCTCACGATAAAAACGGCGCAAGATTACGCTACCCTGTTATTCCTGACCAAAACGGCGTTATTTTAGATGGCGATGCGTTTTATTCGGACAATGATTATTTTAGGCAAATTCCGGGATTTATGGAAAAAATTGACAGCGAACTGGCTTCGACAAAAAGATATTCCTTAAAAGAAGCGGGCTGGGATATTTGATATGTGGAAAACAGAACTGACAAAACAAGCATTAAAGGACTCCGAAAAAGCACAAAAATCCGTGTATAAGGATAAAATTGAAGAGTTGTTGAAAATCATAAAAAACAATCCGTATCAAACTCCGCCGCCGTATGAAAAATTGCAACCGCCGAAAGATAATATCTATTCTCGAAGAATAAATGTGCAACACAGAATTGTGTATCACATAAACGATAAAGAAAAAATAATTACAATTTCAGCATTATGGTCGCACTATGAATAAAAAACCGGTTACCCTTTTTATTTGCGCCAAAAATTATTTTTATGTGAAAATCAAACAAGAAAGAAAAAACTTATGAACTTTTCTGTAAAAATTAAAGACAAAATTCTCAAAAATCCCGTGGGAGTTGCTTCGGGGACATTTGGTTACGGCGACGAGTTTGCGGATTTGTGCAATTTGGAGAACATCGGCGCTATTTATACAAAGGCGATAACGAAGGAGCCGCGTGCCGGAAACAAAACGCCGCGAATCGTGGAAACGCCGTCGGGAATGCTTAACGCGATAGGGCTTGCGAATGTCGGCGTGGATAAATTCATTGAAGAAAAATTGGTGTGGCTTCGCGAAAATCTGAAAAATCCCGCGATAATCCCCAACATCGCCGGAACTACCGAAGAAGAATACTGCGAAATCGTCGAAAAATTGGACGAAGCGAACGGCATTTGGGGCTACGAAATCAATCTATCCTGCCCGAATGTAAAACTCGGCGCAATGCAATTCGGGACAAATCCGTATATGGTCGAAAATGTTACGCAAAAACTGCGGGCTATTACCGAAAAGCCGCTGATAATCAAACTCTCGCCGAACGTCAGCGACATTTGCGACATAGCGGCGGCGGCGGAAATCGGCGGAGCGGACGCGGTGAGTTGCATAAATACGCTTGTGGGAATGGTTATAGACACGAAAAAATGCAGACCGTTTCTGGCAAACAAAACGGGCGGACTTTCGGGACCGGCAATTCGTCCGATAGGCGTTCGAGCGGTTTATCAGGTAAGCCGAAGAGTGAAAATCCCCGTTATCGGAATGGGCGGAATCACGAATGCCGACGACGCGATACAGTATTTTCTGGCGGGAGCGGCGGCTATTCAAATCGGCACGCAGAATTTTGTAGAGCCGAGTATTGCGGGCGAAATTTTGTCGGGAATAGAGGAATGGGCGCAAAATCGCGGAGTTAATTCCATCGCCGAAATACCGGCGCTTTTATCGGAGTAAACAGCATTATGACCGACTCGGCAGCAGGACACAGAGAACGAATTCTAAAACGTTACGAGACAGGCGGGATAGACGCCTTTCACGACTACGAAATTTTAGAATTGTTTCTGACGACCTTAATCCCGCGAAAAGACGTAAAGCCGCTTGCCAAAACCCTTTTATCAAAATACAAAACCATAAACGGCGTATTTAACGCTCCCGCACGCGAACTCGAAGAAATCGACGGGCTTGGAAAACGCAGCGTCTTGCTTTTGAAATTCATAAAAGATATGCAGGGTTTTTGCCTGAAAGAAGAAATTACCGCGCAAAAATTTATTCTCAACAACAAAAGCGACATCGCAAAATACCTGTCGTTTAACTTTGGAAATTTGCGGGAAGAATATTTAATTTTGTTTCTTTTGGATAGAAACAACGCCGTAATTTCGGCGGAAATCGCAGTAAAGGGAAGTGTTGCACAATGCCCCGTTTCGCCGCGTTCGCTTTTCGACAGAGCGCTGCAAATGAAAGCGGCAAATATTCTTTTGGCGCATAATCACCCCGCGCATTCTATAAATCCGTCGGCGGCAGATTGGAAGTTGACGCAAACAATCGCCCAAATCGGCGAAACGCTTGAAATTAAGTTGCTTGACCACATAATAGTTTCGGGGAATGAGGTTTTGAGTTTGCGTGAAAGAAATGAAATAGAAAAGGTGTTTAAGTGGAAGTAATGAAAGTCGCCGACATCGAATGGAATAATGATAATTTCTCGGAATATGCCGTTTTGTGTTTCGTATTTAACCGAAAAACCGGCGAAGTGCTTTTAATTCACAAGAAACGCGGGCTTGGGAAAGGGAAAGTGAATGCTCCGGGCGGGCGGATTGACCCGGACGAAGAAGATTATGAAACCGCTGTTCGCGAAACGCAGGAAGAAGTTTGCGTTACGCCGCTCTCCCCCAAAAAGGTCGGCGAATTGAATTTTTATTTTATTGACGGATATTCGTTAAAGGGTTATGTTTTCGCAAGCGAAGAATGGACGGGCGAGATTTGCGAAACCGACGAAGCAACACCGTTCTGGTGCAAAATCGACGAAATTCCTTACGACAATATGTGGGCGGACGACGAACATTGGCTTCCGACAATGCTGGCGGGGAAAAAATTCAGCGGGTATTTTGTTTTCGACAATGATAAAATGCTCGACAAAAAAATCATAATCGACGAGAATTTACCGCTATTATACGATAAAAAGTGGCACAATAGTTTGCGATAAAGTATTTTTCGGGCAAAATATTGAAAAAAAAGGAGTTTTTATGAGATTATTAAAAGCGATTGCGGCGACGGCAATTATCGCAATGGCAACATTTGCCAACATTGAAATAAACGAAATAAACTTTCCTGACCCAATTTTTAGAAATTGGATTATAGAACAACCTTGGAACGACGGCTTAGTGATTACCGATGCGGAAATTGCGGGAGTAACACGGATAGGTGTTTACGATATAAATATATCCGACTTGACGGGAATTGAACACTTTCCTGCGTTGGTAATTTTAGATGCCGTCAGAAATCAACTAACTTCACTTGATGTGTCGAATAATAAGGAACTGAAATTGTTGATGGTGGTTGAAAATCGACTAACTTCACTTGATATATCGAATAATACGGAACTGAAAGTATTGTCATTGTCTAACAATCAACTAACTTCACTTGATGTATCAAATAATACTGCGCTGGAATATTTGAGTGTCAACTCGAATCAGATAACTTCGCTTGACGTATCAAATAATGCTGCGCTGGAATATTTGGATGTCAACTGGAATCAGATAACTTCGCTTGATGTATCAAATAATACGGAATTGAAAACATTGTCTGTCTTCAATAATCAACTAACTTCGCTTGACCTGTCAAATAATACCTTGCTACTCGATGCTACGCTATACAGACCTAATATACCCGGAGCAACTCATGGCTTCGAGACCGTTACTATGTTAGAACAATTATTCGTCCCGCTTAGATTTATCGGCGACGGGAATGGTTATCATGTCGCGATTAATCTGAATAATCCGACAGGTCTTGCAGACGGTATAGCTTATGATTACGCAAATGAGATACTAACAAGCAACAGCAATACTATCTATTCGTCGCCGTTCACAGTTGAAACGGGACTTGACGGCAGAAATTTGAGCGGTGAATTCTTTTTTACTTACCAAACATTGGTCTGCGAAGCGCCGATGCCTCTTGCTGATGTAACGGCTCTTGTTCACAACATAGAACATGCGGAAGAATTGAGTGTCGGCATAGGGTATTATTACTGTAACATTAATAATGCGTATGTTGAGCCGAGTGTATTTATTCCTTTGGAATCCAACGGAACGCATCAAATCGGCAACGGAAATCTGTCGGAATGGAGTAATCTCGAGTTCAGAATATTCCCAAAAGAGGGATATGTTGCACGGGTGAACGGTGAAATCTTTGAGGGCGGCATATATCATTTGAAACTTCCTGTTGAGCCCTTTCCGTGTATATCTTTTCCATATCCGTTACCCCCGTTATGTTTTGAGGACATTGTAATCTCTTTTGAGCCGAAAGGACACATTCACGACTGGGGCGACTGGAGCGCTTGGACAAGAATTAAAGACCCTACTTGCACAGAACAGGGAACGGAGACAAGAACAAGAATTTGCTTGGATTGCGGACATTCCGAAACGGAAATAAGAATAATTCCCGCACTGCCTTGGGGCGAATGGAGCGACTGGACAATAATAAAAGCGCCGACCTGCACCGAAGAGGGAACGGAAACAAGAATGAGAACCTGCGGCGGACAAAGCGAAACGCAAACGAGAATAATCCCTCCATTTGACTGGAGCGAATGGAGCGATTGGATAACGGTTAAAGCGCCGACCTGTCTGGAAGAGGGAATGGAAGTAAGAATAAGAACCTGCGGCGGACAAACGGATACGGAAGCAAGAGAAATCCCTCAACTGAGCGATGGCTGCTTGCCGGGCTTCTTGGTGTTTGCGGATAATCCATCTAAAGATAAAGCCGAAATAAGCGTAATTATGCCGACCGACGAAACACTTGCCAACCTGCGCATTATTATTTTAGACGCTTTGGGCAATCTTGTCTTTGAGCAGGAAAGTAACGATAATTCACCCGACAACCCGATAATCTGGAATTTAACCAACAGAGCAGGGCGTTTAGTTGCATCAGGGAAATATCTTGTAATAGCCCAAATAATAAGCGTGAAAGGGAATACTTATAGATATTCGGCGATGTTGGGAGTGAAGAGGTAATTGAAAAAAAAGGAGCAAAAAAACATGAGCGGACAACTTACAGACAGAGTTAAAAAAGTAATGAATCTGGCAAGAGAAGAGGCAATGCGCCTGAAACAGGATTACGTAGGCACGGAGCACTTACTCTTGGGAATAATAAAAGAAGGCACGGGAACGGCTATCCGGATTTTGACGAATTTGGAAATAGACATTGAAGAAGTAGCGCAAAAAATCGAAGCCAGCGTCTCAACCGACGGCGGAACAATGGTGCAGGGAACAATGCTCCCTATCACTCCCCGCGCAAAAAGAGTGATTGAAAAAGCGGGAGTGGAAGCGCGTAACCTGCAATCCGACCTCATAGGAACGGAACATTTGCTTTTGGCACTTATCCGCGACCCCGAATCGCAGGCGGCGGCAACATTGACCGGAATGGGACTCGACTATGAAATACTGAGAGAGCAGGTTATAGAAAGCGTAAAAGACAAAAACGCACAAAAAGCACAATCTCCGCAACCGCCCGGAATGATACGCCGCCCCGTACAGGCAAGCCGAAAAAGTTTGACGCCGTTTTTAGACCACTACGGACGAAACCTGAACGCTTTGGCAAAGGCAGGAAAGTTAGACCCGGTAATCGGACGCTCGAAAGAAATCGAAAGGGTGGTGCAAATCCTAACACGCAGACGGAAAAACAATCCGCTTTTAATCGGCGAACCCGGTATCGGAAAAACGGCAATAGTCGAAGGGCTCGCGCAGAAAATCGTAAAGCGAGAAATTCCGCAGATACTCGAAAACAAGGTTGTTTTTTCGCTTGAATTGAGCGCAATGGTGGCGGGAACTCAATATCGCGGACAATTTGAGGAGCGGATTAAGGCACTTATTATAGAACTGCAAAAAAACGACAACATTATCGTTTTCATTGACGAAATTCATACTATGGTCGGAGCGGGAAGCGCGTCGGGAACGCTTGACGCGGCGAATATTTTCAAGCCGGCACTCTCGCGCGGCGAAATCAAATGCGTGGGCGCGACAACCTTGGACGAATACAGAAGATACTTTGAATCCGACGCCGCGCTCGACAGGAGATTCCAGACGATAGTGGTAGAACCGCCGTCGGTTGCCGAAGCGATTCAAATCATCGGCGGATTGAAAAAAACCTACGAAGACCATCACAAAGTTCAATATACCGACAGAGCGATTGAGGAAGCGGTAGTTCTTGCCGACCGCTACATAAGCGACAGATTTCTGCCCGACAAGGCGATTGACATTATTGACGAAGCGGGTGCGTTCAAACGTCTTTCGGGAATGGAAATCCCGCAGGAAGAGCGCGATTTGGAGCATCGGCTGGAAATCGTAGAAAAAGCAAAAAACATTGCCGCGGCAGAACAGCGTTTTGAAGAAGCCGCAAGACAGAAAACCATTCAGGATAACCTGAAAATCGAACTTGAAGAGCGGAAAAGAATCCGTCTCACACAAACGAGCGAAAATATTTTAGTCGTTGACGAGCAGGTAATTTCGCGGGTAATTTCGTCAATTACGGGGATTCCGCTAAATCAACTTGAAGAACAGGAAAGCCAAAAACTTTTGCAACTTGAAGAACACTTGCGGCAAAAAATCATAGGACAGGAAGAAGCGTTGGGAGTGATTGCCAAAAGTATCCGCCGAAGCCGTGCGGGGTTGCGAAATATAAAACGCCCCATTGCATCGTTCATATTTCTGGGACCGACGGGCGTGGGAAAAACGGAACTTGCAAAAGCGCTGGCACAAGAACTTTTCAACTCCGAAGACGCGCTTATCAGAATTGACATGTCGGAATATATGGAAAAATACGAAGTGTCCAAACTAATCGGCGCGGCGCCGGGGTTTGTCGGATATGACGACGCCGGGCAGTTATCCGAGAAGGTTAGAAAAAAGCCGTATTCGGTGGTATTGTTTGACGAAATCGAAAAAGCGCACCCCGATGTTTTTAACATTCTTTTGCAGATTTTGGACGACGGACGACTCACGGATTCGCACGGACGGCACATAAATTTCAAAAACACGATAATCATTATGACTTCAAACGCCGGAACGCGCGACGCAAGCAAAAAGGGCTTGGGCTTCACGAAAGAAACCAATCAATCGGCTTACGAAACCATGAAAGGCAAGGTAACGGACGAATTGAAAAAACATTTCACGCCGGAATTTTTGAACCGCGTCGATGAAACGGTTGTTTTCAGGCATCTTAACAGAGACGACATTGAAAAAATTATAGACATTCGTTTAATGGAATTTCAAAAACGCCTGAAAGAAAGAAAAGTAACGGCGGAATTAACACCGGGGTTAAAGAAGTTCCTTTTGGACAAGGGCTTTGACGCCGACTTGGGCGCAAGACCTCTGCAAAGAGCGATTCAGCGAAATCTGGAAGATATTTTAGCCGAGGCGTTTTTATTGAAGGAATATCAGGAAGGCGACAATATAATGATTGACGTTAAAGACGAAAAGGTCTTTGTCCGTAAAGTTGAAAAACCAGAAGAAGATTAAATGCGATTTCGCAATAAATTTTTGACATTTGTTTTGCTAATCTCGATTTTGGCGGGCGGGGGGCTTTTTTACTATTATCAGCCGTCGGTGCAGGCAAAAATCAAAGAAATAGTCATTCAAAGTTTGGCGGAAGCGATAGACGGCGAAATTTCAATCGATTCGCTTTCCATCGGCTTTCTGTCGGCGACTGCAAACGGGCTTTTCGTTTCGGTAAATTCGCGGACAATCCAAATCGAAATCGAAAAAATAAAAATCGGAATCGGAATAATCCGCCTCCCGAATTTCGCAAAACCAAACGCGCAGGATTTCATTGACAGAATCGTAATAATAAACCCCAAAATTAAAATAATTCCGTATTCCGAAACGGAGGATTTGCCGCAAATCGACAGTTTGCTAAGTTCGGAGTTGAGCAGGTTGATAGTCGAAAACGTCCCGTTTCAATCGGCAAGAATCAGAAACTGCACCATTGAAATTATGACAACAACAGGACGACAACTCGCGAATTTCAGCGGTTTGAACGGAAACCTACGGCTGAAAAACGGCGAATTGAGCATCGATTTAAGCGGAATTTCGGGAATATCGCTTAAAAACAACATTGCCATTTCGGCACGGATTACGCCGGAGTTGCAGCGGCAGTTTTTGTCGCTCAAATTCGACAATGTGCCCGTCGTATCACCGTTAATGCAATTAGACGGCGATTTGTCATTCGTTATCAACGGCGATATGATGATTTTTTTCACCGACAACTATTTCCCCGAAGCGCTTGTGCCGACCGGAAAAATAACCGTAAGAAAGTTGCAGGTGAGACAAAAAAATCGCGGCGTAACTTTTTCGGGAGCATTTGACTTTTTGGCGGACAACGGAATTTTGAGCGCACAAAACATTTCGGCAAAATTCGGAAACGGTGAAGCGCGCGGATTTGCCGAAATGAACTTAAACCGTGGCGGAAGAGCAATCGGCGAGTTAAACGTAAGCATTAAAATTGATGAAAACACCGAAGTAAAAGCGCGGAATTTATTTCATTTAACGCAAATATTAAACCCCGAATTATTTTTCAGGACGACCGGTTCAATCGAAAGAGACAAAAAAGAAATCGCCGACTTTAACAGCGGAGGAAAAATCACCGAAGGACGAGCGGTTTTGCAAAATTTGAAATTAAACATGGGAAATATAGGCACGGGAAATTTCACGGGTTTTGTTGTGCCGGGGGTAAATTATTCGCTTAACGGAAACATAAGTTTGAATACGGAAATCGCAGAAAACACAAGCGTTTTCGGCAATGCTCGGCTATCCGTAAGAGGCAACGATTTTGTAAGTTTTCCGCAAATTTCGGGAAATATTTCAAATATCGCGCTCAAAAAAGACAATAAATTTCTCGATTTACCGAATATTAACATACAAACACAGGGCGAAACTTTAAGAGCCGGCGGAAACAAAAACGGTCTTGCGGTTTCGTCTGAAATAAGATTGAGAGAAAATTTTCCTTACACGGCGGATTTATCGCTGAATGAGAGCAAGGCAAAGGAAATTTTCGCGTTTGTGGGGCGCGATTTTCCTTTGAAAGCCGGAAATTTGTCGGCGAAAATCAACGGCGACACGACAGGATTAAGTTTTACGGCAAAAACGACGGTTCATTCGCAGAAATTCGGAAGTTTTGCAGCCCACGCCGACGGACGATTATCCTCCAAGCATAAAACCATAACAATAAATTCGGGAAGATGGAATACAGGAAAAAACTCCATGAATTTCAGAGGGAATTTGAGAAACTCCCCGACAGATAACGGCTGGACGGTAAACTTATCGGCGGCAAATTTATCGGCGACGGCGGCTTTTGACCCGAATTTCACAAAAATTACTTCGGGAAACCTTTCGGTAAACAAATTTCCGCTCGATTTTTTTAACGCTTTCAACGAAAACGACAATTTGACTTTTACGGGCGAAGTTTCGGGCAACGCAAGATTCGGCGGAAAATTCGACGAGTTGTCGGCAAACGGAAACTTAACGGTTCAAAACGCCGAGATTCAAAACTTGAAAAACTTAAGCGCCGACCTGAGATTTTCAATATCCGACAGCACCGTAAAACTTCCTGTTTTCCGAATAAAACAAGGCGACAGACATCTGCTTCGTTCGAGACGGTTTGAGAAAATCGGCAGTAAACTTTTTGCGGAGATTGCCGTTGATAACCTGCCCGTAGAAGACATTTTGCCGTTCACGGGACGTTCCGACATCAAAGGAAACGTTTCGGCAAGAATCAATTCCGACGGCGAAAAAATCGTCGCACGAATAATTTCCGACAGCATTTTTTATCAAAAAGTCAAGGCGCAAAACCTACGAACGCAAATTACCGCAACGCAGGACAGCATTTTTTTAGACCGATTCGACTGCAATATTCTGGGAATAAAAACTTCCGTAAACGCCAAAGCAGACCATAATAAACTCAAAATCAGCAATGCCGTGTTTTCGGTAAATTCAAAAGGCGATTTTCTTGCGGCGGCGGGCAGTTTCAAGGAAAGTCCCGTCAGCGGAAGAGGCGACGGGCTAATTTCGTTTTCGGGTAACATAACCGACGGCGATTTAAGCATAACAAGCGGACGGCTGCTCATTCCTCACGGCGAATTACTGTTGTTTCCGTTCGTTCGCGGCTCAATCGAAAACGTTTATGCGGACGTAAATGTCATCGGACGAAACCGCGTCTCTATTGCCGTTCAAGGCAGTTTGGAAAGGCGGCAACTCACGATTCGCAACGATTACAACGTCGGCGACTTAACGCCGTTCAAGGTCGCCAATTTGAACTTGGGCGTGCTTCGCGTCTGGACGGACAGAGGCGGCGTCCCCGTGTTTTTGCCCGGATTCATGGAAAACCGCAGAAACAACGTCGGCTTCATAGAAACAGCGGGCAAAGGCGACATTCCGACATTTACGGTCGCAAGCCACCCCGACAATCTGGTAACGCTTGCGGGAACACTGCTTATTCGCAGAGCCGACATAACTTTTCCGCTTTTGGACGACGTGGAATATCCGTTTGACTTTGATGCGTTTCCTTACATTTACTTTGACTTGGATATTCGCCCCGCCGACAGAAGCGTGCAATATTTTTATCAAATCGGACGCGAAAACCGACGGCGCGGAATACGGATAATCGAATGCACAATCGACCCGTCCGGAACAATCGGCGTTCGCGGAAACGACCCCGACGGCACATTCAAAGTCGTCGGACAACTCCGCTCCTACAGCGGCTATATGTTTTACGGAAGAATGTTCGACAAAAACCTCGAAATCGGTCTCGACTTTCAACCCGAGCCAATGCCCGGCGGTTTCGGCTACGATAATCTTCCGATAATCTGGGGAAGAGCCGAGACATTTTCCGATACGAACCGCCTTGAAAGGGTCAGCGTAAAACTTAAAACCCGCGACGAAAGAACAGGCGAATTACGCGAAAGAGGACGATTCACAACGCTTGTCATTTCGCCCGAATCCGACAACATTCACCGCCCGCAGGACGAAGCCGCCGCCGAATACTACAGGTCTATAGGCAGTTTGGCGCAGGCAGGAGAAATGGCTACCGTGCTGGGTGACAACTACATCAGCAGTTTTTTCCTGAATTACTGGGGGCGGCAAATCGCACGAAAAATCGGCTTGGACATATTCAGGTTTGAAACGTCGATAATGGGCAATTCGCTCGATTTTTTCACACAGCGCCAACTCGACGAAAACACAACGCGAAACTGGAATTATTTAGCGTTCGCAAACAGCGGTTTTACGGCAGGAAAATACATAGCCAACGACTTTTTCCTGAAATACCAGACGGAATTTATAGCGCAGGATTTGGAACTCGTCCCCAGACACAAATTCGGGATAGAATACCAGCCGCTGCCCTATTTATGGATGGATTTCAACTACGGATTCCACCACGAAACGCAAACAAACGAAATAGTAACAAACCCCGAAGTCCGCGTTCAGGTGCGAATGCCGTTCTCAAATATAAGAAGAATGTTCAACAGAAACCAAACGCAGGCGGAATAATCTCCACTCAATACACGCGTAGATAGTATTTTGCAGATGTAAAAGAAGTAATCTTGACAACACTTCGTACCCAAATAGTATATTCTCCTTCAAGACGTACCCCAAAAAACGACCATTAACAATAAAAAAGGAGTTCAAAATGAACAAAATCAAAACCCTGCTCATCGCCCTTTTGAGCACTACGCTCTGGGCGACACCTGCCACCCCAATTGCATTTTCGCAGGGGGACGGCACAGCCACCTCGCCGTTTGAAATAAGCACGGCGGGACATTTAGCTTACCTGTCGCAGCAGGTAAATACAAACGCGAACGGCGGCTTTTACCGCGCCGCACACTACCGACAAACCGCTGACATCACACTCACGGGCACAAACAACCACACGCCAATTGGGACTCGCCTAGGCCAATGGGACCCCAACAACACAGAGTTCCACGGCGTTTTCGATGGCAATGGGCACACTATTCGTGGGATTCATATTGACGCGCAGGTGATGGGTTATGAGGGGTTATTCGGAGGGTTAAAGGAACCTGCAATTATTCGTAATGTCGTTTTGGAAAATGTGAATATCAAAAGTTTAAATAGTGTTGGCGGAATAGCAGGAGTGGCATATTCTCAAACACCGAATGCTTATATAATTATCGAAAACTGCTTTGTTTCAGGACATATTGAAGGTAAATCTTGGGGAAGTACCGGTGGAATTGTAGGTATTTCTGAGAATACTATAATACGTCAAAATTACACAACTGCGACTGTAAAAGGCATAGGTTCGGTTGGAGGTATTGTAGGTGTTGCATTTGGAAATAATATTTTACAAAGAAATGTCGCAGTAAATAAAAGTATTATAGCTACCGGTGATGTTAATTTCAATTTTGTTGGAAGAGTGGTTGGATACTCTGATGCAAGTTTATCAAACCTAAACAACTTCGCATGGGACGATATGCCCATCACCGAAGGGACAGGAAATATTTCAATCCACGGCGAGGGCGCTACGTTGGAACGCCTTCACGAGCGGGCGTTTTGGACTGATTTGTGGGCGGATTTTGATTCTGACGACAATCACTGGAAATGGGTAGATGGCAG
>Ga0209737_10002288_pt1 | contig 13419 bp, 12 predicted proteins | sample TergutCu122P3_FD_187284 | JGI IMG/M metagenome (GOLD analysis project Ga0209737, IMG submission 187284) | Cubitermes ugandensis P3 segment gut microbial communities from Kakamega Forest, Kenya - Cu122 P3 (SPAdes) (version 2) | ecosystem: Host-associated > Arthropoda: Insects > Digestive system... | reverse complement strand
AACGACGGTTCCACCATGTGAGGTGGTATCACCCAAAACGATGAATTTCTTGCCCATGATTGCGGTTCCGTTTTTACTTCCGTTAAATAATGCACATTTATACACTATCTTCACGGATGTGAGCAACCGCTTCGCGTTGATTTTTTATTTTAGGCTGTTGGCCCCCACCCTAGCCCTCCCCCGCAAACGTGGGAGGGCGCATACGCCCAAAACCGCTCTAACGCTACTGAGCGTCATCAGAATCGGCTTCAGCGTGATCGATTTCAGCATGATCGATGCTGATCCGCCCCGCTTCGAACATGCTCAGAAGTTCCCCATCTACGTACCAGGCCCGGCGACCATGGCCGCGCCAACTCCCTCCGGGCAGTTCCTGCCAGGTCGTCTCCGTGCCGATCAGAAGAGCATCCGAGCGCTCTTCCTGGGACGAAATGTATCTCGCAGGCATATAGGCGATATTGCTGGTGGGCTGCCCGACCAGTTTCAGTTCGATAGTCGCCCAGACCAGTTCCATGCTGTGCTTCGGCGGCGGAATGACCAGACTCTCCACTTTGTCGAATGGAACCCAATAGTAAGTGCCACCCACAATGACTTCGATCACCGGCCCTAAACGCTCATCACCATCGGCAATCCACTCAAACGGAAAAGGCTCGGCCTCACGATTGGTCCCGGCGTAATACCCCTTGCTCGGGGGCGCTTCAGATAAGGCTTCCTGCCGCATGGCCGCCGCCTTTTCACCGCCCTCACGCAAGGCGCCCATCAGCTTTTCCAACCAGGCAGGCGCAGCCGTCATCAGATCCGGCAAAACCTTTCCATCGAAGACGGCTTCCCGTACCTGCTCAGCACGCACGAGCATCCTGACCAGATGCGCCTCCGGTTCCAACTCGGCGTCAAACTGACAGGCAAGCTGTAATTGTTTCAATGCCTTTGAATACTCCCCCTGCACGAGTCTCAACCGTGCCAGAGCAAGCCGATGAGAGGCCACGAGCGGCTGGGCGCGAACCGCGGCATTGATGTCTTCCAATTCGCGGGCCAAGCCGCGGACGATGAGCGATGTCATGATTTCAATCCCTAAAGTTGTCGTACTGGAGTGGAAAATCGGTAACGTTTTTCTTCACGAGTGCAATGGCTTCTTGCAACACGTCGCGCTTGGCGCCGGAGACGCGCACGGCATCCCCCTGAATGGCGGCCTGCACCTTGAGTTTAGCTTCTTTTAGGAGCTTGACGATTTTCTTTGCCAACTCCTGTTCAATGCCAACCCGCACCCGTACTTCCTGCTTGACCTTGTTGCCAGAGACTTTTTGCAAATCGCCGTACTCGAGGCAGCGTATATCGACCTTCTTGGCAGTCATCTCGGGCAGAAAGATGTCTTTCATCTGCCCAAGCTGAAAATCGCTGTCGCCATACAAGGTGAGCAGCTTGTCGTTGCACTCGACGCGGGCATCCGTTCCCTTGAAATCGTAACGGTTGCCGATTTTGCGATTGGCTACGTCGACGGCGTTGCGCAAGGCAACCATGTCGACTTCGGAAAGAATGTCAAATGAGGGCATAGCAGGTTTCTTCTGTCAGGGTCTTTTCATTCCCCCCGCTTGGCGCGGGCATTAGCGGCAATGCGCATACGCAGCGCATTGAGCCGGATAAAGCCGTGAGCGTCTTTCTGGTCGTAAGCGCCTTGATCGTCTTCAAAGGTAGCAATCTCGGAGTCGAAGAGCGAATCGGTTTTCGAGTCGCGCGAGACGACGATGACATTACCCTTGTAGAGTTTCAGCCGCACCCAGCCGTTGACGACCTGCTGAGTATGGTCGATGAGCGCTTGCAGGGCGCGACGCTCGGGACTCCACCAGTAACCGTTGTAAATGAGGCTGGCGTAGCGGGCAAGAAGGTCGTCCTTGAGATGGGCCACTTCCCGGTCGAGGGTGACGGATTCAATGGCACGGTGGGCGCGAAGCAGAATGGTTCCGCCCGGCGTCTCGTAGCAGCCACGGCTCTTCATGCCGACATAGCGGTTTTCGACGAGATCGAGCCGGCCAATGCCGTGCTTGCCACCCAACTCGTTGAGTTTGGCAAGCAACTCATGGGCTTTCATTTTTTGCCCATCGATGGCGCTGAGATCACCATGAGTGAATTCGAGATCGATGTATTCCGGCGCATCGGGCGCATTTTCCGGGGAGACCGTCCAGCGCCACATGGCTTGCTCGGCTTCGGCGGCAGGATCTTCGAGATGCCGTCCCTCAAAGGAGATATGCAGCAGGTTGGCATCCATCGAATAGGGCGAACCGCCTTCGCGGTGTTTGCGCTCGACGGGAATCCCGTGACGCTCGGCGTAGGCGAGAAGCTTTTCGCGCGAGAGTAAATCCCATTCGCGCCAGGGAGCAATGACCTTGATGTTGGGCATCAGCGCGTAATAGCCCAGTTCAAACCGCACCTGATCGTTCCCCTTGCCGGTGGCGCCGTGCGACACCGTATCAGCCCCGGTGGCGCGGGCAATCTCGATCTGGCGCTTGGCAATCAGCGGACGGGCAATGGAGGTGCCGAGCAGGTATTCGCCTTCATAGAGCGTGTTGCAGCGGAACATAGGGAAAACAAAATCTCGCACGAATTCTTCGCGCAAATCGTCGATGAAAATGTTCTCCGGCTTGATACCCGCCTTGAGCGCCTTTTGCCGCGCCGGTTCGAGTTCCTCGCCTTGCCCAAGATCGGCGGTGAAGGTAACGACTTCACACTGGTAAGTGTCCTGCAACCATTTGAGGATCACCGAGGTGTCCAGCCCGCCCGAATAGGCGAGCACTACTTTGTGTACATTGCTCACGGTTGTCTCCGTTTTTTCGTTCAGTGCTCGTTCGTGTCAGACAAGAAAAGCGCCAGCGCGCTCATCGACGCGACCCAGTACGAGAAATTCCATCAGTGCCTTTTGCGCATGCAGGCGGTTTTCGGCCTCGTCCCAGACGAGCGATTGCGGGCCGTCGATCACCTCATCGGTCACTTCCTCGCCCCGATGCGCGGGCAGGCAGTGCATGAATACAGCATCCGGCGCGGCAACGGCCATCATGTCGGAATCGACGCACCATCCTTTGAACGCCTGACGACGCGATTCGTTTTCAGCCTCGAACCCCATCGAAGTCCACACGTCGGTCGTAACGAGATGCGCGCCCCGGCAAGCGTCTTTCGGATCGTCGAACAGCCGGAAATGATCCGTCCCGGTCAGGCCGATCTTTTCCGGCTCAATGCCATAGCCCGGCGGCGAGGAGATATGGACGCGAAAATCCAGCACCTCGGCAGCCTGAAGCCAGGTACTGCACATGTTGTTGGGATCGCCGACCCAGACGACGGTTTTGCCTGCAATCGGGCCACGATGCTCGATGAAGGTAAAAATATCAGCCAGCACCTGACAGGGATGATATTCGTTGGTCAGCCCATTGATCACCGGCACGCGGGAAGCATCGGCCAATTGTTCGACCGTGGTCTGCTCGAAAGTGCGGATCATGACGAGATCACACATGCGGGAGATCACCTGCGCCGTGTCAAAAATTGGCTCGCCGCGCCCGAGTTGCGAATCGCGCGTGTTGAGATAGATTGCCGAGCCGCCAAGCTGCTGCATCCCGGCCTCGAAAGACAAGCGCGTGCGCGTGCTGGCCTTCTCGAAAATCATCACCAGCGAGCGATCGAACAGCGGATGATAAGTCTCATAGCGCTTGAATTTATCCTTGATCCAGCGCGCGCGCCGGAACAGGTAAGCGTATTCTTCAGCGCTGAAATCCTTGAACTGCAAATAGTGTCTGAGCGGAGTCATAGGTGCTCTTCCCTCCTGGCGTCATCCCCGTTATTGCGACAGAAATTCACGAATCAGCGACGCGAGCACTTCCACGAGGATTTCAGCCTCGCTGTCGCTGAAGATCAGCGGGGGCAGCATGCGAACCACCTTGTCCGAAGTCACGTTGATGAGCAATCCGGCATCGAGCGCGCGCATGACCAGTTCACCGCATGGACGGTCGAGTTCAATACCGATCATCAGCCCGCGCCCGCGAATCTCCACCACGCCTGCCACGCCTTCGAGCGCACTGCTGAGTCCAGCGCGAATAGCATCCCCTATGCGCACCGCGTTGTCCATCAGCCCTTCTTCGGCAATGACATCGAGCGTGGTGAGCGCCGCCGTGCAAGCCAGCGGGTTGCCGCCGAACGTGGTGCCGTGGTTACCCGGCTGAAAAAGCCCGGCAGCCCGTCCCGAAGTCAGACAAGCCCCAATAGGAACCCCCGAGGCAAGTCCCTTGGCGAGCGTCATGACGTCGGGCCGTGCGCCCGCATGCTGCCAGCCGAACCATTTGCCGGTGCGACCCGTGCCGCATTGCACTTCGTCGACCATCAGGAGCCAGCCGTGCTCGTCGCACAGGCCACGCAGGGCGCGCACGTATTCGTCGCTCACGGTATTGACGCCGCCCTCGCCCTGAAGGACTTCCAGCATTACCGCCACCACGTCGCGGCTGCGCGAGGCAATCTGGCGCACCGCATCCACATTCCCATAAGGAACCCGGATGAATCCCGGAACCAATGGCTCGAAACCGGCCTGCGCCTTACGATTGGCAGAGGCCGAAAGGGTTGCCAATGAACGTCCGTGGAAAGCGTGCTCCATGACGATGATCGACGGCAGTTCGACCCCTTTTTTCTTGTGTCCGTAAAAGCGCGCGAGTTTGATCGCCGCCTCGTTGGCCTCCAGCCCGGAATTGCAGAAAAATACCTCGTCCATCCCGGAGAGGCCCGCCAGCCGCGTGGCCAGTTCTTCCTGCAAGGGAATGCGGTAGACATTGGAGGTGTGCAGCACCCTACCCGCCTGCCGGGAAATTGCTTCCACCAGACGGGGATGATTGTGCCCAAGGGTCGAGACCGCGAAACCGGCAAGCGCATCGAGATATCGTTTGCCCGCTTCATCAAAAAGCCATGTCCCCTGACCGTGCGTAAACGCGACTGGCAGGCGAGTGATGTTGTTCATGACATGTGATAGCGACATACTGAGCCCCGGCAGGATGAAATAAAAATGCACACGGCGGCAAAACGCCGCCGTGCAATGACAATTCGTGAATTCTACGCAGAATATTGCCCCATGTATAGGCTTACCGCTGGCGTCCGGCCCTCTCCCTCTAGGTGATTCTGATTCTGTTAGAATGTGCAGACACAAACTACAAACCGCCAGCCATTGTGTAGGGGAGACAACCAACGGCTTGGCGCCTGCTCCACGAACCGCACGCAATCACCGCGCCCGTACGAGGTTACAACACAACATGGTTCAGAAAATCAAAAATCTCGTCATCATCGGCGAAACCTCGGACAAAAAAATCTTTCGGCCAAGTGACTGGGCAGATCGCCTGTGTAGTCTCACGTCACTTCTCAAAAATGACAAACGTGTCAAATACTCCCAGTTCGTGCGTCCTGGCTGCACGCCTTCTGGGGTAAGAACCGTCATCGTCAATCCTCGTCTACACAAGATCGACCCGATTGCCTGGAAATTCGTACTCGATTTTGCCAAAGACCACGATCTACAGCTTGAAACTATTCCCGTTCCTGCGACTTATGCCGCCGTTGCCGAGACCTTTCACGCACGCCGTTCCACCCGGCGGTTTCTGCCGACACCCGTTTCCCGCGACATAATCGTCGATCTGCTGGAACTGGCTTCGCGCTCACCCTCGGGAACCAATGCGCAGCCGTGGAAAGTGTATGCCCTGGCCGGGGAAGCGCGCGAAGCCCTCTCCCGCGCCCTGCTGGAACGTTTCAATCAGGACATCAGCGAAAAACGGGAATACGACTACTACCCCGATCAATGGGTAGAACCATGGCTGTCACGGCGGCGCAAACTCGGCTTCAGTCTGTATGAACTCATCGGCATTCCCAAAGGCGACAAACTGCGCATGAAAGAACAAACCGGGCGCAACTTCCTATTTTTCGACGCGCCGGTGGGGCTGATCTTCACGCTGGATCGTCATCTGGCGCAGGGCATGCTGCTCGACTACGGCATCTTCATCGGGCACCTCATCATCGCTGCGCAGGCGCGCGGGCTGGCAAGCTGCGTGCAGACGGCGTTTACCGACTACCCGGACACCATCCGCCGCCACCTCGGCATCAGCGAACAGGAAATGATCGTGGGTGGACTTGCCCTTGGACATCCCGACCCGGACGCCCCGGAAAACGATATCGTGACAGAACGGGAACCGATCGAAGCGTTTACGACGTTCAAGGGATTCTGACGCCCAACAGAGGCAAAAAACAGGCCAAAAAGTGTCGAAATACTTTACATCCCAAAATGGTTTTTCAAAAAACACCACCTTATTTCAATAAGATAAACACCTGGCATGGTATATGCTCATATATCGGCAGCATGGTTCCCTCCTTTGCCCCGCCAAGCGTCCTCAAACTGCGTAGTGCGGGGCGCGTTTATTGAAGCGCTGACTCGGGCATCTCACGCACCACCACCACCCCGGCGCGCTGGAACAAAATCTCGAAGCCTTGTTCCGGCAAGCGATCGAACCGGGTAATAGCGATTTCTCCTGCTTGCGGCGCGCGTGAGGGCGTGACGGCATCGCGGTAGACGCTGACGCTGGGCATGCCCAATCTCCAGAGCACGGCAGGTTCCGGGCGACTTCGCGCGAAAAGGGCCGCCTCCTTCACCGGGCCTTGCAGCATTGCCCCCAGCCAGGGCGTGACGGCAAGCGCAAGCACTACCGTTTGCAGGCATGCGGCGAAAAGCAGCCGATGCCACAGAGTGCCTCTTTCTTTGGGCACAAAAAGAACGAGCAGCCAGACGAGCAACGCCGCGCCACAAATAACGTAATAGTCTGCGCCCGCCCGCAGAGCGGCCTCGGCAAGCAAGGCGCGATAGTAAGCATTGCCCGCCTGGCTTGTAGAAAGAACCACGCACAACATCGGCAACCCGATGGCCAAAACAAACAATGCAGTAGGCAACGCGAAATGCGCGAGGGATTGACTCAACCTATCGCGATGCACGGCGATGAGCAGAAAAAGAGGCGTTGCGCCGTAGAGCGCGTAATGCGGCAGCTTCGTGCCGGAGAGCGAAAAGAAAACGATGACGAACCCCGCCCAAATCCACAGATAGCGACGCAGGCCGCTGCCCGTGTGCAGGACGAAATCGGCGCGGGCGCTGCGCAGACTGACGAAAAGAGGCCCCGTCCAAGGCAGCAACAGAACAGGCACAATGATAATGTAGTAAAAAATACTCCCGGCGTGACCTTCAAGCGTGCCGGTGAAGCGTTGGACGTTGTGCTTGAGGATGAAACCGTCGATGAAATCCTTTCCGTGTATGGCAAGAATCGTGGCATACCAGGGAACAGTGATGAGGACGAGGATCAACCAACCGTACGGGTTGGACAGCGCGCGCAGCCAGGTTCGCCAATCCTTGCGGCTGAGCAAGTAGATGAGCGTGACGGCGCCTGGCACGAGCAGAGCAATCGGCCCCTTGGTGAGCACACCGAGGCCAATCCATGTGTAGCAACGCAATAGCGGCGCACGCCGGATCTGGCCGGACTCGAGAGAGCGCCAGGCATCGAACAGAGCGAGCGCCAGCAGGAGATTGAGCAAAGCATCCGCCGTAGCAGCGCGGCCAATAGCGAAAGGCCCGACGGATGTCGCCGCCACGGCCAGCGCCGCCAGCGCCGTTTCCAAACCGAAGCGTGGGCGAGCAAAATGCCAGATAGCGTAGCACCACACTATCGCCGCGAGCGCAGAAGGCAGGCGAAAAGCCCATTCGGGGCCGATAATGCCGCCAAAACACCCATAACTTGCCGCTTGCAACCAGTAGATCAAGATAGGCTTGTCGAAACGAGGCTTGCCGTTCAACCAGGTCGTCAGAAAGTCTCCACGCTCGAACATTTCGCGCGTAGCTTCGGAAAACGCGCCTTCATCGACATCAAACAGCGGCGCCCCCCCCAGACACAGCAAAAAAGCCGCCAGCGGCAAGGCAAAGAAAAACGCCGTGCGAGCATCCCGCCGCCAGGTAGACATCTCACGACTTCTCGTCTTCGTTGCGGGAAGCAGGCAAATACCAGCATTCATCTTCGGCGAGGGCCGGCATCTCCTCTGCCAGATAAGCATGGGTACCGCTGAATTCGTAGTAAACCCGCGCCAGCAACTCGGCCAGAACGCCGGAAGTCACCATTTGTACGCCCGCGATGATCAGAAAAAAGCCGCCGAACAGCAGCGGGCGCGTGCCGATGCTCTCCCCGAGCAAGAGCTTGATTCCGATAAGATAAGCGAGGATAAGGCCGCCCAACGTCCCGAGGATGATGCCGATACCGCCGAAGAAATGTCCTGGCCGGGTGCGGTAGCGCATGAAAAAATAGACAAAGATGAGATCGAGCACGACGCGGAAAGTGCGGGAAATGCCGTACTTGGATTGCCCAAAGACGCGGGCATGATGCGTGACAACTTCCTCTGCGATGCGCCGGGGGGTCGTCACCGTCGCCAGCCAGGCGGGGATGAAGCGGTGCATCTCGCCATAGAGCCGCACGCTCTTGATCGTACTGGCGCGAAAAACCTTGAGGCTGCAACCATAATCGCGTAAACGGACACCAGTCATTCGGGCGATGAGGCGGTTGGCGATTCCCGACGGAATCTTACGCAGCAGGTTGTCCTGACGATCCTTGCGCCAACCGGCAACCAGATCGAGATCTTCATCGAGCAGCCGTCCAACCATGCGTGGAATGTCGATCGGATCATTTTGCAGATCGCCATCCAAAGTAGCGATGACACTGCCGCGTGCAGCATCGATACCTGCCTGCATGGCTGCCGTCTGTTTGTAATTGCGCCTGAGCCGGATAACGCGCACATGCGCCCCTTTGATGGCCGCGCAACGTGTCAGTTCCGAGGGCGTAGCGTCAGAACTGCCGTCATCGACCAACACGACTTCCCAAGGCCACGGATAAGAGGTGAGAGCGAGGTGGATGCGTTCGAGGAGCGGCTCGACGTTTTCCGCCTCGTTATAGACCGGCACGACGACGGACAGCGTATGGCGCGGCAGAGAAGCCGGAATTTGCGGTTCAGCAGGGGGCAAAGGAGAATGGCTCATGGATTCTGAATTTTCGTAGATTTGGACGATGCCATTGTGGGGCGTGTAGCGTGAACGGCGGGCAACAGCAAGGCAACGATACCGGCGCACACGGAGCAGGCAATGACAAAAAGATGTAGCGCCAGCGCCGCGCGCAGACCGTCGACAAGCATAACCCCATTTGGCAGCAATGCCGCGGCCACGCCTGCCTCATAAGTGCCAAATCCTGCCACGCCCTGCACCGGGAGAATCGCAGCGAGTTCTGCCCCCAATGCGCCTGCCGCCCCCGTATTCATGTTCGTTCCGAGCAGCGCGGCCAACAACCACGCCTGCGCGGCGAGTTTGACCGACCAGTTTGCTATCGTCCATAGCCAGCCGAAACGAGCATGTCGGGTCGATTCGGCAAAAGCCTCGCGCAAGCGGGCGAAACCGCCCCCTTGGGACGAATTCGACGTCCGGCGAGCCCATCGTGGCAATGCCCAGGCAAAAGCAATGAGCGAAGCCACGCCCGCCAGACGCAACACCGGCGGCAACCCCGGCCAGACAGCGAGCGCGAGCACGGCCACGACCAGCGCATCCTGCAAACGAAACCAGAACAAAGAAGCCAGCGCGCGCGTGAGCGGCGTACCGAAGAGCTTACCGAGCAAAACAGGAAAAGCGGCCTCGCCCCCGCGAAACGGCACGATGTTGACCGCTGCGTTATGCAAGAGCACGACGCGCAGGCAAGCGCCGAAGCGGCCCTCCGCTTCATGGCGGAATTCATCGAAAACCCGTGCCGCGCGCAACAGATAACTCAGCAAAAAACCCGCCACCGCCACCCCAAGCGCCCTGCCGGAGAGCTGTTCCAGCATCGCGGCCAACGCGGCCCATTGCTGTTTTTCCAGCAACCAGAACACGAACGCCAGCGTCAATGCGACAGCAAGCCCGTACTTGAAGACCTTCATGCCGACGGATTTCGGGACGCTCATTTCGACACTTGCGCGCTCAAAGCCACCGGGCGCCACAGCGCATAGAGCGCCCCGAGACAGCCGATGACACATAACAGGTATTGCATCCACAGACCTTGAGGATATTTTGTATTTTCAAAAACGAATGCCAGCGCGCAAAGCAGTGCGATCCCGGCAAGGATACGCTGACCGCGGACATTTTCCCAAAACCGCCACCGCGCTGAGAGCGCGCAGCCGAGCGCAGCCGTTGCCCAACCGCCCGCTGCCCCGGCAAGCAGATCGAGCGGCCAGTGCGCCCCGACCGCGATTCTGGAGAACCCGACCAACATTGCGGCGGGCAAGGCGAGCCAGGCCAGTGGCCGCCGGGAGCAGAACACCAGAACGCCGGCGCCAACGAAAGCGGTCAGCGTGTGCCCGGAAGGAAAAGAGTTTCCGAACAGAGGAGAATCGATGATCTGGAATGATTCCGGCGGAAGGACGGCTGCCGGGCGGGGCAATTGAGTCAGTTTTTTGATCGAGTAGGTATAAAGGCTGGCGGCAGGCACTGCCAGTAGCGCCGCGGCCGTCCAGCGTGGCTGCCAGGCCAGTGTCGGGGCAACCAGGCAAAAAGCGGCCAACCCATTGCCCAGATTAGTGACGCCAGCCCAAAAGAAGGGAGGCAGCCACTGGGCTGCCGCATTTCCTATCAGGAAACCATCCCTATTCGTATCGGTGAGCAGAATGATTCCCGCCAAAAGGGCGCAGACCAAAATTGGCAGGACTATTCGCATGTTTTCTTGACGGTTCCGGCTGCCCGGTGCATGGCATCAGTGAGTACTGAGCCTATTATCCTTCACTTTTAAAGCAGACGCACGGCCCCCGGCCACAGCGCCGATTGATATGTTCTATCGATACCGGCATTTGGGCGGGTTGACACTTTTCATATCTTTATTATTCTATAAGATTAGACAGTGTTGTCAATACAGGCTTCAGACCCCTTCCACCCTTGGAGGCTCCCCATGCGCAGGTTGCTCGCAGCTGTGTTGTTGTCATCCCTTTCCCTCACCGTTGCGGCCTCGCCTGCAACGCCTTCAACCGATCAACTGTTCAAAGAATGGAGAGACTTCGTCTATTCCGGGAGAAGCTATCAGCACCTCGCCCCGCCCATCCCCTCTACGGACCCGTCTTTTTTCAGTTTTTCCAGCGGATATACCGTCGTCAACTCTGGCGCCGTCAAGTTTGATCTCAGAGCCAGCTTCACAAAGTACAACGATATCGTTCTCTCGGTAGGCGTTGTAGACGGCAACTCATTCGGTCAGTGGCAGACAGTCTTCACCTCGAACAGCCCTCTCAACGCACACGACAGTCTCAACTTTACGGCGGGGACGGAGCTCGTACTCAGGCTTGAAGTCAATGGGCAGACCTACTACAGCGGCTATGCGGGGTTGAATCCCGACGGCCAGTACCATTCGGTGACGTATTACGACTTCATCTACTCGGGAGGAGGGAACCCCACAAACACCCTTGTCGGTTTTGAAGGCACGTTTGGAGGCGGCAACCAGTATTTCGAAGATATAGTCATCACGCTGACCAACGTGAAGCAATCGCCTCTCAGCGCGATTCCAGAGCCGGAGACTTACGCCATGATGCTGGCCGGTCTTGCCTTGGTCGGCACGATAGCTCGTCGTCGCAAGCGTTCGTAGTCGGGTGGGAAGGGGCCATGCTGCTGGCGGCCCTTGGCATCGTGGGTGTAACCGCGACGACGTAGGGGCGAATAATTATTCGCCCTTACCGACAGGGATTAGCCCTTACCGAACAAGGGCGAATAATTATTCGCCCCTACCACATGCCCTTCCCCCGCTTGCGGGGGAAGGGGTACGACTGCCGCGTGGCCAGACCAATAGTGCTAGACTTACCATCTTGCACCTTCTCAAAACGGGTATTCTCCTATGTCTGGCAATACCTTCGGCACCCTGTTCTGCGTCACCTCCTTTGGCGAATCTCATGGCCCGGCCATCGGCTGTGTCGTTGACGGCTGTCCGCCGGGATTAGCGCTTTCGCAAGCGGACATCCAGGCCGACCTCGACCGGCGCAAGCCTGGCACCTCGCGCCATGTCACCCAACGCCGGGAACCGGACGAAGTAGACATCCTCTCCGGCGTTTTCGAGGGGCTGACCACGGGCACACCCATTGCCATGTTGATTCGCAACCAGGATCAACGCTCGAAAGATTACAGCGATATTGCCGACCTGTTCCGACCAGGCCATGGCGATTACACCTACTGGCAGAAGTACGGCGTGCGCGACTATCGCGGTGGCGGGCGGGCCTCGGCGCGCGAGACGGCGGTACGGGTAGCGGCGGGCGCCATTGCGCGCAAATGGCTGGCTGAGAAATTCGGCATCGTGATTCGCGGCTACCTGGCGCAGCTTGGCGAAATTCCTATTCCCTTCGAGTCCTGGGATTTCATTGCGGACAGTCCTTTCTTTGCGCCCAACGCCTCCCTTCAACCCAAACTCGAAACGTACATGGATGAATTGCGCCGCGCGGGAGATTCGATCGGCGCGCGCATCGATGTCGTGGCCAGAGGCGTACCCGCAGGATGGGGAGAGCCGGTATTCGACCGACTCGATGCCGACATCGCTCATGCGATGATGGGCATCAATGCAGTGAAGGGAGTCGAGATTGGCGCGGGTTTCGCGTCGGTCGCCCAACGCGGCTCGGAGCACGGCGATGAAATCACGCGCGAGGGCTTCTTATCGAACAACGCCGGTGGCGTGCTTGGCGGCATCTCCTCGGGGCAAGACATCGTAGTGAGCATGGCGCTGAAACCGGCTTCCAGCATTCGCCGCGAAAAGCGTTCGATCAACCTTGCCGGCGAAGCGGTAACAGTGAGCACACAAGGGCGTCATGATCCCTGTGTAGGCATTCGCGCCATTCCCGTGGCCGAGGCCATGCTGGCTCTGGTGCTGATCGATCACGCCTTGCGCCATCGCGCCCAATGTGGTGACGTGCACACGGACACACCCAAGGTTGCCGCACTGGCCCCTGAATGCCGTCAAATGCCGAAGAAGCCGTAATCGGCAACGTTCCACCTCGAATACCTGTAGGGGCGGGTTTCAAACCCGCCCAAAAAGGCGCTGATTTACCGCGATATACCAATTGACTGAATGCAAGGGCGGGTTTGAAACCCGCCCCTACATTCGTGCGAAGCGCAAAAGACGTCATTCATTCGCAGCGGGAAATTCTTTACAACTTTCCAAATGTCACGCATACTACCCGCGTCATTTTTACACTTTAATTGCATATACTGAATATATCGATAAAGTGAAAATGATTAGATAAAAACTATCAACCTCCCCCGTCTGAGAGCACAGGAACCTTGTGGCATGTCCCACGGGTTGATGTGTTGTGTCATTTACCTACGTCAATTTTCAGTCTGACCAAGGAGTC
>Ga0209737_10002287_pt1 | contig 13421 bp, 9 predicted proteins | sample TergutCu122P3_FD_187284 | JGI IMG/M metagenome (GOLD analysis project Ga0209737, IMG submission 187284) | Cubitermes ugandensis P3 segment gut microbial communities from Kakamega Forest, Kenya - Cu122 P3 (SPAdes) (version 2) | ecosystem: Host-associated > Arthropoda: Insects > Digestive system >... | reverse complement strand
TGCCGCACCACCGAAACTACCGTAGTTCTCGAGAACACGTGCAAAATATTCCCCTTCATCGAGGATGAACTGGGGACTATCGACGCTGAGGAAGGGATGCATGAGAACCGTCTGATTATTCAGGCCATTCTGACCCACTCCTGCATATTTCGCAGAAAAATGCGAGTTTCCGCTTGATACTACGTAATAGTTGTTTTTTGATGTACGCGCAAAAACCACACCGGATCCGGTTGTCAACTCAACCACATACTCGCCCACATCAAGCAGATTCTCGGGAGAATCAGGACTCAATTCAGGAATCAGATCCGGATCAAGCACTGTCCTTCCCGCAATCATACTCGAACCCCATATGTATACGCTTTTATCCAGCGTAATGCCCATCCCGAACGATCTATCCAACGTAATCGTCTCAAAATCAAGATCGTTAAGTCTATATGCAAGAGTAGGTATATTAAAACCCTGCTTGCCGTTTGCAGAGTTACCCAGTAATCCATCCTGGTTTATGATAAATCCCCATGAATAGATGTTGTTGTGATTAGTAAGGACCATCACGCCCCACCTGCTTGGCTCCACGTCGACCACATATTCACCGTCCGCAAGTATGAACCTGTCGCTACTAGGTGAGAGATACGGATTCTTGACAGGGAATCGACTCGCATAAGAGCCACCGTGCGCTCCTGTCCAAGGGCCCATACCCATTGCATCTCCATCATCGCCCCACACGTAGAAATCATTGGTATCGGTCAATGCGTATGCATTATTCAAAGAACTCCATATGTCGACGATATTCACATCGTTAAGTGCGAAATAGTCATTACCTGTATTCTCGATGATGAAATCGTAGGTGACTGTCTGCCCCAGCTCTACTTTGACCGGCTCTTCTACGGTTCCATTATCGACAGGGTCGTCATCGACCCGTGCATCAAGCCGGACAGAGATATGTTCTCCGCTCCCATTATCTGGCGCAGGAATACCGCCGAAAGGATTTGCGAAGGTCATCGCAACACCCAAAGCAACAAACACTGCCGCTATCAGCAACAATGTCACAATCCTATCCCGTGATGTTTTGAATCTTTCCTTCATGATTTCCCCTTCTTCTTACCGATTATCCACTCCTGTGACCGGAATCGAATGGTGCTTCCCCACACCAACGCATAAGTGTATCAAGCACTACGCGCCCTACACAATCTCATCCATAGTATCCTCATGTGTATATGGAGAAACGTACATGCTCTGTAGTATGCGAGAGACGTTCGCACCTACAAGAGATACGAACGTCCCTCTCTTTCCCCTTAAAGCTCATCCAGAATACTCTGACGTCTACGCGTGGATACGAACACCGCACCGATCACCACAGAAGCCACAAGGGCGATCCATGGTATCGAGCTTGTCCATACACCGGTAGGTACCTGCAGTCCATAGACGTTCTCGATGGCGAACAGGTTGGCATCGTCAGCCGCAAGAGCGATCGTGAGTGACTGTACCTGCTGCCCGTTGATGAAGGACGTATATCCATCCTCGCTGTAGTCGGCCTCAGTGACCGTCATGAGTGTTCCCGCAGGGTATGCCCGTCCTGCAGTAGCCTCGAATCCATGAGATACCATGGCTTCGAGATACCAAACACCTTCGCCCTCATCCCAGGTCCATTGACCTTTCTCCAAGACATCATTTAAGTAATCATCCCAAATAGGTGTTGGAACCAGGTGCGCCCTGATCATGAACTCTCTGTTAGGGTCGGCATAGTCACCGCTTACCGTCTTAGTGATAGTGAATTCCGCGAGCTCATAGAACTCATTTACGAACTCAAGGGCTTCGACCTTGGTCCGGTCCTCTCCTTCGACCAGCGTGATCGTAATGCTCTCTATCGTTGGGGTACCATCTATCGTGCGAACATATACATCGACCTCATAGACCGTATCGTCGTAGGTCATGGTCTCGATAGTACCCGCGACCTCAGTAAACCTATACGTGTATACCCCTGGTTTGTCGAATGACACACCCTCTAGGAGGTTGATGCTCTTCGTCAACGTGGTGACACCGGCAGCCGTTGACAACGCTGCCCCATCCATGCCTATCGGTATGATATCCGCAGGTACCGGAGGCACGATATCCGTATTGCCATTGGTCGCCACCCCTTCTATCTGGAAGAGGAAGTCCTCCCGGTTATCCCAGACGGTTCCCTCGTTCATGCGAAGGACCTTTGTCAGATCGAGTTGATTATTCTGCAGCTCATCGGTTACACCTGGCGTCTCATTGATGAAGAACAACCATGAGTAGAAGTTCTCTGGAAAGACATTCAGGAATAAGTCCATGCCGATCAAGCCGATCGCTTCGCTCGACTCCAACTCTTCACGAACATCTGCCGCATACAAAGAATGTTGTGGTGTTGGAGCATAACCGTTAAGCACCGCCATCGACTCGGCGTATGGTAACAAGGTGGGTGTTCCATCCACATCCGTCAGGTTCACCGCCAAGAAAAGCGACATCGGTGTATACGTTATCTCAGGGTCATCCCCAATCTCTTCCCACGCCACGAACACATAAGGCGCATCGTATAAGGGTCGATCATGCAGAACAAGGGGGTTCAAGGCATTCATCTGCAACGCATAACGCGCCTCGGCCCCTTCATGTTCCGCTACACGTACGGTGTCGCTCGCATTAAACGTATAGCTCATCGAATCGATGTCAGCACGCTGCGCTGTCGCAGATCCTCCCATCTGGCTCGTCCACAGCTCGTATGCAGGATGACCAGGGGTCACTTGCTCGAAGTGGAAATCGAACGTCGAACTTGAACCAAGACGTGTTCCCTCGGTCAGGGTCAATATCTTGCCCAACTCGAACCGAAGCGGCACCTCCATAGACTCCCAGGAACCCTCATCTGCCGCAAACCTGATGATGACCTGCATATCACGGGTCACATCGATTGACACCACATCTGTACCATAGAACGGATCCCAGTTCACGCCTTCGTCAAGACTGTAGTGTGTTGCGACAAGCTCACTTGACTCATCGAGCCAGCCCACTGAACTGAGAGCAAATTCTCCGTAGTTAGGATAGTACTGCTTGAGAGGAGCTGCAATGTCATGGCCTGCACCATCTTGCAGCAAGATCCGCACCTCATGCCAATCGTTACGCGCAAACTGGAACGTGATGCTTCCCAGACCGATAAGATCCGCAAGAGGCAACTCTGACTCGCCCTCAGGAAATACGAGTTCGAACCAGTCATCATCGAAGAGCTTCGCATATCCTGCATACTCATATCCGGGGATGAACCCCTCGACAGAGAGGTAGTCCGCAAAATCAACGGTCTCATGTTCCTCGGTATCAAGAACTATCGGAGCACGCAACGGATTGTCATCTGCATCCGTAAACAGAAGGGTGAGTGCACCCTCCGGTGGCTCAACTATATGATAGGTAGTATCGGTCTCATAGACCCGACCGGTCGTATGATCGATCAGCTGGAATGAGCGAGAGAACTCCCCTGGCTCCCAAGCATAATGGTGCAGGGTGAACACGAGCTCTCCATTAGGTAGGCGAGCAAAAGAGTACCTGACCTCGGTTGGACCCGATTCACCCCATATCCATTCCTGGCCAGTAAGATACATTTTCTTATCATCAACCCCGTCATTGGGACTACTGGGCAACCTGATCTCGAAATTGTCACCTGTAATCGTTCTCAGAAAAGGCAATTCTGTTAACTCATCAAAATAGGTTTCCATATACACGCCAAGGACGAACTGTGTCTGAAGCGGACGTCCCTGGTGATATATCGCTCCATCCTTCAAGACATATACGAGAGGGTTGGTGTAGAACGAGATGATTTTATCAGCACCAGAAAGATCCTCATTCAAGCGTAATCCATCGATCTCAAACCCCGTGGACTGCCATGCTTCTTTATTGAATTCATATCCGAACTCATACACGGTGCCATCCGATGACACGACATAATCGGTCAAGGAGGCGTTGCCGCCACTACCCTTCGCAGATGAAATAATATCTACGACATGCCCACTGATCGAGGTCTCCCACAGCTCTGCGCGCACCGGCACGAATGAATCGATAAGGATATCTTTCCAAGACTGCGGATGCTGAGGATGAATGCTGCCCCACGTATACACTTTCCCGGTATCGGTGACACCGATGAACGAACCTGCCGTCCAAAAATTACTGACATTGATTACTCGTGCAAAATACTCCCCTTCATCAAGGATGAACTGGGGGCTATCAGCACTCAAAAAGGGATGCCTCAAGACCGTCTGGCCATTGAGTCCATTTTCACCAACGCCAGCCATCTTCGCAAAATATGAGCTTCCATCCGTTATCACATAGTAGTTATTCTGGGACGTACGCGCAATCGCCATAGTGTACCCATGCGTAATCTCAACGACATACTCACCCACATCGAGTATGTTCTCGGAAGAAGTCGGACTCAGTTGTGGAATCAAAACGGGATCCAACACTCTCTCTGTAAGGTGCCAACTCCATCCTGCAGAAAGAAGGTCGAGACCCCATGAGTACACGCTTTTATCCGCTGCGATACCGGTACCGAATCGTTCAGACAATTCGATAGTCTCAAGACCAAGGTCATTGAGTTTATGCGCACGCGTGGGTACATCGAATATGGTCGTTCCATCATCAGAGTTGCCCAACATTCCACTCCAGATCCAATTCGAACCCCACGAATAGATGTTGCCATGGTTGGTAATGACCATTACGCCATACTCTATCGTGTGTACATCGACGACGTGCTCACCCTCGGCAAGGATGCACAGGTCACTGCTGGGCGAGAGATAAGGGTTCATGTTAGGGAATCGACTTGAATCGTATTGAACGCCCAATCCTGGCATTCCCAGTTGACGAGAATCATCACCCCACGCATAGAAATCGTTGGTGTCGGTCAATCCGAATGCATTGTGGCGCGAGCTCCATGTGTCAACGAAATACAAATCATTGAGCGCATAGTAGTCATCCCCTGGATTCTCAATGATGAATTCATAGGTGACCCGCTCGCCTATCTGCACTTTGACAGGCTCCTCTACAGTTCCGTTGTCTATCGGACCGTCATCGACACGCGCCTCGACGCGAACGGAGACATCCTCTCCGCTGCCATTGTTTGTCACGTTAATCCCACTGAAAGGATTTGCAAACGTCATTGCAACGCCCAAAGCAGCACACACTGCTGCTACCAGCAGTATCGCTACAATCCTATCCCGTGATGTTTTGAATCTTTCCCTCATCGGTCTCCCCTTCTGCTGTGATACCGACTGCCGTTATCGGCAGTCGGTATCAAACGATGCTTTCCCCATCGAATCAAACAGTATCAATCGTTATATCTCGTCTTCTATGTCCTCACGTTTACGCGTGACGACATAGGCAACCGTACCTAATACGGCAATAAGAAGCACGAATGGCACACCGATCATGATCACACCGGTCGTAGGCTGCGCATCGCTTCGTTGTACTACCACGAATTCGGCAGGCTTAGTGGTAATGGCAGAAGTAAGAGTCTGCACTTGATTGCCGTTGATCTCAGTAATGTAGAGAGCATCCGAGGCATCTTCTGCCGTGATCGTGAATTCAGTATTGTGTATGACGCTGGAAAACGTTATCCGGTCACCATGCATCATCCTAAGCTCGATCTCATATAGATTAGTCTGGTCGTTGAACTGAAGCTCGATCGGCTCACCCAATGACCGACCACGTCCGTCAGCTTTGAAAAGCATTCCTACCGGTGCCAGGATGTCGAACACACCCCACACGTCCTCGACCTCGATCTTGACATCGAACTCACGTCCCATATCAGCATAGTCACCAGTGACCTGCTGGTGGATATCCACCTCATACAGCTCGACATACGCCGTTATGAAGTACATGCTGCCCGCTTTCGAGGCAATCGTATCTTCATTATGCGAGGGATAACTGACGGTGATACTGGTCACCTCGAGATCGGCGCCCACACGCTGAACATAGACCGTAGCCACCAATTCAGTAATAGAGAACTCTTCGAGGAAAAGTCCTTCGCTTACCTGTGGTATATTCATCGTAATCAGGTACTCGAACGATCCCGTATGAGGAAAGTCGACCCCCTCGAACAATTTCTCCTCCATAGCGACGGTCCACTGCATATTCCCGTCATGATTGACCAGTTCCATATCCTCGCTGCGAAGGGTCACCGACCCCACCGCAGGAGGAGCGATCTGGTCATTCCCATTGACTGCCACACCGGTGATATCGAATACGAAATCAGCGACCGGTGGCGGATTATCAGGGTCGACATTGAATATCAGCAGGCCGATTCTCTCGAATACCTTCCACTCATCGTTTGCTAGAGCAGGTGACCCTACTGAGAACAGAAGGGTCGCAGCCATAAAAAGTATCAGAAATGTCTTCTTCATCATATTCCCCCATCAAGCAATAAAGCTCTCATGCTTAAACCGCCCACGCATCAGCATCATCACGCTTACGAGTGAGTAGGTATACAGCGCCCAATGCCAGAGCAAGTGCAAGTCCGACCCACGGCAACGATGCCAATGAGACACCGGTTGGAATCGTCATATCGAAATGATTGACGAATGCCACGTGTTTTCCGCCCAACGACGTAACCGTGCCATTATGATTAAGGCTGCTCGTCTCCGAATCCTCGAAGTGGATGGTTGTCGCATAACCCTCTTCGCCGTATGACTGCTGTCGCAGTGAGACGTAATCGCCCACCACGCCGTAGAACACCGCATACTCTCCATGCGCCAGCTCGAAGTCAAAATCCATAAAGCTAATATAATATCCGGGACCTGATATCCCACCCATCATGGGATCGTCGATACGTCTGATGGGCTCATCATCTGCATTGAATACCTGAATGTAATCGCGCGGTTCATCGGACGTCTGCAGACGATCCATATTGAAACCGTTCTTCTCGACGGTCAGTACATAGGAGAAAGTCTTCTCTTTATCGCCATAATCGCCTGTCACCTCGTTACTGATGGTGAATTCCATGATCTCCCAATACGTGTAGTTGAAATCAAGGTGCTCTGACTTGTTCCCCGTACGTACTCCGTTTCTATTCACCTCATGGATCACGACTGCATCGACGACGAAATCGCTTCCCTCACGCTTCACGAGGATCTCCAAATCATATTGCGTGCCACCATTTACCGGAACAGTATCCAGGCCGACTACATCCGGTGTCGAATTCTCGTTCACATGGATGTATGTCGGGGAACCTGCGGTAACGCGATACAAAAACACGCCAGCCTGCGGCCACACGACATCAGCAAGGATATCTTCCAGCGTACTGGTTATGGTGACGGTCCTATTCATATTCTCGACCGAGACACCATTCTCAATGGCGGGCCCCTCGACAATAGTGACCTCCGGAACCTCAGCTACACGCCCTTCATCACCATTGAGCGAGATAGGTGTGATATCGAATGGATAGGTACCTGTGTTTGGTCCGGTACCTTTTGGTACCGTCGTGATTGCACGGATATCTACTTGCGTCGATGTTTCAGTTGCCCCTGCAACCGCAGACATCGAGAACATCATGCACAATGTCAGGATAAAACAGATCAATCTACTACTTTTCTTCACGTTCTTCCCTTTCCCCTATCTTTCCCCCTGTTTTCGTTATTGATTATTTCTACTATTCGCCGATCAATAGACTTAAGCAGTCCACGAGGTATCACGCCTGCGCGATACGACATATACCACTGCAAGGATAAGTGCGATGGCTACCGCCCACGGTACTGCAGTCACGAATGCGCCTGCGGGTATCTGCACAGTGTGCGTGTTCACAAAATTGACGGTCACCAGCTCATCCATAAGCATGATCTGCTCACTGATCAGACCTGATATGCCATCGACCTGCGTCTCATAGCCTTCAGCTGCATAATCGTTTTGCGTGACCTTAGCGAGGGTGCCCATGTAAGGACCGTCCAAAGTCGCCGTCCATCCGTGCGCCAGCGAGAACTCGATCAGCATTCCGGTGATGGTTGTCCCTTTGGTGATCGGAAGATACCGAACCAGATCGAATATATCGACTACCTCACCTTGATCATCAGTGATGATCAGATTGATATCCTCACCTTCAACTTCTTCGTAAGGCCAGAAATCAAGCTCAAGTGTATAGTCGAACATCATCGCGGAATCCGCGTAGTCACCCTGGACCGTATTGGTGACAGAGAATACTTCCCCTGGCTGCCAACTCAAAACAGTGGTATGGGTGATATCGTGCTTGTCACCACGGATAAGGGTATCGGTCTCCTCATCGTATGCAGTAAGATAGCTGACGACCGCATCCAAAGTGGGTACCCCATCGACATCCTTGACATAGACGTCCATCATATACGTTGGAGCTAGTCCACCGACATAATTCAGACCGCCCTTCGACCAGAATCCGACCGTGTAGGTGAATACACCCGGATGAGGCCACACCATATCCTCTAACAGATCGAGCTGAAACGTCCTCGTGTCGATTCTTCCTGTAATCACCGGATCGACAGCCTCGAATGCAAAATACTGGTACTTCTCAATCCCTGGTGGCAGATTGTCCGTATTGCCGTTGGTGGCATACTGATTTGCCACAATTCCTACCGGACCTGAATATACGTCATATCCTGCCGGTGCGATGAGTATCCACTCGCCCACTCCACCCGGCAGCGATTCATCTGCTCCCGCAACAGCTGGCGCCATCAAGGACAGCATCATCACTGCTGCCATCAGTATCAAAGTCATCTTCTTCATCTCTGTACTACCTTTCCCTTGTTCTGGATTTCTGCGAATCCACGTTTCCCCGTATTCCTTACTCATTCTTGTCGTACGTATCTAGCCGTGTCTATATCTCTTCATATTCCTCTATGTCGTTCTTCTTACGTGTAACGAAGTAGAGCACCGCAACGGCAAGAGCTGCAATGAGCACTCCTGGTGCGGCCGCGATAGCAATACCGGTCGGCGTCAGGATAAAGAGGGTGTTTACTACCGAAACACTGTCCGCACCGGGAAGGATCCCCACCGTTGCGCTGAGCGTATCCTCACCATTGATAGTGGTCTCGAATCCTAAATCGCTGTAATCATCTTCAGTAATGACCACCGATGTTCCGTATATCGAATAATCTATGTGAACGGATTCGTTATGCGCCAGGGTGAACGCGTAGAAATACACGCCATCGGCATCGATCGTGGTAGGCGCGAGCGTTTCGGTCGACCCATCACTACGTGAGATAGAGACGGCCCCTACTGCGTCATACCCGAATATCTGGTTTATCTCCTCAAGTGGATGGATTTCCATAGCGAAAACGAATTGCTGATCGACATCTGCATAATCACCCTCGACGGTTTTGGTGACGGTCATCGTGCCTGAACCCACGTAAAGTCCCAGCAAACGCATAGTATTGACCTTTTGCCACTCGTGATCCGTGTCTCCCCGCTTATGATACGCGGTGACGGCATCGACGACCATCTCGCCGCCCTCATTGCGAACATACACCTCGAACTCAAGATACCTGAAATCATTATCCATATCGATGTCACTGAATGCAATGAAGTGTCCGATACCTGCATCGAATGCGCCCAGGCTTACTTTATAACGGTATACACCCGGAGCAGGCCACTGGACGTTCTCGATAACATTTACCGGGTCGGTAAACCAGAACAGTTCATTTTCGCCCGGACCGAAATTATCGGCATCAGCAAAATCGACCGTGATAACAGGGATGGCTGGTCCGCTTACGGCGGTATTCCCGTTGACCGAAACCGCTTCTACCACAATGTCGACCTCGAGATGCTCTGGTTGATTTCCGAAAAGTGACATGATCGCTATATCGATATTCGCTTCTTTTTTGTCCTCTTGCGCCCCAGCGATCGAGGTGAATGAAAAAATCATGGCACACGCCATCATCAGTAACATCAGTCTTTTAGTCTTTCCCATCTTGCTCCCCTGTTCCCTTTACTATCCCCTTTTACGCTCTCGCGTTTTCGATTCGTTTCACAAAATCCCTATGGAATCCAAAGCGAATCATCTCTATAGGGCAACACGTCATCGGTAAACGCATATCACACTTCTGCATGTGAGCATTCGATGCCGACAAGTGAAGTTGCCTTTCCCCTAAAACAAACCAATCACATATTCAATTGTCCCGTAACGTACTTTCCCTACATGAAACCCTTCACCAATTTCCCCTGACACAGGATTTCAATGAATCATTTATACCAGCATCCCAAGACAGTGTCAAGGTAAACCTCGCCAATTGTGTGTGCCCTGTGACCGATTAAGAAAACCTCAGGTCACGATAGTGGTTGGTTCTCGAGTTGTGATGCACCTATGAAAACCCTGTTCAACTACTATTTCCTATTCACAATTTCTTTATATTACGTAACGCATACCATCAAGGCACAGAAACGAAGTGGAATACCCTGAATGCCTTGCAAGGTCAAATCGGGGCATCTTTACATAAAAAGGGGAGACGCAATGCCTCCCCTTGTGTGTCAGGTCGCCCACGCTCGTGCTACATTGTTGTTCAGGCAAGCAGACCGCGCAGGCGATGTATCAAGATAACACTGTTACTCTTTACGAGCAAGAGCGTCTTCTAGCAATGAAACCTCTTTGTCCATCTTCAACATCCTACCTAACATAAAGGTAACATATCCGCACAGAGCTAGCCAGAGCAATCCATACGCTGCAATCACATACGGTGCGTCTTTGAGTACGAGATCATACAATTCAGTATTGGTCGCCTCTATCATCCCTTCGAACATATTAGCCCTCCAGCCCTTCTTTGACTGCATCGAGTCGTAAGCGGATATCTTCTTCTGAGGCACGCAGTACATAGATGGCATAACCGAACGCCAACATGCCTATCTGTGCGATGATGAATGGAATCAAATTAGTGGTATCCATTCCTGAATTGAACACTACGGGGTGCTTGTCAGGAATGAGGCGCGTAATCAAAAAACTGATGGGAGCATCGACCCAAGCGATGATACAGAAGACCGCAGCATAGGTTGCTGCTCGCTCTTCATCATCGACGCTGTTGCGAATGACGAAGTAGGCGATCATCAGTACCATCATAATGAAGAACGTCGTCAGGCGCGGAGTCCAATCCCACCACACACCCCATCCAGCTCTTGTCCACATAACGCCCGTAATCATGGTGGCGACAACGAATACCAGCGCTGTCTCCATTGCAATACGAGAACGTGCATCATATTTCTCTTCCCTTTTAAGCAAGAAGAGAACCGCAAAGATCGCGGCAACCGTAAATATCAAGAATGAGGCCTCTCCTACCGGCACATGGAAGTAGAATATCTTCTGCGAGAACCAGGGGCGTTCATACGGCACACCCTCTTCTTGCATCTGAAGTGCAAGAGGATGGGTACCTTCCAGAAAATATTCCTTGGCAACCTCAGACGGGGTCGCCTCGAAAGGCGGTTCTGGCACGATATGGAATGCCGTATCCGCGATGACGCCATCAACGAACACCTTCGCATTGCCCCGCACGCGCGCCGTATAAAACGACATGAAGAATGCAGCCGTGGTCAAGAGACCGCCGATGATTATCAGTATGATCGCCAACTTTATCTGTTTTTGCACTGCTTCCTCACTTCTTATCTCTTCGAGTCATCAGCCTTCATATCTTTGATCGTCCTCATTTCATGCATCCCCTGCTACGCACTGATCATGAACTCGTAGAGGGCAAAGGCCACACCAATGGTAATGACATTGTAAGCTATAGCCCCGCTCAGCATCGTCCAATACGTCTGCTCAAAACCGATTTCACCGATGATAACCGCACTCAAAGCACCCACCGTTGCCAGCAGCAAGGGAAACATCAAAGGAATGAACATGATAGCCAGGGTGAAATCCTGCCCCTTGGTGTTGACCGACATGCTTGCTAAAAATGTTCCGACACCGGCGATACCGATCGAAGCGACCAGAAGTGCCAAGGCAACCATCCACCACGGACCACTGTTGACCGTCCCTGTACCCATGAAGATGAAGTAGAACAAAGGAACGATCATCACCTCGACCAGCAGTAGGAAAATAAGATTACCGATCGCCTTTGCAAAGAAGATGATGGGGCGATCGATCGGAGAAAGCAAGAGCGCCTCGATGCACCCCTGATCCTTTTCCATCGCAAAGGAGCGGTTAAGACCCAACATCGAAGTGAACACGATCGTCAGCAGAAGAAGACCTCCTGCAATCTGCGAGACATCGAAGCTCTGGCTGGCATTGGAGAGTGCGACATAGTAGATGATAAGCACCAACAAGGCATACAGACCCATGGAAGTGATCATCTCTTTGGTGCGCAGCTCACGGATCAAGTCCTTACGCAAAATCGCATTGAACTGTCGCAGTGAGGACATTTCGCGTTTGGCGGGCATCATCATGAAACCCCCATCCCTACCGTGTCACGATACACTCTCTTGAATTCATCCGTATCGATCGAGTCCTTATCCTCATACATCACTATCTTGCCTTTAGCAAGGATAAGCGCACGGCTGCACAGCTCAAGACCCTTATCCAAATCATGGCTGACCATGACAAACGTATGCTTGTCACGAATACCGGCGATCAGCGAATCGAGGATGTCGCTTGCGTGAGGGTCAAGACCCGAATAAGGCTCATCTAAGAATATCAGCTCAGGAGCAGGCAGAAGGGTGCGCGCAAGTGAGAGGCGCTGTGTCATGCCACGTGAGAATGTGCGTACCAGATCAAGCTTGCGGTGCGTCAACTCAACGGCATCCAAAAGCTCAGCGATACGCTCTTTTGAATCAGGGATACAGTAAAGATCGGCAAAGAACTCGAGGTTCTCAGCAGCCGTCAAGTCGGGATACAGAAGCGAGTTGTGACTGATCAGTCCGATATGTTCACGAAGCTCGAATGCATCTTTTACCACATCGTATCCCAATACTTTGACGTCACTTCCTCTCGAAGGAGGTGTCAAGGTTGCCAGTATACGCAGCAACGTCGTCTTACCGGCACCATTAGGGCCGAACACCGAAAGGAACTCGCGGGAAGCGAGTTCCAGATTCACGTCATCAAGAGCCTTACGAACACCGAACTTACGTGTCAGATGTTTGACGTCGATCGCAAGGGTATCAGCAGAGGTAGGGACAGACATCTCTTTAGACAGGATAGACTTTCTTCTTCGGAATCATGGCAAGTGCGGTTCCCAGCAAGAGAAGGCCGAAACCTGCCCACACGAACCAGATAAGTGGATTGATTTTGATGTTCATCCAGAATCCTGCGACGACCGTCTCTGTTTGCGTTTCACCAGTCGCATTATCCGCGTTAACAGGAACCTCGACTTCTGTGGTTGCTACCTCGTTGAGCACCACAAAGATGTCACGCAACGGCTCAGAGAAAACCCGTGCGTTACGAATCTCCATGACACTACCGTCACCGCCCCTTTGCGTGCCGAACTCGG
>Ga0209737_10002286_pt1 | contig 13424 bp, 14 predicted proteins | sample TergutCu122P3_FD_187284 | JGI IMG/M metagenome (GOLD analysis project Ga0209737, IMG submission 187284) | Cubitermes ugandensis P3 segment gut microbial communities from Kakamega Forest, Kenya - Cu122 P3 (SPAdes) (version 2) | ecosystem: Host-associated > Arthropoda: Insects > Digestive system... | reverse complement strand
TTCTTCTCTTTCCTTACCTGAAGAAGCTCCGCCAAAACTTGTTGACTTGAAGTTAAAAATTGCTCCGGGTTTGGCATATCGGATTTATGATGAGTTTGACGAAAGTGTAGTTGAAGAGCAAGCGGACGGCAGTTATCTCGTCACGGTATCGTGGAAAGAAGATAACTGGATGTTTGGGGTGATTATGTCATTCGGAGAGTACATAGAGGTGCTTGAACCTGATTATATCCGCGAGGCGATTAGGGATAAAGCAAGCCGGTTGGCGGAAAAGAACCACCCTTGTAATTAACTCTTTTTCTAGGTATAATGCGGGTAGGAGGATTCTGATATGTGGAAAGATGAGTATTTGTTGGGTGTTGACATTATCGACTTGCAACACAAAGAATTATTTGTTAAAACAGAGGAACTGTTGCGGGAAATTTATCAAAGTGGTATTTATGATAAGGAAAAAATAGTAAACGCAATTCTTTTCCTCAAACATTATGCCGTGAAGCACTTCTCTGATGAAGAAGAACATCAAAAATCAATCGGTTATAAAAAATTCGGCGAACATAAGAAAGAACATGAGGATTTTATCACCGCTGTTCTTGAATATGAGAAAGAATTGGTAGCTTCGGATTTTGCCGAGGAAGTTGTCAAAAAATTCACCGGAGTGCTTGCCGCTTGGCTTGTATACCATGTTGCAAGTTCAGACTTGGAGATAAAAAAGGGAGCAGGGGAGGTCAAAACCTTTGCCAGCCACAGTGATATAGTTCTTCATGGTGTCGTAACCGCGCTTAATAAAATGGCGGGGATTGACGATGCCCAAATCAAAAGAGTGGGAACCCACGATGAGGCTTTTAGTGAAAATGTTTCCGTACGGATGGCTATCAAAGGAGATGTACGCGGTTCAATTACTATAGTATGTCCCCATTCTTTTATCAAGGATTTTGTCCATAAAATTACGAATATGGAAGTAACCAGTATCGGTGAGTTGGAAACTGCGGTAGTTGTGCAGATGTCGGAAATCATCGGCAGTATCGTATGCAAATACATAAATACCTTGGAAAATGTGTCATGCAGTCCGGCACCACCGCAAGTAACCGAGAGACCGGAAGTCTTCCCTGATGAACGTATCGCCATTGATACCGGGCAGGGAATATTGGAGATAGACTTGCGGTTAAAATATTCATAAATGTGTAATAAAAACGACAGTGCCTAAGTTTATATTTTAATTGTATTGTCCATAATTATCTGGCTTTTTATCCAAAGGCTCAAAGCGAAAACAGTAATTCCATCCCCAAAAGTTAGTTTAAAGAAAATTAGTCTTGATACTGAACTGGAAATCCATAACTACACAGAACGTTGTCCGACGCTGACTTACGAAGTGACACCGGTAGACGGTTGTATGGTCGGATGCCTTTACTGCTTGGTTACCGACGGTATACATGAGCAACCCCTCGTTGTTTATGATAACTACCATGAAATGCTTAAGGTCTTTATGGAGAAGCATAAGGATAATGAACATTTTTACTACTTTTCCGCAAAGACAGAGGCATTCCACGAAGCCACGTTGCAAACAGGTGTTGCCCATAATATCCTGCGGACTTTTATAAAACATTTCAATATTTACCCTGATTCCAAGGCGCGGCTGTTTATCGCCTCAAAAGCTGGCATCAAGCATCTTTTAGTGGAGCATGAAGGTGAATCAATTATGGATTTATTCATAAAACTGCGCGGAAAGATGCAGTTTAATACCAGTATCTCCATTATGCCACCTGAACTACGGACAATTTTGGAACCTTATTCCGCACCATGTGATGAACGGATGGCAGCAGTCAGGTTGTGCCAGGAAAACGACATATTGTCAAACTCGGCTTTGGTGCAGCCAATTGTCCCGTCATTCCTCACAAAGGAACGCACCGATGATTTTTTCAAGATGCTTAAGGACAATAATATCATCAATTTTAAGCCCGAATTTATGACAGTCTGCATGGAGAACCTTTCATGGATAGGGCAGATACTCGGCAGTATTGACCGGGATATGGAGCGTAGGCTTTACGACTTTTACCTTGCGCCGGAAAACAAGGACCACCGGAAGCAGCGTGGCCGCACAGCGCCAAACAGGGTGTGGAGCCTTAACTGTATCCGGGAACTGCTGAGGGATGCAAATGATTATGGTATTTCTACTTCAATATGTTACTGGGTAAGGAATGAGCTTGGCATATCGGAAGAAATGATACCGACAGTAAATAAAAACGGGTTCCAATGTCTAGGATATCAGCGGAGGTTATTTTAATGATTATAAATAAGGATTTTGTCAGCTTTATTTTCTCAAACTCTGAGGGTAAGCGGAATAAGATACTTATTATGACGGTGCTTAACGGGATATGTATGGCGCTTATGATGTATTCGCTGACTATCGGGTTGGAGGATTTTGCCGAAAGCGCCATGGTATCGCTTCGCGCCTTATTAATGTTCTCCCTGTCACTTACGGCTTTTTATTTCACGCAACGCATTGGTGGCAATATTGTATCAACAGCCATATTAAAAGGCTTGGGTGACATGGAACTACGGGTCATGGACAAGCTCCGCCGGGCTTCTTTTACACAATTCAGCAAGATGGATGCGGAATTAATATATGCGGCAGTAGGCGGAGATAAATATGGCGCGGTCATGGCGGCCAGATTCCTGATACCGACCATGGCGGCGATTGTTGTTGTATCTTTAACCGGAATATATCTACTTACCGTATCAGTTCCGGGGGCTTTGCTCGTGGCAGCCACATTATATGCAGTAATCATGATGCGCGGAAAGATTGATAATAATATAAACAAACGAAAATCATTGGATGATGAAGCGACCGACCGTTTTACGTTATCATTACGGGATGTTGTGGAGGGGTTTAATGAGCTTAAAATTAACCGACGTAAATCCGAAGCCCTGTTCAATGAAAAAATCTGTACCACAAGCCGTGAAAAGAATAATCGGATTCTTAATACGGAATTATTCCGGATGAGTTCCATCGTCTTGGAGCAGGCGACTTTGTTTATTCCGTTGGGGCTTGTATTATTTCTGCTCCCCAGCCTTTTTACCATGGAAGCGGCCGATTTGGTAAAATTAGTTTCGGTGACCCTCGTGGTTATTTGGCCTGCCTATACACTGGTCCAGTTCGGACCGGCATCAGCGGCAGCGGCCGGAATCATCAAGCGGCTTTCCGATTTAGAAGACCTGCTTGATTCCCCTGACTTGGAGCCGATTGTCAATAATGAGGAAGATTATCCCCTTGCACCGGAGTTTACAAATCTTTCATGCAGTTTGCTTGAATATAGTTATCCTAAACGTGAGGGTGATGAAAAAGCATTCTCTCTTAAGGTTTCGGATTTCACCGTAAAGAACGGGGAGCTCGTTTTAATGCGCGGGGGGAATGGCAGTGGGAAGAGTACATTTATGCGTATCTTAGCTGGGCTCGAGCGGCCTGCTTCCGGGCATATTGAAGTTGACGGTATTAAAATGGATGAGATTGGCGAAGCGAATTACCGGGCTTTGTTTTCGATTGTTTTAGCAGATTTTCATTTATTTGATAAGTTTTATGGTTGTGTGGATTTTGATGATAAGCAGTTTAGGAAGTGGGTTGACAAACTGGGGCTCAGCGGAAAAGTAAGCGGTAAAGATGATTTACCCACATTGGCATTATCGTCAGGGCAGAAAAAGAGGATGGCTTTATTAGCTGCCATACTTGAAAACCGGAAGATTCTGTTATTGGATGAGGTAGCAGCAGACTTTGACCCCCATGCGAGGGAAATTTATTACCGGGAGATTTTGCCGGAACTTAAGGCTGAAGGAAGAACGCTTTTTGTAATCTCCCATGACGACCGTTATTATGACATAGCCGACAGGATTGTTACCATGCGTGAAGGAATAATTACAAATGACTAAAAAAGTTGCCATCATCGGTGCCGGTTATGTCGGCTCGAGTATTGCCTATATTCTGCTTATTAAATCAATCGCCGGGGAAATAGTTTTAATTGACAAGAACGCTGATAAGTGTAGCGCCGAAATTAATGACCTGAAGTATGGAATTCCAAAAATGGGTTCATCCCATATTTATTCCGGCACGTACAAGGACATAAGGGACTGTGACCTGATTATCATTACCGCTGGCCGCAACCGCCGCCCCAGCGAAGACCATATGGATTTGATAAATGACAACCTGATTACGGCGCGGGTTATCACGGATGAAATTAATAAAAACTATAACGGTGGTATCGTCATTATAGTTACCAATCCTGTTGATGTCATTACATATATGATGACCGGGTGGCTGAAATTGCCGGCCGGCCGTGTGTTTGGAACCGGCTGTCTGCTTGACAGTTCACGTCTTGTTTTCACCCTTGCTGATTATTTTAGTATTGAACCGGATAAAGTGAGCGCTTTTGTTATCGGCCAACATGGCAAAGAACCGACAGTGCTGTGGAGTAAGGTTCTGGTTGATGGAAAAGGGCTTAGCCTTGATACTGGGACAAAAAGTAAAATCGAATCAATAATTTCCGGGATGGGGATGTCAATAATAAGTGGAAAAGGACGAACCCATTATGGTATTGCAACCTGTGTGGGTTATTTAGCAGAGACCATTTTACATGACCGGAAAGCAACCGTAAGTGTTACCAGTGTACTTAACGGGGAATATGGAATATCAGACATAGCCTTTAGCCTGCCCTGTCTTGTAAGTGCGGCGGGGTTCGAGCGTTTACCGGAATGGACTTTGAGTGAAACTGAGTCCATGCAGCTTAAGGAGACGGCGGCACGGCTAAATCAAGTAGTAGGGCAGCTTTGTCTACCTTCCCTGTCCGCGCATCAAGGGGAAGGTTGTTAAGCATTGTAATTGTTTTAGGTATCATATAATGGGGCAGACACTCAGCAAGATAGGCTTTTAATGATTCCGGCGTTTGGTCTTTGTTTGGGTTTTTGTCTGCCGGAACACAGTATGCCAGTAAAGTTTCGTCAATTACTATTACGCAGGCGGCGTCTATGGAAGGATGGTTAATAAGTTTCACTTCCACTTCATCCGGCTCAATCCGGTAGCCATTGATTTTTACCATATTGTCAATTCTTCCCCGATATAGCAGTTCACCATTTTCAGACCATTCAGCCAGGTCTCCTGTACGGTAGGATTCCCCGAAGGGTGGATGCCCTAAATAACCCAGTGCCACTTGTGGTCCGGATACGCAAATCTCTCCGTCGATGAGTTCTATTTTATTTTTCCCTGTTGTAGTTCCGATTGGTATGTCCCCGCTGTTCTGGGGTTTTAGTTGGTATGCGGTTACGTAAACGGTACATTCAGTCGGTCCGTAAAAATTATATACTTGATAACTCCGTTGGGTATAAGAACGTAAAGCCTCGCCGCCCGTTAATAAGGTTTTTAGGTATTTGTTATCAAATCTCTTCATGTATTCCACCGCGAACTGGGTGGTTAGGAAGATGGTATCAATTTTGTTTTGTAAAAGAAAACGATGCACACTGACCAATGATAAGCGTTCGCTGTCATCCATCAAATAAAGGGTACCACCCGCATACAGGATAGGGAGGGTGGACAAGAGGAAGGAGTCAAAACCAACGTCAGCCTGGACGGCGGCTTTGATGCCATGGGATAAACCAAGAAGCCCGGCGTGGGTTTCACAAAATGCCAGGACGCCGGTGTGTGAGAGAATGACGCCCTTGGGAAAACCAGTCGAGCCGGAAGTATAATACACGCAAAAAGCATCCGCCGGGGTGGTATGTATTTCACAATCGCGTAGGATAAAATCAAGACGTTCCGGCGGTGTGTTCGGGCTTAATGGAACATATGCCGCTCCCGCTTTTAAGATACCGAGTGAATGTATCAGCCATTCCGGACCGCGTTCTTTATGGATGGGAATGGGATTTGTTCCGTCGATACCCTTTGCTTTAAGGGATTCGGCGATGATAGTGCTTTCTTCATCCAGTTCTTTATAGGTCAATATTTCCCCCCGCCAGATTATAGCGGGGGTGCCGGGGTATATTTTTGCAATTTCGCGGAATTTTTCATGGAACATATTGATTGAATGATACCTAAGAAATATTTAAAAGTCAAGTGGGGGGAGGAATCGTATTTTTTCTTCTTTTTTTATGGGTGAAAGTAAAATAATTATACTAACAATGGTCAAATTTTTCTTACGGGCAATTTTTGAATCATATAATACCTTAAATTTTTATTAAAATATCCTTTTAACTTTATTCGGTGGGACAGATTATATCATCTTTTTTATCCAAAATTTCTATTATATCATCAATTTTAGAAGCAAGTTCGCTATAACCTTCATTTTCACATTTATCTAAATATGCTTGTGCCATATCCACAATTTCATGCTTTTTTCTTTCTATAAGATTACGAATGGCATCAAACCACCAATCATTATCTCTAGGATTATACTTTTCATAATACTTCTTATTAACAGGAAACATTTTAGAAAACTGTAATGCGTGTTTTCTAAATTTTCTAGTCGTAGGTCTTGGCGGTAAGGAAAAATATTCGTTTGGTGGGACTTTTTCAGATAAGTTTGACCTAAAAGGAATTGCAAAAGGTCTGTTCACACCTTTATATTTCAAAGATAATAAAAGCACATATGGTCTTTGTCTTCCTGCCTCATCTTTATTTGGCAGAAGCTCATATTTTTCATATGGAAATTTATCAAAATACGATTTTGATATCTTTAGAATACGCATACTTAATCCTTATGTAATAAAAAACCCCTACACATGATAGAGGTTTCTTACTCATACAATTTACATGATACTCTGCATTTTATGTCACCGTCATGCACGGCGACAAACCTTGACAAGTGTATGATACTCTAACCGTCATACGCGGAGGTATTACCCTTAACATGTGTGTAATACTCTGACCGTTACACGCGGTTTTATTTCCTAATATCAGTATATCAAAATTATGATCTTTGTCAACAAATTTTTTCTAATTTACCGCTATAAATCAGCATTTCCAATATTATTATCGGATATACTAAAATATATGTAAAGAGTTTTTTCCATATATTTCTACTATAATATTTCTACTATAATATTTAATACTAGTTAAACAACCGAACACAAAATAAGCGTATCATTAGTATAGGGTTTGATATGAGCTGAAATAATATTCAATAAGTAACAAATAAAGTAATTAATACTTTAAATACATTCCTTAAACCGCATAAATAAAACAAGGCAGAAACCTTGAAAATACAACGTTTCTGCCTTGTTTCCAACGGGGAGGATTATGCGAAATCCGAACCCCTTTTCCCTTATTATAACCGTATTTGTCGCATTTGTCAATGGCGTTTTCGTCAAGCGGGGCAAGCCCTTCCATGTCGTTACACATTTCAATGTATGATATTTGCTTTTCCGAGCCTTTGAGGTTGAAATACATAACCACTTTATCATCATAGATATACACGGAGTTGATTAAAAGGTTTATAATGCGGCGTTGATATGCTTCGTCAAGTAAATCACCCGTGCAAAAGGATTTGAGCCACGCGGCAATTTCCTCTTTATTGAGCCTATGCCCGTTCGCTATACGGAGGGTTACAAGGTTAAGCTCAATATCCGCCTTTTGATTTTCCAATACCTCTATTTTGTCAAAGTATTTTTGCCTTGCTTTTGGGGGAGCGGTAAGCGAAGCGTCAACGGCGGCGTTTGATTCGGCGTCGAGCTTCCTTACTTGCCTTTCAAGCTCTTTTATCCTCTTGTCGTTAAACTCATTATCATAGGACGCGACAACGCCCGCCGCTATATCCTCAATGTTGGAACGGGTTAAAACAACTTCAACCGCTTGTTCGACAACATACCATTCCAAAAAGTCCTTTTTTTCGTTGAGCTTATCGCAAGTATGATATTTTTTCCTCTTGCCGCAAGCATAATAATAATGCACTTTGCCGCTTTTGCCTGTCCCCGCGTCCCCAACGAGCCGCGCCCCGCAATGTCCGCAAAACGCTTTACCCTGTAATAAATATTCTTGCCGTGCCTTTTGAGCGGCGGGGGCATGTCTTACGGATTCAAGCCGCGCCTGTACAGCGTTAAAAATATCCTCACTTACGATGGCGTCGCAAGCCCCCGGCACTTCTTCACCGCCGTACATATACTTGCCGATATATTTTGTATTGTGCAAAGCGTGTTGTAAACATGAGAGGGTGAGCGGCTTGCCGTTGTAATTCAATACGCCCTTCGCGGTCAAGTCCTCCATGATTTTCTTTTTGGGCGTTCCCTTTGCATATTCCGCAAAAACATATTGAATAATCGGGGCGTTGTTTTCGTCCGCGACAAGGCGTAATTTGCCGTCAACCCTTACGGACTTAAACCCGAAGGGAGGTATGCCGCCGATATGAGAACCTTTTAGCACACTTTCCCGTTGTCCGCGCTTTACGTTTGTTGATAGGCTATTAGAATAATGTTCCGCCATTGATTCCAATATGCCTTCAAGCAAAAGCCCTTCGGGGTTGTCCGCAATGTTTTCCATAGCGGACAATACTTTTACCCCGTGTTTTTTGAGCGTCGCCTTATGGATTGCGGAATCAAAGCGGTTGCGGGCGAACCTGTCTAATTTCCACACAATGACATATTGAAATTGCTTTTTTGCGGCGTCGTTTATCATACGCCGGAAGTCCGGGCGGTCATCAGTCTTTGCCGATATAGCGCGGTCAATGTACTCACCGACAACCCGCAAGCCTTCCCGTTCGGCAAAAGCATAACAATCCCTTAATTGACCGTCAATGCTTTGTTCTTGTTGCCCGTGTGACGAATAGCGGGCATATATGACGGCGTTTGCCGATTCTGTTTTTAATTTACGCGCCGCGCCCATATCCTCACCCCTTACAATATGCGAAATTTAACAACAAAATCTTCGTCGCGTGGTGTGCTTGACCCATATATTTTTGCAAGCCGCCTATGTATTGTTACTTTATGCTTGTCCGCGTGTTCGGTAAACTCTAAAAACATAAACCGCTTATCTATCAACGGAATGATAGATTCAATATTTGCCGACACCCACGCAATGACGCTTTTTGTTTGCGCCGACTTTTTAGGCAAACCCTCCATATCGGGGCATGAAGCATGTATAATCCGTTTTATAGACGGGAGCGGCAACGCGCTCACCGTTTCAAGTGTTGGGACGCTTTGAACACAAAAGCCGTTATAAAATAACGCTTCGGAAAATTCGTCCCGCTCAAAAGCAAAAATATTATCACCGTGATATATTTTTGACACGCACATTTCATACAGGATTGATTGACTTTCAGCGGGCAACGCAAAAATATCACAAGGCAATTCGGCATACTCATTTTTATTTATGCCTTGCTTTACGTCCGCGCCCTCCAATTCGAGTGCAAGCCTGTATATATGTTTGCAAGGCAGTTTTCTTACGAAAAAATCACGACATGAACACGATTCAAGGGTAGTTATATAAGGCTCTTTGCCCGACCCCTTGAATACAGCGGTTTTATTTTCGCGGTCAATAGAAGCGGGCGTTGTGTCCGCCTTTTTTGCCGTTGCAATTCTCTTTAATTGTTCGCCGTCCTCATGTACGGCATTGTCCCATAAACTAAAATTCATAATATCCACCACTTGCAATATGCCGCCCGCCTTGCGCGGAGCGGCTTTTTTTATTTTATCCGCTTACGAGCAGTATTTTTCAATGAAGCCCTTAAATTGTGTATGTAATTGCGTTTCAAGTTCGCAAACGGGTACGTTGCCCGCCCTGTAATACTCTAATATTTCCGCTTGCCGTTCCGCCGTTTCAATCGGGACTTGGCACACCCGCGCAATGTCAGCGGGGATTTTAACATTGAGTTCATGCAATAAAAACAACGGCGCAAGTAAATGACGGGCAAAGGCTTCCGCTTCTTTTTCCTCTTGCGGTATGCTCAAACGGGCGTGTATCTGTTTTACGGTCAATCTCAAAAAAGACTTCGGTGTGGGTTCTGTAAACCCTATCAATAAATCGTGCCGTAACGCTTTATGCCCCAACCCATGCGCGAGGGCAAGCCTTTTGTGTTCACGGCTTGGGATTGTATCGTCATAAATAACATACCATTCCTTGCCGTCATAAATTATTACCGCCGTTTCCCCGTCCCGCAATTCGTTCATGTTTGTATTTTTGAATATTTTTATATCGTTGGAAACGGCAAGGCAAACAATATCAAAAGGAAACACAGCAACGCCGCTATTTAATAAAACGCGGCAAGCCGCTTCTTTTGCCTTTTGATAATGTTCCATTATCCCGCCCCCTTTTATATATCGTCCTCATTTATTATATCGCCCGCTTTTCCGTCGAGGGCGGGAACATTCGTAATTTCCGCGCCGTGTTCGGTATCGCTTCTTGCCGCCCGTAATCCCTCAACGCGCCTTACCGCTTTATCAACGACCGAAAGTGGCGGCGCGTCTTTTTCGGCGTCGGATTCGATTGCAGAATCAGCAACGGCAGTAATTAACAAGTCAACAGCTTCTTTTTGTTTATTGTCAAGATTAAGGTATATTTCAATGATTTTTTGCGTTGTCGCGTTTAAGCTCAATTCGGCGGATAGTTTTTTTATTAACGAGCTTTTTGTTTCAACGTGAAAATCACCTTGCCCGGTTGTTAGCCATTCCTCATTCACGTTGTAAGTTTTGCAAAGCAGTTGAATGAAGGTTTTGCTTGGGACAACGCGCCCACTTTCATAGCTTGCCAATGTATCACGGCTTACGCCGAGTGATTCGCCAAATTCTTTTTGCGTTTTCTTATAGTGCTGGCGCACTTCTTTTATGCGTTGATTCACAGGCGTTCGCCCCCTTTCATAATCAGTATATCACAACTACGATGTTACTGTCAACACATAAAGCGAAAAAAAGTAAAAATATTTTTGTGAAATGTGTTGACAGTAACATTATTATCTGCTATACTGTAACTACGGTAACATTTACAAGAGGAAAAACAAGACCACCAACACAACAAACAAGCGGCGGCGCGGACTGTCCGCCCGCTGCAATAATGAGAAGGGAGGGGACAGGAAATGACAAGGGAAACGGAAAAGCTCACCCGAGAGGACGAAACCCGCGCCGTGAAAATCGCAAAAATAGCGGCAAGGCTTCCCGAGAGGGAGCAAGACCAACTTTTATATATGGTACAGGGTTATGTCACTTTTAAGGGATTAGAGCAAATTGCGGAAAAAAGCAATGAAACACACGCGCCCCGAGCGGCGGCGGTTGTATAGCCGCCGCCCCGCGGGGACAGGAAAGGAAGGGCGAAACCATGATAACACTACATGAAAACGAAAGGCTTATACAAGCGGGGACGGTTGCGCTTCGCGCCCCGGACGGTTCGCCGCTTCCCGCCGTCCCGCAATACATAATTGTGCATGTTGATGAAGCCGACACCGCCGCCGCCCGTGAGGTACAGGAAAACGAGCGGGTTTTATACGGGGGCGTAGTTTTTAATGATAAAAAGCGGGCGGAGGAACGATTCGCCGCGTTGAAAGCAGGGCGGGAGCAACCGCCGCGGGAAATCGGAACGCCGCTTTATTTTATAGACGGCGCGGAAAACGTAAACCCGACAACGGGGCGGACGGCAGAGGGTGACAAAATCATAGGCATTTTATCAAAGGAATTTGCGGAAATATTTGCAATCGAAAAACGCAAGGAAAAAGCCCTTGCAAAACAGGGCGGGAAATAAGCGGGGTTCGGTCCCGCCTTCCCCGCGAGGTTATGGCGCGGAGAGCGGAAAATAAGGGGGTAACAATGGATATGAAAGCGGTTGTTTGTTATAGCGGCGGGCATAGTTCGGCTTTGGTGGCGGTTGAAGCCGTCCGACGGTACGGGAGCGAAAACGTGATTTTACTTAACCACGACATAAGCCCGTATGTCGAGCATGAGGACATAAAACGGTTCAAGCGCGAGGTTGCGGAATATTTGGGCGTCGAGGTAACAACGGCAAACCACCCGAAGTATGAAAGCATGACCCCGCTTGCGTTGTCGGTAGAAAAAAAGGCGTTTCAATTCCGCCCCGGACAAGCCCTTTGTACTCACTTTTTGAAAACGCGCCCGTTTGAAATGTGGCTTCTTGATAATTTCCCCGCTTGCAGTTGTGCGCCGTGTAAAGAAATGGTTATTTTATACGGCTTTGACGCAAACGAACCCGAGCGGATAGAGCGGCGGCGTAAAAACTTAGAGGGGCGCGGCTATTATACAGATTTTCCGCTTGCCTTTTGGGAACGGACAATACATGACATTGAGGAAATAGGGATTGAAAAGCCCTCCACATACAGCACATGGAAACACGCAAATTGTATCGGTTGCTTAAAAGCAGGGCGGCAACATTGGTATTGTGTTTACTGTTTACGCCCCGATATATGGGCGGACGCGATAGCGGCGGAAGCGGAAATAGGACACAGCATAATAAAAGGCGTTTACCTTAAAGAATTAGAACCGCAATTTGAGGAAATGCGGAACATTAAAAAGATATGCCCAACGGACAAGGGCAATTCGGCGGAGTTTTGGGCGCGGGCACGAAAAGCGATACCCGAGCAAATGAGCCTTTTGCCGTGCGATTGTTCAATATAAAAGAACGGAGGACAAACCATGCAATTAACAACAACGAGGGGGCGGAAAATAATTAAACGTATATTAACCACCTTCGGCGCGGTTGTTTTCGTGTTCGCCGTAATGCTTGTCTTTATATCGGTAAACACGGGCAACGCGCCCGCGCCCGACCCGCCGCCCGCGGAAACGTCCGTACCGACCGTCGAGCCGACAGCCGCCCCAACGCCCGAGCCGCCCGAGCGGGACGAACCCTTTTATTTTGAAATAGACCACCCGTGCTTTTGGGGCTATGAACAGGGCTTCGAGCATTTAGAGCCGGACGCGGCGGGGATATGCCCGCGTTGCTTGTGGTACATAGGCGCGCCGGAATTTACGGAGGACAAACCCACCCCCGAAGCGGACGAAACCCCGCGACATTTTAACATACCGCTATGTCCCGAGATACAGGACTTTATTTATGACATAAGCGAAAGCAACGAGCATATAACGCCGCTTTTGTTGTTTGCCCTTATTGAGAGGGAAAGCGGATATAGAACCGCCGTTATTTCAACAACAAATGATTATGGTCTTATGCAGATAAACAAAAGCAATCACTCATGGCTTCGGCGGGATTTAGGTATTGATTGCTTCCTTGACCCTTTCGACAGCATACGGGCAGGGGTACACATTTTGCAAATGTACGTTGACAGGGGCATAACCGACCCACACAAACTCTTGATGTGTTACCGACACAATCAAGGCGGCGCGTCCTCAATGTGGGAGCGGGGAATATATGAAACGCATTACACGCGGGACATTATAGCGATTATGCAGAGGATTGAGCAGAACAGTAACGAAAGCGGGGCGGGATAGTGGACGCATTG
>Ga0209737_10002285_pt1 | contig 13424 bp, 7 predicted proteins | sample TergutCu122P3_FD_187284 | JGI IMG/M metagenome (GOLD analysis project Ga0209737, IMG submission 187284) | Cubitermes ugandensis P3 segment gut microbial communities from Kakamega Forest, Kenya - Cu122 P3 (SPAdes) (version 2) | ecosystem: Host-associated > Arthropoda: Insects > Digestive system >... | reverse complement strand
GTTGGTTAGTTAGTTTCTTAGTTAGATAGTTAATGTTAGTTAGTTATTTGGTTGGCAGGTTTGTTACGATTGTCTTAATATAAAAATGTATGGTTCTTTTCTTTCAGTCTAACTGCTACCAGTTCTGATGATAGCCTGCATACAGGCCGACAGTTACTGCCGGTGCTGTTGCATGATGGTCTGTGTGTGTATTCAGTATGTACGTATACGTATAGGTTTGACTGGCACAACGGAATCGTGTCAATTATAAATTGTAGAACTGTAACTAATTACTGTGACAGTTACACGGAGCACGTAGGCTACATATCTACATAGCTACGTAGCTACACAATGCGGGAACAAAGCGCAGCACTTTCCTTAAATTCAGCTATCCTGCTTTTTAGCGAATTATAAAACCAAATACGGAATTCGCCGAACACAACACGTGTTTCTTTCCTGTGGCGCTTTCGCCCCAACGCGGGTGAAAGTCTCCTCATTCTTGAGGTTTCCAGCTCACACTCAGACACAGCACACTCGGTTGTACTCCTCTGGACGAGTGATCAGCCCGTCGCAGAAATCTCTACCTGTAAACACAAAAGGAACAAAAGAGACAGACTTCAATGCCCTCGGCGGGCTTCGAACCCACAATTTTAGCAGGCGAGAGGACCCAGGCTTTTCTGTGCTGGCAGTATAAAACCCAGCTACATTTACGCCTCCCAGATTGCAATGAAACTTCATCATTATTTGAGTAAAGAGATAAAATTAAAAATTTAAAACTGTAGTTAATAAACAAACCTGAGGTAAGAAAACCGTTAAAAATTTCTTATAGATTTGAATATAAACAGTCACAAGCACAATATATATACAGTGGAGGCCGCTTATTATAATCGCGGGTAATGTTATCAATCGGCTATTGTTATCAAAATAAGTGGTCCTAAAACACTCCATTTAAAATCAATTAAAAATACGTCGTTTATTATAATATATCTTTCGTTATTGTTATCAAATTGCAAATTATTCGAGTAAATATTTGGATGACTAGTGTCATTTTCAACGATTGGTTAGTTAAGTGGGATCTCGAATTAAAGCGAAAAATTGTTTGTTGGCAGACAACTGCACGGCACACACAAACAATTCGTTGTTAAAGAACATCAAAGCGATCTTCTTGCCTGCGAACACTACGTCGTTAATTCAGCCATGTGATCAAGGCATCATAAGATCTTTTAAAGCTCATTATCGCAGGGAAATGCGTGCGCGAATTATAGCTGAACTTGATGACATTCAAGATTTCCCTTCTTGATGCACTTCATTTGGTAGCAATGTCATGGAAGCGAGCCTCAGAGAAGACTATTGAAAACTGCTTCAGAAAAGGTGGATTTTTTAAAACAAACGCTGAAACTCCTGCTTCCGAAGAATCTGATCTTACAAGTGAAATTTTCGATCAAGCCCCAGACAGCATGTCAAAAGAAGAATTTGAAAATTGGTTGGATATTGATAACAATGCTGAAGTAGTAGCTACAATGACAGTGTCGGAAATATGTCAAGCTGTTGGCGATGATAAATCCAAATTAGCAGAAGAAAGTGAATCTAATTGTACAAGTAAAGAAGAAGATATTTTAGAAGCTCCTCCAACCAATGCCCAGATGTGAGAAGCTCTATGAATTCTTTGTCATGGTGTGCAACATAGAGCAACAAACTTCCAAATGCAATATGAGTATGAGCAATTCATTCAGGAACTACTAAATGCAAACAAACAACAGGCAACACTACATAAGTTTTTTAAATAAATTTTGTTGCTTTTTTATACATGTAAAAGGTTGTAACAATAAATTGAGTTAAATAATGCAGATTTTTTTATCCTCCGCTTAATGTTATCAGCCGGGTATTGTTATCAAAAAGCGCAGGTCCCAAAGTGATCATAATAAGTGGCTTCCACTGTATCAGTCAGTTTACACTATCAAGTTTGACAGTGAGTATCATTTCACACAGTTACTGCATTGTTATTTTACTTCCTACACAGAAATGGCCATTACATATTCACTGCTATGAACTATGTTATTTTTACTAATATAGTCCAGACTACTGTAAACAGTTGTGGCCATTGAGAGACGCATGCTGACAGATGGTAAGATTTGGTCACTCCAAGAGCAGGTTATGTGTTTGCAGATGGTGTATGGAGCAGTTGCTTTGTTACTGTATGGTCTTGTGAACACTATGTATTTAACCTTTCAGTGATCCTGGGGTATAAATTCCAGCTGCTGCCAAGGATGGAAAAGTTGTAAATTTGTATTACCCTGCAGTGTGTTCATGACTGTACAGTGTGCAGAGGAGTAAAAGTGGCTGGCCTGGAGTGGGTGAATGACTTTCAATAAGCTAAGAGTGGAAGTATTAGCACAATTTGTATGTTTTTTTAGAAAGTAGTGTAGGTATAAGTTCTCGAGCAGATTGTTCGTTGTCAGTATTTACTCATATGAATAACTGATGGCTGGTCAATGTGGAGCAAAACTGAAACAATATATATGGTGTAGGTATCTGTGAAGATGGAGTGGATTGTGAAGCCAGATGCACCAGATTTATCTACTAGATGGCAGTGATCACAAACACTTGTAAGTTATGCTTCTAGATGACTGAGCAGGTTAGGTTAAGTGGTAATGGATATGACTTACATTGGAGGTGTTAATGTCAAATCCTGGCTTGGGCACTGCAGTCTTCAACTCTGTTCTTTTGTGTAAATTCTGCAACATTACTGTCTGTGACCGTTGAATGTACTATATGCCGATGCTACCATAGCAATTAATTTGACTTTCCCTTTTTTGCTCTGCTGTAGTACACTGAGTGTGCCTATATACATTGAATTTTACCATGTTGTATTATATTATGCATGGCAAAGATTTAAGAGCAGGCTTCAGTTTTTTCTTCCTGATCCCTTCCCTTTCACTGTATGTTGTCTCCCCACTAGCTTCATTCATATCTAAATTTGCGGTTTGTACAGTGTTATTAATCATCAGTTGTCATGGATTGCTCTGTTGTAACAGTATGTGCTCTCCATGTGTTACTTCTTCCAATATTAATACTGTTTTTCTTGTGTTAAAATATGGTCACCAGCTGCATTGTACTAGGGGATGTAAAATACTCTATTCATGGATGATAGAGGTTAGACACTCCACAAACTAGCCTGTTGTTAGGTTAGTTTAAGTATATCTATAAGAATAATATGGCGTTGATGTAAAGCTAACTTCTTTTCTGGCACTTGAGCTTACATTTTCTTTGTATCTTTCAGACGACAGATCAAGAAATCAAAGTCTGTGATACAGCTTCTCTTGTTTGGAGATGAGACAAATGAAGATGATATCAAGTCAAAAAACATTCGCCAAACTGGTAGGTGCATCGTACATAATAAGTATCAATGTTAAAATATGTTTTCCTAAGTTGGGTTTAAAATAAATCTTTGTTATAAGGCAGACCTTTCTGAAGATCCATTTAATGTTCCACTTCCTCATTTTCTTTTATTTATTATACTTATATCATGATAAAGATAATTTGAAGCATTCACACTTTGATGAAGATTGTAACCTTTCAGTCTTAAATAATAGCAGTGTTAGACAGTATAATGGTGTGATCATGTTTATTATATTAAATTTAATCCTAAAATATAAACTGTTTCAAGGCATACAATTTTTTCTTTAGAAATATTTCTTTGTGGTGTGACAACTTGTCTATAATGTGATCCACCTTGTAAAAGTCAATTTATGTAATTGATAAATGAACATTTAGGCTGATTAGGTAAGCAGAGTTACACAAAGCCACACTTTTAAAAATTGTAGTTATTTGAGGGATTGTTAGATTCACAGTTGTTCAACATTTTGATAGTTGTGTGATATTTATGTAATGTAGTCAGAACTACTTTCCATGTTTGGATTTACTCTCACCTCACAGTCAGAGGACACATGATGCTGCAGTAATAAGGGAGCCACTGAATCTAGTAATTGCAACATATATGTATTACAGAACTTTTAGACCAGCTTGGGACTTTGTACATTCAGTGGAGACTACACATCATTTGAATAGATATTACCAAAACTGAAAAAGGAAAAGAAAATGAGATGATAGTATTCTCTGTATTGTTAAGAAAATAAACCAATAAAATTTATCTGTGGTTTTATGTGGTGCTCATGTAGAGGATAATGAAGAAAGGAAATTTATGAATCCCAGTTGTGAATTATTTATGTACTCTGAATTTATAATAGGCTTGTTAAAGCAGTGATAACTTGTGTCTGAGTCTAGAACTCCAAAGTGGATCATTTAGCTTCAATATCCATGGTTTATTGAGTAAAAGAATATGAAGTTTGAACACGAGTTAAAAGTCCACATTTTATTAATTATTGATCTGGTGTTATAGTTGTTGTTGTTGTTGTTGTTGTTGTTGATAAAACATTACTTTAAATGTTATTATGTATGTGCATGTTATTTAATGGTGGTTTCCCTTCCTAAGATTATGTAATCTGGGTGGTACATAAATAGAATATAAGTATGGAGCAGGTGGAATACTCAGAGTTATTCATTCATTCATTCATTCATTTATTCTCATCCATGTTGTTACATATGCAACACTGGACTTGTCCATTTGTGTATTACAAAATTTACAGTATATGTACAGAGTTTCAAAACATAGATAGTTATAAGGTATTTATCACATGGTAATAATAACAATAATTATAACACACATTCCAACCAATACAATAAGAAATACATAAAAATTTCTATATGCATGTTGTTTGAGATGGTTAATGAAAATATTTTGTTATCGAATTCAATGTTACGCCAATCAGTCATTCTTGTGACTAAGGATGCATCAAACATAACACAGTCCGATCTACAATATGCTGTAACTAAAACTGTTACCACAGTACAATGTAAATTAGCTTGGTTTAATGTAAAAGGTTATACAACAATGCAGTATTATAAACCCAAAAATAATCCTGGCTGTGGATAACTGTTAACAGTGTCTCTACTCTAGTACTGCTTGCAGGTATTCTTCAAGTGTGTATATCGTGTTATTCAGTAGAATGGACTTCACTTCCTTCCTGAATTGGTTATATTTATCTAAATTTTTAATCCTCAAAGGCAAGTGTTTGTACAATCTGACTCCCATGTGTAGCACACTTTTCTGAAGTGGAGATGTGTTATGAGGTTGAGTGTGAAGGTCATATTTACTTCTCATGTTATGTTTATGAATTTCACAGTTTTCTTGAGGTCACCCTTATGCTTTTTGATGAAGCACAGAACTTCTAAAATGTACATTGAGGTCACTGTAAGGATTCTATTGTCTTTGAATTTCTGTCTACAGGATTCAAGTCTTTTTAGCCCTGTGATTAACCTGATCAACTTTTTTTGAATCCCCCCCCAAAGTATGATCCCATATCTAAGTCGCGAATGAAATTAGGTAAATCTGATATTCCACTGCCCTGTGACATTGTCTGTCACACATCATCTGTAATACCCATGTATGAAGTTCACATCAGCTGATGTTGGGTGGATTCAAATTTGCCATTGAAACAAAAATGACAATCTTGATTGGTTATAGAACCACATGCCATCTTGCCTTAAAAAAATTTGTACGTTGGAAGGTGCTGCCAACAGTACTTCCAGCATCCATAAAAATGCCAAATATCTGCATTCTGCTTTTTATATGTTGGTCTGCTGTATAAAAATGAGAAAAAAAGTCACTTTCCCTTCTTATCAAACTACAACTAATTGTCTAATTTTAACAGTTATGGAACAGAATGACAATAAAAGAGTGACATAAATGACTAGTGATATCATTGTATTATTTCTTGTTGTTGAATAATTCCTGATACTGTGTTTTGTTCTTAAAGAAATTCTTGTAGATTTGCGTGAAGCTATTCTGCAAGTGGCTCGTCACTTCATGTCTGTGGATCCCAAACTGAGCAAAGTGGTACTGATGCCAGACTATAGTATGGAAAGCCATGCCCGTGACCATAATAACTATGTTAATGTTTCCCGTACACGTAAGCGACGTGCTAAAGCTCTGCTTGGTGAGTGTGTGAGAAGAGAAAATGATCTGATACTGTTTTAGAGTTTCATGTAATGTAATGTTAGCTCATTCATTGCTGGTCTAGAAGCTAAAATATTTGCTGCACTATACTAGCCCAAAATTAAGGGAAAATTAGGTGTAAGATTTTTGCTTCTACAAATTCCTCAGTGAAGATTTATTGTTTATTGTGTTTGAGAAAGAATTCATGTTATGAGTATATTTCATTGTATAAAGTACATGGGGAATTTTTATCCTGCACACCATCTATGAGAAGTGATCTTAGTTGCTGTGTAGAAAAGGTTAGAAAGTTGTGTGTGTGGATTTTGAAAACTGTTTTATTGTCCCCCATTGTACGAGGAAGAAGTTGTTACACTTGGAATTGTGCCAAGTAAAGGTGTGCTGGGAGTCATGGTAATGTAGTAACGTTTATTGTGTGTGAATGTGTCTGCCTAATTCATGGCACAATTACAGGCCCAGAATTTAAGAATCAAAAAATTAATGTGTTGGGCTGTTGTTGAACTTTCATGTGCAGTTTTTTGGTACTTTTTGTGGTACACATTGTTTGTAGGCATGCAGGCAAGTTGTTGAGGTCTAACATTGACTCTCGGTTTCAGTTTCCCCTTTCCATTGCTAATTATACTTTGTAACTGCCCTTGGTAGCATGATTTTGTCTGTGGAATTGTACATTCCCTTGCAAAGTGAACATGAATGTACACTAAAGAGATCTTCTCTGCATTCATTTTCCACTCCTTGTGAAAAGAATGTAAGGGTTCTATCCTTTAGTTTTACCTGGCTCTTTTGCTAGTGTGTCCCACAATTTGTTGACCAATCTTCCTCAACACAGCCATTGATTGTCCCTAAGCTTAGAAACATGCACCTTCAGGTTGTGTATGCATGTTGGCCATAATGATCACTGTGTTATCACCACTGCAATCTGAGTTGAGCTATGGACCATTGGTCTTCATGTGCTTATAAAATTTATTCAGTTCAACACAGCAATACTTGCTAAGTACATGTCATAGAAAAAAGTCACAGAGAGTTTTGTAAAAAATGTCTCACATCAATAGTAAAATGACAGTGTACAGAATGTTGATAAATTTCAAAATGATGTGTTCAATGATGGATGAAAGGAAGATATTAAAGCTTTTGTTATTCTCGTATAAGGCAAAGTTTATATTAAGTACAAGTGTAAACAGCAAAAATATCAGGTATTGGTGTTGTGAACATCACCATGCACTTTATGAAGTTTGTTAATATGATCTTGAAATTGGAGTCTAGTGTCAAGTGAGTGCATGAAGGATGATATGGTCAGTGGTTTTTTGTGAAATGATAAATTCAGTTTTAATTTTGACACTGCTCTTTAGGGAGATAAAAAAAAAGAGAAAACGCAGACTACAGTTACTTCATGCAGGATAGTGGCATGACCCAAACATTAAATTTCTGAATGATGCTGCTAGAAGAGGTATTTGTCAGGTGGTTGCTCAGTCATGGATTGTGACTTGGATCACCAGATTTTGATCTGTGGAATTCTTATTTGCTGAGAGCATTAAAAGACAGACGTCATGTGAACAGTTCACATTCTTTGCAAAAATTTAAATACTGTATTCAAAGAGAAACTGCTGGTATTTCAAGACTTTTTCTGTCATGAAATTCGGATGATGTGACAACTGTGTACAGCTGAAGGGTGGGACTTCAGGTCTGTTTATGCCTCTATCATTTTACCCTTAATTTCATGAAATTTTGGAGAACTGATCACCACTTTGTTTTTAAGATAACTTGTAACATGAGCTGCATAAAGTACATACTGCTTTTTACATGTACTGTATTATACAGTAACACTTTTAACTTCTTTTGGAACAGATTTTGAGCGACATGATGATGATGAACTTGGATTTCGGAAAAATGATATCATCACGATAATCAGCCAGAAAGATGAACACTGTTGGGTTGGTGAACTTAATGGGTTGCGAGGTTAGTACTGTGTGAGAATTATAATATTTATTAAGTACTTGTGACTCAAGAAATTCTGCTTTCATACTCAACTTTGAAATCTAAAATTTTAATGCATCATTATCATTGTTGACAATAAATGTTCAAAATGTGTGCCCTCCGTGTAAGTATACATTGTGGAATATCTTTGAATTAAGCTTGACACTGGAAAACGTTCACTGGAATTGTCTCATACATGGGATACAATTTCCACAAAGTATTTACACTTTTCTCTGGTTCACCAGATGTTTTATTTTGCCCCCACATATGGAAATTAGCAGGTTGAGGTCTGGACAGCCAGTGTTCTGGATCACCACAACTGATCCATCACCCAAGGCAATGATGACTAAGATATGTTTTCATTGCATGTCTAAAATGTTCAGTCATATTTCAGATACAAATGCAGTTGTGTTTTCATAGGTATAGCTCTGGACATTTGTCAGCTGTTTCTGCAGAAACTAGACGATTGTTCCCTGTAAGACAGCTCTTGAAGATAAACATCATAGCCCTCTAACACTTGAGAATCAGACTATTTTTATGTGACATTCTTGCCTAGATATAACCTCAGGAATAAGACATGGAAGATAGAGATATTAAGGTGTAAAGCATCCTGTATGTGTCTGTTTTGTGATAGGTTGGTTTCCTGCCAAGTTTGTTGAGTTGCTGGATGAGCGTAGCAAGCAGTATTCTTGTGCTGGAGATGACAGTGTGTCTGAGGTTGTCACAGATTTGGTAAGAGGAACTCTTTGTCCGGCCATTAAGCAGGTTTTGGAACATGGCATGAAGAGGCCAAACTTTCTTGGTGAGTTATTTGTCTTAGATTTCTGTGTGTGTGAGCTTTCAGAGTTTAATCTGAGATGGAGGTACGAGGGCAGTCCATAAAGAAACCAAACTTTATTTTTTTTAAATTTATTGCTTTACTTACAACTTAATCAAACTTGTCTCCTTCAAAGTACTCCCCTCCACTCATGATACACCGCTCCCAATGTTTTTTCCAGTTCTGTAACGTGTCCTGGAACGTGTTTTGTGGGATGGCGCGAAGGTCCCATATCGAATTTTCTTCTATCTCCTCTACCGTCTGAAATCGGCGACCTTTCAGTGAGGATTTCAACTTTCGGAACAAGAAAAAGTCCGCAGGGGTCAAATCTGAAGAGTAGGGCAGCTGGGGGACAATAGTCGCCTCATGCTTCATCAAAAATTCACGGATAAGGAGTGCATCTGTTAGCAGAAGCGGTACAAATTTTGTGGCAACATGACGCATCTTCAGTTTGTCGGCCGAATCAGGTGGCATGGACGTTTACAGATTCCTACTTCTTCGGCAACTTCACGGAAAATTAGGCGACGATTTTTACAGATCACAGCAAGCAATTTCTCAACATGATCATCGTCCATTGATGTGGAAAGCCGTCCACATTTGGGGTCGTCTTTGATGGACGTTCTGCCCGATTTGAAACGCTTGTACTACTCGAGACATTGTGTACGGCTCACGCAATCCTCTCCATAAGCCTGTTGCAACATCTGAAAAGTCTCAGTAAAAGTTTTCCCCAATTTGAAAGAGAATTTGGCGCAAACTTGTTGCTCCTCAAGATCTTTCCTTTTTCAGATTGCAAAAAATCGCTGAGGGTACTAAACACATGCTCAATTAAGCGTATGTAGCTCGATGACTGATTGACATGGGGTGATGCTGCTAGTATCAGAACAAAGCTTAAAGTCCCCGCTACACAATGCCGCCACCACGAGCATGCTGCGCGCGCTTGCTGGCTTGCTATTTCACAAGTTCGGTTTCTTTATGGACTGCCTACGTATGTTACAAGATCTGTATGTAAGAGTCCTAAGACCCTGTTCAGCCAGGTTTTAAAATGTGGTGCAACATGTTCCAGGAAAGAAATATGCCATGTGGTCAAGAAAATAGAGTGAATAATATACAGTTTGCTTATGTGCTGTATGGGAGAACACTGCTGAGTCATAAAAAGTCATACTGACCATAACGTATTCTTGTAGCAGCAACAAACCATTTTTAAGTCAATATTTTTACATAAAATAACTCAAGTAAAGTAATTACCAGGAACCAAGGTTAAATATGGCATAAAGATGATACTTTTGAGCATTCACACAGTGCTGTACTGTAAAGAGGACATTAAAGTTATCTCATTACATAGAGGGGTCTCTTAAGATGGATTTTAGGAGAAAATCGAATAACATGGCCATTGGGAAGAGTGAACAGGTCAAAAAAAGAGGTAACCAGAAAATAGACTTGTTACTTCAGTGTAGAATGTCTGGAATATCACCGAGGCTTTTAAGACACAGTACCAAAAAAATCCACAAACAACACTTTATTGTTTCACCTTTAAATGACCTGCATTTGCATATATGAATGGACTTAAAAAGTGTCCTTAAAAATATATTGTATATATTTTGGCAACAAGGAAATTTGCTGCATAATTTCTGCTTTATTTTTTATAAACTATGCACTAACATTTAAATACCACCCCTTTAATATAAAGGTTAATAATTATAGGAAAGCATCCAATGCATCATGTGATTAAACTGATGCATTTTTATGCAGCCAACTTGTTTAAACATTCTGCAATTCATAAGTGCATGGTCATGAATCATTTAAAATTCTGCAACTCATTTTGTAGTATATTTATGATTGACATGTTGTAGGAGTCTGGTCATTATCAAATGTTAACACAGTCCTTAATATATATAGGTGGTCCTTGTCATCCTTGGTTGTTTATTGAAGAAGCAGCTACCAAAGAGGTGGAAAGAGACTTCAGTTCAGTGTATAGCAGATTGGTGCTGTGCAAGACGTATCGTCTTGATGAAGATGGCAAAGTACTTACACCTGAGGAGGTGAGTGTCACAACACAGAATTTGATAGTTCTGTTGTTATGGTGGGCTGGGCGTGTAGGTCAAGAAACAAAGTAGTGCATGCAGTGTCTTCGTAAGTGGCTGCTCAGAAGACTGAGGTTAATATTGAAACTGATCTTAAGAACATAGGTTTTTGAAAATCTGAGTTGGTTGAACTGACTCATGATAGTGTCCATTTGTGGACATTGTTCCTGACACTGCTCTGTCTGTGGGTACTACTAGTAGAGAAATAGCTTATCTTAGTTCCTTAGTTATGTAGGCAACATTTATTTAAGGTAATGAAAAATGGAAAGACAGCAACCAGAAAAGAGTCATTTAGTTTTAAGGAAAAGAAGGTAATTGGAAACTCACGTGTACACTTGTAACATTTAAATTGTTTTTATGACACTATTACATACTGTTACCATACGTAACAACTACGTGTACACACACACACACACACACATATACAGGATAATCCCTTGGCGATTTGGAACCCCAGATGGTCAGGTCAGTTTTGGATTGAAAGTAATCTCTTTCCACCACATGATCTGGTCAGTGGCCTGAAGCACACATAGAGAACCTGTTGTCTGAGACACATGAGCTTGGGTGAAGCAGGAAGAGGCAGGCAGTTTTGTTTACCTCTTCCACAGTAAGGGCACAATCTTACAAGTGTCACAGGATTTGCATTTTAATGAGTTATACTTCAGCTTGGAGTGATAATCTTTAGTATATCTTCTATACTGTGGATTTTCCCTCTCAGTGGTCCAGTTTCCTAGGTCGACTGGACAACCTGTCTCCGCACTGCAGTCTGGACAAGTGACAGACTACTGTAATACCTATTCCTGTGATTGTTATTGTTGATTTTGTTTTCCCTAGCTCTTGTACAGGTGTGTACAGGCCATCAACTTGTCACATGACAATGCGCATGCGCAAATGGATGTGAAACTGCGCAGCTTGGTATGTCTGGGCCTGAATGAGCAAGTGCTTCACCTGTGGCTTGAAGTGCTATGTTCCTGTGTTGAAGTAGTTCAGAAATGGTGAGTTACTCGTCACCTTCTTAAATATTTCCATTCTGAATTTTAAACTTCTTAGGACGTTTTAGTCTCATAAATCTTTTACTATTTTGACATTTTAAAGGCATCCTGACATAAAATGAATATTTTATGTATCAGTCAGTTCACTTTTTAGAAAATAGCCTATCATAACAGCAGAACCAGTGGTCTGGTTTGATTATACTTCTGTTTTAGGAATAATAATTTAAAGGTAGTTTGATTATTTTAGACAATTTCCAGTTGTATTTCTGCAACTTTTTCTTAATTGCTATGTGAGATACAGATAAGATAAAATTGTTGAGGCTAAGTTGTCTGTGTCTGTACGAATTATATGTCTCATGGTGGTCCATTTCCGCAAAATTTGCTTCCCAAAAGGCATTTTACATAGGTCTTAAAACATCTTGGCACATTATTAGGCATATAAATTCTAGTTTCCTTAGGAATGCAAGCTGAAAATAATATATGTGAGGGAATGCTGCCACACACTGACAGTGAGGTAACATTCTACAAGATACTGTAATGCCTTGCGCGTTAGGTTCCGGTCTGACTATGTCTAACCGCGGAAGCACTATTTGGATTGAACAAGCAACGTTAGAAATTCCGGTAGCTGCCACTAACCAATCCCTTTATCACTACCCAATAAGGAAATTGGTAAACAATCAACAATTTAGGAAACACACCACCTGTCAGGTACTCAAGAATATAACTGTCAGGTCAAATCATTTCTTATGTAAGTCGCGCTACTTGGCGGGTCAGCTGTTTGTCGCTAAGTCAGCTGTTATATCAGCAGGAGGGGAAAGGTTCTGTGTTTGGTCGAGAGGCTCTGTGGCTTCAGCTACGCTGGAGTATTGCATCTGAATCCGGGTTCTAGACCTTGTAAGTGGCGGCTCTGGTCTGGTGGTTCCAAGTTCACGCCTAGATCGTGGGGTGGGAGCGGGTTCATATGTTGGGTCCAGGCGTTCTGAGCAGGGAGTATTTGCTACTGGCGAAACAGACTTCAGCGTGCTGGGGACTTGGTTTGGTAGGGTTCGCGGTTCGAATCCTTCAAGTACTTGCGCGTTTCTCTGTAGTGGGAAGGAGCGTATTTGTACTTCATTTTCTGCGTCTTCATTTAGGCGATTCGTTGAACTCTTGCGCAGTTTCTTCGCAAGTTTTTGATTTTGCTTGGGCTTCCAAGAATCAAAACTGTAAACTTTCTTTAATCTGTTTACATGAACTACTTGCCTCTTGCCATTTTGATCTGCAATTTCAAAATTTAAATCAGAAATTATCTTAGTTATTTGGAAGGGACCTGTCCATGGAAGATGGAACTTTTTGGTCAAACCTGGTTTCCTTGCAGGATGGTACAAATAAACCATATCTCTTATTTGAAATTTGCGCAATTTGGCTTTGTGATTATAAAGCCTCTTATTATTTTGGTGCGACTTTCTGTTAGCTTTCGCTGCAAGTTTGTAGGCTGTTTTGAAGCTAGATTTCAAGTTTTCTAGTCATTG
>Ga0209737_10002284_pt1 | contig 13425 bp, 10 predicted proteins | sample TergutCu122P3_FD_187284 | JGI IMG/M metagenome (GOLD analysis project Ga0209737, IMG submission 187284) | Cubitermes ugandensis P3 segment gut microbial communities from Kakamega Forest, Kenya - Cu122 P3 (SPAdes) (version 2) | ecosystem: Host-associated > Arthropoda: Insects > Digestive system... | reverse complement strand
GACGGTTTCAGATTCCGCCTCGGGCGGGCTTGTCAGGGAAAAATTCCGCGCGTTTTGGTCCCCGCTGAAAGCGGCCGGGGGGAAATTAGTCGAGATACGCGACATGCCGGACGGCCAAATGATATGGTGGACCTACGAGGATACGCAAAAGGCCGGGGATATAGCCGGCTGCGCCGTATCGGTGGAACAGGAAGAAGGGGCAAATTACGGCTATGCATTCGCCGACGGGGAAAGCCTTGTTTTGTCCGCTTCGGTGTACGAAGGCAAAGCCACGACAATAACGCTGACGAGAGCCGGGGGGTTTTCGGGCTGCGCCTTTGGGCGCGGCGCCTATGACGGCGAGGGCAACTGGGTGGAATGGATGGCAAAAGAAGGGTTCGCGCCGGAAATTTCGGGGGATTCGATCGTTGTAATATTTGAAGGCGACAACGGCGACGCCTCGCGGGCGATGGTGAGAATCGAAAAAGAAAAAGAATAACTGTAAGGGGGCTTTGTTGTGATAAAAAAAGTTTTTATTGTTTTGTTTCTATCGTTTCTATTGTTGTTCGCGGCGCTGTCGTCGTGCGGCGAAAATGAGGGCGGAAGCGACAAAGGCGACAAAAAAGAAACCGGCGGAAGCGAAAACCAGACCGATACCGGGGATGTATGGGACAAATGGGACAACCTGCCAAAAAAAGACTACGGAGGATACGATTTTCGCATATATGTCCGCGAAAGCCCGGCCATGGCCGACGATTTCTATGCGGAGGCGGATACTGCGGAAGTGATAAGCGATGCGGTATATAGCCGCAACAAACTGGTCGAAGAAAAATTCAACGTGAACCTCGTGCCCGTTTTTTACCCCGATGCAGACCAGCACGCCGACGCAGCGAAGAAAATGATGCGCGCGGGGGACGATTTCGCCGACCTCGTCGCCATGCACGGCGGGACCATGTTCAAACTGGCGGGCGAGGGGTTTGCCCTGGACTGGCTTTTGAATATGCCGCATATCAATTTCGGCGCGCCCTGGTGGCCCGAGGAGATAACAAAAAATTTCAGCGCCTTCGGCAAACTCTACTGCATGACGGGGGATATAAGCCACTCGAGGCTCAACCGCACGATGTGCTTTTTGTTCAACAAGGAGCTGTTCAAGGATTTGAACATCGACTATCCGTACAATGACGTGACAAAGGGGACTTGGACCTTCGACAGGTTCGCCTCGGTTGTGCGGCAGGGGAAAGCCGACCTGGACGGCGACGGCCAGATCACCCACGACAGGGACAGGTGGGGAATGGAGAACCTGAACGAATGGACCTACGCGATCAGCGTGCTGTACAGCGGCGGCGACAAAATAATAACGGTAAATGACGACGGCAGCCTGGAACTGACCATATACAGCGAAAGGACGCTTGACATATACGACAAATTTTTTGAGCTGGTGGATACGGGCTCGGTATATATAGGCAACGTCCACGGCCCCGGCTGGGCGGGAATGTTCAGGGACGGGCGGTCGCTGCTGTTTTCGGGGCTGCTCGAGGGTATCATCGAATACAGAAACATGGAGCAGGAAATAGGGATTCTGCCCCTGCCGAAATACGACGAATCGACCCCGAAATACTACGCGAATGTGGAAGGCACCACGAATATGCTGGTGATACCCGTGACCTCGCCCGACCCGGAGAGGACGAGCGTCATAGTCGAGGCGCTCTGCGCCGAGGGTTACCGGTTGGTCATGCCCGCGCTGTACGATGTGGCGCTGAAAACGAAGTTCGCCCGCGACGAGGAATCCGCTTTGATGCTCGATTACATAAAGGACGGCATCATGTACGATTACGGATACTACGACAATACCTTGGTCCCCGAAATCGCCTATACCGGCGTGTTTCTCGTAAGGGACAGATCGTTGAATTTCACGTCGTTTTATGAAAAACGCGCCCCCGCGATACAAAAAAACATAGATAGGCTAAACCAGGAAAACCGATAGGATTTGTTTTTTATCGAAAAAACAAAAAAACTGTTGACTTTTTTCTTTAAAAGTGGTATCCTATTTGAGTCAGGTCTTTTTTGGTCAAAATATATATAAAATATCCCGGAGGATTACAAAATGGCATACTACAAAATGGCAAAACCCAAGGCAACCATCAAAAAAAGCACAATCATATACCCGGCAGTGTTCATCCTGCCCGCCCTCGTCATGATCGCCTGCGGCATAATATTCAAAATCGAGGCCATCATCCCGTACATAGTGGCATACGCCCTCGTGGCCGCCATCCCCGGTTTCTTCCTCATCTCCAAGGATTACGGCATGGCCGCCCTGGTGACCTCGATTGTTTTCGTTTTGGGCATCGGGAGCTACACGGTGGCGGACAATATGCTCGGAAAGTCGGATCTGGTCGGCGACAAGGCCTTTTTGGGCGCGGTGTCGTCGGTGCTCCAAAAATTCCCCGCTTTTGTGGGCCAGAAAGACCTCGAGGCGGTGAAGGTCCTGATGTTGGAGAGCAGCTACGACCCGAACACCGGATCCCCGACGGCGGGCTTCAAGCTCACCCTCGGCTACGACGATGCGCTGGTTTACCTGAGGGCGGACAACAAAGAGGAATACGACAGCGGGATCGTCGAGGGGTATTTCAAAACAGCCACTTCCGAAGTCCCCATAGCCGACTATTCCGATCTCGCCAAATTTGTGAACCTGGAGTATGTCTCCATAAACCAGCCCAACGCCTACCTGTACTATTATTACGGGATCGCCCCGGGCTATCTGTCCAAATTTGTCGATTTGAGCATTTTTGAAAACATGAAATCCCTCACCGAGCTGGTCATATTCAACACGGCGGCCACCGATTTTGCGCCGATCGGAAAGCTCGCCTCGCTCGAAAACCTGAGCGTGCAGTACTGCAAAGTCGAGGATGCCTCCGTTTTCGGGAATCTGGGCGCGCTCAAGAACCTGAATCTGACCGCCGCGGGGCTCTCGGACATATCCTTTGTCTCGTCCCTCTCCGGCCTCACCGAGCTCTACCTGCCCGCAAACGAGATCGCCGATATCGACGCCCTCAAAAACCTCGCGAACCTGACCGACCTGGTGCTAAATTCCAACAAAATCGAAAACGTCTCGCCGCTCGGCGGCAAGGCGCAGCTCAAAAACCTGTCCCTTTCGGACAACCAGATAACGGACGTGTCGCCCCTGTCCGGCCTCGCTTCCTTGGAGAGCATCTATCTCTCCGGCAACAAAATAGAGGACGCCTCGCCCCTGTTCCCCTCGGCTTCGGTGACATACATGGATATAGGCGAAAACGCACTGACCGTCATAACCGGCATAGAAGGCTGCGCCGCCCTCGAGACGCTGTTTGTCAACGACAACAAGATAACGGATCTGTCGCCGATTGCGGGGCTGAAAAACCTTTCGAAGTTTTACGCCCAGAACAACCAGATAGAGGATCTGTCCCCCCTGAAAGAGGTGATAACCCTGACGGAAGTTTCCCTGGCAAACAACAAGATTGTGGATATAACCCCCCTCGGAAACCTCGGGAACCTCACCGGCTTGAACATCAGCGAAAACCTGATAACCGACTTTGCGCCCTTGGAAGCCCTCGAGGCGATGGGGACCGCCATAACCGGCAAGGACACCCAGCTTGGCGACCATGTGCACGATGACGAAGAAGACCACGGGGAAGAATGAGCCTTTTTTGAAGAGAATTTGTTTTTAAAATTTCCGGGGGACAGGATTGCTTTTTTCCTGTTCCCCGTTGCAATGGGCTATAAATTTTTTGTCAATATCCATATAAATTCACTAACCGAAATCGTTTTCATGCGTCTATATATACGAGAACAGAAAAATTCCATGCAAACGGGGGTGAGATTTTGGAGAAAGAAAAATCGGACAAGCTAATTGCGGACGCGGCAAAAACAATATTTTCGTATTGCCGCGCCCGTACAAACTCAAAGGAAGAAGCCGAGGATCTGTCGCAGGACATCATATTGAAACTTTTGAGGGTAAGGGAAAACCTGCGCGACGAAAAAGCGTTTTACGGTTTTATGTGGACCGTTGCCGGCAATGTCTACAAAGACTGGTGCAGAAAACGCAAAAATATTGCGGAATGCGAACTCGACGACAACATTTCCGATGACAGCGTCCCGCTATGCGAACTGCTTGAAAAAGAAGCGGATTTAAAGCTGTTGTACCGCGAACTCGGTTTGTTGAGCGAACAGTACAGAAAAGTCATCGTCATGCACTATTTCGATGAACACAAAGTCACCGATATTTCGAAATCCCTGGATATTTCCGAAAGCAAGGTAAAATTTCTGCTCTACAAATCAAGAAAAATATTGAAAGAGGGCATGAACATGGAAAGAACAAACGGAAATTTGAGTTTCAACCCAAAACATCTGATTTTGGCGGGTTCGGAAAAAGGCGGCGCTGCGGAAGAATGGCTCTCGATATTGAATTTGGTCAATCACAATGACAATCTGACAGCGCAAAACATCCTTTTCGCCTGCTACAACGACCGCTGCACAGCCGAAGAAATCAGCCTGGAAATAGGGGTCGCGGTTCCCTACCTTGAAGGGGATTTGCACAGGCTGCGCGAAAAAGAACTGCTGATCAAAAAAAACGGCAGGTACGAAACAAACTTTGTGATTTTCACAAAAGAATTCGCGGAGGAATCCAACGAAAAAATATTGCCGGTCTGCCGCGAAATGGCGGGAATGATTTCCAGATTTTTGGATGAACGCCTTGGCGATATAAAATCGATAGGATTTCACAGAATTGGGGACGACAATTTGCTGAAATGGCATATCACACATATGTGTTTTCAGGAAATCTCCATTCAAAACAATCCGAAAGAAAGGTCTGCAGGGATGTTGCCGTTGGTATATAAATTCGCGGAAGGGCGCGTTTTGATATATGGCATGGAGCATTACCCGACCATGTACGTGATGTCAGGCGCCATTCGCAACAACGCCAGCGGGGACAGGTTAAAGGCACTCGATTTGAATATAACCGACAGTGCGGACGTTTGCCCCTATTTCAACCGCTCCCAAAACCGCGTAAACATCATACTCGATATCGCGCGGGGGAAAAGCGACGGATTTGGCGAAAACGATACGGCTGAAATCGCGGAATTCATAAAACATGGTTTTGTGAAAAAAAACGGCGATGGGCTGAGTTTGAACATCCCGGTTATGACAAAAGAACAACGCGAAAAAATAATAAGCATGATCGAAAACGATATGGACAAAGATGTTATGGGTGGAAAAATAAACGAAGCCGTCGATATCGTCAGGGATATTCTGGTGCAGCACGCTCCGGTTTCCCTGAAAAAAGAAGCCGAGGCTTTGGCTTGGATAAAAGCGCGTGACTTCGGTATTGCGACTATGAAAGTAATGCTGGATAACGGCATACTGCAGCAAGCCGCGGACGACGCGCACCCGACTATATATGTGGCGCTGGCGTAATTTCGCAAAATCAAATGAGAGGTGTTTAGAATGAACAATGCAAAAATTTATCAAGCCCCTGAAGGTATCGATATGATACACGACGGTGTCGCCTACGGAAGATTGGCAGAATTGGAATATGATTCCAAAACCACGGGCGGAAAACGGAAATGCTATATACAAACGCCCCCAGACTATGATTCGGCGGCCATTTATCCCGTGCTGTATCTGCTGCATTGCGGGGGCGAAGATCATACCGGTTGGATTTGCAACGGCGCGGCGAATCAAATAATAAGCAATTTGATTGCACGGGGCGAAGCCAAACCTATGATAGTGGTTATGCCAAATTTGGATGCTTCACATACCGACAGCCCGCCGCAAAATTTTGACGAGCAAATAATTGCCTACGACAATTTCACAAACGATTTACGCGACGACCTGCTGCCATACTCATGTGCAGCGGCAAAAGGGAGGAAGAAAACGCAGGGATTGTCCCAATATTGATGAATGATGTCGTCGCCACATACCGACAGGCGTTCGATTGCAATGGTGTAAAATCCGAATATTTCATCACCGAAGGGGGTCACGACTACCGCGCGTGGAAAACCGCACTGTACTATTTTGCAAAACAAATATTTTAAATAGTCAAGATATGTTTCCGCAACCGAGGTTATCCCCCATTTTGAGGGAAAACCTCGGTTGTATGTACGGAACATAGGTTCACCTCATATTTATCACGCAATCCACAAAAAACGGCAAAAACATATTGCAATCCGCAGCAAAGTGTGGTATAATAAAGACATACGGCAAAGGAGGGTTGGGTTTTTGGCCATCGATACGCACGATACACACGAAAACAGGACACCGCGCAACACCAAGGACAACATATACAAGAAGGTGTTCGGCGAGCCGCAGATATTTGCGGAGTTTTTGGACGGATATGTCCCGGTGGACATACTCAAGAATCTGAAGCCCGAGGACATCGAGGACGTGACGCCCCGGCACCTGCCGCTGTTTTTGGACAACAAGGACTCCGACACGGTGAAGCGGATCAACCTGAACCTGGACGGCAACGGCGAGCCGCTGTTCGTGATCAGCATCGTGGAGCACGAGAGCGAGGTGAACTACACATCGTCGTACAAGATGCTGCTGTACATCGCGCTGGTGTGGCATGCGTACATCAAGGAGAACGACAAAAAGTACAAGCAGGAGATAAAAAGGGACAAGAACACGAAGCGCAGGCCGAGCACGGCGATCGACTTCAAGCTGCCGCCGGTGCTGCCGATCGTGTTTTTCGACGGCGGCACGGAGTGGACGAGCCAGGTGAACCTGATCGACCGGGTGCGTATGGGGGACGTATTCGGGAAGTACATCCCGAAATTCGCATACGAGTTGGTGGATTTGGGCCGGTACAGCGAGAAGGACATAATCAAGTACGAGAACGCCTTGTCGCTGATACTGCTGATAGACAAGCTGAGGCTGGGAGACGAGCAGACGGAGTGGGCGAAGGCGGTGCCGCAGGACTACCTGGAGCGGCTGGAGAAGGGCATACCCGAGTCGCTGCTGCCGCTGGTGAGCGAATATGTAAGGGTGTTTCTGGAGCATATAGAGGCACCGGCGGAGGAAATCGAAAGGATATCGGAGAGTATACACAAAAGGAGGTTGAATGAAATGTTCCCATTGGTTGAAGGCTATTCCGTCAAAAAGACGCGCGAGCGCCTGTCAAAAGAGATTCAGGAAAAAGTATTAAAAGAGGCTCAGGAAAAAAGGCTCAAATCCGCCGAAAAGCTGTTAAGGCGTGGCGTTTTGATGGAATACATCGCCGAAGATCTGGATCTGACATCGGACGAGATTGAGATTTTAAGAGACACCATGCCATTTGCATAGATTCAATGCGGTCTCGCCTTTCCAATTTCCGGGAGTGCCTAAAAAAAGCCCTTTTGGGTTGTATTGTCAAGGACTGTTTCCGGGTAAATCAAAAAATTTACAAATTACAGGAGATTTTACTCGAAGCCCGTGAGCGATTGGAACGGCGAAAAACGTTGCCGAGCGGTGATGTAATCCGTCAAATTGAATATTTCATCGAACCGAAAGACGAGGACGAGGAATAAAAATAACGGCAGGGTTAGAGGTACACGATGTTCCGAAAATCATTAAAATCCATATCAATAATGTTTCGGTATGCGCCCGGATTTACCGTTTTGAAACTTTTTCAAATCGGACTATCTGCGGTGCTTGCGCCTCTGTCGATATATTTCACGCAACGGATTATTGATACGGTGTCGGGCATTATCACAAACGGGGATAATTGGAACGGTCTTGTGCCGTGGTTGGCTTTGCTTATATTTGCTATGCTTTTTAGTTCGTTAGGCGGAGGTTTTCTTAATGGTATTTTATATATATCCATTAAGCGCAAACTTAATATTGGCATGACGCCGGATGTCGTTGAAAAATTCAAACGGCTTGACTACGTTTGCTTCGAGGATAAAGACGTACAGGACACATTGCAACGGATGTCCTCCGACCCGCAGGATAAAGTATTCCAACTATTTTTGACTATACTCGGTGTGCTTGAATGTATGATAGGCGTTGTCGGCGCAGCATTGATTTTCGCGCAAGTAGGGTGGTGGTTTGTTGTTGGGTTTTTGGTTTTACTCGTTCCTATGACATGGCTTGATTTCAAAGCCGCCAATATGACTAATACCATGTACAACAATCAATCTACCGATGAAAGAAAAATGCACTATTTCGGCGGGCTTATGTCCAACAAATCATCATTATTTGAATTGAAAATATTTCGTGCAGTTGATTATATAACGGGTAAATGGCGCGGGATTTCTCGAGAAGTCCTCAACACCCGGCTTAAAACAACGATACGCGCACATAAATATTTTCTTATCGTAACAATCCTGTTTAAGTGTTGGTCGTTCTTCATTGTTCTCAGTCTTTTAGCAGTCGTAGTCAGCGGCAATATAACAATAGGCTTGTTTACGGCTTTGATAGCTTCGACGGGTTCTGTTCTTGGAAATGCGGATATGCTTTCTCATGCCATGCAAAATTTACGTCAAAGATATTTATTGACAGAGCATTACTACAAGTTTGTATCTTTGCCCGAAATACAGATAGGCGGCAAACCATTAACCGATGCACCGCCCCATATTGTTTTTGAAAACGTGGTGTTTACATATCCGAAAACAGATGTGAAAATCCTTAATGGTGTTAGCTTTGAAGTTAAACAAGGTGAGCGTGTGGCTCTTGTCGGTGAAAATGGCGCGGGAAAATCCACAGTCATTAAACTTCTTTGCAGACTATACAAGCCGGATAGCGGGCGCATACTCATAAACGGTATGGATATTCAAACGGTAGATGTTGCCGCTCTTCGTCGTGTGTTTAGCGTGGTGTTTCAAGATTTTTGCAAATATACGTTGACGCTCCGTGAAAATGTGGCGTTTGGCGATTTGTCAAAACTACATGAAGATAACGTCTTACAAGACGCTTTGAAAATGGGACTTGCCGATGGGATTGCTGAACTCGATACGCCGCTTGGTAAACTGGAAGAAAACGGCGTGGATATATCCGGAGGGCAATGGCAGCGTGTCGCGGTTGCGCGGGCGTGTTTGCCCGACAGCGCGTTTGTGATTCTTGACGAACCCACCGCTTCGCTTGATCCTGTTGCCGAAAGTAATATGTATCACAGCTTCGCGGAGGTCTTGAAAAACCGGGGTTGTATCATGATTTCTCACCGACTGGCAAGTGCGAAGATGGCGGATAAAATCGTGGTGTTATCGGAGGGCGTTGTTTCCGAAACCGGCGGTCATTCTGATTTGATGGCGGCGGGTGGATTGTACTCGCGTATGTATGAAAGTCAAAGCGCATGGTATGTACACGACAAAGCGGGAGGTGAGCCTGCATGAAAAACATTAAACGCATTTATGCCAGTATCTTCAAGTGGGTTCCTATGTCAGCAATATTCACTATACTGAATTATCTATCTGCCGCCCTCGTTCCTGCCGTTATAACAGTTGTTTCCGTAGGATTGTTTGATAGTGCCGCACGGGTTTTAAGCGGGGAAACTGTGACAAATCAGCTTTATTTGTATGGGTTTTTATATTTGGGTGTCTATCTTGTAAACGATTTACTATTTTATTCATTTAGTATTGCTATTAACTGTGGCATTTACGAAAAAGGAACGTCGTTTTTTCGCATAGAACTTTATGAAAAACTTGCCCGATTGTCGCTTATTTCATTCGAGAATGCCGAAATTCTCAACCAAAAAGAACGCGCTGAAAAAGCGGTAAACGATGAAGTCTTATCATCTAATTTTAATCATACGCTCAGATTTATGAGTTCTGCCGCGGCGGTTGTCAGCGTCGCGGCTGTGCTTGCCCGTTATAGTTTATGGTTATTGCCTTTGTCGTTACTATCGGTTTTCCCTTATTTGATAGCCCGTTTGATACGAGGCAAAGAGTTTCATCATGTAAAAAGTATGCAAGCAAAAAAGACGCGGCTGTTATCTTACTTATGGAGTTTGTTTACAACAAGGCAAACCGCAAAGGAAATGCGCGTCATGGGTTTTGACGGTTATATTACTGACAAATGGCGTGATACCCGCGACGAGGTAAACGAAGAATTGTGGGCGGTGCAAAAAAAAGACGCCATGTCTTTATTATGGTGTGACGTTATAAGAATCATTGGTTATTTTCTATCAATCGCCATCGTGCTGTTACTTGTTATTCGCGGTGATGTCTCATTGGGTGTATTTGGCGGAGCGATTACAGCTTTTCTAAGTTTGCAAAACAATATGAAAGAATTTCTTAGCGATTTTGGGCGTATCCCCGAACAATTATCTTATGCAAACGATTACTATAAATTCCTCGATATGCCCGAAGAAGCGGACGGCACGACGAAGTATGACGGTTTGCACGAAATAATAACACTTGAAAACATCAGTTTCAAATATCCGAATAGCGAAAATTACGCATTGAAACCGCTTAACTTATCAATCCGTAAAGGTGAAATAATCGCTGTTCTCGGAGAAAACGGGAGCGGCAAAACTACACTTTCAAAAGTATTACTTGGTTTATACCCGTTGGAAAACGGCAGGGTATTGTACGATGGAAAACCTGTTGAAGATTTTACGAAAGACAATTTTTATTCGGGCGTTTCTGCGATAGCGCAAGATTTTGTTTCGTACAATCTGACAATGCGTGAAAACGTGGCTATATCCGACTTGTCGCGTTTACATGATGACAGCGATATAATGACAACATTGACTGATGCGGGCGTTGATGAAAACATAAACCTTGACGATACAATGGGGCGCGAGTTTGGTGGTAAAGAATTGTCCGGCGGCGAGTGGCAGAAGTTAGCGATTGCACGGGGACTTTTTAAGGGCAGTGAATTGATTGTACTCGACGAACCGACAAGCGCACTCGATCCGCTTATTGAAACAGAAATACTTTCAAAATTTATAAAAGCGGCGGAGGGTAAAACGGCACTTATAATATCTCACCGTGTAGGGTTGTGCAAATTGGTAGACAGGATAATCGTTATGAAAAACGGCGAGATTGCAGAGGACGGAACGCATGATGTTTTATTAGCGGTCGGCGGCGAATATACACGGCTGTATGAAGCACAGGCGAAATGGTACAAGTGAATATTTACATTTTGCCTATTGCCTGAATGGATTGATTGTGGTATAATGGGGTATAAATATTTTATACATTGAAATTTATTGGGGGAAATTGATTATGTTGAAAAAAATTTTTATGGCACTGCTTGTTTTTTCGGTTCTGGCATTGCTGGCGGCATGTGCGGGAGACAGACAGATCGATCCGGAACAAAAAAAAGAACCCGCCGGAACATCGGATTCCGACAGCGATGAAACCTCTGACAGCAAAAACGAAAGATTTACGCCAAACTTGCCTGAAATGGATTTCGAGGGATATGAATTCCGCGCCCTCGTGCCCGTAAACAACGCATACGGCTCATATACGTTCGATGTGGAGGAGGAAAACGGCGACAATTTGAACGACGCGATATACAGACGCAACCGTTATGTCGAAGAAAAATACAACGTCGTTTTGAAACAGACCGAAATCGGCGATTTCTGGCCATTGGTCGATATGTTCAAAAAAAGCGTGCAGTCCGGTTCGGACGACTTTGACGCGAGCACGCAGAACAGATCGCTGAATCTCGCAACCCAGGGGTATTGCCTTTTGCCCGACGATCTGCCGTATATAGATATGACCCAGCCATGGTATGCGCACGATCTGAACGAGACCTACCGTATCGGGAACAAAAATTTTATCGCCTACAGCGACGAATGCATGAGCGTCTATGACGCGGTCATAGCCCTTTGCTTCAACAAAAACTTGGTGCGCGAGCTGGGGCTCGAAAATCCCTATGAACTTGTGAAAAACGGGACGTGGACACACGACAGTTTTTTCGATATGTGCAGGGCGGCCGTTTTCGACCTCGATGGCGACGGGAAAATGACGGATACGGACAGATACGGGATTTTGTCGCAGTCCGACGAATTTCTGGGCAATTTTTGGGTGGCCGCGGGGATCAAAACGGTGGGAAAAGATCCCGACGACATGCTGACCTTGAATTTGGCGGGCAACGAAGTGCTGCTTGGCATTTTGGACAAAACCCGGCAGAACCTGTACGGCGACAAAAAAATATTTTTCGACACATACAAAGACAAAGTGACCAGCTTCCAATCGGATTTGGTGAATGTGTCGCACAGGCAGTTCGAAAGTAACTTTGGGCTGTTTTTGACGGCGAAAATGGTGAGGATTCCGTACCTGCGGACGATGGAGGCGGATTTCGGGGTTGTCCCGTTCCCAAAAGCCGACGAAAACCAAAACAGATATTATGCGGCGATAAACGGCGCCTGGCCCAAGATAGTCCCCGGTACCGCCCCCAATCCCGAACGCACGAGCATAATTCTGGAAGCCCTCGCCGCCGAATCGAGAAACCTGACGATTCCCGCGTTTGTCGAAATATGCCTGAAAACCAAATACGCGCGCGACGAGGAAAGCCAGGAGATGATCGCGATAATTTTAAGCAGCGTGACCGAGGATTTGGGGACCACCATATTCTGGGACTCCGTGAAAGCCGGGCTGATCGCCGAAATCATGGGAAAAGGCAATTTTGCCTCCGTGATCGAGAAGCGGTCGGCGGCCTGGGAAAAACTCCTGAATGAAATGAACAGTGCCGCATATGACTCGAAATGAATGCCATTTACATAGATTCAATGCGCTTTCGCCTTTCCAATTTTCAATATTTTGTGCGCCGTTTCACGATAATGGAAATACGGCAACGAACCTATGTTTTATACGGAGGCTTTCAAATGAGATTGTTTCATGTCAGCGAACAAGCGGACATTGAGGAGTTTGTGCCGCGAATACCCAAACGCGATGATATGGATAAGTCGGTCGGCTTGGTTTGGGCGGTTAGCGAATGGGGACTTAATAATTTTTTTACCCCCCGGCACTGTCCAAGGGTAACATACTGTGTTGGTGAGGAAACAACCCCCGAGGACATTGAAAAATTTTTTTCCTCTTCCTCCCGCCATGTCGTCGCTATTGAGCATGAGTGGTTCAAACGCGTGGCAGAAATATCGCTATATCTTTATGAATTCAATCCGGCGAATTTTTATCCTGGGGACGGTCCAGGCTACCACATAAGCGAACACACGGAAATACCGATTTCATTGACACGAATCGACGATATGTTTGGTAGAATGTTTGAGAGGGACATTGAAGTGAGGATATTGAGGAATTTGTGGAACTTGGCGGATGCCGTGCAACGCTCAACTGTGCGCTGGTCTTTACGGTGCATGGCTGGTGCCAAACCCAGAGAAGCATTATTAGGAGAATAAATATATGCTTTTCGGAAAGAAAAAATACAATATTTATCAGCCACCGACTGGGTTCGACGAAACTCGCGGACGAGATAATCGTCATATCCGAGGGCAAGGCGGCGGAAATCGGGACATTTGACGAGCTT
>Ga0209737_10002283_pt1 | contig 13425 bp, 8 predicted proteins | sample TergutCu122P3_FD_187284 | JGI IMG/M metagenome (GOLD analysis project Ga0209737, IMG submission 187284) | Cubitermes ugandensis P3 segment gut microbial communities from Kakamega Forest, Kenya - Cu122 P3 (SPAdes) (version 2) | ecosystem: Host-associated > Arthropoda: Insects > Digestive system >... | reverse complement strand
TAGCTGGAGGGCGCATTTGTACAGTTGGCGGCGCTGAAGGAATAAGTCCCCCCGGCCTGGGGGAGGCTGGTGACGGGCGAGTTGAGGGCGCAGCTGGGCACACTGGGCGGAGGCGGTGGCGGCGTCCCCCCCGCCGCCTGGACAGCCCTGAGGGCGTTGACAAAGCCATGCCCTGTGTAGTCGTCACGCCCGGGAGGGGCAATGTCATTGGCTGAGTTGCGCAATATTTGCTCCACCTGCGCTGCGGTTAAATTCGGGTTGATAGACAACACCAGTGCCGCCACGCCCGCCACATGGGGCGTGGAGGAAGAGGTGCCATTGAAGTGGGTGAGGTATGCGCCCGCATTGTCGGTGGTATACACATTGACACCCGGGGCGCAAATGTCCACTTGGGGCCCAAAACTGCTTCCCCAGCGCTCCCCGTCTCGGCTGGTGGGGCTTTTGCGCTCCCCCCACTGGTTGCAGGCCGCCACCGTAAACACTTCCGAGAGGCTGGCGGGATAAATGACGGGGCCATTGTCATTCCCCGCGGCCGCAATAACAAGGGCGCCTTTGCCTGCGCGCCCGTTGGTTTTGGCATGGCGGATGGCGTTGGTAATAACCGAGTTGGGAGCGCCGCCGCCCCAGCTGTTACTCAAAATGTCGGCACCGCGGTTGGCCGCCGTCACAATGCCATCGGCAATGGCCTCGTTGGTGGTCGACCAATAATAGCCGCCCACCACATCCGCAATCCTCACCCCCATAATGCGGCTGCCGGGGGCAACACCGCTGATGCCCAGGCCGTTGTTCCCCGCCGCCGCCGCAATGCCCGCGCATGCCGTGCCATGGTTGTCCACTCTGTCGATGGGGTTGGGGTTGTCCCTCTTGCGCATGGCGTCATAGCCCGTCGCCAATTTTCCGGGGGTGTTCAAATCCGGGTGCGTATAGTCCACACCTTCGTCAATAATGGCGATGGTAATGCTGGCAGAGCCCCGCGTTATGTCCCAGGCCGCCACCGCACGAATGTCCTGCCCTGCAATGCCCCTTCCTCCTTGGGCCGTGTTGTTGAGTGCCCACTGCTGCGAAAACAGCGGATCGTTGGGAACGAAAGTGCGCTCTACCAGCTGTACAAAATTCGGCGAGGCATACACCACCAGGCCGCTGTCGTGGTAGCGGTTGGACATGGCAAGTGCATCCACCCCGGCCTCTTTCTGCACCGCCAAAAGGAAGGCATTGGCTTCCCATGTGGAGGCGCTCACCGTACGGACTTTGTTGCTTGCGTTGAAGGCCTCTCTTTGCTGCTCCGTCACGCCCGCTTTGAATTGCACATGGAATTCCTCGGTGAGGACGAGGGAATTTCCATAAGGCGAAGCAAAGACGGCCAACTCGGTGGCGCTGGCAGGCAAGGCAACCAAAGCCCGCAAGGGAGCGGCAGCGTGGGGCTCTCCACCCAGGGGGTAGAGAACAATGCCATTGCCCAAATCCAACGCTGCGTCCGCGGCACCCACATTCAGCGCTGCCGCTGTTTGCTGTCGGTTTTGTGGCGTGGCAGTTTCTGCATAACGCACCGCCCGGTGGGTGGTGGAGGGCGAAAGCGGAATTTTTTGGCCTTCATACCAATAGAATGCCATGCCCTCCTCAGGCAGCTGAGGTGGCGCCTCGGGTTTGTCGCTGTGTTGGACACCCGCCTCCGCTTCTCCTTCTCCTGGTTTGTCCAGCTCTGTCATTTCCCCCGTACAGCTTGACAACAATGCACAAGCCAACCCCAGCCATAGAGGGTTTTGGCAACAAATACGCTTCATATGAGACACCTTTTTCTTGTTTACAAGTATGCTTTGCGGACGAAAAACCCCACCGGTTTACATAGGCTTTCTTAGGTGTACACCGTTGCCAAAACAACAAGAAAAAACAGAAATTCCGCAGAAAGCGAGCTCCGTTTCTCATTCGCAAGACAAGGCGCTTCAAAGAGGGTTGTCCCGTGGACCGAGGGAAGAGGCGGGCAAAAGCTCGCCTGCACTTTGCGCCATTCATGGAGCTTAAGTGCAGGCGAGTGAAACGAGCCTCAACATGTGGGGCGCAGCGGCTCACTTCAACCCTCAACCGGTCTAGTCATGGCCAGTGGATGGGGGCTGCGTCAAGCTTGCGCAAGCTATCTAGGTCCCTGGGTGACGGTGAGTGGGAAGCTCGCATTGCCGGCCCGAAGTGTCACGGTCCCCGTCCTGGCGCTAGTGCTGGTATTGGCAGCAGCACTGACAACCAGCACAGTTCCGTTCACCCCGGAGACAGGAGAGACGGTTAACCAGGAGGAGTTGCTGGAGCTGGCCGTCCACGAGGGTTGATTGGTTTTCACCTGAAGGTTGATACTCCCCCCTGCCGGAGGGGCTGCCCAAGTGGCTCTGGGCAGACTGACGGATGCCCCCGCCTGGGTGACGGTGAGTGTGAAGCTCGCATCGCCGGCCTGAAGCGTTACGATCCCCGATCTGGGGCTAGTGCTGGTATTGGTAGCAGCCTTGACAGTCAGCACAGTTCCATTCACCCCGGAGGAAGGAGAGACCGTTAACCAGGAGGCATTGGATCTGGCCGTCCAGGAGGGTTGATTGATTGTCACTTGAAGGATGATAGTCCCCCCTGCCGGAGGGGCTTCCCAAGTGGATCTGGGCAGTCTGACGGATGCCCCCACCTGGGTGACGGTGAGTGTGAAGCTCGCACTGCCGGCCCGAAGCGTCACCGTCCCCGTCCTGGGGCTAGTGCTGGTATTGGTAGCAGCACTCACCACCAGTACAGTTCCATGCACCCCGGAGGAAGGAGAGACCGTTACCCAGGAGACGTTGGAGCTGGCCGTCCACGAGGGTTGATTGGTTGTCACTGGAAGGTTGATACTCCCCCCTGCCGGAGGGGCTGCCCAAGTGGATATGGACAGTCTGACGGATGCCCCCGCCTGGGTGACGTCGAGTGTGAAGCTCGCATTGCCGGCCCGAAGTGTCACTCTCCCCGATCTGGGGCTAGTGCTGGTATTGGTAGCAGCCTTGACAGTCAGCACAGTTCCGTTCACCCCGGAGGAAGGAGAGACCGTTAACCAGGAGGCATTGGAGCTGGCCGTCCACGAGGGTTGATTGGTTGTCACTTTAAGGTTGATACTCCCCCCTGCCGGAGGGGCTTCCCAAGAGGATCTGGGCAGACTGACGAATGGATTAATGATGTTTGTAATTTCTGTGACAAAACGCTCCGTGGAAGCATATTGACACGCAGAAATGCCTGTCGCCCAGTCCCAAGTCGGCGGCCGGCCAGGCACGTAGCCTGTCGGCGTGCAGGTGCTTTGAACTCCGGCGATGCCGACATTGGCACCATTCACCATGACAACCGTGGGGCCTCCGCTGTCTCCGCCGTGCCCCACTTGGTTCTGCGCATTCATCGCCAGGGTATACCCATTCGCGCTGATAATGGAGGGGGCGAATTGTGCGCTACGGTAAGTTCCCAAACCACTGGCTGGCGTACTCGGAGCTCTTGCAAAGGTTGAAAATCCCCGGCCATATTGCACAACGCTGTCACTGGTGCGCAAACGTCCGTTGTTTCCTGTATAAAGTCGTTGACTGTTCACCGCGCCAAAATCCCCTGCACCCAGGTAGACGAGCGCAATGTCATGTCGAGCGTCCGACAACCCCTGGACGTGCGAAGGCCTGACGATGTTTGAGCTCCATGTCGCGGTTATTTGTTGAGGCACTCTCAAGGCGCCATCGGTTGTGACACAATGGCGTGCAGTCAACACCCAAGAGCGGTTCAACAGCGTGCCTGAGCAGCCGTTGACGGTAACGAGACCCAACTGCCGTTGCTGTTCGTTGGACACTATCGCGCCATTGGCAATGGTGGGTATAACATCCGAGGCTTGTAGCTGTAAGTCCGGGTCATCGGCCACTGCGTCCTCGCCATCCTCGTCCTCAACGTCTGAATCCAACGCGTCTTCAGCTGGCAACACAAACAATTCAGGCTCCACCGTTGGCTCTGCAGCTAACGCTGAAACAGCCTCTGGAATGTGCTCGCTTTCGTCGCTTGTCAACCCATCAAACTCTTCGACACAAGCCAGTGCGCCTATAAAAAACAAAAAGAAAATACTTCCAAAACAAAAGTTTCGAATTTGTGAAATTAATTTTTCCACTTTAAACCCCGCATTCTTTGTTGGTGTAAATATGAAAACCTCTCCTAATAATGCAAAATAACTCGGCTTTTATGCTTCTCTAAGGGAATGTCCTTTCATAAGGATGGTCATTTTTAAATTTTCTCCCACCGGAAAAATCTTCCCCCACCCGAAAAAGATGGCTTCTTTCAAAAAGCGTCCTTTGCTTATATTGTCTTCATCGGATCCACAAAGTTGCTGAGGGTGGGAGAATACTTCACATTGGAGCACTAAACGCTTTGAAATAATGGGTGTCTTTTTTTAAGCCCACTGGAATTTCATTCTCGGAAAATGTGCTTTATGTACCCACCCATGGGAAAAAGCCCGGCATTGAGGTGTTTCCTTAGACCGGTCTAGGGGGTGTCCCTATCAAGCCATTGCTGCCTGGGAGGCATAGGCGGCGTTCTTTCAAAGGGGAACGTCACGGGTGCGGTATACTGGCTGACGCGGACAGGTGCACCGTGGCGCGACAACTGCGAACGCCCACGCCACGTCGAGCTTTCCGGCGGACAAGAGCTACGAGCTGAGCAAGGCCGAAAACTTGCTCAGCTACGCCGTCGGCAACGATCGATCGCTCATGCTGGCTACGACGCGGACTGGCTTATAGGCTTGTGCAAAAACAGGGGACTTCAGCCCGTCATCCACTCTCAACCCAGACGACTCAAACCCCTCCCAAAAGACGAAAAACTCTATCCTCTCCGCCCTCTCGTCGAAAAATTCTTCCACACACTCAAACGCTTCCGCCATCTCGCCACTCGCTACAAAAAGTCTGGCAGAAACTTTCTTGCTCTCATCCACCTCGCCTCTTTTCGCCTCTGGGGCTATTTGGGACACCCCCTAGTTCCGAGGCCACATTTCAGCTTTTGTCTTCTCTATCCGGTTTTGCTCTTTGCGCGGCAGCGCGGACAGAAAGTTGAGCCCCGTGACGCTCTCAACTTCACGGACGGAGACGATGTAGTTTTTCAAATGCTTCGAGTCGATGGGCTGGTTGGGCATCAGGAAGGCTATCGCTTCTTTCTTTTGCGCGTCATAAACCACTTTGTAGAGCCGGTCTGGCACGCCGACCTTGCTTTTGCCGATGGTCATATTGGCCTCCTCGTTGTCATAGACGGGGCCTGTGTAGATAAGAACCTCCCCCCGGGCAATGGCCCAATCCCTGACATGCGCCTCAAGCAAAGCCCAAATTTGCTGATTGTTGTGGCTGTTTTGCGGTATAATGTTGGACAAATAGCAACTCTCCGCCATGGCCGTCTCATGCCATTTCATGTTGGCGGAGGGGGCCATATGTCCCCGGTCAAAACCGCTTCCTGCGTAGTCCGTAAGCTCAGCACGTTTGCCTTTTGGCAGATCTGTGTCTGCGCGAAAACTGTCTTTCCTGGGCAACTTTCCAAGCGCTTTGTCTTTGGTAAGCCGTTCCGCAACCCAAATGGGTGTCAAAAACTCATGATCGTGAGCCAGCAGAAAACCCATTCGACAAAGCAAGGTGCCGTCTGTGCTGGGGATTCCATACTCCGCGTATTCCGCACATTCCTTCAGCGGCTCCGCGGCGTACGCTAAGGTGACAGAAGCAAAATAAGCAATGAAACCGAAGGTGAAGCGGACAAGTCTTGTTGTCATGGTGTCGCCTTGTCAATGTGGGGTGTGTTTGTGTGTCTCTGCGTTTTGCCAACCTCGTGTCGTCTGCTGACGGATAGCACAAGCCTTGGATACCCAGCACAACAAAAAACCCCCGCCCTCAGGTGAATGCAGGCGAGGGCAGGTCCACAAAAAAACCGCCAAGGCTTAGGGCGGCGGGAATTGAAGAGCAGATTTTAAGCCTTGTCGCATCTAAGGATAAGACTTTGCTTGATTCTCACACCTTAGCCACGGGCCTGACCGCAGCCCCCCATTTGCTCAAAAGCGCCGCCATTTATGGTGCCAACGCCAGCGGGAAGTCAAATCTGCTAAAAGCGTTGCAGTCTATGCGTGGTGTGGTGGTGGAGTCCACCGTTGTTCCTCTAGGGCAGACTTTTGCTGTGCAGCCTTTCCGCCTCGACACAGAATCCGAAAAGCAACCCATTGAGTTTGAAGTCACTTTTGTTATGGGTGGTGTACGCTACCAATACGGCTTTTCCATGACGCAGCAGCGGATTATACGCGAGCACTTGCTTGTCTATAAAGCCTTCAAGCCGCAACGCTCGTTTGCGCGCCGCGTCGACGAAGCCACGGGCAAAGACATTTATGAATTCGGCCCCAGCCTAAAGGGTCCGAAGAATGTTTGGGAAGGTGCGACTCGTTCCAACGTGTTGTTTCTGTCGATGGCGGTGCAGCTCAACAGCGAAGCCTTGCGCCCCGTGTTTGACTGGTTCGCCAACCGACTGGTCATCTTCAATGAAACATCGCCTCTGGGACTGCAACTCACCGCACAAATGCTCAAGCAGAGCGAAAGTCGAAAGCGCATTTGCGATTTCCTCGCTGCTGCTGACATCAGCATTGCAGACATTGAAGTTGCCACTCGAAAGACATCCATGCCTGAGGTTCATGTTGATTTTTTGACTGGCAAAGCCGAAGTGCGTGCCAAGGAGATCGAAGCATTCAGACTACGGCTTTCTCACGTTACTGACGCAGGCCAAGCAGTGTTTGACTTGGCAGATGAATCCAGGGGTACCCAGGAGTTGTTGTTCCTGTCCGGGCCGGTACTGGAGCTTTTGGGCAAAGGACGGACTCTGGTCATCGACGAGCTCAGCAGCATGCACACAACTCTGCTGCAGGCGCTGGTGCGCTTGTTCTATCACCCCGAAATCAACGCCGGTGGTTCACAGTTGATTTTCACCACGCACAACACTTCGTTGCTTGACGCTTATGGTTTGTTCCGCCGTGACCAAATCTGGTTTATGGAGAAGCAGGACGATCAAAGCTCCAGGCTCTATAGCCTTTGGGAATATAGCCCGAGAAAGAATGAAGCGCTGGGACGCAGCTATCTGCAAGGACGCTATGGCGCGGTGCCTATGCTTGGCAGTCCCTTTGGAGCGCCGAGCTGATGGGGCGAGACAATCAACCCAAGGAGCGGCAGCGCAAAGAATTGGAGCGCAAACGGAAGCACAGCAGAGCTCCTTGCGAGCGTATCCTCATTGTCTCTGAAGGCACCGCCTAAAACAGCACATTCCCGGCTATACCAAAGGCATGAACAACACTTTCGCTACTACGCACAGCTATCTCGACACAGCCGTGCAGCGGGCCGAGACACTTGCCAAGCAATTCAACGCACGCACAGCTCCTGCGCCCTTCACCAACGTAGCTGAATTGGTCAAGTTGTTGACCATATTGTGTCCTTAAGGGCAGCTCTCCCAGTGGTGGTGTTTCCGGTTTGCTCACTCGTTTGGGCGCTCAGGGAGCATGGGGCACTTGGAAATGTCTTCGAGAGGAGACGTTTCTCGCTCACAGTGTGCCATTGGCGATGTCATCAGTCATGGGGACGGTGTGGCCAAGGCCAGGTGAGCAATGCGTTTCGGAAAAATACGCACCCCGGCTTTCACCAAAGCAACGGGCTTGAGCTTTTCGCCGTTGGCGGGGTTGCTAAGCCTACATATGGCCCAGCCCAAGGAGCTTGCCCCCAAGTCAAGTGCCAGTCGATAGGGCATGGCAGGTTGGGTGAATGTGACGGCTGTCATGAAACGCTCCCACTGCTTCAAAGGGTGGAAAAAAGGGACTCGCCGGGAGGCGAAGAAACCCCGCCCGGAGGGCAGACGCGTGGCTTCGCCACGGCGACACCCTCGCCCTCCAATTCTACACCCTCTCCTGCGAAGCGGGCGAGGGAAAAGCCCCCCTCGCCGTTAGGCGAGACATCCCCGCCGGAGGCGACAAAAAAAACCGCCCCCTCCCCATTGGGAGAGAGGGCGGCTTGGGTGCATACACACCGTAGAAGTCAAGCCTAGAAGCAGCTGGAATAGTTGCTTGGCGTCACAAGCTTGCTGGAAGTGTTGCAGTTGTCGCGGAAGGCTTTGGGCCACTGGGCTGTGTCGCTCAGGCCGTTGCTGCTGACGCGGATGCCGCGGACTTGGCCGTTGGTGCCCACCACCCACAAGGTGTTGCCTGCCAGAACGGGTTGCGCCGTCTGTGAAACGGGGAAGCCCAGCTCCACTGTCCACAGAGGGGCAGCCCCTGTGCTGGCATTGGCCGCGAATGCAATGACTTTTCCGCTTTGGTTGTTTGCCGTGCCGGCGCTGACAACATAGACTTCCGCCTGGCCCCCGGCAACAGGCTTGCCCAGAATGGGGCTGCCTGCAACGTTGCCTGTACCAGCAGCAAGCCTGTGTCGGGCCTTCACTTCACCGACAGCATCCAGGCGCAGCAATTCATATCCGGTAAAACCAGCCAGGCCGTTGATGGAGACGACGACATAAGCATTGCCCTGGCCGTCGATGGCGGCAGGGCTGATGCCGAAGGTGCGCGTGTTTTCCAAGTCAGGCACTTCGGGTGTCGCATCGCCAACTCCCCACAATTGGAAAACCGCGGGGGCGGGGACTGAGGCTGGCGTGACAGGCGCATTGGCAGAAAGCCAGAGGCTGGGTATTGTATTGTCCAACGCAATGCCCGCAAGTGTTCCTTTGATGCCGGTGTCGCTGACACTCCAGGCTTCTTCAGTCCACGGGTTGGTCTGGGGCAGTTTCCATGTCGACAGGGCAGTGCCATGGAGGGCAAACACCGAAGCATCGCTGTTTTGTGCCGGCGTCAGCGCAACAGTGGCGTCCAGGGCAGTCGTGCCCACACAACGCCTCAGCCCCTCCTCATTGGGGGTATAAGCCAACAACACCGCTTTGTTTTGCACATAGGCATTCGCCGGTGTCGCCAAGCGCCAATGGGAATGGCCTACGCCATTGCCGATGCCGGCTACAGAGAGGCCCTTGTCAAATACAGCACCCTCGTGGCTTGCCGTACCCGGCAGGCAGTGCATGACGGGGGCACCTTGCATAGACGCATTCACCATGGCAAGGCCCTCTCTTCCCAGGGCAAGGGCAATGTCATTGCCCAAAACCACCATGGGGCCCTGCACCGTGCCTGTCTGCAGCCGAACTGGAGCAGCGCAGGTTTGGGTGTCCAGGAAATAGAGGCTGTCACCTGCGCCAAAAACCAGGCGGCCATTCGAGAAAGCCAACGGCGCACTCACGGCGGCGGCCACATTCGCCTGGCAGGAAGAGATGCGTGTCAGCGTCAACGGTTTGCTGGCGCTGTCATAAGTGGCTGTTCCGACGTTGCCAAGGGTGTCTTCGGCATCGGCCTGCGCTGTCAGCGCTATTGCAGCGTTTGTCACAGGCAGCGTTGTTGTCCAGCATTGTTGTTGGACGTTGGCAGCCAAGTTGCTCGGCGTGCCCGGCGTCCACGTACCAACAATGGAGCCGCCGACATTCAGCTCAAAAACAGCCTCGAGTTCAGCCACGGATGCGTTGGTGGCTGTTGCAGTGACGCATACTTCCAACACCTCACCCAGCACAGCGGGTTTGGGCTCAATGCGGAACGTCGGCTTCTCAACGCTTCGGCGATAAGTCAACACTTGTTCAGTCCCGGTGCCAATGCTGACTGTCACGGCTGTCGAGGTGCCCGTAAGGCCGACGCCTGCCCACCCTGCGGGCAGCGAGCAGCTCCATGTGCAGTCCTCTGCTTCGCATTTGCCGGCAACGGGGTTGCACGTTTCAGCAACCGTGGTGCGGACTGACAAATTTGTGTTCGCGGCAGGCCCCCGGGTGCGGACATGCAAGGTGGCTGCGCCAGGTCCAACCCAGCCTGTGGAAGCGCTCACCTGTTGGCCGCCGATGGAAAGATTGACTTCGCTGATGACTGCAACCACTGCGCCGCTGACAAGCTCTCCGTGCCTGCATATATTTTGAGAGGGGTTGGCAGGGTTTTCTGCGCAAACCTGTCCTTTGAGACAAATGGGGTTGGCAACCTCGCACAGCGCACCTGCTGTTTCAGTCTTGCACTCGCCGGCAGCGTCTGTCTCGAGGCTGGCTGCAATGCAGACTCCGCTTTGGCAGGCTTTGGTGCCAACGCGGCACTCGGCCACGTCTTTGCACTCGCCTGGAGCATCGGTGGTGGTGGAGCCACTTGTAAGGGCCTTGCATTCCCAGCCGTTGCCGCCACAGCCTTTCGTGGCACTCTGCAAACGGCACTCGGCCACGTCTTCGCACTTGCCTTGGGTGCCTGTGCCGGTGGCGGTGGCCTTGCATTCCCAGCCATCAGCGGTCTCACAACCTCCTTGGGCACCCACGCGGCACTCGGCCTTGTCCTTGCACTCGCCTGGCGTACCCACAGTGGTGGAGGCACCCTCGCACGCCCAGCCGTCGCTGGTGTCACAGCTTTCTTGGGAAACACCCACGCGACACTTGGCCTTGTCCACGCAGACACCCTCATTGCACTCCATGGCCTCTGTATATTTGCAGCCCGTCACTGCAACGCACTCGGGGTTCTCTTTGCAAACACCCAGCTCGCCCGTTTGGATGCTTGGCTTGCCCACGCATTTCCAGTCATTCTTACAAGTGTTGGAGTTGCCATAAACACACTTTTCCTGGCAGGTGCCTGGTGTGTTCGCCTGCAGGCTGTTGTTCGGACCCACGCAAAGCCGGTTCGGGCCACAGTCGCTGACGGCTACGGTGCACTCCGGCGGCGGCATCTTGCAAGTGCCCCTCTGTCCTGTGGCTGCTCCCTCACATACCAGGGGGGACGCACAGGCATCGGCCTTTCCAACAATGCAACCTTGCACGCACTCTCCCGGTGCGCCTGGTTGCAGGCCTCCGTCCAGGCCCTGGCACATTCTGCCTACGCCACAGGTGCTGTCGTCAACGTAGCACTCCGGCGTCGGCGGCTCCTGCTTCGGCTTGCACTCGCCTCTCTCTCCCGGTGTGCCTTCACATGCCCAACCGGAGGCACAGGTGTTTTCTCCGACAATGCAACCTTGTACACACGCGCCCGCCGCGCCCGGTTGCAGGCCTCCGTCCAGGCCCAGGCAAATTCTGCCCACGCCACAGGTGCCGTCGTCTACACGACATTCCGGCGGCTTCTTTTGGCAGTTGCCATCCTCTAAAATTTCGTCTGGCCCACATTGTTTAACAGGCGGTTCTATGGTGACTCCCCCGTTACCGTCGCACGCCATGTATATAGACAAAACTACTCCCAAACCCCACAAGCTCCATCTTTTCATACGTTGTCTTCCCTTTGAGTGTTTTAACATTGTACTACTGTACTACCGTACTGCTGTATGTCTGTGTGTCACAGCACCGCTGTATTGGCAAGTGCTTTGTCAAGAAAATGACAACATGCAGGAGTGGCAACCACCACCAGTCCCCAGGCGGGGTAGGTGGCGCCAACCGTCGTCTTCTAAGAGAGGCGACGCCCCCTCTCCGCTGACAAGCCGTTCCACGGCCGTGGCAGCTTCCAGTCCTTCAACCTCAAACCGCTCTAGGCTCAAACAAAACGCGTTTGGAGTCCGCAATGCCCACCAGGCAATGGCGCATGAAATGCTGCCTCTTCGACAGCGTGCCTGGCGTGCTTTGCGGCGAGTGACAGCCACGGAAGAGAACGGCAAATATAACATTTACTCCCATGGCTTCATGAACAAACATGTTCATTTTTTATTATAAAACAAACCATTGGCTTGCTTTGCGATTTTTGTTGCATTGCATCAAAACAACAATACATTCCATGCACCATCCAATCCGTTTCATGGAAGCTTGCCCAGGCCGGCGATGTATGTCTGTATTTGACTATATATGTATTATGGAGTTTTGATTGATGACTTACAACCAACTGACACCCGAAATTGTGGCGATGTTCGAAAAAATAGCACCCGGAAGAGTGGTTTCCGGTGACAAGGTAAATCCAGACTATGGCCGTGACGCCATGCCGTTTTATGGCACCCAAATGCCTGCTGTCGCCATTGACATAGAGACAACGGAAGAAGCTTCAGAAATTATGAAGGTTTGCTATGCAAACAACATTCCCGTGACAACCCGAGGTTCCGGCACCGGCCTTGTGGGCGGCGCTGTGCCCATGGTGGGCGGCGTGGTCATCTGCACGGCCCGTATGAATAAAATTTTAAGCATTGACTTGGAGCATTTTGGCATGGTAACGCAACCTGGCGTCCTCATTAAGGATGTGAAGGCGGCCGCCTCGGAGCAGGGCCTTTTTTATCCGCCAGACCCAGTCCAAAAGCTGGGCTCCATTGGCGGAAACGTGTCAACCAACGCGGGCGGCATGCGTGCCATTAAATATGGCGTTACCCGAGACTATGTGCGCGGAATGACAGTTGTTTTGCCGGACGGGGAAATCCTCAAACTGGGTGCAAACGTGGCCAAAACCAGCATGGGCTATAACCTGCCTCAGCTGTTTGCGGGCTCCGAAGGCACGCTGGGAATTATAACGGAGCTTATGCTGAAGCTGATTAAGGCCCCCAAATTCGACGTCACTGTATTGGTGCCCTTCAGAAGTCTGGAGATAGCCCTGAAGTGTGTGCCGAAAATATTTACCAACAGTTTCAGGCCGACGGCGGTGGAGTTTTTCGAGAGGAATATGTTGCTGATGACGGAGAAGTACACCGGCAAGGAGACATTGGTGAAGGAGGTGGACGGTACACCGGTGGATGCCTACCTCATCCTCGTCTTCGACGGAGACTCCATGGACGAAATTGAGCCCCATATCCACAGGTTGTCGGAATTCCTCCTCTCCGAGGGGGCCTTGGACGTTATGGTTGCGGACACCCCCAACTCCAAGAATGAGATATGGGAGGATGTCTATGGTGCTTTGATGGATGCCATGTTGGAAACCTACAAACTCATTGATGAAAATGACGTGGTGGTCCCCATCAACCGGATTGCGGAATTCATCCAGTTTATGTCGGAGGATGCCAAGAAATATGACTTTGAAATACACTACCTTGGCCACGCGGGGGATGGGAACATTCATATTTTCGGTGTTTCCAACACCATGGAGGCGGAGGAATTCAAGCGGCAAATTCACCACTGGATGGTGGCGATGTACAACAAAGCGAAGGAGATGGGCGGCCAGCTGACGGGGGAGCACGGCGTTGGGTTTGGGAAGATTGATTATTTCAGGGACTTCGTCGGTGCGCGCAGTGTGGAAATCCACAAAGGGATAAAGCAGGTTTTTGACCCAAAGCGCATCCTCAACCCCGGCAAAGTCGCCTTCAAGCTGGAAGAACTTTCTGACTCCAGACCGGTTTCAATTTGAAGTAATCTGCCCTTAACGTCGCCCCTGCGAAAGCAGGGGTCCAGAAGTGCAGTCGG